>JGI24751J29686_10000102_pt1 | contig 47358 bp, 45 predicted proteins | sample KBSSwiS6_FD_29686 | JGI IMG/M metagenome (IMG submission 29686)
AGATGGCGGAATTGGTAGACGCACCAGCTTCAGGTGCTGGCGCTCGCAAGGGCGTGGAGGTTCGAGTCCTCTTCTGGGCACCATTTGTTCTTCTCAGAAGAACCCAGCAAGTGTATTAAACCCGCAGAAATCCAAGGGAATTGGCCCTTGGATCGTGCCGGATCGTCCCGCCTTTTCTCGGGGGTTCCGCACATTTTTGCGGGCCTTTTACGGGCCTTTGCGAAAACCACATTGGGAAAAGGCCCGCCCATGCCTCTGACCGAAACCCGGCTTCGCGCACTCAAGCCAAAGGACAAACCGTACAAGGTCGCCGACGACCGCGGATTGTACATCGAGGTGTCCCCATCGGGCGGAAAACTTTGGCGATTCCGCTATCGAATCGGCACAGTCGAAAAGAAGCTCTCGATCGGCTCCTATCCCGAAATCAATATCAAGGACGCACGCCAAGCGGCCTATGAGGCACGGGTCAAAGTCGCGGCAGGCGGTGACCCGGCGATGGAGAAGCGCAAGCAGAAGATCCGTTCGGAATTCCTTTCCGCCCAGACGTTCGAGGCGGTGGCACGCGAGTACATTGATGAGATGATGGTGCAGAACGGTCGGGCGGATGCGACCATCATCAAGGCCAACTTCTTCCTCGACCAGCTGACGGATGCCATCGGCAGCCGTCCGATCGACGAGATTGAGCCGTTCGAGGTGCTGGCTCCCCTCAAGCGCCTCGAAGCGAAGGGCAAGCACGAGACCGCCAAAAAAACCCGATCCTTTGCGAGCCGCGTGTTTCGCTACGGGGTTGCCACGACCCGCTGCAAAGGCGACCCGACGACGATGCTCCGCGGGGCGCTGATCACGCCCAAGGCAAAGCACTATGCAGCGATCCTCGAGCCGAAGGATCTTGGAGGGCTGCTACGCGCAATCCAGGACTACACTGGGAACTTCATCACCCGGTACGCCCTGCTCATCGCACCCCATGTCTTTGTACGCCCTGGCGAGCTGCGGCATGCCGATTGGAAGGAGATCGACCTCGAAGAAGGCGTCTGGCGCATCCCAGAGGGAAAGATGAAGGCGCGCCGCCCTCATGCCGTGCCGTTGTCCAAACAGGTGGTCGGGTATCTCAATGAACTTGCCGAGATGGTCGGCACCGAAGGGTATGTGTTTCCGTCAGCTCGCGCGTCCGTCCGCCCGATGAGCGAAAACACCCTGAATGCCGCTTTCCGACGGATGGGCTTCACGAAGGACGAAGTCACCGCGCATGGTCTTCGGGCTACGGCTTCCACTATGCTGAATGAAAGCGGCCTCTGGAATCCGGACGCGATCGAACGAGGACTGGCTCACGGTGATAGCAACGCAGTCCGCGGCGTCTATCACCGTGGCAAGCACTGGGAGGAACGTGTCCGCATGGCGCAGTGGTGGAGCGACTACCTCGATACGATCCGGGAGGGCGGTAAGATCATCAAGGGCGCGTTTTCGGCAAGAGCCTGACGAGAATTTTGAACACTTGTAGGGTCTGGCTGAACCTAGGATAAACGAGCCGTACAGCGCCACGACTGTGAACATCCGCTACGCCGAGATCGGCAATTCGCACGGCCGTGAAGGCCCTCTCTCCCACGTCAAGGGCTGCTGACGATCTCTAAAGTCGGTGCTGGATTTACCCGCCGGTAAAAGCCATCGTCCGTTTACAGACATTCCGATTGCAGCCCACTAGGTTGGACTTCGCGGCAGTTCGAATCCAAAGGCGAGGCGCGGGAGTGCCCGGTCACAAGTGTAACCACCGCGCGCTAGTCCTCATCATCCCAGTCGGACAAAGATTGAACTAGCATTGCCGCCGTGACTTCGTCCCGCACGGTATCCATCTCTGCCGAAGCGCCGGCTTTGAATGACTCGCGCAATGCGAGATGCGTCTCGAACGTCTCGACGCGCGAAGCTGAGGTCTTCATCAGTCTCATAGCGGCATGATGGCGATCATAGTCCCCGGCGCGAACCATTTGCGGAAGCATGTCGACTACCGGCAGGATCGCCCCTTGCCCTTCCGACGCTCTGTGCGCGACGATTTGCCCAACGATGCCGCAAAGAAAACCAATATCAGGCGTGATCCTGATGGCGAACCGGCGCGCACGTTGCGCTGTTGACGACCGGTTTGCCTGCTGTTTGACGGTTCCCTCATGCTTACGAACGAATTCGAGAAGCCAGGCTTCGATCTCGACAAGCGTGCGTCCTCCGCACCACATCGACACCAAGGTTTGGAGTGCACCGAGGATCCGCTTTGCGGTCGCTTGCGGCTTTGTCGTGTTGGTATAAGCACGGCCGAAAACCGACTCCAGTGCCGCTTCCCTGACGAATATCGTCAAATCCAGAGGATGTTCCGCCACCACATCAAGCAGCCAATTGATCCACGCGGCAGTCGCGGTCTCATCAACAGGTGCTTGGTTCAACGCTTCCACTAATCGCTCGATGAGATGAGGAGGTACTCCGTTTCGGACCGCGATTTCACGCTCCCATTCTTGAACTGGCTGATCGTCCAATTTCTGTTCCGCGGCCTTGAGTGCTGTGCGTCGCCGTTCGAGCCATTTGTCAGCTCGTTGGGCGTCCGCTTCCCTGCGCCGGAAGAAACCGAAGGAGCGCTTGACGATATCGTCAAAGCCGCTTTCCCCCGCCGTGGTCACATCCGATAGGCGACGAATGAGGGCCTGGGCCTTCGGATCGGAATCGGCAGCGACCTCGATCCGATCCAGCAACAACTCAATGGGATCATGGATGATTTCGCAGGCGTCCTGTTCCGAGAAGACCGTATCTAGGATCTGCGAGGCAGGGAAGTCGAGATCGTCCAATTCGATCTGAATAGGTTTGGCCGGCACGACAACAGCGAGGCCAGTCGCAGCAAAGGCCGCACGACCTGCCCTGCCCAGGGCATTGAGAATTTCATGTGGGCGCAGTTCCGCCCGCGGATTACCATTGGGATCATCGGCCACACTTCTATCGGTGCCAGCTAGGACCACCACGTCGCAAGGAAGGTTCAGCCCCTGCGCGATCGTTGAGGTCGCGGCTACAACATCGAGCCCAACATCTTCGCTCTCCGCATCCCGCCTGATCCGGAAGACGCTCTCCGTCAGCCGACGCTCTAGTGGCAGAAGATCACCGTGATGGACGGCGGCCCGTCGCTCTGCTGGATCAAACATCGCTTCGGCTGAACCCACATCCTTGAGTACGGCCTCACGCATCTCCTGCTGCGCTTCATCCAGTGCGACGGTAGTTGGCGGCAGAAGGGCATTGATCTGGTCGGCGACGCTACCGCAAGCCTTTGTGTCGTTGCAGAATACAATCACACGCTTTCCGACAGCAGCATAATCTGCTGCGATCTGTGCCGCGACTTCGTTTCTGTTGGATGTCAGTCGGCCGGAAGCGTTTCTCACAAGCGACGGCTGTCGGGCCGTCAGGGGTTGGATCACCAGCTTTTCGGGTCTTTTTGGGTGCCAGCCTGAGATTAACGAAAATAGCCCGAAGGGCTGTGCAGGTATTCGATTGCGAGCAGCTTTTGTTTTCTCCTTCCGCGATTCTTTCGCGGCCTCTCCAACGGCCTCTCGGTCATAGATAACGCATGAGCGCAATTGGCGTGTCGGCTTCCAAGGGTCGTCGAACGCCTCAACCTCCCGCCCCGTCACACCTCGCAGCCACCGGGCGATTTCAGCGCCATTTGCGACCATGGCCGAAAGCAACAAAAGGTCCGCCTCCTTGCGGCGACGCAGGAATGTGAGCAACGCCAGCATAGCATCAATCGCACGCGCATTAACGGTCAGGGAAGTTGCTGGATCATCCGCACCGATGAGATGAAATTCATCGAATACGAGGAGCCCAACGTTGTCGAACAGTGCCGGCGCAAAGCCTAAAAGGGCAAGGCAGCGCTCCGGCGTCATGACGGAGAATGGCGGAAGCCGTTCCCCGATATCCTCGAGAGCGAGATCTTCGACCACGGTCACGGGCTCTAGCCCGCCGATCTGCGCGGACATGTCTGCCTCGACTTGGTCGACGAGTGCATGTGTCGGCGCTAAGTAAATGACGCTCTCTCCGGCGCAAAGGGTCGCTGCAATTTTCAAAACCGAGAGCGTCGTTTTCCCGGAACCGGTCGGGGACGTCATGACCATCGAGCGGCCCCTGTTCAGATAACCCGTTCTGACGGCCTTCAAGTGGTTGATCCAAAGAAACGGGCGCGAGCTCACTTGCGAGAGCAGCCAATCCGTCCACGCCGTAGCCTGCGCACCGGCAGGCGCGGGCAGCCGGACCAGCATGGCTTCCTGCATTCCTCCGATAAGGCGGCTCAAGAGGGTCGCCAGATGGTGCGGCCCGGCAAACTGAAGGTGTACGGCCCCTTCAAGCCCAAGATTGATATCTACGGCAGAAGCTTCCGACAGACGGAGCACACGTTTCAGCCTAGTGCGCATGTCGAGAACAGGCGTGTCGCTTCCTCGCGCTTCCTGCCCTAAAGCTTGCAGGACATGGGCGCACTCTCGCAGCAAAAGGTCGGCCGCGACCTCACGACTGTCGGTCGGGGGAATCCGATCGTCATCCAGGTTTCGCTCGAGAAGCGCAGTTAGGTTCCCGGTCGCTAATTCCCGGAGGCTGAGGATTAGAGATCGTCGGACTGCTCGCGGCTCCCCTCTCGCCCTCAGCTGAGCCGCGACCTCGGCCGCATCTGCGGCACGATCAGCAATCAGGAACAGAAGTGTCGCCGAGATCACTGATCCAATTGCATCGCCTGAAACGAGCGATGGACGTTCCTGGGCAAGCGACCGCACACGGCCTAATATCTGATGGGCGCTCGCCGCGACGAAGGCAGCCGCACGCGTCTGGTCTGGTCGCAGGTCAAGCGCAACATAGGCCTCGAAAGTCGAGGCCAAACGTCGTACCCGGTCGAAAACTTCGCTAAATGTCGCCGAATCTTCGTCCCGCGCCTGTAATCGTACAGTCGCCAACTCGATGTGCGCCTCTGTAAGAAGCTCGTCCAGGTTTTCAGGATCGAGACCAGGAAGATCTGGAGCTTGCCTTAGCAGCGCGCGGGAACTGGGATCAAACACCGGCGATCTTCTCGACTGTTGCAATCACTTCACTTGCCAGCTCGGCCAAGCCCCGACGAACATCGTCGAAAGCCAGAACACCCGCTGTGCGCGTTTCAATCGCACCCTCCGCCGCAGCTTCGAATCCTGCGATGATGTGCAGGAAATTACCCGCCTTGCGCTGACTGTCGCTTGTAGCGACAGCCACACGGAACTCGCGCACATCTTCCCAGAATACCTCATCGACCGCCGTCTCTGCATCGATGCCGGGTATGCTTTTGAGCAAAGTGACGAGGTCTGCGAGAATTTCATCATCCCGCTCCCCGTTGCGGATGGAGGTAATCTCGGGCCACACGCTCGAACTGATAAGCCCGCGAGGCGATTTAGACGCTTTATCCTCGCAAAGGACGATACGCTCTATCTCGCGGCCGCTATCATCCAGTTCGACGATGAAGCCGTCGAAGCCTTTGTCAGCCTGGCGAACATGAGGCGATGTCATATAGCCCTTCGGCATCGCGAGGCGCGCAGCGACCCAGGATATATGCTGGAACAGAAGACCATCGCGGTGGATGATAGTGGTCACGATTCGTTTGCGAGCAGATTCTTTCTCGTCCGCCGTCCCTGACCGGAATAGCTTCGCATCCTCGGCGTGCGGCGCGGTCAATTTGCGGATGACATTCGCAGCGACCTTGCCTTTTTTCGCACGCCGCCGCGGCTCCAACTCAGCGATGACCCTCTGCGCATTTTCTTCCTGACGCAGGTAGAGGTACGCGATGATCTCAACGAGCGTCTCCCGCTTCGTCTTGGAGATCACCCACTCCGAGAAAATACATTCCTTTGTGCTGACGGGCGTGAGCTTTAGCGGCATGCGGTTCCCCTTCAGGCAAATCCATTCTCACGCATTTTCATGACCGCGCCATCGCACCAAGTCATGATCGTTATCACAGTCACCCCATTTACTCGTAGTAGCGCGAGCGAGGATCGAAACCGCGCAGCTTACCATAATGGCGACGTACCCAGAGCCGTTTGAGATTCTTGAGGAACCGACCGGTATTGCGTGCCCGCTTGGGTAGCGCGGGCTTGCCGAGCTTAATTTCTCGCAGATGAGCTATAGCTCTATGATAGCGGATCGGCGCATGGTCATCGAATGTGATGTAGATAGCGTCGCCGATTTTTTCCCAGACAAGCGCAATGCTCTTTGACGGTGCGAACTTGGCGTGTCGAATGCCGTTGCCGTTGTGCTTGAGCATCTGGCCGCGGCTTGGAATTGGATCAAACCCTAAAGCTTGAATTTGCTGCGCTATATCGGGGCGCCGCGCATACAAATCGGCCTTAACTATATCGTCACCGTCCTTATCCTTGATCTCTTCGATAATTGCTTGCAAAATTTCGAAATGCCTTGGGGTCTGTCGCCGCATATTCTTAAACCACGCCCGCGCATAAGCTCTGTTACAAAAGGTGATGTGCACGGTGCTCATGTTCGAATTCACCTCATCGAACTGAAGCGGCGGTCGTCTACACAATCTCCGGCTACAAAAATGCTGGCTAAACGAAAAGCGGTTATTACAGTCAGCCTTTTAGATCTGCTATGGCCGCAGTGTCATCGGCCTGACCGAAGGCCCAACGAGCTAGGATCGATCGATGTCGTCGTAGGCTGACGCTTTCAGCACCGCAGGGGAACGAAAAGGGCTGGTCGGATCCTGCCGATCAATCCCGCAACGAACGTTGACCCGTCAGTGGTCCGGTCACTGTCAGCACCACGGTTCCCGACGCCCGGTCCATGTGCGAGCGAGCCCCTCACGCACAAGCTGATCCCCAAGTGATTGGCCGCCCCGAACAACGACCCGAAGCTTACGCCCAAATCGGTCTTCATCGCGGTTTCCGATCGGACGGACCTCGAAAGCGCCTTCGTTCAACAGGTCGCGAAGCCGGTAAGTCGCCTTCATCCCAAGCTGATACTCAGAATCACACTTGGGCTCGCTAATCTCGGGGGTATCGATGTCTGCGACCCTGATCTTCTCGCCCTCGAGCCAGAAAGTATCTCCATCAACGACGCAGGTGCGGCGTGTAATTCCGCAGAGCTCGAAGCGCGTGAGGTGCTTCCGGCCATCAGCGAAATCTTATTTGCGAGTTCTGAGGGGGCGATCGAGGTCAAACCTGACACTGGCCAGTTCAATGCCAACATACCTCCAGCGAATACGATCGAGAACGCGCCTAGACCCAACATCCACTCCTTGCGCCGACGCTTGTCGTGCTGCTTCTTCAGTTTGTCCCGGAAATCGAAGCGAACGACATTGTCATCCTTTGTGCCTCGACCTTCTTTTTGAGCCATCAAACTTGGCCTTCCCTACTCAAGCAATCGCTTCTTCATTTATCCATAGACGAACGCCTTTCATATGCGCGAGCCAATTGCTTGCCATCGTTCGAGCACGCTGCGGACATAGCCGGGTGTCTCGCTGTTTCTGGGAATGCCGCCAGCTCTCGAAACCGCTCCAGGTCCAGCATTATAGGCAGCGAGGGCGAGATGTATCTGCCCAAACTTGTCCAGCATCTCGCGCAAGTAGCGTGCCCCGCCATCAATGCTCGCAACAGGATCATGCCGGTTCGTGATGCCGAGGTAGCGAGCCGTGCCTGGCATCAGCTGCGCCAGCCCCGCCGCGCCAGCGGGGCTGATCGCCATCGGATTGAAGCGCGATTCAGTCCAGATCAACGCCTGCAGCAAGCCAGTGGGTAGGCCATATCGAAGCTCTGCCTCCCGCACATTCGCCAAATATATCACCTCGCGGAACGAGGGTGCGAACGCCGCCTTGCGCAGACTCAAGTTCATCTCACCGTGTGCCGGAAGGGCCGGCTCGACAGCCTCAGGCTCTACAGGGGTCGGTCGATGTTCGAATATCGCGAAGGATGGCGTGTCTGCTTGGGCTGAAACCTGCACCGCGGAAACGCTCATCAGGAGCATCCCGATCATTCTAAATCTGATCATCATCCATCTCGTCGCATTGCCTCGAATCGAAACGGAACGTATGGTGAACAAAGAGGTGTAGGAAAGTACTATTACGCGCGCGATTGGGAGGAGAGGTCGCTCGCAAGCGGGCGGTATTTAGAGCTTGAGGAGCCCCGCATGTCCCACGAGTTATCCAGTCCTACCAGCTTGTCCCTTGCTTCAGCAGCAAAGCAGCTTTGCGAGGAGCTGGGAGGGTATTGGTCCGGCTCCAAGGGCATGGCGCGATGTCCCGCCCACGATGATCGAACGCCCTCGCTCGGCGTAACTCTGGGACGACGCGCCATCCTCTTTCATTGTTTTGCGGGCTGCGGCCAGGATCAGGTCCTGACTGCGCTCGCCGCACGAGGCGTCTCGCCGGAAAGCATGTTTTCGGGGAAGGTCGAAGCCGATGCAGGCCCCAGTGTCGGCAAGCCCGCCTACCATGCGTTTGCTGAGCGAATTTGGCGTGAAGCAAAGCCAATCGACGGTACTCCCGCCAAAACCTATCTCCAGGCCCGCGGCATCCGCGCCGTCTCTCGCGCGCTCAGATTTCACCCTCGTACCCCGCTCGGACCGAAGGGGAACACGCAATACTTGCCTGCTCTGATCGCGGCAGTGACGATGGATCATGGGCTGGTCGGAATTCACCGCACGTTTCTCAACCCGCTGAGGTCCGCGGTGCCCCCTTTCGCCAACCCCAAGCGCGCACTCGGGAGCTTGGCATCAGGCGCAGTTCGCCTCTTCGAACCTATCGACGGGCGGCTCGGCCTTGCCGAAGGTATCGAGAGCGCGCTCGCTGCCAAGGCCTTGACCCAGATCCCTTGCTGGGCCTCGCTCGGCAATGAGCGTTTTGGCCTCGTGTCGATCCCGGAAAGCGTGCGCGAATTGCATCTGTTCGTCGACCATGATGCAGGCGGCGACATTGCCGAGGAACGCGCGCGCAGCGCCTACGCCTGTGAGCACCGAACGATCGTCACGCGTCGCCCGCGCGGTCACGGGAAAGACTGGAACGACGCCTTGCAAGCGTGGCTGCGGTCCAAGTCCTGACGTGAAGAGAGGGGAGAAGGCTTTTGGCCTGATGAAGCCCGCCCAGTGGACTGGGCTTCGTCAGGAGGTTTCAAATGCCAAGCTCTGCTCCCGCTCTCTTGCTTCCCCCACCATCTGAACCGCTGGTCCTGCTCGCTGCTCGCACCATCGCCGCAAACCTAGCATCCGGCGAACCGATCACGCGTCGGCAGTGGCAAACGCTTCTGACCGATCATTTCGGGGGCACAGACGCAGATGGGCGCTGGTCGGTGCGCGATGCGCATATCGCGTTGGAATTGGCTCAGACCGAATTCCTGCAGGCCAACGCACAGATCGACCTTACCGCTTCGGCAGCCGACGCCGACCGGATGTTTACGGCGTTGGAATCCGTACTGCCGACCCAGACCAATCGCAGCGACGAGCAGATCGAATGGCAGCAGTTCGCGACGCCGCCGCGCCTTGCCTGGCTTGCTGCCCAGGCTTGCGCGCTGGCCACTGGCGAACTTGTGCTCGAACCCTCGGCCGGAACAGGAATGCTCGCGGTCTGGGCGGCCAAGGCTGGCTCGCGCCTTGATCTCAACGAAATCTCGCCGCTTCGCCGCGATTGCCTGAGCGCCTTGTTCCCTGCGGCCCGAGTGACCGGCCATGACGCTGAGCTGATCGACGAACTGCTCGATCCAGCCATCATCCCGAGCGTCGTCTTGATGAACCCTCCCTATTCCCATGGCATTGAGCGAGGGCACGATAGTCGCACTGGCTCGCGCCATCTGCGGTCGGCCTGGAACCGTCTGGCGTCCGGGGGGCGGCTTGTCGCGATCATGCCTGAATGGTTCGACTGCGCGAAGTTCCTGGCGGGGCTGAAGGGACCGATCTCGCTGCGGCTCAATGCCGCCGTCGAACGCGCGTTCGTCAGGCAGGGCACCGGCATCACCACGCAGCTGTTGGTCTTCGACAAGGTGGAAGGCTCCAATGAACCTGTCGCTATCCGCACAAACGACTTTCGCCAGCTGGTCGATCTTGTCGATGCTTTGCCGGCTCGCGCCAGCTTGGAGGCTGTTACCGAGCACTCGAGCCTTCCGGCTCGTGCGCCGTTTCGCCTGGTGGCGGTGCCGCGCAGGCCGCTGCCGACACCAGCCAGGATCACTTCTGCAGCCGCTTCCATCGGGTCGCTCACCTACCAATCGCTCGAAACCCCTGCACCGCTTGCCCCTCAGGTCGGCCACTATCTGCCCTATCGCCCGAGCAGGATCGTGATCGATGGAGCCGCCGAGCACCCGACGCCGCTCGTTGAGTCCGTCGCCATGGGGTCGATCGCCGCACCGATGCCCGAAGCTGTGCCGCAGCTGCCCGACGGCCTGATCGCCAAGGGGCTGCTGTCTGCTGCCCAGGCAGAGACGCTGATCTACGCGGCAAGCGCTCATGCGCGCGATCTACCCGGTCGGTTCGAGCCCGAGGACAAGGGCTGTTCGCTCAAGGCATCGGCGGAAGGCCAAACGTACCGGCAGGGCTATTTCCTCGGGGATGGAACGGGCGCCGGCAAGGGCCGTCAGGTTGCCAGCGTCATTCTCGACCGCTGGGTGCGCGGGGAACGCCGCCATATCTGGATTTCGAAGAATGAAGCGCTGCTGGAAGTTGCCCGGCGCGACTGGTCTGCGCTTGGCGGCCTGCCAATCGACATCCAGCCGCTTGCATCGTGGAAACTTGGCACCCCTATCGCCATGCGCGAGGGCATTCTCTTCGTGACCTACCCGACCCTGCGTTCAGGCCGAAACGATGCGACCCGCCTCGATCAGATCCTTGCCTGGGCGGGCGACGCCTTCGACGGCGTGATCGTGTTCGACGAGGCGCACGCCATGGCCAATGCTGCTGGCGGCGAAGGATCGCGGGGCAAGGTCAAGGGTTCCGAGCAAGGTATCGCCGGCGTGCGCCTGCAGAACCTCCTGCCCTGCGCACGCGTGCTCTACGCTTCGGCAACCGGCGCATCCGACGTCAACAACCTGGCCTATGCCACGCGCCTTGGCCTGTGGGGGCCGGAGACCGCCTTCGGCAATCGCGAGGCCTTCGTCGCCGACATTCGTGACGGCGGGATCGCAGCGATGGAGCTGGTTGCCCGGGACCTGAAGTCGCTAGGCCTATACACCGCGCGCGCATTGTCCTTCGCCGGCGTCGAATACGAGATCCTCGAGCATCGCCTGAGCGAGGATCAGATCGCGGTCTATGATGCCTATGCCGGGGCCTGGGCGATCATTCACGCCAACCTGCGCGAGGCGCTGGAGGCTACCCGCATCGTCGACAGCGAAACCGGAGGGACGCTCAACTCGGGCGCCAAGTCCGCAGCGCACTCAATCTTCGAGGGCACCAAGCAGCGCTTCTTCGCGCAGCTGCTTCTGTCGATGAAACTGCCGAGCCTGTTACCAGCCATCGACGGTGCGCTTGCCGATGGGAATGCCGTCGTCGTCCAGCTCGTCTCGACCGCAGAAGCCATGCTCAATCGTCGGCTTGCTGACCTCTCTGATGAGGAACGCGAAGCGCTGGAGATCGATCTGTCCCCGCGGGAATATGTGATCGACTATCTCGCAAAGAGCTTTCCTGTTCGCTTGATGGCGGTGTTCACCGACGAAAACGGCAATCCTCGCTCCGAGCCGATGAGCGACGAACACGGCGCGCCGGTACTGTGCCGATCGGCACTCGCTGCGCGCGACCGGATGATCGAGCAGCTTTGCGCTTTGCCGCCGATCGCGACCGCGCTTGATGCCATCATCGAACGCTTCGGCGTGGATCAGGTGGCGGAAGTGACCGGCCGGACACGCCGGCTCATCGTCGGCCGCGATGGCCATCAGAAACTCCAATCCCGCTCGCCGCGCGCCAATGTCGCTGAAACCCAGGCGTTCATGGACGGGACCAAGCGGATTCTGGTCTTTTCGGATGCCGGAGGGACCGGACGCAGCTACCATGCCGATCTCGCCGCCAGGAACCAGGCCCGCCGCGTCCATTTCCTTCTCGAACCGGGTTGGCGGGCTGACGCCGCGATACAGGGTTTAGGGCGGACCAATCGCACCAATCAGGCATCAGCGCCGCTGTTCAGGCCAGTGACGACCGATGTGCGCGGCGAGCGCCGTTTCATCTCGACGATCGCGCGGCGCCTCGACAGTCTCGGCGCTCTGACGCGCGGGCAGCGCCAAACCGGTGGCCAGAACCTGTTCGACCCGGCCGACAATCTCGAAAGCATCTACGCCAAGGAAGCGCTCCACCGCTGGTTCGGCCTGTTGTTCACCGGTAAGCTCGAAGCGGTTAGCCTCGGGCGCTTTCAGGACCTGACAGGCCTCAGAATTGAAGCACCCGACGGGTCGATGGTCGATGATCTTCCGTCGATCCAGCGCTGGCTCAACCGCATCCTCGCACTTCCCATCGCCTTGCAGAACGCGATCTTCGATGAGTTCATGGGGCTGGTCGAGGCGCGGATTGATGCCGCGCGTCAGGCCGGCACGCTCGATCTCGGCCTTGAGACCATCGCGGTCGAGGACTTCACGGTCCTGTCGGACACGCTGCTGCGGACGGACCCGGCGTCGGGCGCGACCACCCATCTGCTGGAACTGGAAATCGCCCGGGCCCTGAAGCCGCTGACGCTGAAGAGGCTCGAAGAGCTCCACGGCCTCGTTGGGCAGCGGCAGCGACCTGTTCGGAACGCCCGTTCAGGACGGGTCGCCTTGCTCGTTCCCGCCCGCAGCATTCTTGCCGATGACGGCAACCGCGTTTCCCGCTTCGAATTGCTGCGCCCGCTGAAGCGCAGCCACATCACCGAGGATCAGCTGTCTGAGAGCAGCTGGGAGGGGATCTCCGTCGAGGCTCTCCGTGAAGCCTGGGCAGCAGAAGTCGAGGAAGCGCGGACCAGCCACAAGCGCGAGCGCCTCTATCTTGCGACGGGCCTCCTGCTGCCGGTCTGGGACAAGCTGCCTTCGGATTTCGTGAGGGTGAGCCGCATCTCGGCGGCGGATGGCCGCTCGCTCCTCGGCCGGGAGGTTCCGGTCCATTGCGTTCCGGAACTGTGCCGGGCGCTGGGTCTGGAACGCGAGCAAACGCTTTCTGCCGAAGACATCGTCCAGACCGTCCTGGCGATTGGCCGACCCATGGAATTCGCCGGCCGTGAGAAGCTCATGGTCAAGCGGAGCCTGGTCAATGGCTCACAGCGAATTGAACTTACCGGATGGAGTGCGGCTCGCCTCGACTGGTACAAGGCCCAAGGCTGCTTTACGGAAATCATCCGCTACCAGACGCGGCTGTTCGTGCCGATCGAGGGCGCGGCGAACGTGATTGCCAGATTGGCATTATCCTCATAGGCTGTTGCCAAATGGCATTATCCGGCGTAGATGCTGCCATATGGAGATTTGCCATGCTGGCTCTGCAACCCGTTGATACTGCCGTTACCGCTTTCCGTCCCGATCCGATTACCCAGGACGAGGCAGCTGCCATGTTCCGGGCAGTCCTCAATCTGTTCGGCAAATGGGAGCTGACCGACGAGCAGGCTGCAACGCTGCTTGACATGCCGGTGCGATCCTATCGCCGCTGGAAAGCCGAAGGCCCCGGGCGCGTCTCGCGTGATGGGCGTGCGCGCCTCTCCAACCTCATGGGCATCCACAAGGCGCTTCGGATCATCTTTTCGGAGGCAACCCGCGGCTATGCCTGGATCAGGTCGGCCAACGATGCCTTTGGCGGTTCCAGCGCGCTTGATGTGATGCTCGGGGGTGAACTCACCGACATTATGGGGGTGCGTCGCTACCTCGACGCCGAGCGTGGTGGCTGGTGAACGAAACGGCGGATATCCCCGTTTCTCGAGTTGAGTGGAAGGGCGCTGTCAGGATCATCCGCAGTGCCTTTCCACCGATCGACCTGTTCGAAGATATCGCTGATCCAGCCGACTGGCCGCTGCTGATCTCAGCAGAGCAGAAGACCAATCCCCGTATCATGGCGACGATTGGCAATCTCGACCTGGTGCCGATCGACCGCCGCGTCGGCGGGAACGGAGCCTCGTACCTCATGGCGCCGTTCACCCACGTCAGCACTGACCGGCCGAGCCGTTTTACCGATGGTAGCTACGGCGTGCTCTATGTTGGGGACCGGTTTGAATCCGCGCTGTTCGAGACGATCCACCACCATGCCCGCTTCATGGCACGGACAAAGGAAGCACCTGGCTGGACCTCGCAGTTCCGGGAGATCATCATGTCAGTCGATGCTGACCTACATGATCTCCGAACTCTGGCGGGGGAGCCGGTTCCGGCGCTCGATCCTGACAGCTACGCCGCATCCCAAGCCGTCGCACGGCACCTCAAGGGCGCGGGATCAAACGGCATTGCCTACCCGAGCATCCGGCACACCGGCGGGGAATGCGTCGCGCTCTTCTACCCGGACTGCGCGTCAAATCCTCTCCAGGGGCGGCACCTTGACTACCACTGGGATGGCGCGCGCGTCGACCTCGTGCGTGATGCCGGATCAGGGGCTGTTTTCCGTATCGTCGACCTGCCTAGCAATCACTGACGGCAATTGCCGATTAAGAGCAGGCGTCCAAGGAAGCCGGATAGGCCTTCCAAACTGGACGTCGGTTCAGAGGGCCGGGTTATAGCTTCATCACTAAGCGGCAAGAACTTGGTCTATCCCGCACAGATCTTCCGGGGAATATTGGACGTCGGAGGCAAACGAGTAAACCGTGCGGACGCGACTGCCATCCCAAACGAACTTGAAATGATCGCGTTGAACGGCGCGCTCCAGCACGTCGCCTCTAAGCACGCTCACGCAGAGGCCTGATGGTCGCTCGGCAGGCCTGAAAAGCAGACCATCGAAGCCCGCTTCCGCAATCAGACGACCGCGCCGACGCCGTTCTGTAAGATCAAGCTCAGGATCCCAGTCACGCCCATCGACAAATCGTCCCTTCACCTGCCGCGAGAGTTCGCGCATTTCCAGGCCAATCGGCGCTTCACCGGTCTTGCTGAGGAACGTCTCGCGCTTTCGGATCGAGATGGCCAATGCCGTTTGCATATCCGCGGCCAGCTCGAGCGCGGGGCGATCCGCGTCGAAGAAACGCGTGCCGTCCGGGTTCGGGTAGGTGAATGGCGCGTGGTTCCAGTTTTGCAGAAGCGGACCATTTCCATCCACGACTTTCGCCCCGTTCATCAGACGATTCCGTTCGCGCAAGCGCGGATTGGTCAGCGATTCAATCTCGGCCAGCGCTTCGCTGCGATCATTTGCCACACGGGCGAACACGTCGATGGTGGGGAAACGCGATGGAATGAGCGTGAAGAAGGGCTGCTCGATATCTACCGCAATGAATTCATCCGCCACGTTGCGCATCCACATATTGTCTCACGCGATAGATATCCATCACCTGACCGCCGCGCATGACATCAAGGGCACTTTGCCCGTTGAACTGGGCATTGGGCCGGCGAATCCAACCATCGGCAGCGCGAGTGTCGGGCAACAGAATCTCGAGCGCTTTATGAATCGCCAGTAGGTGGGAAACGCGTTCGACCGTGTCGCGCGGGAGCGATCCGCCATCCTTCTTCCATTTGAAAAAGGTCGATCGGCCGGGTGACCCGAGCAGTAGCAACTGGTCCTCGGTCGACAGCTGCCATAATTCCGCCAGCCCTTGGAATGCCTCCATTGCCGCTGGAATCGCGGGCCTCCCCTCGCCCGATTGGGCGGTGGGTTCGAGCTTAACCACGCATAATTCTCCCTCTCATCCAGATTTGGACTTGAAACGCAAATCAGTCCCGATGTAGATAGTCCACATCGGGACTCGATGCTGATCCTAGTCCATGGTGGATTCGGGATCAAGAGTCGGCAGAATATGGAGCACCGTTATGGCCAAGGGCCACGACAAATTTCAGTTTAGCGTCAACGGTGTCCTTCATGGCACCGGAGACAAAGTTCTGGACGGTAGCCAGATCCGCAAGATTGCGGGGCTTGAACCTGCCAGCGATTTCGTTCTGATCCAGATCGAAGGCGGCCTCGCCCGTTCGATCAGCATCGAGGAGGAGGTCAAGTTCGCAACCGGCGAGATCGCGGTCTTTCTCTCATTCGCCAGCGACCGCACCTACAACTTCACCGTCAATGAGCGGGGCTGGGAATGGGGTTCCCCGACGATCCTCGCCGCCGACATCTATCGCTATGGCAAGATCGACGAAGAGCTTGAGCTCATCCTCGACAGCGCTGGCGATGCCGTCATCCCCAGCGATGGGGAGGTGACGCTGGATGGCGCCGGGGTCGAGCGGATCCGCAGCCGTGAACCCAAGACGGTAACCATTAAGGTCAACGGGCGGCCCCGGAGCGTGGAAAAGCGCCCGCACAGCTACCGCGAGATCGCGGCGATCGCTTACCCCAACCCTGACTTTGAGAACTTCAACTACACGATCACCTATCTCCACGGTGTCCATGGCGCCGAGGGCGATCTCGTCGAAGGCGAGACCATTCAGGTGAAGAAAGGGATGGTCTTCAATGTCCGCCGCTCTGATAAGTCGTGATCCCCATCTCAAGCGCCTCGTTGAGGAGGGCTTCGAGATCGAGGTGCGCAACAGCCACTTGATCGTGCGGAGTATTCCGCACGTCACGGTTGACGGAAATTTGGCAAGGGGCGTGCTCACCTGCGCCCTGTCGCTAGACGGCACGGGCCTCACGGCAACGCCGCAAGGCGATCACACGATGTATTTCGCAGGGGGGACGCCGTGCCATCGCAACGGCGCCCCCATGGGGAACATCATCAACAATTCCCAGAAACAGCGCTGCGGCGAGATGGACGTGGATCACTATCTCTCGTCCAAGCCCGAGGTCACCCACCGGTACGAAAATATCTATGACAAGGTGGTCGCCTATGAGCGACTGATCGGCGGCGCTGCCCGGTCTCTCGATCGGACCGCCAACGCCCGGACCCATGCCAAGGCGATGATCGCCAATGACGATAGCCCGTTCGCCATTCCCGATTCCGCCTCGGCCCGCTATCGAATTGGCGGCGTGAACCGCAAGCTGAAGGGGCGGGTCGCGATCATCGGTCTTGGCGGAACCGGATCGTTTCTGCTCGATCTGCTGGCGAAGACCTGGGTTACCGAAATCCATCTTTATGATGGCGACCAGCTCTTGAACCACAATCTGTTCCGGTCGCCTGGCTCACCGGAGCCGGAACTGCTCAAGGGTTTCCCCTACAAGGTCGACTATTACGCACAGGTCTATGCCCGGATGCACACGGGCATCACCGCGCATCCTGTTCGGGTGACAGCGGCTAATGTGGACGAGCTGGCAGGCTTCGATTTCGTATTCGTCTGCGTCGATAAGGGGTCTTCACGCCGCGAGATAGCCGAGGGATTGCTTCGGCTGGAGATCCCCTTCGTCGATACCGGGATCGGAGTAGGCCTGGAAGAGGATTGTCTTGATGGCTGCGCCCGAGCAACCTTCATCCGCCCCGGCATGGCCTGGTCCGAAGTCGAACGGTTGCTGCCGTTGGGCGATGACAAGGAGGAGGACGACCTTTACCGGACAGATATTCAGATCGCCGCTGTCAATTCGCTCAACGCCATCATGGCGATCATGCGATGGAAGCGCTGGTCGAACTATTTTCGCGACGAGCGGAACGAGGTGAACTCGGTCTACATGATCGAGGGCAACAACATCTCGAATAGGGCCGCATAATGGCCCGGGTCGACAGGCTCAAAACCGTCTTCGTGGATGAGATACCCGAGATTCTCGAAGACGGCATCCTGTATGTCTCGGAGGAATGCCGCGTCGCGTTGCATAATTGCGCATGCGGGTGCGGGGAAGAAGTGTCCACACCCCTCGTTCGTACCGAGTATCGACTGACGATGGAAGGGGATGCTGCATCGATCTGGCCTTCGATCGGCAATCACGACTTCGCTTGCGCTTCACATTATGTGATCAAGCAGGGCGAAATTCTCTGGGCAGGAAAGATGTCTCGCGGTGCGATCGAGGCAGGGCGGGAGCGAGACCGGAGGCTCAAGCGGCCCCCTGCTCCAAAACCGTTGCCTTCGCGCATACCGGCACCCAAACCGGGGCAGCCGTTCGCGAACGCATTGGTCAAACGCACGATAGATTGGATCGTGGATGTCTGGCGCAAACTTTTCGGATGATAGGGAAGTCCGTACCGCGGCTTTCGTGGCTGCAATCCAACTGCCGCGATCAAGTCAGCTCAGCAACCCATTCTCCTGGAGTGTCCGCATCTCTGCTCAATCGCGTTTGACCGAGGCCATCGGGCAATTTGCTGCGGATGCACCAGAGAAGAGTGGGCTTTGTCCTGATTGAGCCATTTGGGCGTCGATGGTCGATGCGCCGGGCTCACAATCAGGAGTGTGTCCCATGATCAAGTCGATCCCGCTGAACAAACTCGTTCAGTCGCCCCGTAATGTTCGTCGTCACAGCGATCCGACTGCAGATGGTGAGCTTAAGGCCAGTATCGCAGCCTTTGGTCTGCTGCAGAATCTCATCGTCAAGCCTGCCGCCAAGGGCAAGTTTGAGGTGGAAGCCGGCGAGCGCCGCCGCCGCGCAATGCTGGCTCTTGCGGATGAAAAGCTGCTCGCCCGCGATCATGAGGTCACATGCCTCGTGCTCGAGGATAGCGCCGAGGAAGCCGTGGCGGCAGCCGAAGCGGCTATCGAGGCCATAGAACGCGAATGCCAGGAAATCCGCGCACGTCCGCCAGTCATCGCGGCCGAACTCAAGGCCGAAGCGGGCATGATCCTGGTCCTCGCGCGCGATGGCACGCCGGTTCTCCAGCCCGTGTTCTATGGCGAGCGACAGGCTGAACCTGCCGAAGCCGAAAGCGGGATCGAAGTCGTTCCGGCGGATGATGGCTCGGACACGCGCCGGACCACCTTGTCCAAGCGCCTGGTCGATGAGCTCGCCATGCAGCGCCGCGACGTCCTTGCGCTGCATGTTGCCTCGGACCCGGGGCTTGCGCTCGACATAATGGTCTTCACGCTGGCCGATGCCGATACCCACGACTGGCGGGCCCGGGCTGCAACCACGCTGCGCGCGCCTCTTCCGGCAGGCCCGATCATCGGCTTCGAAGCCAAGGATGCTCCGGCCAGCAGCGCGCTTGCCGAGCTCAGGTCCAATCTCGACGAAAGCTGGCGCGCGGGCACCGATGCGACTACTCGTTTCGACCTGTTTCGGGCGCTGTCCGATGACAGCCGCGCGGCATGGCTCGGCTATGTCATTGCCCGGTCGCTCGAGGCGAGCCTCAACATGACGGGCGAGCGTCAGCTGCCGTTCCAGGACCACCTCGGCAGCCTGATCGGCATCGACATGGCGCAGTGGTGGCGACCGACTGCGGCCAACTACTTCGACCGGGTGTCGAAGCAGGTGATCCTCGACGCATTGACCGACGTCGGCGGTCTCGAGCTTTCCTCGCGCTTTGCCTCGGTCAAGAAGGGTGATCTCGCGATGAGCGCCGAGCGCGTCTTCGCTGGCACCTACATCACCGAGGTCGAGGTGCGCGAGAAGGCACTGTCCTGGGTGCCTGAGGTCATGCGCTTCGCTCCCGCTACGCCGGATGCTGGCGAGCCCGAGATTGACGCTACGGACGCCAAGCCAGGTTTCGACAACGAACATCAGCCCCCCCGCGAGCTGGCCGCCTGACCTCCTCCTGACAGGCAAGGCCACTCGCACCTCGAGAAGCGGTCCTTCGGCTCACGCCGGAGGGCCGCTTCCTTTTTGGAAGGAGAGCAGAGGGGGCTCGGGACCCTGTGGCACTGACCGGCGAACCCGTCGCCGACTGACCAGATGCCAAGATCAGGAGAACCATCATGGCCTATCGCAAGGGGCAGAGCAGCGGCTTGTCGCCCGCTACCCGCATCACCCAGGAAATCATCGCGCGTCTGGAAGCCGGCACGAAGCCTTGGATCAAGCCGTGGCGCGGCGTGCCCGTTTCGCGGCCCCTGCGGGCCTGCGGGATTCCGTACCGGGGCATGAATGTGTTCTGGCTGTGGATGGTCGCCGACATGTGCGGCTATGCCTCACCGTTCTGGATGACGTATAACCAAGCCAAGTCGCTTGGCGCCCAGGTCCGCAAGGGCGAGAAGTCGACCATCGCGATCTTCTACAAGAGCTACACCAAGGAGGTGGAGGCTCCCGATACCGGCGAAAAGACCGACGAGGCCCGCCGGGTGCTCAAGGCCTATCCGGTCTTCAATGCCGATCAGGTCGAAGGTCTGCCCGAGCGCTTCCATCCGGCTGCAACGCTGGAGCTGGTCGAGCCTGAAGGGCGCGAGGCCGAGCTCGACGCCTTCTTCGCCGCCATCCCCGTCAATCTGCGCCACCAGGGTTCTGAAGCCTATTACGAACCCACTGCAGATCGCCTCACGATGCCGCCGACCAGCCTGTTTTCCGGCTTCGACCACTACTATGCCACGCTCGCCCACGAGCTGTCGCACTGGACCGGCCATGCCAGCCGCCTGGGGCGTGATCTCAAGAACCGCTTCGGCACGGCGGCCTATGCCGCCGAAGAACTGGTAGCCGAGCTATCGAGCGCCATGCTTGGCGCTGAGCTGGGCCTGCCCGTCACACATCTCGACAGCCACGCGAGCTACATCGAGCATTGGCTCAAGCTTCTGAAGGATGACGACCGCGCCATTCTGACCGCTGCCGCCAAGGCCGAGGAGGCGTCGACCCTACTGCTGAAGCTTGGCGGAAGGGTCACGCTAGAACAGTTTGACGACGCGTCATACGACGCTGCGCTCGCGGCCTGAGGGAGGATGCCATGGGCCGATCAGTCAGCTATCCCAGCGGCGCAATCGTCGCCTTCACCGTGCTCGAGGTCGAAGCCGAGGACGACTGGGAATTCGAATACGAGTGGCTGCGTGAAGACCTGCGCGAGCGGGCCGGCCGAGCCTTCCCGTCGCTGATCCCGCATGACGGCTGGCGCGGCCGGGAGGACCGGATCCTCATGCGCAATGCCTATGCGGATTTCGGCGTATCGGTCTACGGCGGGCTGGTGGCCGTCTGGATCGTCGAACGCGATGACGGCGCCTATTGGGACGCCGATTGGCGCACCGCTCGCTCACCGCGGGCACAGCGCTGGCTGTCCCAGATCGCATCCCGCTTCGATGCCGTGTTCGGCGACTATGATTGTCTCGGGCATATGTCGAACGGAGAGGGTGTCTACGCCAAGCGAGCGGCCTGAGCCGAGCCGGTGCATGCAAGAGGCATAGGGCGTGCCCCTGCCAATGTCTGTTCCGACCGCCCATGGCCGCTGCCCGAGCGAGAGAGGCCCTGGGCCAGCCGCCAGTCTTGCGCAACCCGGCTTGGTCGGGCCCGTGTTGGCCTTCGCCCTTTGGGCTCAAGGCCTGCCCGCGCCAGCCCGCCAAGCCAGGTTTCCCCTTACGGGTGCGCAACCCTGCCTGAATGCTGGCCCTGACGGGCTCTCGCTGGCGCAGCCATGAACGGGTGCGTCGGCCTCACGCCAGTCAGGAGGACTTCCCCATGCACACGTCATTCGCCGACCAACTCGCCGGGCTCGATCTTGCCGGCTTCTCGATTGGACCCGCTCCCGTATCGACAAGCGATTTCCCGGTCCGGGAGGCTGTCGTCCAAACCCTCGAAGCGGTCTGGTCCGATCTCTTCGCCATGGTGTCAGGGACCGCTCTTGAAGCAGACGCCGAGGATCTCGGCTGGGCCTTCGTCAATATCTTTCACCGCTCGGCGGAACGCAAATCGACTGATCGGACCCGTCGGTGAACAGCTTGTCGTTCCGTGCACAGGCCATCAATTTGGCGCGAGGGTTCTCCTCCTCGCGGAAAACAAGTCGAGGACCGTCTTGGTGGATGTTAAAGCTGTTCTCGACGATGGTCGACAGTTCCACCTGAAACGCGTTGTCATCGACCGCCTTATCGCGCGTGATATCGACCTGCAGCGTTGAAGGCTCCGCACCGGCCAAATTGCCAAACCCAGCGCTTTCTGGCTTCGAGCTTGCCTTCAGCCTATCGCCATTGGGGCGAGCGCAGCGGCTCACTCGATCTCGATGAGGAAGAGGATGACCGCCCACCGGCGAAAGTTCCTGGCCCCCTGATCCAGGCGCTCGGCGAGATTTGCGACGATCCCACCACCCTCAAGGGGCTTGAAGCCTCCGACACCAAATTTGCGCGATTGGTCGAATGGCTCGGCCGTGTCCGTGAGGCAGACGGTGATCAACGCATCATCGTCTTCTCCAGCTTCCGCCGGACAATCTCCTACCTCGCTCGTCGCCTCCAAGCCGCTGGTTTTGGCGTGATGGAACTGCACGGCGGGATCAAGGATGACCGGCGATGATCTGCGGGACTATGTGTCGGCTGTCTTGACGCACAGCTATCCCGGCACACGGATTGAGCCGATCGGGAACCTCGACATCAACGCCTACGACATCTGCTTGTCACCAAGAGGCCAAGCCGACTTCGAACGCTACCGTTCGCAACACATCCGCCGCTATCCCACGCGCTTCAGCCGTGACGCTGCGAGTGGGGTAAAAGTCATATTCGGGAGCAATCCCGACCCCTTGCGCTATCGTGCACTAGAAGCAGTGCCGATGACCCACCCGTTGGCGAGGTTTTGCGCGCGGATCCTTGATGATCGACAGGCCGGGATGGCTCCGCGCCCGGCCACTGCGTTCCATATTCCAAAGCCTGCCGGATCGAAGTTCAAGGCGGGCTCCTATGCTGTAGCTGTCCAGCGCTGGTCGATTGACGGGCTCTTGCCGATTGATCGTTTGAGCTTTCTGGGCGTGAACCTGTCGACACAAAGCATTGTCGCCGAAGACGACGCAGAACGCCTGCTAATGGAGGCGCTCGCCGCCGCGCCGCGTTTGCATAGCCTCGATGCGGCCGAGCGCGATTCAGCCAGCGCGGTGATCTCGGATATCCGAGACGGACATGTCGTCTCACGCCTTGCCGCAGACATTGTTGCAAAGCTCAATCAGAAGAACACGGCCTGGCTGAAATGGGGTCCCGAACGAGAAAGGCTGGTCATCTCTGCAGCGCCTTGCTGGGTTCCATTGTCGGCGTTGACCCAGCATCTCAATGCAATGCCAGGGCCTCAGCTGACGCGGACGGACGTCGCACAGCGCATGCGTGACCTTCAGGAACGGGATCTGACCGACTATCCCACAGATGAACTCAGGGAATCCTGCGAGAGTCTCTTTCTTCGGGAGGAGATGGAAGGAACCGAGTTTCCCGCAATTGTGGGTGCACTCCAAGAGCACATCGAAGTGGAAAGCCGGCGCCTTCAAGCTGAACGGGAAGCGCGCTACCGAGCCCATCAAGAGAAACAACGCCTTGCGCTGGAACGTCGCTTCATTTCCGGAGCTGATTGCAAGTGGACGCCGCTATCAGGGTCGAAGCAACTGTTCTGCCGCTTGAATGGCCGCGCATATCGGCTCTCGCCGTTAGTCGACGGGTCTTTCGAGGTCAGTCGGATCAATCAGCCCGATGACAAGGGCGTGCCCATTGGGCGATATAAGCGGCGTGGAGATGCAACCAAGGCCCTGACGGTGATCGCATTTTCAGAGGACCTGTAGTTCAATCCAGCAGATACATTTAAGGCTAGGGTTGCTGTGGCCCGAAAGCTGGCGCTCGTCATGTTTCACATGTGGAAGTCTGGAGCTTCCTTGGACCTGGCTCCCACATGACAAGTTCCTCCTGACGAAGGGGCAGGCCGGACCCCGCATCGTTTTCTCGGCTTCTCACCCTGGCGCAGTTGATTGAGCCAGGCTTGCCGCTCAAAGCCGACGGATCATGAATTCTAACCGCGTGTTCGACGAGAACGCCAGAGAACATCTGGGGCAATCTGGAACGCTTCATGAACGATTTTCTGCGGGCCTTTCGGTCCCTAAGAGCCCAGATTTTCCTCTTTTGTTCACGGCGCAGAAATGGCGGAAATCCGCCATTTTTTGAAGATTCGAGTCCCAGGAAAAGACTCGAACCTCTAAACCACACCGAAATGCGGGCTTTTCTGCGGGCCTTCGCAAAAACCACATCCGTTATGTTGCTGTTTTACCACGTCAAATGTTATTCGATGTGAGTCCTCTTCTGGCACCATTTTTCTCGCGCTGCTGCGCGGATCAGCAGACCAGTCTCGGCCCCAGGACAGATAGGGCGCTTCGTCTCCGCACGGCGCGCTCGCCCACGTGCGGTGCCGTGCGCGGTGCGAGCTCCGCTCCTCACGAGATGCGGCGCAATTGCATCACCGTGATGGATTTCCTGCGCCCCCGCCGAGCCTTGCGCGACCGCCCTTTGCATGCTCCTCTAAGAACGACAACGCGATAGGGGATGGATGATGAAGCGGCTGCACAGTGGACCCTCGCGGCGGATGCTCCGCGAATGACCAGGTACCGCACGCTGGATCATCCCGTCATCGCCATGATCCGATGGGATCCCGAGCAGCCCGCCGAGTGGGTGAACGACCATATCGCCATGGTCCACGCGACGTCGAACTCCTACCTGATACCCGGCGAGCACGGCGATGACGATCTGGTCATCAACACCGGCACCGCGCTGCAGGGGGCGAGCATCCGCGCGAAGTACGAGGACCTGCTGGGCCGCCCACTGAAGGTGAGCAGGGTCATTTCCACCCAGAACCACGCCGATCACATCGGTGGCTGGAAGGCCTTCGCGGACCCGCAGACCGAATTCATCGCGCAGCGGATGGCGAGCCAGCTCCTGGTCGAACGCGACCGCCTGTCCAACTTCTTCGGCCGCCGCTACGCGAACGTGATCTCGGCCATGATGACAGGGTCGGTTCGGCAGGAGGGCGTGCGGGAAACCTGGCCCGACAAGTTCACCACCTATGATCACGAGATGGCCTTCACGCAGTCGGGCAGGCGCCTTGTCCTGAAGAGCTTGTGGTCGGGCGAAACGCTGGATTCGACCGCTGTCTGGCTGCCCGACGAGCGCACGGTGTTCACTGGCAACTGGGCCGGCGCGATTCACGGCGCCCTGCCCAACTTCTATACGGCCCGTGGCGACCGGCAGCGCTCGGTCCCGGGTTGGCTGGGGCAATGCCGCGATCTGCTGGCCGAGGAACCCGAACTGCTCATCACCGGGCACGAACAGCCGATCCGCGGGAAGGACCGGATTCGCGCCGACCTGACGAAAGTGCACGACGCAGTTCGCTTCATCCACGACGAAACCGTGGCCCGCATGGATGCCGGAACCAACCTCCCCGCGATCATGGCCGCAATCACCCTCCCAGAGCACCTGAAGCCGCGCGACGGGCGATGCCCTCCGAGCTGGATCGTCCGCGCGGTTTATGAGGAATATGCCGGCTGGTTTCACCAGGAACACACCAGCGAACTCTATCCGACGCCGCAGAGTGTGATCTGGGCCGAGCTCGTGGAGCGAGCCGGCGGCGCGGAAGAGGTCGCCGGCAAGGCCAAGCGCGAACTGGACGCAGGCAATCCCGACAAAGCCCTGCATTTCATCGAGATGGCGGTATTCGTGGAACCATTGAACCCGGCCGTCCGGCAGACCGAGCTCGCCGTGCTCGACAAGCTGGCGGATGCTACGGAGGGCAGGATTTTCGACCTGCTCGGCTGGCTTGAAGGCCGCATCACGGCCGCTCGCGCCGCGATCGAGCAAGCGAGAAACGCCTAGACCCTATTTCAGCCAGGTGGAAACATCGACCCGCAGGGGCGGGCCAAGTTTGGCCATCGCAGCGTCAATCGTCGGTCACTGTACGAGAGCATAGCTCCCTCCTCTCTCCTCGCGCTGGGCCAAATCTGGCTCCGTGCCGACGCTTCCACCTGGCTGAAATTGGGCCTAGGACGGAACAGGCCGGCTCCGGCGGCAGCGATTACCCACTGCGCCCATCTGAACCATGGGACCCGAAGAGCCCCACCCGCCCGGACCGTTGCTCTACGGTCGGCCGCAGCTTTGCCTTGCGCGGGCGCAGACTGGCGGGTTAATCTGAGCGGCAACAGGAGCACGGCATGGCCGACTATCCCGCCGACATCTATGCCTCGCCCGCCTGCGGGATCGATACACTTGCCCAGCTCGGGCCGCTGGCGGCTCTCGCCGGCACCTGGGAAGGCACTCGCGGGCTCGACATCGCCCCCAAGCGGACCGGAGCGCGGCGGCAGGAGTTCTTCGAACGCATCACGCTCGAACTGGTCGACCCGGGCAACAACGGCCCCCAGGTGCTCTATGCGCTGCGCTATCACACCTGGATGTCCAAGCCGGGCGAGAAGGGCACCTATCACGACCAGGTCGGCTACTGGCTGTGGGAGCCCGCCACCGGCACCGTCATGCATTCCCTGACCATCCCGCGGGGCCAGACGGTGCTCGCCGTGGGACACTGCGCGGCCGACGCGAAGCAGTTCACCCTGCGCGCCAGCCGCGGAGCCACCGACTACGGAATCTGCTCTAATCCCTACCTCGAAACCAATTTCCGGACAGACAGCTTCGAGATCACCGTGACCATCCATGATGACGGCACCTGGTCCTACGAGGAAGACACGGTCATGCAGATCACGGGCCAGGCCGAACCCTTCCACCACCGCGATTCGAACCGCCTGACCCGCGTTGCAGCGGCGAGCCCGAATCCGCTGATGGCCTGAGCTGGCAAGCATCCCGTAGCTGCACCGGCTCCCTTCCGCTGGAGGAGGCTCAAAATACGCCCGCGGCCGGGAGACCGGTACAGGCCGCCTCAGACCGGCAGCGAATTGGCCCCGCTGGCGCTGGTCAGCGCCCCCGCCCCGATGGCGGCGAAATAGCGGCCCATGCCGTCGGCCGCACGGTCGGTCAGCCCAATGAAGGCCCTGCGGCGATCAAGGGTATCTTCGATCCGTTCGAACAGGCCCGCCCGGGTCATCTGGCTGATCCAGCGCAGCGCCGTGGTCGGCGGGACACCGGAAGCGATGCACAGCGAGGTCACCGAAACGCGCTTGCGCTCGGCCCGGGCGGCGGTGAGATCGAGCAGCATGTCCCAGGCAGGATCGGCAAACAGTTCGGCATCGAAGAACCGCGCGCGCTGCTGCCGCTGGCGCAGCATGCGGCGCACTGCCCGCGGATCGGGCAGTTCGGCCAGAGGAGCCAGGCGAAGGTGCATCGCCTCCTCCGCCGAGCCCCCGCGAAAAGCAACGGCAGGCGCTTCGACTCGACCATCCGTACCGCCATTGCCGAGGCGTGCCGCGAGCCGCCCGACCTGCTCGGTCAACCGCAGCAGCTGCAGCCGGTCCTCATCCGCCATCTCGCGCACCGAGCGCCCCGGGGCGAGCGCCAGGGCGCGGCCCAGCGCCAGCGCGACGTCCCCCTCCCCGGCATCGACCAAAATCTGCGGCTGGGACTGATCGAGGCAGCCGAATACGTCTTCCAGACCTGCGGTGGTGGTGGAAACGATCAGTTGGGCCCCGCTCTGCCCCGCGCGCAGATCCAGACGGGCGAGAGCGGCGAGACTGGCCCCATCCGGCCGGGGGCAATCGACCAGGACGACTTCGGCGCCAACCCGCGCCGCGCTGCCGGCGATTTCCGCCAGGGGCTGACAGGCGGCCACGCGAAACCCGGCGACCAGCGCATCCTCACGCACCTGCTCCCTGAGGTGCGGCCGATCGACGTAGATCGCGAGAGCCGGCGAGCGGCCGGGAAGATCCGACGCGGATGACCGGGCCGCTGGCGCTCCATAAGCGAAGTCCGCGCCCGAGAATCCGGCGCGCGGCGACTGGACCGCTGGAGAAGCAAGTGGTGCGCTGGCCATGAACTTTCGCTTTCCGTTCCGATTCCGTTCCAATTCGAACAGGAATAGAACAAATAAGGATCAGGTCAAGCACTCATAAGGAACGTTACGGATCTATCTGGATCGGTGTACCGTCCGGGACAAGTGCCCACAACTGTTCGATTTCCTCGTTGGAAAGGGCAATGCAGCCGAGAGTCCAGTCTCCGGGGATACGTCCAGAACGGATGGAGTTCGGTTGGCCATGGATGAATATCGCCCCGCCCGGCGATACACCCCGCGCGGCGGCGTAGGCGCGGTCGGCCGCGTTTGGGTAGGAGATGTGGAGCGAGAGCCAATAGGCGCTGCCCTCGTTGCCGAAGTCGATGATGTAGCGCCCTTCCGGCGTGCGCCCGTCCCCGGCGAAGCGCTTGGGACCAGTGGGAGCAGGTCCCAGTTGCAGCCCGCCGAAGCTGCGCAGGGCGCGCCCATTCTCATCGATCAGCGTCAACCGACGCGCCGCCTTCTCGACGTGGACGAGCGCCACCGACGCCTGTTCCACGCCCGCGCCGCCGGCCGCCGGACCGGGGAGGAGTGCCAAAGCGAGCAGGGCGGCAGGCCAGCGCATGGCCGCATACATACTGCAATATGAACCGGGTTCCACCCGCCCCCGGCGCAACGGACCGTCAACCTTCGCCGTGGCATTGTGCAACGATGGCAAGCGTCGTCGCCTTAATCGGTTCCATCCTCGCCGGCCTCGCCGGTGCCGCCGTCACGCATGGCCTGGCGCGGGCTACCGCGCGCGCAGCTGCGCCAGTGCGACGAGGCTGGAAACGGCTGCAGCCAGGGGCCTTGCACTGGGCGGGCCTCGGGCTGTCCGGCGGGCTGGTCGGCCTGATGGGGTGGATAGGCCTGTTCATCGGCTCTTCGCGGCCCGATGCGACATTCCAGATGCGAGTGCTGTGGGGGCTCGTGGCCCTGTTTTCCGCCGGCGGGCTGGCCTGCCTGTGGCAGGTCCGCGCGATATGCCATGCCCAAGTGGCGTGGCGTGGGCGGCAAATCGCCTTTGCAGGTGATGACGGCGCCCCGGTCATCCGCGGGATGGATGCCGTGACGGCAGTCGAGACGCGCCTGCTCAGCGCGGTGCGGGTGGTGTTTGCCGATGGGACGGTCCTGCGGGTCGACCCGTATGCCACCGGCGCGGCCGACCTGCTGGATCGGATCCAGGGGGGCGGTTGACCCGTCGAAACACTGCGAATGGCCGGTTGCGCTTCCGCCCCCAACGCAGCGGGGGCCAGCCCGCTCAGTCCTCGAAAGGATCGCGCACGAGGATGGTGTCCTCGCGCTCAGGGCTGGTGGAGACGAGCGCCACCGAAGTCTCGATCAGTTCCTGCACGCGCTGGATGTACTTGATCGCCTGGGCGGGGAGGTCGGCCCACGAACGGGCTCCGGCAGTGGTTCCGCTCCAGCCTTCCATTTCCTCGTAGATCGGCTCGACCGCAGCCTGGTCCGCCGCGTGGCTGGGGAAGTAGTCGAGGACCTGGCCGTTCAGGCGATATCCGGTGCAGATCTTCACCGTCTCGAGCCCGTCCAGCACGTCGACCTTGGTGAGAGCAATGCCGGTCACGCCCGAGATCGCACAGGACTGGCGCACCAGCACGGCATCGAACCAGCCGCAGCGGCGCTTGCGCCCCGTCACTGTGCCAAACTCGTGGCCGCGCTCGCCCAGCCGCTGGCCGGTCTCGTCCTCCAGCTCGGTGGGGAACGGGCCCGAGCCGACGCGGGTGGTGTAGGCCTTGACGATGCCGAGGACGAAGCCGGTGGCATTGGGGCCAAGACCCGAGCCCGAGGCGGCGGTGCCGCTCACCGTGTTCGAGCTGGTGACGAAAGGATAGGTGCCGTGATCGACGTCGAGCAGCACGCCCTGCGCGCCTTCGAACAGGATGCGGGCGCCGGCCTTCTTCACCGTGTTGAGGCGCTTCCACACCGGCTGGGCATATTTGAGCACGGACGGGGCGATCTCGCGCAAGTCGGCGAGCAGCCTGGCCCGATCGACCGGCGGCTGGCCGAAGCCCGCGCGCAGGGCATCGTGGTGGGCGCAGAGGCGGTCGAGCTGCGGCTCCAGCGCATCGAGGTGGGCGAGGTCGCAGACGCGGATCGCGCGGCGACCGACCTTGTCCTCATAGGCCGGGCCGATGCCGCGGCCGGTTGTGCCGATCTTGCCCGAGCCGGCGGCGGCTTCGCGCAGTCCATCTAGATCGCGGTGGAGCGGCAGGATCAGCGGAGCGTTTTCGGCAATGGCGAAGTTTTCGGTGTTGATCACCACGCCCTGGCCTTCGAGCTTGGCAATCTCGCCCTGCAGGTGCCACGGATCGAGCACCACGCCGTTGCCGATGATCGACAGCGTGCCGGTGACGATGCCCGAGGGCAGCAGGCTGAGCTTGTAGGTGGTGTCGCCCACGACCAGCGTGTGTCCGGCGTTGTGGCCGCCCTGAAAGCGCACCACGGCATCGGCGCGGCTGGCCAGCCAGTCGACGATCTTGCCCTTGCCCTCATCGCCCCACTGGGCGCCAATCACGGTGACGTTGGCCAAGGTTTCCTGCTCTCTCTATTGCACGGACGTTTCGCCCGCGCGCCCTAGGGGACTGCGCGCGGGAGGGCAAGGTGAGTCGGGGCTGCTAAGCTTGCGTTCAGCCGCATGGCGCATGGTTGCGCAAAACCCAGGTCGCGCCGCATCATCGCCTGACGTGAGGACACGACCCATGCGCAGACCGCTACTGATCGCCGCCATGGCCTTTGGCGTATGGGGCCTTGCCACTGCCGAGGCACAGACTTTCCGTGAGCGCATCCGCGCCCGCGTGGCCGAGCGCCTGACCGCTTCCGAGCAGGGGCCGCCGCAAGCCCCTGCCGGGCAAACCATCGCCTACGGCCGCGATCCGCTACAGGTACTCGATTTCTGGCCCGCGGTGCAGAAGTCCTCGCCCACTGAAAAATATCGCGACGTGCGCCCGGCTCCGCTGATCGTCTATGTCCACGGCGGCGGCTGGCAGCGCGGGAGCAAGGACAATGCCACGGGAAAGTGGAAGCCGGTGCATTTCCCGCAACAAGGATATGCCTTTGCCTCGATCAACTACCGGCTGGTGCCCGCCGCGCGGGTGGAAGACCAAGCGGCGGATGTGGCTCTGGCGGTCAAGGCGCTGGTCGACCGCGCGGCGAGCCTCGGCATCGATCCGCACCGCGTCGTGCTAATGGGCCACAGCGCAGGCGCGCACCTCGTGGCGCTGGTGGGGACGGACGAGCGCTATCTCAAGGCCGCCGGCCTGTCCTTCGCCGAACTTGTGGGCGTCGTCCCTATCGACGGGGCCGCCTATGACGTGCCCGCGCAGATGAAGGACGGCCCCGGCATCATGCAGCAGACCTACCAGCAGGCCTTCGGCACCGATCCGACGCGCCAGCGCTTACTCTCGCCCACGCTTCAGGCGGCGGCGCGCAATGCGCCGACCTTCCTGCTGCTCCATGTGCAGCGGCCCGACGGGGTGCGACAGGCCAAGGCGCTGGAGGCGGCCCTGAAGGCTGCGGGCACCGCAGCGGAGCGCCGGGACTTCCCCGGCGAGGGGCTGCAGGGCCACGCCAAGATCAACCGCAGCCTCGGCGATCCGGCCTATCCGGCGACGGCGGCGGTGGACGCCTGGCTGAAGCGCGTCGCAGGGCGCTAGAGTTTTACCGCCTCGGTCCCTTCCAGCCGATGGGTGCAGCCGAGCGCCCCGGCCTCGTCACTGTCCGACAACGCCGCAACGGTGCGCCAGCCGACGGCCCGTAGGCGGGCGGCGATCTCGTGGTCGTGGCCGAGCGGCAGAAACAGCGTGTCGCGCCGCGCTTCCGCGCCGGCCAGGAGGTCGATCAGGTCGTCCGGATAAAGTGAGAAGCCAACCGCGGCCTCGTCCTCGCCCGGCGCCCGGCCGAGGATCGCGTAGGTGCCGCCGCGGCCGAGCGCACCGGAGACTCCCTCCGCATAGAGCGTAAATCCGAACCATGATTGGTACTCGAAGCCATGCCGCTCCGAGGGGTCAAGGGTGACGCGGGCCTTGTCGCCCACCCGCGCGGCGATTGCGCGCAACGCGGCGATGCGGCTGGCGAGAACTCCACCGGCATCGATCGCGGCCAGCTTTCCAATCGCGGCGTCGAATGGCCCGATCGCGGCGAGCAGCGGCAGGTAGGCCTCCCCCCCGGCAGCGACCAGCGCACCGGCGTCCTTTGCGTCAAGCTCGCGCCGCACGCCCTCGATCGCGCTCGGCTCCAGCGGCAATGCCCTGGCGGCGAGCGTGTCGACGAGATCGGGCAAGGTGAAATCGACCGAGACGTTTCGCGCGCCCGCCGCCTGCAGCGCTTCGATTGCGGCAATGACGATCTCGCCCGTGGCGGCCACGCGGTCATCCCCGATCAGCTCCGCACCGATCTGCAACCGCTCGCGGGTGGGGTCGAGACCGTCGCCCTTGATGGTGAGAACCTGGCCCGAATAGCACAGCCGCAACGGCCGGGCGGCCTCGCCTAGCGAGGTGGCGGCGATGCGGCCGACCTGAACCGTGATGTCGGAGCGCAGAGCCAAAGTCCGCAGGCTTGCCGGGTCGACGAAGCGGAACATCCGCCGCGGCTGGACCCCGGCCATGCGGCTCGCCATCGACTTCTCGAACTCGATCGAGGGAGGTTGGACCCGGTCGTAGCCATGGCCATCAAGCACGTCGAGCACGGCGCGCGTCACCTGCGCGGCAGCGGCGGCGCTGGCGGGTAGCCGGTCTTCCAGGCCCTCGGGGAGCAGATCGCGATCGTTGTCCATGCGCGGCCCTTTAGCGGAACTTGCGCGGAATGCCAGTTCCTCCCCCGTGATGGGGAGAGATACGCAGGCGTGGCAGCGTGCTGCCTAGCCGCAGTTGGGTGGCGGTGATGGCGCGGCCATCCGCACCATCACTCCGTTCGAGGCTCCGCTCGCGGGCAAGCCCGCAAGCTTCGCCATCCTTCCCCCATCAAGGGGGAAGGATGCATTCGATCAGAACGCCAGGGCCATCACCCGCTTCACCCCAGGCAGCTTGCGGGCGGCCTCGATCACCGCGGCAGGAACCGGGCTGTCCACCGAGAGCAGCAGCACAGCTTCACCGCCGGCAGCGATCCGGCCAAGGTTGAAGGTGCCGATGTTGATGCCGTTCTCGCCCAGCAGGGTTCCGATGCGGCCAATGAAGCCGGGAGCGTCCTCGTTGACGATATACATCATGTGGCCGGCGAGTTCGGCTTCGACCTTGATCCCGAAAAGCTCGACCAGGCGCGGCTCCGAATTCGAGAACAGGGTGCCAGCAACCGAACGTTCCCCGTCGGCGGTCTTCACCGAGACGCGCACCAGCGTGTGGTAATCGCCTTCCTTCTCGCTCTTGACCTCGCGGACCTCGATCCCGCGCTCCTTGGCGAGGAACGGGGCGTTGACCATGTTCACCGCGTCCGACTGCGTGCGCAGGAACCCGGCTAGAACGGCGGCGACGATCGGCCGCGCGTTGAGCTCCCCCGCCGCGCCTTCGGTGTGGATCGAGATGCGGGGGATCGCGCCCGTGGTCAGCTGGCCGACGAGCGAGCCGAGCTTTTCGGCCAGGGCCATGTAGGGCTTGAGCTTGGGCGCTTCCTCGGCGCTCAGCGAGGGCATGTTGAGCGCGTTGGTGACGCCCCCGTTGACGAGGAAGTCTGCCATCTGCTCGGCGACCTGCAGCGCCACGTTGACCTGGGCTTCCGTGGTCGAGGCGCCGAGGTGCGGGGTGCAGATGAAGTTCGGCGTGCCGAACAGCGGGCTGTCCTTGGCCGGTTCGGTCTGGAACACGTCGAGCGCGGCGCCGGCGACCTGGCCTGCGTCCATCGCTTCCTTGAGCGCCGCCTCGTCGATCAGACCGCCGCGGGCGCAGTTGACGATCCTGACGCCCTTCTTGGTCTTGGCGAGGTTTTCCTTGCTCAAGATGTTGCGGGTCTGGTCGGTGAGCGGGGTGTGCAGGGTGATGAAGTCCGCCCGCGCCAGCAGGTCATCCAGGTCCACCTTCTCCACGCCCATTTCCACCGCGCGTTCGGGCGAGAGGAAGGGGTCGAAGGCGACGACCTTCATGCGCAGGCCGATGGCGCGGGCCGCGACGATCGAGCCAATGTTGCCCGCGCCGATCAGGCCGAGGGTCTTGCCCGTCACTTCCACGCCCATGAAGCCGTTCTTCGGCCACAAGCCCGCCTGGGTCTGGGCATTGGCCTCAGGGATCTGGCGCGCGAGGGCGAACATCATGGCGATGGCATGTTCGGCGGTGGTGATCGAGTTGCCGAACGGGGTGTTCATCACCACCACGCCCTTGGACGAGGCGTAGGGGATATCGACGTTGTCGACGCCGATGCCGGCGCGGCCGATGACCTTGAGGTTGGTAGCGGCGTCGATCACTTCCTTGGTGACCCGGGTCGACGAGCGGATGGCGAGGCCGTCGTAGTCACCAATGCGGGCGATCAACTGCTCTGGCGTCTCACCGGTGATCACGTCGACGTCGCAGCCCATCTCGGTAAAGATGCGGGCGGCGTTGGGATCCATCTTGTCGGAAATAAGAACCTTGGGCTTGGTCATGGAATGCACTCCATTGCTCCATTCCCGTTCGCCCTGAGGAGCGAGGACACAGTCCGAGCGTCTCGAAGGGTCCTTCGAGACGGCGCTTCAGCCATTCGGCTTCAGCGCCTCCTCAGGACGAACGGGGGAGATTAAAACAGCGGGGATTCAGGCCTTCAGCTGGGCCCAGGCATAGTCCAGCCAGGGTCCAAGCGCTTCGATGTCGGCGACATTCACGGTCGCGCCGCACCAGATCCTGAGGCCGGCCGGGGCATCGCGATAACCCGCGATGTCAAAGGCGGCGCCTTCCTTCTCGAGGAGGCCGGCGAACTGCTTGATGAAGTCCGCATCGGCGCCTTCGACCGAGAGGCAGACCGAGGTCTTCGACCGGGTCGCCTCGTCGGCAGCGAGGTGCGACAGCCAGGAGCGTTCCGCGACGATCTTGTCGAGCGCCTCGGCGTTGGCGGTGCAGCGGGCCTTCAGGCCCTCGAGCCCGCCAATTTCCTTAGCCCATTCGAGCGCGAAGATCGCATCCTCGACGGCGAGCATCGAGGGGGTGTTAATCGTCTCGCCCTTGAACACGCCCTCGGCGAGCTTGCCCTTGGAGACGAGGCGGAACACCTTGGGGAGCGGCCAGGCCGGAGTATAGCTCTCGAGCCGCTCCACGGCGCGGGGGCCGAGGATGAGAACGCCGTGGCCGCCTTCGCCGCCCAGGACCTTCTGCCAGGAGAACGTGGCGACGTCGATCTTCGACCAGTCGATATCATAGGCGAAGACGGCGCTGGTGGCATCGGCGAAGGACAGGCCCTCACGGTTGGCGGGGATGAAATCAGCGTTGGGGACGCGGACGCCCGAGGTCGTGCCGTTCCAGGTGAACAGGACGTCGCTGGACCAGTCGATCGCGGTCAGGTCCGGGAGCTGGCCATAGTCGGCGCGCAGGACCGTGGGATCGAGCTTGAGCTGCTTGGCGGCATCGTTGACCCAACCTTCACCGAACGATTCCCAGGCGAGCGTGGTGACCGGACGCGCGCCGAGCATGGTCCACATCGCCATCTCGAATGCGCCGGTATCCGAACCCGGGACGATGCCGATGCGGTGCGTATCGGGCAGCCCCAGCACTTCGCGCATCAGGTCGATGCAGTACTGGAGCCGCTGCTTCCCGATCTTGGCGCGGTGCGAGCGGCCGAGCGATTCGGTGGCGAGCTTGTCGGGGCTGAAGGTGGGCGCCTTGGCGCAGGGTCCGGACGAGAAGAAAGGACGCTCCGGAAGCGCCGGCTTGGTAACAGTCATGTAGTCTCTCCTTGCAGAGAGCACGCGCGGCGTTGGGACCGCGTGGCCCGGCGGCGGCAATAGTGATGCGCTGCAGCATGTCAAGGCACGATTGCCCCGCTCCGCACGAGCAGGACTGGCGCGCGCCGCCCACCAAAACAAACCGTTGCAGCGGAATCCCTGCACAAGATCACCTGTGGATAACCATGGGTATTTCCACTTTTTACGAGTTTTATCAGTGCTTTGCTGCGCAACATGCAGAGGTTGCCAATGAAACTTGTTAAGGTAGGCTCCGCGCGTCTCGAGAGGGGCACCGATAAAAGCCAACAATCATATCGGAGGGGTAAATCATGCTGAACAAGGTCGCTGGCCTCGCCCGCGCGGTGGGTCTGATCCTCGCGGTGGTCGCCGCGTTCGTCGCCATCCCGGCGCAGGTTCCACTGATCCTCGTGGTTCTCGGGCTGATCGCCGGGCTCATCTACACGACCGAGGACATCACCCGCCTTGCAATCACGGCGATCGCCCTGCCGGTGGTCGGCGCCGCGCTCGGCACCATCCCGCAGGTTGGCACGCAACTCACCGCGGTGGCGGCCAACGCCGCGCTCGCCGTGGCCGGCGCGCTTGCCACGCGGGTTGCCATCCGCCTCTATGAACTGGTCGTCGGGGACGTGAAGGGTCTCGCCGGCTGATCGGACGGGTCGGGGCGCGGATGGGATCCCGCGCCCCGGCTCCGGCTGTTGTCATTTACCGCTTGTTTACCACGCCTATGCGATTCTCCGGGGCATGCGACGCCATGCTGCACTTGCCCCGGCGCTCCTTGCGCTCACGCCACTTCTGGCCGCGTGCGGCGCGGTTCCGCAGCAGGAGAGCCGCCAGCCGCTGCAACGCTCCACTCAGATCTACTCCCCGAGCCCGCAGGCCGGCGCATGCCTCGCCTCGCTCGGGCGCACCAATGCCAGCTTCACGCCGCTCCCGGACCAGTATTTCGGCACGCACTGCGCCACACTTGGCGCAGTCAAGCTGGTCAGCCTGCGCAGTGATCGCAGCACCCTTACCCTCACCGATCTCGGCCCGGTCGCCTGCCCGCTGGCCGAAACCTTCGCCGCCTGGGCTCGCTTCGGCGTCGACCGCGCCGCCGAGCAGATCCTCGGCAGCCGCCTCGCCCGGATCGAGACAATGGGATCCTACAGCTGCCGGACCATTGCCGGGAGCGTCCGGATGAGCGCCCATGCCCGCGCCGAGGCGATCGATGTGAGCGGGTTCGTGCTCGCCGACGGTCGTCGCTACACCGTGCTGCGCGACTGGAACTCCCCCGACCCGCAGGTCCGCGCCTTCTTTGCAACGATACAGCAAAGCGCCTGCAAGCGTTTCGGAACGGTCCTGGGGCCGGCCTACAACCTGGCCCACCGGGATCATTTGCATGTGGAGCTCGGAAACGGGCGGGGATTCTGCCGATAGGAGATTTTGTCAGGTGCGCTCTGCACATCCGTGGAGGGTTGCGGCGCCGGACAGCCTTACCTCACTCCTCGAACGAATAATCCGGCAGTGAATAGAACGCCCGCTTCAGCGCCTCGCCCCAGCCCGAGCTGATCTTCTGGAAATAGGGATCGGCCGCGGTGATCCGGCGGGAGTGGAGGGGCTCGAACTTGTCCTTTTCGATCACCAGCAGGTCGAGCGGCAGGCCGACCGAAAGGTTCGCCTTCAGCGTGGAATCGAAGCTCACCATCAGCAGCTTGACCGCGTCCTCGAAGGTCATCGCCCGGTCATAGCCGCGCAGGATGATCGGACGGCCGTACTTGGTTTCGCCGATCTGGAAGAAGGGCGTGTCGTAGCTCGCCTCGATGAAATTGCCTTCCGGGTAGATCATGAACAAACGCGGTTCCATGTCCCTGATCTGGCCGGCGACGATGATCGAGGCGGTGAAGCGGCCCTGCCCTTCCTCTCCGTTGAAATTCTCGCGCTCCTGGATCACCTCGCACAGCAGCGTGCCGACGATCGAGGCGACCTGGAACATGGTGGGCGCCTCGAGCAGGCAATTGTGCCGGTCGCCCGGCGCCTTGGTCCGTTCCTCCAGCTTGCTGATGACCTGCTGGGTCGTGGCGAGGTTGCCCGCGGTCATGATCGTGATGATCCGCTCGCCCGGCACCTGCCAGTGGAACATCTTGCGGAACACCGAGATGTTGTCGACGCCCGAATTGGTGCGGGTGTCGCTCATCAGCACGAGCCCGCGGTCGAGCATCATGCCAACGCAGTAAGTCATTCTTCCAACCCCGTAGATCGTGCCATCCGGCGACTCGTGCCGCTACTGTTGAACCGCCTGCTGCTCGACGGCAAGGCTGACGGAGAGGTCTGTGCCGGCGCCGCCGAAGCTGATACCCGTCACCGGGGCGGCCTCGGAATAGTCACGTCCCGAGGCAACGCGGACGTAGCGCGCATCGGGGCCGATCCCGTTGGAAATGTCGAAGCCGACCCAGCCAAGCCCTTCGACGTGCGCCTCGGCCCAGGCGTGCCCGGCTTCCTGCTCCACCCGATCGTCCATTAACAGGTAACCGCTGACATAGCGCGCCGGGATGCCGAGGTGGCGGGCGCAGCCGATGAACACCTGGGCATGGTCCTGGCAAACCCCCTTGCCGGCTGCCAGCGCCTCCTCGGCGGTGGTGGCGCTGTCGGTCTGGCCGAGCGAATAGTCCACCGCGCCGAGCACGGCGGCCGAGAGGGCATGGAGCAGGGCCAGCCGGTCGCCCCGGTCAGCCCCGAGCCCCGCCGCCAGCGCCCGCATCCGTGCCCCGGGCCGGGTCAGCGGCGTGTGGGCAAGGAAGGCCCAGAGCGGCAGGCGCCCGGTGTGCGGGCCGAGTACCCCGGCGCGATCGGCCGTGTCCACCAGCCCTTCGCAGGCGATCACCAGTTCCGCAGTGCCGGGCTCGACCGAGACGAGGGTGACGTGGTTGGCGTTGTGGTCATCGTAGGTCGCCTCGACCCGCGCCCCGCTCAGCTGCATGCGCCATTCGCGCACGTGCTGCCCGTGGCTCTCCTTTGGACTCAGCCGCAGGCGCTGCAACCCATAGGCCAGCGGCGGATCGAAGCGGTAGCGGGTCACATGGCGGACGGCGAGGCGCATGGCGTGGTCTTCCTGGCCCTAGCCAATGAACCGGTAGTCGTCCGAGATCGCCTCGGCGATCTTGGTCGTCTGCGCGATGAACTGGACGATGAACTCGTGCAGGCCCTGCTCGATGATCGCTTCGATCGGCAAGCGCACCAGCTCGGCGCAGGCTTGCTGCAACAAGCCATGGGCGCGGCCTTCGTGACCGTATTCCCGGGTCAGGCTGGCCATGTTGCTGGCGAGCTTGCCGTAGCAGAAGGCGAGGCTGCGCGGGAACCGCTGGTCGAGGATCAGGAACTGCGCGATCCCCCGCGCGTCGAGCCGCCCCGCGTTGAGCCAGCGATAGGCCCGATCCCCCGCGACCGAGCGCAGCACGGTCTCCCACTGGACGTGGTCGAGGCTGGAGCCGACCCAGGCGACCGAGGGCAGCAGCACGTGGTACTTCACGTCGAGGATCCGGGCCGTATTGTCGGCCCGTTCGATGAACGTCCCCATGCGGGCGAAATTGTAGATCTCGTTGCGGAGCATGGTTCCGTCGGAGGCGCCGCGGACCTGGGTGGTCTGACGGCGAATGAGGGCGAGGACGTCGCCGAGGTTGCTCTCGCGCACCGGGCGGGCCAGCGCCTCGCGCAGGGCCATCCAGGCTTCGTTGGTGGCCTCCCAGACCTCTCGGGTGATGGCCGTGCGGACCATTCGGCCATTGGTCCGGGCCAGTTCGATCATGGCGAGCACGGAAGCCGGATTGTCAGACCCGCGGAGGATGAAATTGCACACGTTGGGTCCGGTATAATCGAGCCCGCGCGAGGCAAAATCGGTATCCTGGCCGATGGTCAGAAGGATTGAGCGCCAGTCGTCCGCCGAGGCATGGTCGCCGCGGGTCAGCGCGATGCGGAAGCCCGCGTCGAGCAGGCGCGAGGTGTTCTCCGCCCGCTCGAGGAAGCGGGTCATCCAGAACACGCCGTTGGCAGAGCGGCCTAGCACGGGCGGGCGCTCCGGCCGGGGCTAATGGTGCGCAACACCATCTGCCACACTCCGTCATGCTGAACGTGTTTCAGCATCCGTGGCGCATGACAGCACGGGTGGTGGTGGGAGCGCGCGGCGACGGCGGTCCTGCCGCACCCCCCTCCGCGCTGGCGGAACAATGGATTCTGAATCTGGTTCAGCATGCCGGTGTTTTTTGAGTCTGCGAAGTGAGCTGGAACCACCATCAGTCCTCCAGCACCCAGGTATCCTTGGTGCCCCCGCCCTGTGAGGAGTTCACCACCAGACTGCCCTTCTTCAGCGCCACGCGGGTCAGCCCGCCCGGGGTGATCTCGATCCCCTGCGGGCTCACCAGCACGAAGGGCCTAAGGTCCACATGGCGCGGGGCCAGGCCGGCGCGGGTGAGGATGGGGCAGGTGGACAGCGCGAGGGTGGGCTGGGCGATGTAGTTGTCAGGCCGGGCGCGCAGCTTGGCGGCGAAGGCGGCGATCTCCTTTTTCGACGAGGTGGGCCCGATCAGCATGCCATAGCCGCCCGAGCCGTGGACTTCCTTGACCACCAGCTCGGCGAGGTGATCCAGCACATAGGCCAGGCTGTCGGCCTCCGAGCAGCGCCAGGTGGGGACGTTTTTCAGGATCGGCTTCTCGCCGGTATAGAACTCCACGATCTCGGGCATGAAGGAATAGATCGCCTTGTCGTCGGCGATGCCGGTGCCCGGAGCATTGGCGATGGTGATCCCGCCGGCGCGGTAGATGTCCATGATCCCCGGCACACCGAGGCAGGACGACGGGTTGAACGTCAACGGATCGAGATATTCGTCGTCGACCCGGCGATAGAGCACATCGATCGGCTGCCAGCCGCGCGTGGTGCGCATGGCAATGCGCCCGTCGACCACCCGCAGGTCGGAGCCTTCGACAAGTTCCGCGCCCATCTGGTCGGCAAGGAAGGCATGCTCGAAATAGGCCGAATTGTAGATGCCCGGCGTCAGCACGGCGACCGTCGGCCGGGCCTGCTGGTCGAACTGGGCGGCGGCGGGCAGGCAGGCCGCGAGACTGCGGGCGAGCCGGCGGGGATAGTCGCTCACCGGCCGCACCCGCACGCGCGAAAACAGCTCGGGGAACATGGCCATCATCGTCTCGCGGTTCTCCAGCATGTAGGAGACGCCGCTGGGGGTGCGGGCATTGTCCTCCAGCACCATGAACTCGTCCGGCCCGGTGCGGACGAGATCGATTCCGACCACGTGGGTATAGACCCCGCCCGGCGGGGCAAAGCCGGCCATCTGCGGCAGGTAGGCCGCGTTCTCGCGCAGCAGCCGCTCGGGCAGCTTGCCGGCGCGGACAATCTCCTGACGGTGATAGACGTCGTGGAGGAAGGCGTTGAGCGCCCGCACCCGCTGCTCGATCCCGCGGGAGAGCTTGCGCCATTCGGCCGCAGTGATGATCCGCGGGACCATGTCGAATGGAATCAGGCGTTCCTCGCCGGCATCGTCGCCATAGACGTTGAAAGTAATCCCGGTGCGACGGAAAAAACTTTCGGCCTCAGTCGCCTGCTTGCGCAGCCAGGCGGAATCCTGTTCGTCGTACCAGGCTGAATAGGCGGCATAGGCGGGGCGAACGGCGCCTGCGCCGGCGCCGGGACCATTCAGCATTTCATCGTAGGTCATCGTCTGCGCAGTTGCCATGGACCCCCGCCTGTCATGCAAGGGTCTGCACCACGATTCGGCATCTGCCAAGTGGAAAATGCTGCAAGTGCGAAGAGGTGTACGAAGTCGAAGCTTGCGTAGTTCCGGACTCGGCCCTTGTCGGTGGCGAAGCCTGTGTAGGCTGCCGTCCGGTTAGGCGCACAGCCTTTGTCAGGCGTCGAGCTCGGCCAGGACGGCGCGGATCGCCTCGGCCGAGGTGGCGAAGCCGAGATGGCTGCACCGCAGGGCCACGGCGCGGTCGCGCTCGCCCGGCCATCCGCAGGCGCAGCGCGGCGCGATCACCCCGTCGCGCGGGCTCCACAAGGCGATCGTCGGGACGGGCGGCTTGATGGCGAGATTGCCGCTGCCAACCGGCGGATCATCGACCGACAGGCCCGTGATCACCTGGTAGGCGCGCCAGGCGTTGTTGGCACGCGGATCGCCGGAGAAGGGCGTACCCATGGTGATGACCCGGGCCACCGCTTCGGGCGCGAGTTTGGCGACTTCGCGTGCATAAAGGCCGCCAAGGCTCCAGCCGACCAGCGCCACCGGGCGCCCCGTCGCCCGCGCGATCCGCTGGACTCGGGCGAGCATGAAGGCGAAGTTCGCCGGCGTCGGACCGAGGTTGAAGCCGAGGCCCCAGTCGAACACTAGGTGACCCGCCTGCTCCAGCGCGCGAGCCATCCCGTTCAACCGCGCCGGATGCGCGCCGAAGCCCGGCAGGATCATCACCGGGACGGGAGCGCGGGCCGGGGCGACGGGGACCGCCTCGGCCCGACGGCGGCCAAGCAGCAGGCGCAACTCGTCGAGCAGGAACCGCAGCGGTGGGCTGCGCACGCCCTGAGGCTGCGGTTCGCGCGCCAGCCGCGCGCGACGACGCAGTCCTTCGCCGGTGCTCGCCGCCGCCTCGCGCATGGCCGCCATGGTCATCATCGCGTCAGTCTTGTCCCCGATGCCTGTTCGCAGGCTGAACGGGGGTTTCGCGCGGGAGTTCCTCCCAGCATCGGGACCGACCATGCTCACCCCTTCGGGCAATCCCCCACCCGGGCGGACTTCACGTGCATGGTCATCTTCATGCCGCCGCCCGGCATTTGCGCGCCGCTCTGGTCCATGCCGATGGTGATGTCGGAGCCTTCGGGGCTCATCGTCCCGGCCATGGTCATGACCGAACGTATGCCGTCCTTGCCGGTGCAGGTCAGCTGGGCATCGACCTTGCCGGCCACGGCCGAATAGTGGTCGAAATGGCAATCGGGCCGCCCGGCGAGTTTCTTGACCCGCTCCTCGTAACCCTTCGCCGCGTCGTCCGCCGTCAGGCAGAAGTCGTGCGGGGCAGCCTTGGCGGCCATCATCTGCTTCATCTGCGACGCCGCGCCCGCAGGCAGGCCCGGCGCATCGAGGCTGACCAGTTCGGCGCTCGAGCGATAGAGCCCGGGGAGTGGCCTGGGCATGGCCTCAGCCTGCCTGGCCACTTCGGCCGGGGAACCCGGCTGGTCCGCCCCGCCCTCCTTCTTGCAGGCCGCGAGGGCAAACAGGGGCAGGGTGATCAGCAACAGGGCCTGGCGCATCGTGGTTTCTCCCGGGCGACCGGGGCGAACGCTATCAGCGCGCCACCACGCTGCCAAGCGGTTCAGGCGGCAAGCGAACGTTGCCCGGAGCGGAACGCAATCTCGCTCGGCAGGAAGGTGACGAATTGCCGATGCAGGTGCTCGACCACGGCGACGTAGAGCGGCCGCTCGAATTCAATCCCCGCCTCGCCACGCCCGAACCAGCGCACGATTCCCGAGAGCCCTTCCATTCCCGGCGGGCGCAACAGCACGCGGTCCCCGGCGCGCAGGCGCAGGACGGCGCTCGCCACCCGGCAGCCGCCCTCGGAGATGTCGCGGATCATCACGTCCTCGGTGAAGCCGGAAAGCATCCGGCAGCGCGCCGGCATGGCAAGCCCCAGCCGCCGCGAGCGGCGCACTTCATCCTGGCCCCGGCAATCGCTCGGTTCGTTGGTCATCGTCCGTTGCTCCAAGCCCCTGTCACACCCGAAGAACGACAAGCCGGACCGTGGTTTTACCTTTCGCATACATTCGGCAAGCGTTTGGTTAATCTGGGCTTGACCATCGTCCTCCGAGCATTTCCGCGGACATTGCCGAAGCGCCCCCCCGCCCCCATATTGCGCCTTCCATGACCGAACTGATCATCCGCCGCGGCCTGGCCGAGCCCGATACCAGCGGCGCCTTCATCCCCCACAAGCCGCAGCGCCCCGACAAGAGCGACGGCGGCAAGCCGTTCCGCATCGTCTCCGACTACGAGCCGGCGGGCGACCAGCCCTCGGCCATCGCCGACCTCGTCGAGGGTATCAGGGGTTCGGGCCCGCTGGAGGGCGAGAAGACTCAGGTCCTGCTCGGAGTCACCGGTTCGGGCAAGACCTTCACCATGGCCAAGGTAATCGAGCAATTGCAGCGCCCGGCGCTGATCCTCGCCCCCAACAAGATCCTCGCCGCGCAGCTCTACGGCGAATTCAAAAGCTTCTTCCCGGACAACGCGGTCGAGTATTTCGTCTCGTACTACGATTACTACCAGCCCGAGGCCTATGTGCCCCGGTCCGACACCTACATCGAGAAGGAAAGCTCGGTGAACGAGGCCATCGACCGGATGCGCCACTCGGCGACCCGCGCCCTCCTGGAGCGCGACGACGTGATCATCGTCGCCTCGGTCTCCTGCCTCTACGGCATCGGCTCGGTCGAGACCTATTCGGCGATGATCTTCGACCTCAAGAAGGGCGACACGCAGGATCAGCGCGACATCATCCGTAAGCTTGTCGCCCTCCAGTACAAGCGCAACGACGCCGCCTTCGCCCGCGGCAATTTCCGCGTGCGCGGCGATAACCTGGAGATCTTCCCCAGCCACTACGAGGACATGGCCTGGCGGATCTCCTTCTTCGGCGACGAGATCGAGGAGATCGCCGAATTCGATCCACTAACCGGCAAGAAGGGCGCAAGCCTCGACAAGGTGCGGGTCTATGCGAACTCCCACTATGTCACCCCCGGCCCGACGATGAAGCAGGCGACCGAGGCAATCCGCTTCGAACTGGCCGAGCGGCTGAAGGAACTGGAGGCGGAAGGCAAGCTGCTGGAACACCAACGGCTGGAGCAGCGTACCAATTTCGACCTCGAGATGATCGCCGCCACCGGAAGCTGCGCCGGGATCGAGAACTATTCGCGCTTCCTCACNGGCCGCCTCCCCGGCGAACCNCCGCCGACNCTGTTNGAATACCTCCCCGACAACGCCCTGCTGTTCGTGGACGAAAGCCACCAGACCGTGCCGCAGATCGGCGCGATGTCGAAGGGCGACCATCGCCGCAAGATCACCCTGGCCGAATACGGCTTCCGGCTGCCCAGCTGCATCGACAACCGCCCGCTGCGGTTTAACGAATGGGACGCGATGCGCCCGCAGACCGTGGCCGTCTCCGCCACGCCGGGGACATGGGAGATGGAACAATCCGGCGGCGTCTTCGCCGAGCAGGTCATCCGGCCAACCGGGCTGATCGATCCGCCGGTCCTGATCCGCCCGGTGGAAGACCAGGTGCAGGACTGCATCGAGGAATGCCGCCAGACGGCCAAGCAGGGCTACCGGACCCTCGTCACCACCCTCACCAAGCGCATGGCCGAGGACCTTACCGAATTCATGCACGAGGCGGGCCTCAAGGTGCGCTACATGCACTCCGACGTGGAGACGCTGGAGCGCATCGAACTGATCCGCGATCTGCGCCTCGGCGTCTATGACGTGCTGGTCGGCATCAACCTCCTACGCGAGGGCCTCGACATTCCCGAGTGCGGTCTCGTCTGCATCCTCGATGCCGACAAGGAAGGCTTCCTCCGCTCCGAAACCAGCCTGATCCAGACCATCGGCCGCGCCGCCCGCAACGTCGACGGGCGGGTGATCCTCTATGCCGACCGGATGACCGGCTCGATGGAGCGCGCGATCGCCGAGACCGACCGCCGCCGCGCCAAGCAGCACGCCTACAACGAGGAACACGGGATCACCCCGGCCACGATCAAGCGCAACATCCATGACATCGTGGCCGACACGGCCAGCCGCGACGGGGTCGTGGTCGAGCTGGAAGACGATGCCCGCAACAACCTCGTCGGCCACAACCTGCGCGGCTACATCGAGGAACTGGAACAACGGATGCGCGCCGCAGCGGCCGACCTCGAATTTGAGGAAGCGGGCCGCCTGCGCGACGAGATCCGGCGACTGGAAGCGGAAGAACTCGGCCTGCCCGGCGCCGAGCACAAAGCCCCGCGCGTGGGCCGCAGCAATGAGGGCAAGCCCGGCACGCGCAAGACGCGCTACGGCAAGACCCAGCGGAAGTGGGGCAGATAGCTCGGCCGATCATGCCGCGAACCGTGCATTTCGTCCGGCAATTCGTGGAACATCGTAAACCCGGTACTTGCCTTGTTAACCCTTCGCCACCACAAGGTGCGTGATGCCCGGTCGCAAATCGCTCATCCTCGCCACCCTTGTCCTTGCTGCCTGCTCGCAGTCGCAGAGCCGTGAAGTGGTGGATACCAGTCCTGCCTCGGGGGGCTATCCCGCGCGCCTGGCCATGGCCGACGCGCCCCTACCGCAGGAGGCCGCGCCATTGCAGCCCCAGGGTGGAGAATGGGCAGCGCAAGGCCACGCGGCGAACTTCGCCGTTCCCGGACAGTCCTCGTTGTTCACGGTCACCTGCAGTCACGATGCCGCCGGTGCCGCCAGTGTCGAGATTTTCCGCCAGACCCGGGCCGAGGAAGGTGCCAAGGCCATGCTCGCCCTGATCGGCAATGGCCGGATCGCGCGGCTCCCGCTCGACGCCACCATGGCCGGAGAGGCAGGGCAATGGCGCGGGGCGATTCCCGCTGCCGACCCGCGGCTCGACGTGCTCAAGGGGGGCAACCGTATCGAGGCGACCCTGCCCGGCGGCGGCACCCTGTTGCTCCCGGCAAGCCGCGAGCCGGGCCGGGTCCTGGAGGAATGCCGCGCCAGCAATCGCGCGGCCACGTCCGCCTGAAGTCGTCCCGGACCTGATCCGGGACCGGTGGCGATCTTTGCGAACGCCCCATCCTGGCAACTCGCAGTGTTGCATCTGCCAGCGGTGTCGGGGCGAGCCCGGGACAAGTTAAAGCTTCCCGAACTGCCCTTCGTAACCTGCCGTATCCCCGGCAGCGAGGAAGCGCGCCTGCTCGACCCACTTGTCCCGCGCGGGGCGGCCCTTGAACGCCGGCGGCAACTGGTCGTCGATCCGGGCGAGGTCCACCTCGTTCCAGGCAGCGATCTGGGCAAAGCTGGTCACACCCAGCCCACCCAGCACCGTCGCCAGCTTGGGGCCGAGGCCCTTGATCCGGGTCAGGTCGTCGGCCGAAGTTTCCGGCAGGGCCGAGGCCGTCTCGATAGATCCCGCGTCGGCCACCTCTTCCTGCGCGGCGGCGGCAATCACTTCGGCGACCCCGCCCATGGTCCCGGCAGCCGGCGGGATCGCATAGGCCGCGCTGGCGGCGGGCGCTGCGTCGATCAGCGCCTGGTTACGCTCGGCCGGAGCCGCTCCTTCATCGAGTACGTCGGGCGCGTGCGAACGCTCGACGGGCCTCGATCCGCGGCTCAGCAGCCACCAGGCCACCAGCAGGGCCAGCACCACCACCACGGCCAGCACCGGCCAGTTCTGTTGCAGCTCAATCATCGTGCGCGTCCCGGTTCGAGAAGTCAGGCCAGCCGCATACCGCAGGGCGCCGGCGGGGTGAAGGGGCGGGCAGAAGGCCTCAGGCCGCGGCCATGTCCTTGCGGAACAGCACCCGGTCGTCCGGTCCGAAACCCTTGTGCCACAGCATCCACACGTAGATGCCCAGGATCGCCGGAATGCCCAGCGCCATCATCGCCCATTCCGGCAGGAAGACGCGTGCCGCCGCGCCAACGGCGACGGCCGGGACGACCGCCCAGGCCAGCGCCTTGCGGAAATTGTTGATCGGCTCGCCCAGC
>JGI24751J29686_10000113_pt1 | contig 42221 bp, 52 predicted proteins | sample KBSSwiS6_FD_29686 | JGI IMG/M metagenome (IMG submission 29686)
GCTGGTGTGGACAGGTGGCCGAGTGGTTAAAGGCAGCAGACTGTAAATCTGCCCGCGCAAGCGTACGCTAGTTCGAATCTAGCCCTGTCCACCACCCGGCTTTATCGCAGATTTCTGCCATTCCGGACCATTGCCCGCCGGAGAACAGCTGCTCGGAGCGCCATGTTCATCTGTTCGCGATTTTCCCGCAGTTTTCCGCCATTTTCAGAGCCTTACATTTCCTTCCCCGGTACATGGTTGGTACACGGCGGTACATGAACAGTCGCTCCTCTTGGGATCGGCTGTCCAACATACTCCAGCAGCCTGCCGACCATGAAGCACCACTACATCCCGGAATTCTACTCCAAGCAGTGGGCCACAGGAGACGATCGTAAGGTGCTCCGCTATCGGAGACTGCCAAGTGGTCTGGTCGTGCCGAAGCGGTTGGCGCCGGCAGCATTTGGCTATCGCGATGATCTTTACCGCGCCCCATACGAGGATCAGAGACGGGCTCAGGCGCTGGAGCTTAGATTTTTCTCTCGGCTCGACAACGCTGCCGCCAAAGCCCTCGCAGTGTTGACCGATGTCACGCTTCCGACACTCCCGGAGAGAGCGGTTGGCATCTGGGCGCATTTCATCTTGTCATTGCTTCATCGCTCGCCCGCCTACTTCGAGAGCGTCCAGCGGGCGGGCACCGAGCATTACAAGATTGCACTTCAGGACCTCAGGGAGCGCTACAACGACCTTCGAAAGGAAAGCGACCCAGAGACGTTCGAGGAATACGTCGACACTCTCGACGCAAGCGACCCAAAGCGTTCCGTATTCCAAACATTCCCCAGGTTGGTCTTCAATCGGAACATATTAGATTACATGGGGCAAATGACGTGGTTCTCTGTCGACGCGGACGATAGCTGCCCAACGCTGTTGCTGTCGGATGATCCGGTGACCCGCACTAACGGTTTGCATCGACCTGACGGGCACCTCGCTATACCGCTATCCCCTACTAGGATGCTGGTCGGAACTCACACGCCTGAGTTCGCGGACCATCTTCATACAATGCGAAGGAAGGACCTGTTTCGTGGCCTGAATGAGTCCACGGTCGGGGGAGCGCGTGAGTTCGTGGCAGCAATAGATGGCCGCCAAGAGCGGTTCATCCAAAAGAGATTTGGCAGAGCGCTGCGGAACGCACTCGCGGGAGCATGATGAAGAAACCCCACCGAGCACCGGGGCATGGTGCTGGCGGGGCAAGGTGAAGTGGCGCTATGCTTTTCGGCGCGCCCGCCTGGGGATCATCGACGGAGGTCTAAGCCCCCCTCGAAGATACAACCGACTGAGTTCGCGAGCGATTCGAGTTCCACATCGCTCGGCACCATGGTTTCGAGCAAAGACCGCATATCCTCTCGATCTGAGGCGGGCTGGTGTCTTTCGGCAGCGCGGTCGATGGTTCCGATCGCGATGGCGAGTGCCTTCTTAATCAGGTGTTCCTGTCGGCCGGTGAGTTCGATTGGCATTCAACAAATCTCCAGTAGTGGCGTCCGCTCTCGCAGGCATATGCCCGGCGGTTCAAACTGGCGAGCCGGGCTTGCGCTCGTCATCGAGAGCAGTGGTCCGAAGCATCTTGCCGCTGTCCGCCGAGCGAACCTCGCGGCCATTGGTCCGAAAGCTGGATTGCAGGTTGGCAATACCCAGCGAAACCCGCTCGTCAGTGAACAGATTGTGGTCCGCACTCACCACCGCCGGCATCGGCACGTTACTGGTCTGCCGCCAGTCTTCGGCGTCGTCGGCATCACCAGGGCCGTCGCTGGGCAAGTAGACTCCTGGCCCTCCAATAGCGCCGCTGGTCACGCGATCGTCGCCAGCGAGGCAGTAGTCGGGATCGGCTACAGGGCAGCCGGGGGCGCTGGCGCTGGGCTGAAAGCTCGTACCCCTCGCCGGGAACTCGTCCTCGGCCCAGTCTCCGTCCTGCTCGTCACCGTCCGCCTCGTCATCCTCTTGTAGCGGCGCACCATGCAGATTGGTGCCGGTGCGGTTCGGCCCGCGACGGTCAGCGGCTCGCATGGTGTGCCATTCGATCCAGGCCTGATCGCCCTTCTCGTCCCCGTCGCTGTCTTCTTCGTCGCCATTGAGTTCGACGTCTGAATCACCATCAAGCGTGTCCAGTAGGCCGATTGCGACCTCCACGAAGGCTTCGACCTTCTCGCGGTCATACTGCGCCAGAATGCGGCTCACAGCTGCCATGGGCGGCCGCGCGGCTGGGTGAGTGGTCGCCATGTCACGCCCTCCGGTGGTCTTCGTGGAACTGCCCGAGCGCGAGCAACGTGGCGATGCCCTCGATCGCATCAGCAACGATCACCGGGTTCAGGTTGTGGATTGTATCAACCTCGACGATGTTGCGGGCATCGTGTGCGGTCCTGAAGGCGCTCTCCAGCAAGAGCAGCAACGCGCGGGCCTCTCGCAGCCGATCGTTGACGCCGTCACCATGGCTGAGGAACGGTGTTGTGCCGTTCACGCGGAGATCGAGGATGTCCTTGGGGGTGGCACTCATGGTCATGCCCTCCCCTCAAGAAAGGCTTTGACGGCAGCCATACGGTCGGGGTTGTCCCGCAGGGCCCGCCACGTGGCAGCGGCGCGCTGTTCGTGTTCCTCGTTCCCATCGAGATAGAAGCCGAAGCTGGCGAGGCGGCCGGCGGTGACGATCCAGTAGCCGCCGCAGGCTTCGAAGTCATCCAGCCATTGTTGGGGATTGAAGGCGTGCGTCGCCGCCGCCGCATTGCTATGCGCGCTCATAGTCGTGCCCTTCTCATCAAGGGTTGCGATCAGAGCCGGGCGGAAGGTTGCACCCTTCCCTCGGCTCGCCTTTACTGGTACGCGTTAATCATGGGTAACGCAATATCCGGTACGAGAAAAAGAGGGCGCCCAGCGACCGGCGCAATTTCGCTTCACGTGAGGATTGAACCGGACGACCTCGAATTGCTCGACCTGTGGATCAAGGCGAATGATCCGGAGCTGAGCCGACCGGAAGCAATGCGGCGCATCCTGCGGCTGGTCGCAATGCGCGCTGCCAACGCGTCAAATCCCTGAACGGAGATCCTGAGTGCTTCCATTCAACATGGTCTCGGTCGGCCATTTCGACCAAGCACCATTCGGTTCGATCGGGTGGGCTGCTGATCGACCCGACGAAACATTCCTAATCGGCGAAGACACCTCTGGCCCGATGGCAGTTGGTATCAGTGACGCAGGTGTCACTAGCGTCGCAACGTGGGCGATGGGCTGCAATGGCTGCTTCGTTGCAGATATCCGATTTGAGGTGGACCCAGCCAGTTACACGCCCTTCGCTAATGCCCCGAGTACGATCGGCGCACTGATTTTCGCTCGCGGCGAGGTGCGCATTGGCACTCCTTCGCCGATCGGACGACCTACGACGTTAAAGATTGGCAAAGCAGACTTCACTGGTCCGGATGACCTCGCATCAGCCTTTCGCAGGTGGCGAGTCGTCACAAGTATAGGTGATGCAACTCATGTCCTTTTCAAGCGGACCTAGGGCTTGCTGATTGCGCTAAGTGCCCTGGAATCCGTTCTCGAACGAATACACCTGCATGAACAACCGGTGCCACCACCGAAGGCGAGTAGGCATTCCCTGCAAATTTAACGCGGCCATAGTCCGGTTGTAGCAGTCTTCCTGTAGGGCCCGCATTTCCCCGACGCATTCGCCCTCGATGTCGAGTTTGGTGTCATTCCACCTCTGTAGCTGCTGCGGAGATGGCGAGGGCGTTCGTTCAATCTCTTTCAAGAGTTCGGTCCAGCGGCGAAGCCATCCCTTGTGCTCCGCTGCGCACTGGTCGGTGTGGAAGACAATCTGAATAATCCCCATCACAGCGACGAACAACGTCAATAGCTTTGCCAATTCGGACTGATCGCCCACCACGCTAGCGAAGGCGCCTGCCCCACTCAGCAATATGCAGGCAGAGATCAACCCGCTCGCTCGCTCGAGGAAAGTTCCTCGGCGCCGGTGGTATTTGATGCTCATGGCTGCATCGAAAAGCAGATCTGAGCGTGATGCCATTGTTCACTCTTCCTTTGGCTTCGGCTTCTCTTCAGGGACTGGGCGATCACGCGAGACCGTCAGGTCCCTCTTTTCAACGCGGTGATATACAACCTCGCCGCTTTTAACCCCCCGGTCGCCGCCGCCTTGCTTTTTCTTGTCCTGCTTGTTCTGTTCGGTCATCTCGATTCCCCATTCCGAGGGGACTATTCAGCACGGAGCTGGCAGAGAGTCGATTCTCAATGACTTTCAGGCGCCGGCGCATCAGGCCACACCCTGTCGGATGGCCCGGTGGGCCTCGGCCCATATCGCAGTAGTTGCCCGATGGTTTGCGGCGCAGCGCTCCCAATCAGGATGGGCCAGGAGGGCCCTCACGCTGTCGAGCAGGCGCGGTTTGGAGGGGTGGCCCGGCATCATGGAGACTGCCGGGCCCGGCGACGGGGCCTGTCGCCGATTGGAAGAAAGTCGGGCCGCCGCCGGCGAGCAACCAAGCTGCGGCCCGATCCCGCGCGCCGCACCCACGCCACGCGAGTTGAGAATGTTTGCCTGATAACCAGCACGCCAGCGCAGCCGCTCGTCTGCCATATGCGGCGGGGCCAGATCGTAGCCGTCCACGGTGGTCCACGCGACCGCACCGGGGCAGGCGCCGCATTCGAGGAAGCTGATCTCTTCGATGTCGGTGCGGGCCACCACCTCCACGTTCTCGCCGTCGACCATCCGGTAACTGGAAATCCGGTTCGCGGGGAAGCACACCGACAGCGCGGCGCGCTTGCCGGTCTCGACCTGATCCACCAGGAAGTCGAAATGCGGGTCGGTGGCGTCCAGTTCGAAGGCGAGGCCGGTGGTGTCCTGCCAAAGCTGCATGGCACCGGTCGCGACGAAGCGGTTATAGTCGTGATCGAGCAGGACCGGAATGGATGCCGACAGGCGGAACGCTCCGGGGCGCACGATCATCGCGCTCGGCCCGTCCGGTTGGAACTGCCGATTGAACTGGCAGGCATAGCCCCGGATGGTCAGGCGGCGCATCGGGCCTCCACACCGGGGTTTGCGGCAATCAGGGTTGCGGCCAGAATGCGCGCAGCGGCAGCGGGCTGGGTGTTGATCGCAGCGACCGGCTCCAGGCCATTGCCGAGACCTGCGCCGGCCGGCGGCAGCACCGCGGCAATCTCGCGCAGTTCATCAAGCGCAGCGGTGAAGGCGATAGCAGCCTGGTCCAACCGGGACGCGGCAGCGTGGATCATCGGGGCAAGGGTATCGGCGACGGCGGCGTTGTAGGGCTTGAGCAATTCGGCGCGCTTCACCCGCAGGTCGCGAATGCGGTTTTCCATTTCCTCGATCTTGGCCGCCAGCCGCTTTTCGGCCGCTTCGCTCAGATCCTCGTGACGCTCGGCGATCAGGCGCTGGCGCCTCGCGCGGGCGTCCTCCAGGTCGTCGATGGCGCGGACCAGCTCGGCCGACATGGGCACGTTGACCAGGGCCATTTTCGCCTCCGGCTCGGGGCGGAGTAGGTCGGCGAGCTGGCGGCGGCGGCCACGAAGCCTGCGGACCTCGGTGTCGATCTCGGCGATGCGGTTGTGGTGCTTGGCCATCTCGCGCTCGGTGATGGCGTCCCGGCCGTCACTCTGGGCGTAGAACAGGCGACCAGCCGCCACCCGGTGCTCCTCGCGTTCAGCGGCAAGTGTGGCCAGCGTGGTTTCGATGTCGTCGCGCTCGGCCTCCAGTCTGGTGGGGACAATCTTGGCGGAGATTTGGTCGACAACCTGCATGGCTTTTCCTTCCTGTTGCCGCGATATTACCACCGCCCTCCGGCAAGCCGGCGTTACGCGTAACGGTTTTTTTGGAGCAGGCGGGCGAGAGCCGCCCCAATGGCCTGCCGGTCCTCGCTCAGCGCTGCGTCGAGGAAGTTGGACTCGATCAGCCAGTCGATGCCGTCGAAATCGACCTCCACCGGGACAACCCATGTGGTCGGCCCGCGCTGGCGATAACGGCGCATCCGAAGGGCCGCCGCGCTGGCCATCAGTTGCCGGAGGCCTTCGCATGGCAGTAGGGGGCAGCCATGATCGCGGCGTCCATGCGGCGGTCCATGGGGGCGTTCTCGTCGCGCATCACTGCCAGGAGGTATTCGAGCGGCGTCAGGTGCGCCGTGGCCGCCTCGCTGGTGATGACGTGTAGGGTTAGCGGGCGCTGTTCGCGCACCCAGCCGCCGACGCGGGCACGATGGCGTAGGGTCGACTCAGCCACGCCATACCGGCGAGCCAGGCGGCGGGTTGAAGCGCCGGAAGTGCGCCATGCGTGTTCGATCTCAGGCCAGTCAGTCATGTTGCGCACCCTCTGCAGCGGAAAAAATCGTTGCGTGAGAGGACGGACGGTCCGTGGCCGATCGCCTCGGCAGAGAATGCAGGTGCCCCCCTGAAGTCTGAACTGGCAGTGTGGAAGTTGTGGTTCGGCGGCGGTCCTGCCGGCGTAGGCCGGGAGTATGCACAGGCCCCCCTCGCGCGCGTTGCGCGTGCGCGGGCGCGCGCATGAGGCGCACTCGGCAAAAAGCTGGGTTAGCGTTAAAATTGCAGGAGGCGGTCGGTCCTCCAGCACTAGGCGGGGAGGTTGGTCGGCTCCCCCCGTCATGCTGGTGAAGTGTGGGCGGGTGCACATCAGTCGTGCCCCTCGCCATCGTTGCCCCAGTCAAGGTCATCATCATCGGGCGTGGCGGGCCAAGAGGCCGCGCCCGGATAGTACGTAGTACTAGGGGTGTGTGAGAGCGCGGGTCGGCGCGGGGTCGGCGCGGGGTCGGCGCACCCTGTCAGCGCGGGGTCGGCGCAGAGGTCAGCGCACTTCCGGCGAAGGCCAAAACGGTCCTTCCGACCAGTGCGACAGACCAGCCCAATCTCGATCTCGCCAGTGCGAAACAGGCGATCCATGGCGGATTCCAACTGGTGCCGCTTGAACCCCTTCGCCTCGGCCATGGTGGCGAATTCCTTGGGTGCGTAGGTCCGCGATGCAGGGCTTTCGGAGACCGGCCGTTCCTGGTCGTTGCGCACGTCCAGGCAGCGCAGGAAGGCGGCATTCTCGCCGTTCGCCCTCACCACCTCCTCGATCTCAGCCCGCTTGTCGGCAGGCAGATCATCCTCGCGAACAAAGGCCCAATCGTGCCAGCGGAAGCGCACGGCATCGCCTTTGCGCGCATAGTTGGCCTTCCCGATCGAGAGCACCCGCGCGTCGTGGTCGAGCACGTTGCCGTCACCGTCGCGATCATGGTCGATCGTGAACTGCGAGCGAACGGCATTCAGCCAGGCGGTTGAACCGGAGTAGGAGTCCCCGCTCTTGTTCGGATGGCCTAGCAGCACGATCGCCGCTCCGGTCTCGCCGGCAAGCCGGTTCAGCAAGTTGACGAACCTAGTCACCTGGCCCCGGTCGTTCTCGTTACCGGTGAACAGGTGCGCCACGTTGTCGAGAAAGGCGAGCTTCGCACCGGTGGCCCTGATCGTCGCCACAAGCCGCTTGTAGGCATCAGCAGGCTTCAGGGTGCCGCCTGGGTCAAACGTGCCCAGATCGTTGTCCAGCGCGCCCCTGAGGCTCACCAGGTGCAGCTTCCCGGCGAGGCTGGCCATCGGCACGCCCATGGCAGCGCAGATATGGTGTTGCCGCCAGTGGAGCTGATCGGGATCGTCTTCGCAGGTCAGGTAGATCGCCGGCCCCGGCTGCACGCCCAGGCCAAGGCAGGGCAGGCCCGCCGCTGCCGCCGTGGCGAACTGTTGTGCCAAGAGGCTCTTGCCGGCACTTCCGGCCCCGGTGAACAGTGTTACCTCGGCTGCCGGGGCCACCCGCTCGATCGCGAACTGCTTCCGCTGCGGAAGCACTGGAGCGAGCGCGGCGAGGTCCATGGTCGGCAGCATGTCCCGTGCGATCGGGACCAGGTTGCCATTGTTGTCGTATTCCATTGTTTCGAAGGGGTCCGGCGCTGCCTCGGCGGCGGCGCGGAAATCCTGCCAGTTATCAGGCAAGGCCATCGGGCACCTCCAGCGCGGCGGCCCGATCGGCTAGCAGGATCAGGTCCTTGCAGAACTGCGCCGCCTTGCCGAGCGTGTCGGTGTCGTGGCCGGACAGGTAATGAAAGGTCGCGCAGTCCAGCGCCATCCACAACAGGCTTCTCGCATTCGGGCCGCAAGGGCGGTGGATCAGGCGGCCAGCCATCACGTGGCATGCCCTGATGTTACGCCGCTGCTCGTGCTCGTCGGCGGGGATATGGCCCAACACAGCGACGATTTCGTCCGCTGGTGGACGGGGAAGAGCGGATTTGGTACAGAGGTTCTGTTCGCTGGCGTGAACCGGACCCCTGCCACCCTCCTGGCGGGGGTTTCGCATTTCAGGCCTCCGGGTTCGAGAACTTGTCGCGCAGCCAAGAGCGGCGCGAGATCAGCGTCCCGCCCACTTTCTGCACCGGCAGCTCGCCCAGTTCGGCGAGGCGATAAACCTGCCGAGGCTTGAACCCGCTCTCATCACTGATGGCCTTCGCACCAATCAACATATCGTCAGCAAGGGACATGCAGACCTCCTTAGTTCAGAAACATTGCATAATTTACCAAGGGGGTTGCGTGCAATGGAAAAATTGTGCAACCTTGCTGAAGTTGTGGAGAAAGCCATGAAACTGAGCTTCAGCGAGATCGAGCAAACCCTGTGCGGACTGCACGGCATCCCCAGTGAGGCGCAGACCCAATTTCGTGCTCGCCTGCGCAATCTCCTGCGGGTGGGCATCGACTTGCCGGGCGGCGGGCGGGGAAGGCGTGCTAACTATCACCCTGCCGACCTGTTCAAATTGGCCTTCGCGGTGGAGTTGCTCCAGGCTGGTGTGCCGCCTGAGAAAGCAGCCCTTTCAGTCGCCCGATACTGGCCCAAAGCGGTCGAGCAGATATTTGCTGTCCGGAAGGCTCTCCAGGGCAAGAGCCCCATCGCGCTCTATCTCGTCGCCGAGCCTCGGTCCCTCACTGAACCGCTGCTTGCATTCCGGCCAGAGACGGGCGAGGCACTCGCCAAGCGGCTGGCGAATGGCGGATTGGCGCTGAGCACACCGCGCCTAGTCGTGATCAACCCCGCTGCCCTGCTTAACAGCATTCCCGCTTTCGCGGCGTTGGCCGGTGTGGACATGGACGCATTCGGCGCGAGCCTCGATCACGATCAAGAGATCATCCTGACCCAAGGTGCCCATGTCGGCCCTGTCAGCGGCTTCATCGATCCGGAGGGCAACTAATGGCCACGATACGCAAGCGCTCATGGACTGACGCCAAAGGCGTGAAGCACGAAGCCTGGCGCGTTCGTTACCTCGACCAGCACGGCAAGCGGGTGAGCCGCCAGTTCAATCTCAGGCGCGATGCTGAGGCCTTCCGGATCAAGGCCGAGGGCCAGGTCGCTGCCGGCGTCCACACCCCTGATAGTGGAAGCATCACCGTCGCCAAGGCGGCGGACCTCTGGATCGAGAAGGCCGAACTGAAAAAGCGCGACCGGGGTACAATCAAGGGATACTGCGAACTGCGCGACCGCCATATCGCGCCACTGATCGGCAAGGAGAAACTCTCCCGCCTGACCACGCCCGATGTTGTCCGCTTCCGTGATGCCCTGCTCCAAACTCGCTCGCCTGCGATGGCGCGAAAGGCGGTGAGGGCGCTTTCCATGATCCTGAACGTCGCCATGGAAGCGGGGAAGGTCGCTCAGAACGTCGCTGCCTCGGTCAAGGTCGAGATCAGCGGGCGCGATCGCAAGAAGGTCCTAATCCCGCCCAAGCAGCACCTGCGCGCCATGATCGAAGCGGCCGACCGGCTGGCGAAGACAGACCCCCGCCTCGGCATCCTGATTCGGGTGGCCATGTTCGCCGGCCTGCGCTCCAGCGAGCTGCGCGGGCTAACCTGGCTTGATGTGGACCTGGCCGACCAGACCATCACCGTCGCGCAGCGGGCTGACAGGTGGAACGAGATCGGTGCGCCGAAATCAGACGCAGGCCGCCGCACCGTTCCTATCGGCCCAGGACTGACGGCCGAGCTGCGGAAATGGAAGCTGCGGTGCCCGCCGTCGCCAACGGCGCTGGTGTTCCCCAATGCCCGCAAGAAACCCATGACCCAGCACAGCATCATCGATCTTTTTCTGCGGGTTCAGGTGGAAGCCGCTCTGGCGCTCGACAGCGGCAAGATGGACGGGAAAGGTGCTCCTGTCTGGAAGGCCCGCTATGGCCTCCACAGCCTCCGCCATGCCGCCGCAAGCGCATGGATCAAGCAGGGCATCGACCTGAAGCGCCTTCAAGTCTGGATCGGTCACGCCACCATCCAGTTGACCATCGACACCTATGGCCACCTGATCACTGACGCCCAGGCCGATGCGGCGCTCGCGGGCGGGGCCGAAACCGCGCTGCTCGCCTGAACGGTACACCAGCGGTACACGGTACCCCGCAAGGCGCGGTTTTCTGCGGCTGCGGTGCAGACTGTAAATCTGCCCGCGCAAGCGTACGCTAGTTCGAATCTAGCCCTGTCCACCACCCGGCACCCGATCCCTCGTCGAAGCTAGGCTGGAGTGTCGAGGCCCCTCAGGAATCCGAACACCGCCTCGTTGAACCGGTCGTTGGCGTCGCCGGCGACCATGTGGTCGGCCTCGGTCACGTCGGCGAGGCGCGCGTGGGGGGCGAGGTCAAGGAACTGCGCGGCGCCTTCCTGGCTCACCACCCGGCTCCGGCCGCCGCGAATGAGCAGGGTGGGTACGGTCAGTTTGCGCGCGGCCGCTTCGAGGTAGTTGGCATTCGGCGCAGCGTCGGGCTCGGACCGGCCCGGCTTCGGGCTCATGAAGGCTGGATCCCAGTGCCAGACGAGGCGTCCGTCGGGTCGCTCCCGCAGGTTGCGCATCAGCCCGCTCACGTCCTTGGGACGCGGTCGGTGCGGCAGGTAGGCGGCGACGGCATCGGCGGCCTCGTCAATCGAGCCGAACCCGTCCGGCGCAGAGCGCATGAAATCACCGATTTCCTGCGCGCCTTCCTTCTCGATCCGCACGGCGATGTCGACGAGGATCAGCCCGGCCACGGCCGGTGACGGATCGGCCGCCACCAGCAGGCTGGCCAGTCCGCCCAGCGACGCGCCGACGAGCACCGGCGGCTCGCCCAGGGTCCGGATCACAGCGCGCGTGTCTTCCGCAAAGAGATCGAGATCGTAGCGCCCGTCCGGCGACCAGCCGCTCTCGCCATGGCCACGCAGATCGAGGGCATAGGCGCGGTAGCCATGCTCGGCCGCCTGGCGCAGCGCGCCGCCCCAGCTCTGCCGCGTCTGGCCGCCGCCGTGCAGGAACAGCAGCGGGCGGCCGTGCTCCGGCCCTTCGGCATCCGCGGCAAGCGTAACGCCCGCGCCCTCGAACCACATCTGCACCATCTCTCGCTCCTGCTCGCGCCGCTGTCGCTGCCCGGCTGCCTTGTCGGCGACCTGCCGCACTATGGCCCGCCTTGGCGGCACGAAGCAATTTGCACGCGCATCGCCTATCCGATTGATTGCCGCGGCGAAGCGAACGGCGACGGTGAACCAGAGCAAGCAGGCCCGGCCAACCGCCTTGCCGCTTGGCCCAACACCGCCTAGATGCAGGCCATGTCCGGAGAAATCGTCGATAATCGTGGCCGTGGCGCCCCCGCTTGGCGCTGGCCCAGCATTCACCCGGAAGGGCGCAAGTATGGGCTGATCGTGGCAGCGGCCTCGCTGCTCGTTGCCTTCCTCGCCTGGGAAACGATCGCCTGGCCCCTCGGTTTTCTCGCCCTTGGCGTCCTCGCCTTCTTCCGCGATCCTGAACGCGTCACGCCCCAGGGTGATCGCTTCGTGGTCTCGCCCGCCGATGGTCTCGTCACGCTGATCCAGAAGGTCGAGCCGCCGCGCGAACTGGTCCTTGATGACGGAACCGGCGCGGGCGGGCTGACGGCGGGGCTGGTCACTCGCGTCTCGATTTTCATGAGCGTGTTCGACGTCCACATCAATCGCTCTCCGATAGGCGGAACGGTGCGCCGGGTAGTCTATATTCCCGGCCGCTTCCTCAACGCCGATCTCGACAAGGCGAGCGACGAGAACGAGCGCCAGCACCTTCTGGTCGAGCGCAGCGACGGGACCATGATCGGCTTCACCCAGATCGCCGGCCTCGTCGCCCGCCGCATCGTTCCCTTCGTCAAGCCGGGCGACATCCTCGCCGCGGGCCAGCGCGTGGGCCTGATCCGCTTCGGCAGCCGAGTTGATGTCTACCTTCCCTCGAGCACCGAGCCCAAGGTGCTGATGGGCCAGAAGGTCATCGCAGGGGAAACGATCCTTGCCGAGATCGGCCAGGATCCCCTGATCGAAGGCGTTTGCCAGTGAGCGAGGATGGTCCGGACGGCTCGCCCCGGCACGATTCCGGCCACTTGCCATTCGACCAGAGCGCGGCGAGGAACCGCGTCCGTCGCCAGGGGCCGGTGCGCCTGCCGGGCGGGCTGACCCTGCGCGCGCTGATCCCCAACGCGATCACCGCATTGGCTCTGTGCTTCGGCCTGACCGGCATCCGCTTCGCCATTACCGCCGCCGGAGCTCAGGATCCCGGGCCGGTTGCGGGCGCCGCGGCTACCGGCGGGCTTGCCCTGGACGATTGGGAGAAGGCAGTCCTCGCCGTTCTCATCGCCGGGGTGCTCGATGGCATCGACGGCCGCATTGCCCGGTTGCTCAAGGCCCAGTCCCGCTTCGGCGCGGAGCTCGACAGTCTGTCCGACGCCATTTCCTTCGGTGTGGCGCCGGCGCTGATCATGTTCCTCTGGTCGTTGCAGGACTTGCCGCGCCTGGGCTGGTTCGCCGCGCTCGCTTTCGCGATTTGCTGCGTTCTGCGGCTTGCCCGGTTCAACGCGCGGATCGACATGGTCGACCAACCGCACAAGTCCGCCGGGTTCCTCACCGGGGTGCCGGCTCCTGCGGGTGCCGGCCTCGCATTCCTGCCGCTGTTTCTTTGGCTAGCCACCGGCAACGACATGTTCCGCGAGCCCTTGTTCGTGGGTTCGTGGCTGGTGCTGATCGCTTTCTTGCTGATCTCCAGCCTCGCCACGCTGTCGTGGACTTCGCTGCGCCCGCGTCGCTCGATCCGCCTCGAACTGATAGCCGGCATCGCGCTGGTTGGCGCCGCCTTGATGACCGAGACTTGGTTGACCCTGGTCGCGATCGACGCGGTCTACCTGCTGCTCGTACCCTATGGCGCGTGGCGCTACGCCAATGTCAAGCGACTGCGCGCTGCCCAGCAATCTGCCGCGCCGGGGCCGAGTTCCGCACCCTGATCGCCTTGCGGCGCTTGGCAGACGAGAATTCGCGCACCTGCACCGTCGCCACCCGGCTTGTAAAATCCCTGAGATCGGGTGTTGCAGCGAGCTGGGCGCGCAACACCAGCAGTTCCCGCCCGTATGTCCGCCAAGTCCTCCCGAGCGCGGCGACGGCAAGCACCGCGCTGGCGCAGAACAGGAAGGGAAGGGCGAAACTGACGAAAAAGGCGGTCATCCCATGGCGTCCTTTTTTGGCGGCGGCCCTGCACCTGGGCTGCGGGGCATCGTTGAAGATCTAACCGTTTGTACCCGGTAGCGTTCCGACATCTGGTTATGATCACTTTATGTTCCGTCTGTGTTCCGTCCGTCAAGCGGAAAATTCTGTTTTTGTTCTGCAATGGATGCCGTCGCGAAATAGCGCTGGAAATTCAGCCCAAGTGGCGTTAAGGGCCGCGCGTCCGCGTAGTTCAGGCGCATTCCGCGCTCGTCCTCAACATCGGGCAAATCCACACGGGAAGCACTCATCCCGGTGCCGCAGCGGATCTCATGCCTTCTGGCGCTCCCGCACGGTTCCAGCTTCCCGGAGGTTCAACCGGAAAGGAAAATGCCATGGCGGCTCCTGTCGTCACCATGAATCAGCTCATCGAAGCCGGCGCCCACTTCGGGCACCAGACCCACCGCTGGAACCCGCGGATGAAGCCGTACATCTTCGGCGCCCGCAATGGGGTCCACATCCTTGATCTGTCGCAGACCGTGCCGCTCTTCGCCCGTGCGCTCGAATTCGTCGATGCCACGGTTCGCGCCGGCGGCAAGGTGCTGTTCGTCGGCACCAAGCGCCAGGCCCAGGGGCCGATCGCCGAAGCCGCCCGCCAGTGTGGCCAGCACTTCGTCAATCACCGCTGGCTCGGCGGCATGCTGACCAACTGGAAGACCATCTCGGGCTCGATCAAGCGCATGAAGGCGCTGGAGGAGCAGCTCTCGGGCGACACCACCGGTCTTACCAAGAAGGAAGTCCTTCAGCTCACCCGTGAGCGGGACAAGCTCGAGCTCTCGCTCGGCGGCATCCGCGACATGGGCGGCATCCCCGACGTGATGTTCGTGATCGACGCCAACAAGGAAGAGCTGGCGATCAAGGAAGCCAATGTCCTCGGCATTCCGGTCGTCGCGATCCTCGATTCGAACGTCTCGCCCGACGGCATCGCCTTCCCGATCCCGGCGAATGACGACGCCAGCCGCGCGATCCGCCTCTACTGCGAAACCGTCGCCGCCGCCGCCACCAAGGGCCGCCGCGAGGGCGTGGTCGATTCGGGCGTCGATGTCGGCGCGCTCGACAATCCGGTTGAAGAGGCCCTCGAGGCCTGATTCTCCGGGCGAGCCTCTTCGCCCGTCATGAAACTGAAGCGCGCCGGGCCTTTGGGTCCGGCGCCATTCCATTCCAGCACAAGGACCAAAGCGATGGCCTACACCGCCGCTGACGTGAAGAACCTGCGCGAGCGCACCGGCGCCGGCATGATGGACTGCAAGAAGGCGCTCGACGAGAGCAATGGCGATTTCGAAGCCGCGGTCGACGCGCTGCGCGCCAAGGGCCTCGCCGCCGTTGCCAAGAAGTCGAGCCGCACGGCCGCCGAAGGCCTGGTCGGCGTTGCCGTTTCGGGCACCCGCGGCGTGGCCGTGGAAGTGAACTCGGAGACTGACTTCGTCGCCAAGAACGATCAGTTCCAGGACTTTGTCCGCAAGACCACCGAAGTCGCGCTGGGCGCGTCGTCGGACGATGTCGAAGCTCTCAAGGCCTCGGCCTACCCGGGCGGCGGCACGGTTGCCGACACCCTGACCAACAATGTCGCCACCATCGGTGAGAACCAGCAGGTTCGCCGCATGAAGACCGTTTCGGTCGCCCAGGGCGTGGTCGTCCCCTACATGCACAATGCCGCCGCGCCGAACCTCGGCAAGATCGGCGTCCTTGTTGCGCTCGAATCCGAAGCCGCGGCGGACAAGCTGGAAGCTCTCGGCAAGCAGATCGCCATGCACATCGCCGCGGCCTTCCCGCAGGCCCTGTCGGTTGACGATCTCGATCCCGCCACCCTTGAGCGCGAGCGCAAGATCGCCCTCGAGAAGGCGACCGAGGAAGCCGCCAAGTCCGGCAAGGAAATCCCGGCCGACATCCTCGCCAAGCGCGCCGATGGCGCCGTGGCGAAGTTCGCCAAGGAGAACGCCCTGCTCAGCCAGGTCTTCGTCATGGACAACAAGACCCCGATCAGCCAGGTCGTCGATGCGGCCGGCAAGGAGGCCGGTTCGAAGATCGTGCTCAAGGACTATGTCCGCTTCCAGCTCGGCGAAGGCATCGAGAAGGAAGAGACCGACTTCGCGGCCGAAGTGGCTGCTGCTGCGGGCCTCAAGTAAGGCACTTGCAGGTCCGTTGCAGGGCCGTTGCAAATCGCTGTGCGGGGCGCGGGTCCACAGGGGATCCGCGCCCCGTCGCGTCTCTGGCCCTTGGCAGAGGGCAGGGGGCAGTCTAAGGCCGCTGCGGTCCGAACCCCATTCCTGACGAGCGCCGCCGCCCCATGAGCAAGCCTGCCTACAAGCGCATCCTCCTCAAGCTCTCGGGCGAAGTGCTGATGGGCAATCAGCCTTTCGGGATCGACCCTGAATTCGTTGCGGAAATGGCGCGCGAGGTGAAAGCGGCCAAGGAGACCGGGCTGGAGATCTGCCTCGTCATCGGCGGCGGCAACATCTTCCGCGGCATGGCCGGCGCCGCAAAGGGGATGGACCGCGCTCAGGCGGACTACATGGGCATGCTCGCCACGGTCATGAACGCGCTCGCCATGCAGAACGCGCTCGAACAGATCGGCGTCGAAACCCGCGTCCAGTCCGCAGTCCAGATGGACCAGGTCTGCGAGCCGGTGATCCGCCGCCGGGCCGAGCGGCACCTCGAAAAAGGCCGAGTGGTGATCTTCGCCGCCGGCGTCGGGGCGCCCTATTTCACCACCGATTCCGGCGCAGCCCTCAGGGCTGCCGAAATGCGCTGCGACGCCTTGCTCAAGGGCACCAGCGTCGATGGGGTCTATGACAGCGATCCCAAGTTGAATCCCGATGCGCGGCGTTATGATACAGTGGATTACGACACGGTCCTGGCAGATAACCTGAAGGTTATGGACGCCTCGGCCGTCGCCCTGTGCCGTGACAACAACATTCCGATCGTCGTCTTCTCGATCCGCGAACAGGGGAACCTCGCCATGGTTCTGAGCGGTGAGGGGCGGCAGACCATTGTGAACAAGGGAGCCTGAAATGGCCAAGTACGACAAGGCGGATCTCGAGCGCCGCATGAACGGCGCCGTGGAATCCCTCCGGCACGACCTCTCCGGCCTGCGCACCGGCCGCGCCAACACCGCCCTGCTCGAGCCGATCACGGTCGAAGTCTACGGCTCGCACATGCCGATCACTCAGGTCGCCACGCTCTCCGCGCCCGAACCGCGGCTGCTGTCGGTTCAGGTGTGGGACAAGTCGAACATCGGCCCCGTCGAGAAGGCGATCCGCTCCGCCGGGCTTGGCCTCAACCCCATCAACGACGGCAATGTCCTGCGCCTGCCGATCCCGGACCTGACCGAGGAGCGCCGCAAGGAACTGGCGAAGATCGCCGGGAAGTATGCCGAGAACGCCCGCATCGCCATCCGCAACGTTCGCCGCGACGGCATGGATGCGCTCAAGGCCGATGAAAACAAGAAGGAAATCTCCGAGGACGAGCGCAAGCGATCGGAGACCGAGCTGCAGAAGCTCACCGACGAGATGATCAAGGCGGCGGACGACGTCGCCGGGGCCAAGGAAAAGGAAATTCTCGGCAAGTGATCCTTCAAAAGGCCCAGGTTGAGCGGGCGCCGGTGACATGAGCGTGCCCCGCCACGTCGCCATCATCATGGACGGCAACGGGCGCTGGGCGAAGAAGCGCCACCTCCCGCGCGCGCTCGGCCACCAGCGCGGGGTCGAGGCGGTGCGCCGCACCGTGCGCGCGGCGCGCGACATCGGGCTGGAGGCGCTGACGCTCTATGCTTTCTCGACCGAGAACTGGACCCGTCCGGAGGACGAGGTCTCGGCCCTGATGGGGCTAATGAAAAAGTTCATTCTAGCCGACCTCGACGAATTCGCTGCGGCCGGCGTTCGCCTCAAAATCATTGGTGATTACAAGGCGTTCCCTCCCGATCTTGTCGAACTGATGGAAGGTGCGCTGGCCCGCACCTCGGGCAATTCGGCGACCACGCTCGCTGTCGCTCTCAACTATGGCTCGATGGACGAGATCGCTCGCGCCGCTCGCGCCGCGGTAATGGCAGGGGAGATAACTCCCGAAACCATCGCCGCGCATCTCGACACGGCCGACATGCCGCCGCTCGACCTGCTGATCCGCACCTCGGGCGAGGTCCGCCTGTCAAACTTTCTGCTATGGCAGGCCGCCTATGCCGAGATGCTGTTCGTCGATACTCTCTGGCCCGATTTCGGCGCGGAAGACCTGAAGGCGGCCGTGGACGAATTTGCCCGAAGAGAGCGCCGCTATGGCGGACGGTGAAGCCCCGAAGGTATCCGACCTCAAGGCGCGGAGCATTTCCGCGTTTGTCATGGTCGCGGTTGCCGGGCTGGCCCTGTGGCTCGGCGGCTGGATCTGGACGCTGTTTGTCGTGACGGTTGGACTCGGGGTTTTGGTCGAGTGGACGGGGCTTTTTCTGGCCTTTGCCGGCAGCTTCAAGGCTCGTGCCACATGGGCGATCTGCGGATCGCTTTACATAAGCGTCGCTTGTCTGACGCTCATCCTGCTTCGGAATGAGAGTCTGCTTCCAGTGCTGATTGCGATTGGCGCCGTGATTGGCGTTGATGTCGGTGCTTATTTTAGCGGACGCACATTCCGAGGTCCGAAGATCGCCCCCGCTATAAGCCCTTCAAAGACTTGGTCAGGCCTGGCAGGTGGCATGCTCGGCGCAAGCCTCGTGATTGCATCCCTGGCGTGGGGGTGGCCTGCGGGACTTTGCGACGCTATCGAGCCGCGCGTGGTCGTGGAAGCAAATCACCCGGTCTTCGATGGCCCCTGCTCGTTGGGTATTCCCCCAATTTATTACCTGTTCACCACCAGCATCCTCCTTGGCACCTGTGGCGCTGTCGTCGCTCAGGCTGGCGACTTCTTCGAATCATGGATGAAGCGCCTCGCCGGGGTAAAGGATTCCGGCACGCTCATCCCCGGCCATGGGGGACTGTTCGACCGGGTGGACGGGTTGCTGGCCGTATGCTTTACCATTGGCCTTGTCATGCTCGGCACCGTTCTCCTGGCGCTTGCCCGTGGCGAGTCCCTCTTGCCGTCGCCGGCCTGAACCCCCAGTCTGAAACCATGCGCTCCATCACCGTCCTCGGCGCGACCGGATCGATCGGCGCTTCCACGCTGGACCTCATCCGCCGCAATCGTGATAAGTGGCGGGTCGTCGCGCTTACCGCCAACGGCAATGCCTCTGAACTGGCCGCGCTCGCCCGGGAATTTTCCGCCGAAGTGGCCGTTGTTGCTGACGAGGCCTGCCTGCCGGCGCTGCGCGAGAGCCTTTCCGGCGGCGCCACGCTTGCAGGCGCCGGCAGCGCAGCCCTCATCGAGGCGGCGGAGCGTCCTGTGGATATCACGGTGGCCGCGATCGTCGGCTGCGCCGGCCTCGCCCCGACCATGGCCGCGATCGAGCAGGGCAACACGATCGCGCTCGCCAACAAGGAAGCGCTGGTCTCCGCGGGTGAGGTGATGACTGCCGCCGTTGCCCGCTCCGGCGCCACGCTGCTGCCGGTCGATTCCGAGCACAACGCCATCTTCCAGTGCCTCGCCGGCAACGATCTTGCCCATGTTCGCTGGATCACGCTGACGGCCAGCGGCGGCCCGTTCCGTGACTGGCCGTCCGAGCGCCTGGCCCATGCCACGCCGGCCGAGGCGGTGAAGCATCCCAACTGGTCCATGGGCGCGAAGATCAGCGTCGATTCCGCCACGATGATGAACAAGGGGCTCGAATATATCGAGGCCTACCACCTGTTCCCCGTGGGCACCGAGCGCCTGCGGATCATAGTTCATCCGCAGTCGATCGTCCATTCGATGGTCGAATACCGCGACGGTTCGACGCTCGCCCAGCTCGGCCCCTCCGACATGCGCGTGCCGATCGCCTCCACGCTCGCCTGGCCGCACCGGATGAACACGCCCTGCGCCCCGCTGGACCTGGCGGCGATCGGCGAACTCACCTTCCGTGCGCCCGACGAGCTGCGCTTCCCTGCCACTCGCCTTGCCCGCGAGGCCGCCGCGGCGGGGGGAGGGGCCGCCGCCGTCCTCAACGCCGCGAACGAAGTGGCCGTTGCCGCGTTTCTCGATGGTAAGCTGGCGTTCACCCGTATCGCCGCACAAGTGGAGGAAACCCTTGGGGTTTTCGCTCCGCGCGCGCCGACTTCGCTCGACGAGATCATCGCGCTAGATGCGGAAGCGCGGGTCCGGACGCGGGAACTGATGGAGGTGGTCTGATCCCATGGCGCAATCGCCATCTATCCTGATGATGCTGGTGGGCTTCATCCTCTTGCTTGGTCCGCTCGTAGTGATCCACGAACTGGGGCACTATCTTGTCGCGCGGTGGTGCGGGGTGAAGGCCGAAGCCTTCTCGGTCGGCTTCGGAAAGGAGCTGTTCGGCATCACCGACAAGCGCGGCACTCGCTGGAAGCTCTCGGCCATTCCACTGGGCGGCTACGTCCAGTTCGCCGGCGACATGGACCCGACCTCGCGTCCTACCGATGAGAAGTTCGCCCACCTCACGCCCGAGGAACGCGCGCAGACCTTCAACGCCAAACCGCTGTGGCAACGCGCAGCGATCGTCGCCGCCGGGCCGCTCACCAACCTGTTCTTCGCCATCCTGATTTTTTCGGCCTTCAACCTTGCCTTTGGCCGGGTGATCGCGCCGCCAGTCGTCGCCAGTTTCGCCGACCGCTCGGCCGCGCGCGACGCCGGGATTCAGGTGGGCGACCGGATTGTCGCCGTGGGCGGCACACAGATCGAGCAGTTCCCCGACATCGTTGGCCTGGTCGTCCCCTATCCTGGCCAGACGTTGAAGATCACCATTGCCCGTGACGGCCAGGAACTGGTCATGCCGGTGAAGCTGGAGGACAAGGTCCTCAAGGACGAATTCGGCAATGTCTCTCGCATCGGCCGGCTCGGCATTTCCCCGGGGCGGGCGCATATCGAGCGCGTCGGCCCCGTTGAGGCGGTCACCCTCGCCAGTCAGCAGACCTGGGGTATCACCAAGATGCTTGCGGTTGGGATCAAGCAGATCGTCACCGGACAGCGCTCAGTCGCGGAGCTTGGCGGACCCATCAAGACGGCCAAGTATTCGGGCGAACAGCTCAGTCTCGGCTGGCTGTCGTTCGTCTCCTTTGCCGCCTTCATCTCGATAAACCTCGCGTTCATCAATCTCCTGCCAATCCCTGCGCTCGACGGCGGGCACCTCGCGCTCTACGCGGCCGAGGCCGTTCGCCGCCGGCCGCTCGACGCCCGTAGCCAGGACTGGGCCTATCGCACCGGCCTCGCCTTCGTGCTGGCGCTGATGCTGTTTGTGACCCTGAATGACATTGCGGGATTACTGCCGTCGGGCGGGAGTTGAAAAACGAAACCGGGTAAAACTGCCGGAAGTCTAGCCAAACCTCTATAGCATCCCGGGACAGATTGCTTGATTGGCGTTGCCGCATCAGGCAGAGGGCAGCGACTGCCCAGAGGGGTGGCTGCCGCCTGAGTGCCAGGGATCGGGATTACGCGTCGATGAAGGGACGGAACATGGTCAACAACGCGGCGTTGCGCCGGTCCTCGGCGCTAATGCTGTCCTTGCTGGGGACGACCTTCCTGGCGCCAGCCGCCGTGTTGGCCCAAGGTGCTCCCGCCTCCGCTCCCGCCACTGCGCCGGTCGCTGCTCCCGTTCCGCAAGCGACGGCTCCGGCTCCTGTCGTGATCCAGCGGGTCAACGTGATCGGCTATCAGCGGCTCGAACCCGATACCGTGCTCTCCTACATTCGACTGCGCCCCGGTCAGGCCTATTCCGAGGCCGTGGCGGACCAGGCGCTGAAGGATCTCTTCGCGACCGAGCTCTTCGCCGACGTCCAGGTCCGCCAGGAAGCCGGCGTGGTGACGATCCAGGTCAAGGAAAACCCGGTCATCAACCGCATCATCTTCGAGGGCAACAAGCGTCTCAAGGATGACAAGATCAATCCCGAGATCAAGCTCGCCCCACGGCAGATATTCACGCGTTCCAAGGTCCGCGCTGACGTTGCCCGCATCATCGAGCTCTACAAGCGCCAGGGCCGGTTCGCCGCTTCGGTCGAGCCGAAGATGGTGCAGCTCGAACAGAACCGCGTCGACATCGTGTTCGAGATCACCGAGGGGCCCAAGTCCAAGGTCCGCCAGATCAACATCCTCGGCAACGAGGTGTTCTCGGACGGTGAACTGCGCAGCCAGATGGTCACCAAGCAGGCGCGCACGTTCCGCTTCATGTCGTCGCGCACCAGCTACGATCCTGATCGGATGGCCTACGACCAGCAGAAGCTGCGCCAGTACTACCTGACCAAGGGCTATGCCGATTTCCGCGTCGTCTCGGCCGTGGCCGAGCTTACGCCCGACAAGCGTGACTTCATCATCACCTACGTGGTCGAGGAAGGCAGGCGCTACAAGTTCGGCGACGTTAAGGTCGAAAGCCAGTTGCGCGACTTCGACGGCGAGCAGCTCGCCAAGCAACTGCCGATGAAGAGCGGTGACTGGTACAACGCCAAGCTGGTCGAGGACACGATCGACAAGCTGAATCAGACTGCGGGTTCCTATGGCTATGCCTTTGCCGATGTCCGTCCGGCCTACAACCGGAACAAGGATGATCTCACCATGGGGATCAGCTTCCAGATCGCCGAGGCACCGCGCGTCTATGTCGAACGGATCGACGTCAACGGCAACACGCTGACCCAGGACAAGGTCGCGCGGCGCGAGTTCCGTCTGGCCGAGGGCGATGCCTTCAATTCGCTCCAGATCAAGCGGTCGACCAATCGCATCAAGTCGCTCGGCTACTTCCAGGAGAAGTTCGAGGTCGAGCAGAAGCCCGGTTCCGCGCCGGACCGGATCGTGCTGGAAGCCAACGTCGAGGAAAAGCCGACCGGCGAGCTCCAGCTTTCCGCCGGGTTCTCGTCGATCGAGAGCTTCATCTTTCAGGCCTCGGTCCAGCAGCGCAATTTCCGCGGCCGCGGGCAGACCGTGGGGATCAGCGGATCTTACTCGCGCTATTCCAAGAGCGTCGAGCTGAGCTTTACCGAGCCTTACGTGTTCGATCGCAATGTCTCGTTCGGCGGCAACATCTACCGGCGTGACTACAATTCGTTCAACTACCTGAACTCCAACCGGAACGACCTCTACAAGCAGGCCACCACCGGCTTCCAGCTGCGCCTCGGCTTCCCGCTCACCGAGTACATGAGCCTGATCGGCCGTTACACGCTGAACTACGACAACGTGACGCTCGACCAGGCCACCTATTACACCAACGGGTTGTGCGACCCCGCGCTGGCCGGGCGCTACCTGTGTGATGCCATCGGCAAGCGGACGAGCTCAATCCTCGGCGCATCGCTGGTCTACGACACGCTCGACAATCGAGCCCGCCCCACGCGAGGCAACACCGCTTCGGTCAGCGCCGACTTCGCAGGGCTCGGTGGCTCGGTGAAGTACGCGCGTCTGCGCGCCAACGCGGCCAAATACTGGCCCCTGGGCGGAGGGTTCGTCTTCTCGATCTCGGCGGAAGCTGGCGCGATCAAGGCTCTCAAGAAGCGCTACGGAGTTGATGCGAGCGGCAACACCGTCGAGGTCGAAAGCGTCTATCTTACCGATCGCTTCTACCTCGGCGAGCCGGACATTCGCGGTTTCGACATCCGCGGCATTGGTCCGCGCGTCGTGCGCCAGCCGGTGGCGACTGACGGCAATGGCGGTTTGATCCTCGATCCCTCCGGCAACCCGACCTTCCTTCAGGACCGCAATAACTGGCAGGACGACGCCCTTGGCGGCAAGTACTACTATCAGGGGCGGGCTGAGCTCGAAATCCCGCTCGGTTCCGGCGCCCGCGAAATGGGCATTCGTCCGTCGATCTTCGCAGATGTCGGCGCTGTCTGGGGCATCCGCCAGCCGCAGTTGAACGATGTCTATACACAGCGCTGCACTCCTCTGGATGCCAACAACGCTGCAACACCGCCAATCGCCTCGTTCACTTCAGTGGGCGTCGGAGCTACGGCTCCGGTGCCGGTAGTGCCGACCGGCTATTCGGGTTGCACCGCGACGCTTCAGTCGCGCGAGTTCTTCTTCGGCGATTCCGTCAAGCCGCGCCTCTCGGTCGGCATCGGCTTCAACTGGAACTCGCCGTTCGGACCGTTCCGCCTCGACTTCGCCAAGGCCTTGCTGAAGCAACCGGGCGACGATCCCAAGACCTTCACCTTCAATGTGGGAACCCAGTTCTGATGACCAAGCTCCTTGTTTCGGCCGCTCTCGGCCTGGCCCTTGCCACGGGCATCGCCACCCCGGCTCTAGCGCAGAAGGGTGCCGCCGCAGCTGCGGCCAGCTCGGATATCGCCTATGCCAACCCCGATGGGGTGATCCAGGCGAGCAATGCCTTTCAGGTCGCCAACCAGCAACGGCAGACCACCTACAAGGCCCAGTTCGACGCCTTCGAAAAGCGCCGCAACGAACTCGCTGCCCAGATGCAGGGCCTGCAGCAGGCTTTCGAGAAGGCCCGCACCGGGCCGAACCCGAACCAGGCCGCCCTGCAGCAGCAGGCGCAGCAAATTCAGGCGCTCCAGCAGTCGGCCCAGGCCGAGCTGCAGCAGCTTTCCCAGCCGATCGCCTATTCGCAGGCTTATGTGCAGGAGCAGATCGGCGACAAGCTGCCGGCCGCGGTCAACGCCGCCATGCAAAAGCGCGGCGTCAAGCTGCTGCTCAGCCAGGAATCGGTGATCCTCGAGAGCCCGACCTACAACCTCAACCCGGCCATCGTCGCCGAGCTTAACGCCATGATCCCGAACGCCCAGATCGTGCCGCCGGCCGGTTGGGAGCCGCGTCAGGTGCGTGAAGCCCGCACTCAACAACAGGGCGCTGCCGCGCCGGCCGCCGCTCCGTCGACCGCCACGCAGCCCTCGGGTCGCTAAGCCGCGATGAGCGAGGGCGAAGCCGGCTCTCAGGCCGCAAGGCCCCTTGATATCAAGGGCATCCTTGCGGCCCTGCCGCACCGCTACCCGATGCTGCTGGTTGACCGTGTGGTGAACCTCGTCGCGGACGAGTCGATCCATGCGGTCAAGGCCGTCAGCTTCAATGAGGACTTCTTCCAGGGTCATTTCCCGGGCCGTCCGATCATGCCGGGCGTGCTGCAGATCGAGGCTCTGGCCCAGGCGGCCGGCATTCTCGCGGTGGAAAGCCTCGGCCTCTCGGGCAGCGGCAAGCTGGTCTATTTCATGGCAATCGAGGAAGCCAAGTTCCGCACTCCGGTGGAGCCCGGAGTCCTCCTCGATCTTCATGTCAACTTCGTCCAGAAGCGCAGCCGCGTCTGCAAGTTCGCAGGCAAGGCCATGCTGGGCGATAAGGTGGCGACCGAGGTCCAGTTTACCGCAATGATCGCGGATAGCTGAAGGGTCGGAGTTGCCCACCTCCAGCCCCTCCCACCTGCGGGAGGGCCGCGAGACCTGGGGGGGCTTAGGCGAACCCAGTCGCAGGGGGTGGACCTCAGAGCTTGATTTCACGGGCGGTCGCCGCTATGCGCGCCGCTTCCAGTTTCAGGCCGGTCGGAACCGGCCATTGCGGAAAGTGAAAACCATGAAGGCCGATCTCCACCCCGACTATCACATGATCAAGGTCCAGATGACCGACGGCACCGTGTTCGAAACCCGCTCCACCTGGGGCAAGGAAGGCGACACGCTGACGCTCGATATCGATCCGACCTCGCATCCGGCGTGGACCGGCGGAACCCGCCAGCTCGACCAGGGCGGCCGCGTGGCCCAGTTCAACAAGCGCTTCGGCGGGCTCACGCTCAAGAAGTAAGCCGTCCGACCGGCGACGTCGTCCCGGGCTCGTACCGGGAGCGCTGGCCAATGCGAAGCTGTGCCCGGGCCTGCAGGCGAAGCCGCGCCTGAAGGTCCGCCAGCGGTCCCGGATCAGCTCCGGGACGACGCAATCAGGCCGCTTCGGCCCCCGAAGTTTTCGCTTCCCATTCATCGCGGCTTGTGCAAATGCGCAGCCCCTGTCCGGGCCCTCCCGCGGAGGCCACCCGGTCCTTGTGGCGATCGTAGCTCAGTTGGTTAGAGCGCCGGTTTGTGGTACCGGAGGTCGTGGGTTCGAACCCCATCGGTCGCCCCATTTTCTCCCGTTCATACCTCTTGCTCGCAATCGGCTGAGGAGGCTCCCGAAGCCGCGCAAGAGTCTGCTTGCCGGGGACCTCGCACCCTGCCAAAGGGGCGTCAGGATCGTCCTCTCCAAAGTCTCCGCGCGCCCGATGCACGCCTTTGCCAATCCCGCCCGTTTCCTGCGCCTGGCCCGGTGGATGACCCCGCTGTTCCTGGTCTGCGGGTTGATGCTCGCGGGCGGAGCCATGGCCTGGGGCGTATTTGTTGCCCCGGCGGACCGGTTGCAGGGCGAAACCGTCCGCATCTTGTATCTGCATGTCCCCACCGCCTGGCTGGGCATGGGCGGGTGGACCGCGCTGGCGCTCGCCAGCCTGTCCGAGCTGGTCTGGCGCCATCCGCTCGCCGGCGTCGCCGCCCGGGCGATCGCCCTTCCAGGTGCAGCCTTCGCGGCCATCTGCCTGGCCACCGGCTCGATCTGGGGGCGCCCGGCCTGGGGCACCTGGTGGGTCTGGGACGGCCGGTTGACCTCGATGCTGGTCCTCTTCTTCCTCTATCTTGCCTACCTCGCGCTGGCAGACGCCGCGCAGCGTGACGGGGCAGGGGCTTCGCGCATTCCGGCGATCTTCGGGCTCGTCGGCGCGGTCAACATCCCGATCATCCACTACTCGGTCCTGTGGTGGCACAGCATCCACCAGCCGCCCTCGATCTCGATTGGCAAGTCGGCGATGGCGCCTGAATTTCTCGTGCCCCTGCTGGTCTCGACCGCTGGCTTCAGTTTCCTCTTCGGCGCCGTGGTTCTGATGCGGATGCGCGGGCTCCTCGCGGACCAGCAGGCGGAGACCCGCCTGCGCCGCAAGGCCATGGCGGCCTAGGAGCGCCGATGCAGTATGAAGCCCTCAATCAGTGGCACTTCGTCGCCGCCGCCTACGCCGTGGGCCTCGGCGGGGTGGCCGTGCTCCTGGCGCACTCATGGCTGGCCATGCGCCGGGCAGAACGTCGCCGCGCGGATAGTCGTGAGGGGGGGGCCCGCGGGAAATGAGTGCTGTCAAAGCCAAGCACCAGCGGCTCGTCCTGGTCCTGATCGCGCTGGCTGCGCTGATCGCCGCGGCCTTGCTCGCCGCTTGGGCCCTGCGCAATCAGGCGAGCTATTTCTACCTGCCTGCCGATATCGCCAGTAAGCCGCCGGAAACCGGCCGCGCGATCCGCTTGGGCGGGATGGTCGAAGCCGGCTCCATCAAGACCGCGCCCGATGGCGTCACTGTCCACTTCGTGGTGAGCGACGGCAAGAACCGCGTTCCCGTAGCCTTCAAGGGCATCGTGCCAGACTTGTTCAAGGAAAATTCGGGCGTGGTCGCAGAAGGCAAGCTCGACCCCGCGGGCCAGTTCGTGGCTGACAATCTCCTCGCGAAGCATGACGAAAAGTATGTTCCGCGCGAGATGAAGGATATGACCGCGGCCCAGGCCCGCGAAACGGTGAAGGAAACCCAGTGATCGCCGAATTCGGCCTCGCCGCGCTGTGGTTTGCGGCCGCACTGGCCCTGCTGCAACTGGTGGCGGGAAGTCTCGCATTGACCTCGCGCGGTACGGCGCTGGCCGCGCTCGTGCGCCCGATCGCCATGGTCCAGGGCGCGCTTGTGCTCGCCACCTTCGCCGCCTTGCTCTGGGTCTTCGCGGTGACGGACCTGTCGGTGAAGCTGGTGGCGATGAACAGCCATTCGGCGAAGCCCCTGCTTTACAAGATCGCGGGAGCCTGGGGTAACCATGAAGGCTCGATGCTGCTGTGGGTCACGGTCATGGGCCTTGCCGGGGGCTTTGTCGCCCTGGTCGAGCGCCGCCTGACGGAGGCCAACATGATGGCGACACTGGCCGGGCAGGCCTTCGTCGCCCTTGGCTTCTACGCCTTCCTGCTGTTCGCCTCCAACCCGTTCGAGCGGCTCAATCCGGTGCCCGCCGAAGGGCAGGGCCTCAATCCCCTGCTGCAGGATCCAGGCCTCGCCTTCCACCCGCCCACGCTTTACCTCGGCTATGTCGGTCTCTCGATCGCCTTCTCCTTTGCGATCGGCGCGCTCGTCACCCGTGAGGTCGGTCCGGCGTTTGCCCGTGCGATGCGGCCGTGGGTGCTCGGCGCGTGGATCTTCCTAACTCTTGGCATCACCGCCGGCTCCTACTGGGCCTATTACGAGCTCGGCTGGGGCGGCTGGTGGTTCTGGGACCCGGTGGAAAACGCGTCGCTGATGCCCTGGTTGGCGGCCACCGCGCTGCTCCATTCCGCCGGTGTCCTCGCCGCGCGCAACGCCCTGCGGGCCTGGACGGTGATGCTGGGGGTGGTTGCCTTCTCGATGTCGATGGTCGGCACCTTTCTCGTCCGCTCGGGCATCCTCACCTCGGTCCATGCCTTCGCGGTCGATCCCAAGCGCGGCACCTTCATCCTTGGCTTGCTGGCGATCTACATCGGCGGCGCGCTGACCCTCTTCGCGCTGCGCGCGGCGACCGTCACCGAGGGCGAGCGCTTCTCGGTAACCAGCCGCGAATCGGCGCTGGTCTTCAACAACGTCATGCTGACCGGCGTGCTCGGCATCGTGCTGATGGGTACGCTCTACCCGCTGGTGACCGAAGCCTTCGGCGAGAAAGTTTCCGTGGGGCCACCCTATTTCAACCCAATGGGCGCCGTGTTTGTCGTGCCGATGCTGATAGTGCTGGCCGTCGGCCCGCTGCTGCGTTGGCGACGTGACAGCCTGAAGCGCGTGCGGCTGAGCCTCCTGGCGCCGGGGGTGATCGCCCTGGGATGCCTCGCCGCGGCTATTGTGCTCGCACCGGGCAAGGTGCTGCCGATCATCGGGCTGGCGCTCGCTCCCGCCATTGCCCTAGCCAGCCTCCTCCCGCTGCGCGGCCGCAAGTTGCGTCAGGTCAAGCTCCCGCTGTGGGGCATGGTCGTCGCCCACTTCGGCATCGCCGTTGCCCTGTTCGGCATGGCCTGCGACAGCGCGTTCACGACCGAGAGGCTAGTCGCCATGCGGGTCGGGGATACCGCGTCGGTAGGGCCATGGCAGATCCGCCTCGCCAAGATCGACCCTGTCGCCGGCCCCAACTGGACCGCGCTCGAAGCGACCCTGCAGGCCGGCTACAAGGGTTCTGCGCCCATCGAGACCCATCCCCAGGCGCGTACCTTCTGGGCGCCCGTCCAGAACACCGCCGAAAGCGCTCTGCTCACCCGCTGGAACGGCCAGCTCTACACGGTCCTCGGCGACGAGGCGGAGGACGGGCGCTGGCAGCTGCGGCTGTGGTGGAAGCCTTTCGTGCCGATGATCTGGCTCGGCGGCATGCTGATCGCGCTGGGCGGCCTGCTGGCGCTGATCGGCCGCGTCTGGTCTGACGTGCGCCGGGCGATCGCGCGGGACAAGATCGCCTACCGCCGCGAAAGGCAGGGGCGATGAGCGAGACCGCGCCCGAGGCGTCCGGCATGCGCTGGACCCGCTGGCTGCCGCTGGCCCTGTTCGGCCTGTTCGCCGTCGTCGTCACCTGGGGTCTGGTCCACCCAAAGGACGATACGGTCCGCAGCCGCTTCGTGGGCCAGCCGCTCCCTGCGTTTGATCTGCCCGCTGCGGCCGACGGCAAGCCCGGCCTTGTCTCAGCCGATTTCGCCGGAAAGCCGATGTTGCTCAATGTCTTCGCCTCCTGGTGCATACCCTGCGCGGCCGAGGCGCCGCAGCTGACCCAGCTCGCTGCTGCCGGGGCGCAGATCAATGGCGTCGCCATTCGCGACCACAAGGAAGACCTCGCCGCCTTCCTCGCCCGCAACGGCAATCCCTATGTCCGGATCGGGGCTGACAACCTCGGAAAGGTCCAGCTGGCGATCGGCTCCTCGGGCGTGCCCGAAACTTTCGTGATCGATGGCAAAGGCGTGATCCGCTACCAGCACATCGGCGACATCCGGGCCGAAGACGTGCCCATGCTGCTCGGCAAGCTGAAGGAGGCCGGGCAATGACCCGCTTCCTGCTGCTCTGCGCTGCGATGTTCGCCGCGCTCAGCCTTGCCCCGGCATGGGCTGACGACACCATGCCACCCGCCCCCTACGCCAATCGCCAGCTCGACGATCCCAAGCTCGAGGCGAAGGCGCAGGGCCTGATGGAGACGATCCGCTGCCTTACCTGCCAGAGCCAGTCGATCGCCGATTCCGATGCCTCGATGGCGGGCGATATGCGCAGCCAGATTCGCGAGCGCATCGCGGCGGGGGAAGAGCCAGAGGCGATCCGCCAGTGGCTGGTCCAGCGCTATGGCGATTACATCACCTATACCCCGCAGGTCACCCGGCTTACCTGGCCGCTGTTCGCCGCGCCGGCCTTCATCCTGCTGATGGCCGCCATCCTCCTGCGCAAGCGGTTTCGGCGGATCACCGGCGATGAGGGCGACGCGGCATGACCTGGATCATTGTCATCGGCCTCGCGCTGGTCGTGTTCGGCACTATTGTCCTGGTCTTTCGCCTGCCGCGCCAGTCGTGGGAAGTGATCGGCGCGGCCCTGCTGCTCGGCGTGGCGGGCTATGCCTTCCAGGGCTCTCCCGGGCAGCATGGCGCGCCCAAGACTGCGGCCGAGCAGGCGGGCAAGGGGGCCTCGTCCGCCGAGATCGCCGAGCGCCAGAAGCTGGCCGAGGGCGACATCGCCGGCGACAAGCACGTAATCATCGCCGATGCCCTCGCGCGGCACGGCCAGTTTGGCGACGCAGCTGAAGTTCTGCGCGGGGCGGTCGAGGAAAACTCGGCCAATGCCTCGGCCTGGCTGGCCATGGGCAACGCCCTCGTCGCCCATGCCGACGCAACGATCTCTCCGGCCGCCATTTACGCGTACGGCCAGGCCGCGCGCGCCGCGCCGGGGAGCGCCGGGCCGCCGTTCTTCCTCGGCATGTCCCTGATCCAGTCCGGCCGCCTCGCTGAAGGCCGCGCCGTCTGGTCCGATCTTCTGGCGCGCAGTCCGAAGGATGCTCCATGGCGCGGCGATCTGGAAAAGCGGCTCGGCGAACTCGATGCGTTCTTCGCCCAGCGACAAGCGGCGGAATCTTCGGGGATGCCGGCGCAGTGACTCGCGCGCGGCGCAGTTGCGGCAGGCCCGGGCCATTGCTAAGCGGCACCACCTTGCCGCAGGGGGCGGCGACTCGGGGGCAGCCGCCAGGCATCCGATGAGCGATTCCGTCATCCAGACCGGCACCGATCCGGCCACAGTCCCCGCAAAGGGATCCGGCCATCACCACGGCTCGCTTGCCAGCCTTGCCGTCGGCGCGATCGGCGTGGTCTTTGGCGACATCGGCACGAGCCCGCTCTACGCCATGCGCGATACCTTCGCCGGGCACCATCCACTGCCGCTCGACATTCTGCACATCTACGGCATCGTCAGCCTGATGTTCTGGTCGATGATGATCATCGTGACACTGAAGTACGTCACGATAATCATGCGGGCCGACAACAAGGGTGAGGGGGGAAGCCTCGCGCTCCTCGCGCTGATAAACCAGAACATTTCCGGCAAGCGATGGTCGACCGGGATCGTGCTGCTGGGCGTTTTCGCCACGGCTCTGTTCTACGGCGATTCGATGATCACGCCCGCTGTCTCGGTCATGGGCGCGATCGAAGGTGTTGCCGTTTACGAGCCAGGGCTGGCCGGCGCCGTGGTCCCCATCGTGGTCACCATCCTGGTCTGTCTGTTCCTGATCCAGAGCCGAGGCACGGCCAAGGTCGCCACCTTTTTCGGCCCGGTAATGCTGGTGTATTTCGCCGTGATCGCCGTGCTCGGCGCCCTGTCGATCGCCGCTTACCCTCGTGTGATCGAAGCGCTCAGCCCGCATCACGCGGTGCTGCTGTTCGTGATGGATCCGTTCCGCGGCTTCCTGGCCATGGGCGCAGCCGTTCTGGCGGTGACTGGCGCGGAAGCGCTATATGCCGATATGGGCCACTTCGGCCGAAGGCCTATCCGCGTGTCGTGGCTGGCTTTCGTCCTTCCGGCGCTGGTACTCAACTATCTCGGCCAGGCCTCGCTGCTCGTGCGCATGGGCGAGCCGGCCCTGGTTAGCCCCTTCTACCTGCTCGCGCCGGAGTGGTTCCAGTGGCCGTTGCTGCTGATTGCCAGCTGCGCTGCCGTGATTGCCTCGCAGGCGGTGATCACCGGAGCGTTCTCGGTGACCCAGCAGGCCATCCAGCTTGGCTTCATCCCCCGCATGACGATCAAGTACACCAGCCTCAAGGCGGGGCAGATCTACATTCCGGTGGTTAACTGGGCGCTGATGATCGCAGTGATCTTGCTCGTCCTGATGTTCAAGCACTCCTCGAACCTGACCGCCGCCTACGGCATCGCCGTGACCGGGGCGATGATGATCGACAACGTGTTGCTTGCTGTGGTCCTGTTCAACCTGTGGAACTGGAGCTGGTGGAAGGCCGCTCCGGTGCTGACGATGTTCTTTGTGCTCGACGCGGCCTATCTCTCGGCCAACTTCACCAAGATCCCGGACGGAGGCTGGGTGCCGCTGGCCATGGGTCTGGTGATCTTCACCCTGCTGACCACATGGTCGAAGGGCCGCGCCCTGATGCGCAGTTCGATGGCCGAAGGTACGATCCCGTTTGAGGTCTTCGCCAAGAGCGCCCATTCCAGCGCTGCCCGTGTCCCCGGGACGGCAGTGTTCATGGCCTCAACCCCCACCGGCGTGCCTTCAGCGCTGCTGCACAACATCAAGCACAACAAGGTCCTGCACGCGCGGGTGGTGGTCCTTACCATCGCCATCCAGGACGTGCCTTATGTCGATGCGGCCGAGCGCAGCACGGTCAAGCAATTTGGCGAGGGCTTTTTCAAGGTCATCCTGCGCTTCGGCTTTCTTGAGGAAACCGACGTGCCCGCCGCGCTTGGCGGAGTGACCATGTGCGGCGAGCCGTTCGACATGATGAAGACCAGCTTCTTTCTCTCCCGCCAGACCCTGATCCCCGCGTCCAAGCCGGGCATGGCGATCTGGCGGGAAAAGCTGTTCGCCTGGATGCTGCGCAATGCGGCCAGCGCGATGGAGTTCTTCCGCCTGCCCACCAATCGCGTGGTCGAGCTGGGCAGCCAGGTCGAAATATGAGAATGGCCGCCCTCCGCTGCACGGGGGCGCTGTGATTCAGGGATCGACCAGGCTCCGCTGGCTCGACTCGCTCGGCCTCAGCCTCACCTTGCGGCATGGCTGGAGCTCGCTCGCGGTCGCCCTCGCTGCCGGTCTCGCGTTTGGGTGCTGGATGGCGCTGGCTGACACGACCTTTCTGCGCAGCGCGGTGCCCGAGGTTCAGCACTGGATGGTGGCCCACCTCTCCGCCATTCAGCGAATTGCCTTGGGTTTGCGCGGGGCGCTGTTCGATGAAACGGTCCTGCGGCTGTTGGTATTGACCGTGCTGGTCCGGCTGGCCCGCATTGGCGGGCTAAGCGGGTGGCGCTCGTTCTGGCCGGCGATCCTCGCCACGGCCTTGCTCGCCTGGCCGCTGACGGTGCTGCCCTACCTTTCCGACCTCGACTGGACCGCTGCCACCGCAGTGCGCGAGGTAGCCCTCCACGGCGCCGCAGGGACCCTGTGGGGCTGGCTCTATTGCCGCCATGGCTGGCTGGCGGGGCTGGCAGGACACTGGGCAGCCCACCTCGTACTGCAGCCGCTGCTGGGGATAAACGCCTGACTTCCGATCGGCGCGTCTTGCAGGACCCCTACATATCGTTAATTCACGAAATATCGAATTGAGAGGGCCATGGAAGGCGAATCAGCGGTCCGCATCTTGGGCGCCCTGGCGCAGCAGCACCGTCTCGCGGCCTTCCGCCTGCTGGTCCAGGCGGGGCGGGACGGGATGGCCGCCGGGGAAATCGTAAAGGCGCTGGGCATCGCCCCCTCGTCGACAAGCTTCCATATGACACAGCTGGTCGGTGCGGGGCTCGCCACGCAGAGCCGGCACGGACGGTCGATCCGCTATGCGCCCAATTACGCGGTGGTCGGCGATCTCGTCGGCTATCTGGTGGAGAATTGCAGCGGCGGCGAAGGCTGCGGCGAGGTGCCCGGATGCGGTACCGACGCGCCGGCCCTGCCGGAATGCTGCAGCACGGCGGAGCCCTTCGCGGCGGAGCCGGCCTGAGGTTTCGCGCGACGGCGTGAAAGCTCGCCTCCGAGGGTGTGTGCCGGGTCGCGGCATGCTCAGCGGCGGGACGTAGAACCCTTCAAAGGGTCGCAACGGGAAAGGGGCGGAGCCTTGCGGCGCCGCCCCTTTCTTGTGTCGGTCAGAACCGGCGGTGTTTAGCCGAGGTTGGCGCTAACCATACTGTAGAGCATCGGCAGCGACAGCAGAACGTTGGTGCGGCTGGCGGCCAGGGCCAGCGGGGCAGCCTTGGCCTTCGCTTCGTCGCTTGCTTCCACGATGCCGAGGATCTTCTTCTGGGCAGGCCAGATGATGAACCACACGTTGAAGGCCATGATCAGGGCCAGCCACATGCCGAGGCCGATCAGGTTGACGTTGCCTTCGCCCGAGAAGGTCAGCGCCTGATGGCCGTATCCGGCGATGAAAGCTATGGCGAGGCCGGTTAGAACCGTGAACAGCGCACCGTAGCGGAAGAAGAAGAATACGTTGGGGGCGATATAGCCGGTCACGCCCTTCTTCAGCTCGGCCGGGACCTTCGGCATGGTCGGTACCTGGATGAAGTTCAGGTAGTACAGCAGGCCGATCCACAGCACGCCGAAAAACACGTGCAGCCAGCGCAGCACGGAATTCGCGTCAACCGGGGCGGACCCGGCGAATTTCATCATCACCACCACCGCAAGCACGAGGCCCACGATCAGCACGAGATGAAGGTTTCCAAAGAACTTGGCCATTGCGTTCCCCCTAGGTTGTCCTTGTTCGTCTTGTCGTCTCCCCGAGCCGGGGAGGCATGGCGCAACTTATTGCGCGTTGTTCGCAGGATGTCACCCGCTTTCGCGCGACGGACCGGGGTCATGCCGCGACCAGTTCCCGAGAACGGGGGTAGGCCTATTCGTGCGGGGGGTGGGTGACGACCTCGTCTTCGGCGCTGTGGGCGAGGCCATGGCGCAGCAGCATAGGCATGTGGACGAATGTGAACAGGAACGAGAGCGGCAGGAACAGCCACAGCTTGGCCTGGAGCCAGCCGGCGAAGCTCAGGTAATAGCGCAGCCCCTCGTTCAGCGCGGCGAGGGCCAGGAAGAAGAACCCCCAGTTGCGCGATAGGATCATCCACCCGTCATCGTCCAGCCCCTCGAACGCTGCCTCGAGCAGGATCTTGAGCAGGGCACGGCCCTTCAGCCAGCCGCCGATCAGCGCAAGCCCGAACAGCAGGTAGATCGCCGTTGGCTTGATCTGGATGTAGAACTGGTCCTGCAGCAGCACGGTCAGCCCGCCAAAGACGACGATCAGCGCGGTTGATAGCCACAGCATGGGCGAAACCTTGCGAAACTTCCATAGCGAGAAGCCTAGCGCCGCCACCGCCGCGATCATGAAGGCCACAGTCCCGGCGATCACCGCCGTCACCTCGCCCAGCGAGGCCTGCCCGGCCTTGGGTGCGTAGTACTTGTAGACGATGAAGAACAGCACGATGGGGCCGTAATCGACCACCAGGTTGACCCAGGTGCTCTTCTTCGCCGGCGCCTTGTCCTCAGCCATCACGCCACCCCCGCGATCACGCGCGCAACCAGGTCCGGATCGAACGGGCGCAGGTCATCCATATTCTCGCCCACCCCGATCGCGTGGATCGGCAAGCCATATTGCTCGGCCGCCGCCACCAGCACGCCGCCGCGCGCCGTGCCGTCGAGCTTGGTCATGATGAGCCCGGTCACTCCGGCAACCTCCCTGAAGATCTCGATCTGCTGGAGCGCGTTCTGGCCGTTGGTCGCGTCGAGCACCAGCACCACGTCGTGCGGCGCCTCGGGATTGAGCCGGCCGAGCACGCGGCGAACTTTCGCCAGTTCGTCCATCAGTTCGCGCCGGTTGTGGAGGCGCCCGGCGGTATCGACGATCAGTGCGTCGATTCCCTCCTCGGTGGCCCGCCTGACCGCGTCGAACACCACGGCCGAGGGATCGCCGCCCTCTGGTCCCTTCACGATCGGCACCCCGATCCGCTCGGCCCAGATGCCGAGCTGGCCGATGGCGGCGGCGCGGAAGGTGTCGCCGGCGGCGAACATCACCGAATAGTCCTGCTCCTGAAACAGGTGACCGAGCTTGGCGATGGTGGTCGTCTTGCCCGAGCCGTTGACGCCGATCACCAGGATCACCTGCGGGCGCGGGAAGGCGACGATATCCAGCGCCTTGGCCACCGGGCGCAGGATTGCGGCGATCTCGGCGGCGACGGCTTCCTTGATGGCGCGCTCGTCGGCGCCGCGCTCGAACCGCTCGTTGGCCAGCCGCTCGCGAATGCGGGCGGCGGCGCGGGGGCCGAGGTCGGAGACGATCAGCGCGTCTTCCAGCTCGTCGAGCTGCGCTTCGCTCAGCCGCGTGGCCGCGACTATCCCGGCCAGGTTCTCGCCGAGCCGCTCGGAGGTACGGCGCAGGCCGCCGAACAGGCGGTCGGACCAGCTTGCGTCCTCACTCATGCCAGCAGGCCTTCCTCGATGCGGCTGGGGACGATGGTCACGATCTCTCCGGGCGTGGTCCCGGGTGCAAGGCGCACCCGGGCGAAGTTCGGCGCATGGCCGGTCCCGTCGCGTTCGGCAAGTACCGGTTGGGGCTTCCCGACCAGCGATCGCAGCCATTCCGCCCGAATTGCCGCCACCTCGGCCCTGAGTTCGGCAGCGCGACGACGGATCGTGGATGGACCAACCTGCGGCATCCGCGCTGCTGGCGTGCCCGCCCGGGCGGAATAGGGAAAAACGTGGCCGTGGACGATGCCCAGTTCGCGAATGGCGGCAAGGTTTGCCTCATGCGCCGCCTCGTCCTCGGTGGGAAAGCCGGCGATGAGGTCCGCGCCGACTGCAAGGTCCGGGCGCGCGGCCTTCAGTCCGGTCACCAATGCCACGGCATCGGCTCGCAGGTGCCGTCGCTTCATCCGTTTCAGGATCAGGTCATGGCCATGCTGGAGCGAGAGATGGACATGCGGCATGACCCGCACCTCCCCGGCGAGCAGGTCCAGCAGCTGCGGATCGATTTCGACCCCGTCGACCGAGGACAGCCGTAGCCGGGGCAGGGCAGGGAACGCGACCAGGATCGCGGCCACAAGGTTGCCCAGCCGCGGTGTACCCGCCAGGTCGTGCCCCCATGAGGTCAGGTCCACCCCGGTCAGCACCACCTCGCGTGAGCCGTCGCCGAGGTGTTGCTCCACCTCGTGCAGAACTTCGGCCACGGCCAGCGAGCGGCTGGGGCCGCGGCCCTGCGGGATGACGCAGAAGCTGCAGGCGTGATCGCACCCCGTTTGCACCGCCACATAGGCACGGGTGTGGCTGCGGGCGGCCGGGGCAGCAACCGCCGCCACGTTCCACGCCCGCGGATCGAGTTTGGCAGCATTGGCCACCAGCCCGTCCACTTCCGGCATTGCGGCGAGCGCGCCGCGCTCCACCTCGGCCGCGCAGCCGGTCACCACCAGCCGCGCATCGGGCCGCGCCCGTCGCGCCCGGCGAATCGCCTGCCGGGTCTGCCGGACGGCCTCGCCCGTAACGGCGCAGGAATTCACCACGACAAGGTCGTCCGCCCCGGCCAGAAGCCCCCGCAGGCGTTCGCTCTCCGACAGGTTGAGCCGGCACCCTAGCGAGACGACTTCAACGCCCACCCGGCTCAGGCTCCGGCAGCCAGCCCATAGGCGGCAGGGTCGAATGTGCCGCGAAAGGCTTCGGTCGCAGGGCCGGTCATCATGATCCGGTTTTCGGGCGTCCAGGTGATCTGCAACGGCCCGCCGGGCAGGCTCACGCGCACCGTGCGCTCCACCAGGCCGCGCCGCATCGCCCCTATGGCCGTGGCGCAGGCCCCGGTGCCGCAGGCCAGCGTCAGCCCCGCGCCGCGCTCCCACACGCGCAGGCGGATGGCCCCGCGGCTCTCCACCGTGGCGACATTCACGTTCACCCGCTCCGGAAACAGCGGGTCGGTCTCGATCAGCGGCCCGAGCCGGGCCAGGTCCACCGCATCGCAATCTACCACGAAGAAAATCGCATGCGGATTGCCCACGTTGACCGCCACCGGGTCGTCGAGAGAGTTGTTATCGTCGATTGGCCAGCCAACCGGCATGTGCAGCGTGTCCATCGCCCAGGCGAGGGGGATCGCCTGCCAGTCGAACCGCGGCTCGCCCATGTCGACGGCAATTCCCCCTGCGTCCGGCCGCGCCTCTATCAGCCCGCCCAGCGTCTCGATCCGCGCCGCCCGGCCATGGAGCAGGCCCACCGCCCGGGTGGCATTGCCGCAGGCCTCCACTTCGCTCCCGTCGGCATTGAAGATGCGCATCCGGAAATCGGCGGTGGCGGACGGCTCCAGCAGGACCAACTGGTCGCAGCCAATTCCGCGGTGCCGGTCCGCCAGCGCGGCAGCCAGCCGCGCATCGACCGGCGGCACGCCGCCCTCGCGCCCATCGAGCACGACGAAGTCGTTGCCGAGGCCGTGCATCTTGACGAAGGGAACGCGCGCGGGGGTCATCCGCCGCGATCTAGGCCTTGCGCAGGGGCGGGGCAAGGGCGGGGTGACTGTCGGGCCGTGGTGGAGGGAGCTTCGACAGCTCGGCCTGAGCGAAACTGGCGCCGTTTACCAATGCCGCTTACCCTGAGCCTGTCGAAGCGTGCTGGCGCAGCCGCGGATCTGGTCGCCTTCAAGCCACGTCGGACAGCGTGTCCTTGGCTTCGCGCGCCGGCTCGGCTCCGTTCAGCATCCCCAGCTCGGCCAGACGCTCGCGGGTTTGTTCCGCGGTTTCCGGCCGCCCGTAGTGATAACCCTGGGCGTTGAACTGCCCCAGGCGCTGCAGCTCGGCGGCGACCTCGGCGTTCTCCACTCCCTCGGCCGTGATGGGCAGGCCGAGGCCTTCGCCCAGCGAAGTGATCGCTTGGACGATGGTCGCGCTGTCGCGGCTGTCGGGCATGGCGGTAACGAAGGAACGGTCGATCTTGAGCCGGTCGAACGGCAGGCTGCGCAGCTGCGCGAGGCTCGAATAGCCCGATCCAAAATCATCGAGGCTCACCGAGACGCCCTGGTTCTTGAGGCTGGTGATCAGCGTCCGCACCAGCCCGACATTGTCGTGCAGGGCAGATTCGGTGATCTCGATTTCGAGCCGGCTCGGCGGAAAGTTGGCTTCCACCAGCAGTTTCAACAGTTTCTGGGCAAACCACGGGTCGCGCAGCTGGATCGGCGAGATGTTCACCGCGAGGCGAAGTTCGGGGTTCCATTCGCGCGCATCGGCCAGGGCCTGGCGGATCAGGCGTTCCGACATCTCGGCGATCACGCCGATTTCCTCGGCCACCGGGATGAACACCTCCGGTCCCACCTGCCCGAAGGTCGGCGAATGCCACCGCGCCAGCATCTCGAAGCCGATGATCCGGCCTGAGGTGAGGTCGATCTGCTGTTCGTAGTAGGGGACGAACTCGCCGCGGGGGATGCCCGAGCGCATGGCTTGTTCCAGTTCACTGCGGAACCGCAGTTCGTGCTCCATCGGCCGTTCGAACCAGAAGTAGCGGTTCTTGCCCGCGCGCTTGGCCTGGTACATCGCCACGTCGGCCATGTGCAGCAGTTCCTGCGCATCGACCGGCCGTGCCGGATCGCCCGTAGCATCGGAGCGCGAGATGCCCACCGAAACGGTCACTTCCACGCTCACCCCGTCGAGCTCCACCGGGCGGGCCACGTCGCTGGTCAGCTGGGCGGCGAACTCGTCGATCCGTTCGATTCGATGCGCATGGAACGGCACCACGCAGGCGAATTCGTCGCCGCCGAGGCGCGCGGCGAGGCCATGTTCGGGCAGAAGGGCCTGGATACGCTGGGCGCAGACCTGGAGGATCGCGTCGCCGGTGGAGTGGCCGCGAGCGTCGTTGATCAGCTTGAAGTTGTCGATGTCGATCATCACGAAGGCGACCTGCTCGCCGGTCGTGACGCACTGGGCGAGCAATTGGTCGGTGGCCGGGGCGATCGAGCGCCGGTTGAACAGGCCGGTCAGCGGGTCCTTCTCGGCCAGTTCGCGGGCCTTGTTCTCGGCCCGGCGGCGCTCACGCACCTCGTCCGTGAGGTCGCGGTAGCGGCGCAGGCCGAAGATGATCAGGGCGATGTTGAGGATCAGGGCGTTGGACAGCAGCCGGTCGGGCGGCAGGCCGACGCCGGCCAGCGAGCGGACCACCTGCGGCATGAGATTGCCGCCCTGGCCGATGAACATGATGATCGCCGCCATGGCGATCCCCAGTGCCAGCACGTCGCGACCGGCGCGGTTGACGCTGTCGTCCTCCGGGTTTCCGTCCTGCTGGACTGTTGCCGTACTGTCGATTTCGCGCCCCAAGTCGGACCCCCGTTGAATTCCCGGGAGAGATTTGGCCGAACAGGATTGATTTTCGGTAAACGCTTAAGAACCAACCTATAAATCTGCGATCTGGAGCCGTTATGATCACTCCTTGAGGCCAATTTCCCGCAAGCGCTCCTGCAGATAGTCGTCGGCGGTGATCAATTGCGGGTAACGATCCGGATTTTCAGGAGAAATGCACCCGGGCAAGGTTTTCAGCGGAAAGTCGCTGCGCGGGTGCAGGAAGAACGGCATCGAATAGCGGCTTAACCCCGCCCGCTCGCTCGCCGGATTGCGGACCCGGTGGGTGGTCGAGGGCAGCTCATGGTTGGTCAGCCGCTGCAGCATGTCGCCGATGTTGATCACCAGGGCGCCAGCGGGCGGGTTTACGGCAATCCAGTCACCCTCCCGGGTCAGCAGTTCGAGCCCGGCCTCTTCCGCGCCCAGGAGCAGGGTGATGAGGTTGATGTCCTCATGCGCGCCGGCCCGGATGGCCCCACCGGCCTCGCCGGGGACGGGAGGGTAGTGCAGCAGCCGCAGGACCGAGTTTCCCTCGGCCACCGCCATATCGAACCAGTCCGCCGCCAGCCCGAGGTGGACGGCGATGTGCGACAGCAGGCGAGCGCCGACCCGGTCGAACTCCGCGAACAGGGCCCGGAAGGTCTCGGCAAATCCCTTGGGCTGTTCGGGCCAAAGGTTGGGCGGCATCGAGGCGGCGAGCAGCGGATCGCCCGGCGGCAGATCGCGCCCGACGTGCCAGAACTCCTTGAGGTCGCTGACCGCCGCACCCTTGGCGATCTCGCGCCCGAACGGAGTGTAGCCCCGCGCCCCGGCCTTGGCGGCATCGAAATACCGCAGCTTTTCCGCCTCGGGCAGGGTGAAGAATTCCTCCGTCAAGCGCCAGCCCCGCGCGATCAGCTCCGGGTCGATCCCGTGATCGGCGACCATGGCGAAGCCGAACCGGCGAAACGAAGCGCCCAGTTGCCCGGGAAGGTCGGCCGCATTGCCGGAGAGGGAGATGACCGGAAGCGTGGAGAGGGTCATGGGGTCGTCTTGCGTCCAGGGCGGGCTTGGCTAATGGCCCGCTATAGCGGGACTGCGGGAGCCGACCATGACCTATCGCGATAAGAATGTGCCCAAGGGCCGCCTCTGGCTGATGAAGTCGGAGCCCGACGCCTATTCCTGGGATGATCTCGTCGCCGAGGGGGAGGGCACTTGGGATGGCGTGCGTAACCACCGCGCCGCCAACAACATGCGGGCCATGCAGGTAGGCGAACGGGCCTTCTTCTATCATTCCAACATCGGCAAGGAGATCGTCGGGATCATCGAGATCAGCCAGTCAGGGCTGACCGATCCGACGGACCCGGAAGGCAAGTGGGCCTGCGTCAAGGTAAAGCCGGTGCGCAAGCTCAAGCAGCCGGTCACGCTGGCCGAGATCAAGGCGCGGTCCGACCTGCAGGACATGGAACTGATCCGCCTCGGCCGCCTGTCGGTCGCCGAACTCCAGCCGGAGGAATGGGGCAAGGTGCTGGAGATGGCAGGGGAATGATCAGCGGCTGACGCGGAAGCCGAAGCGGTATTCGTCGGGATAGTAGGTCGTGTCCTTGCGCCGGGCAGGATAGACCTCGACCAACGTCACGCGGCCCGCGGGCTGGTTAAGCCCCAGTTCGGTCCGGCTCCCGTCGACCTCGGCAGCAATTCGCACGGTGCCGGCCTGGATGCAGGCGACACCTTGCGGGCAGCGGCTGTCTTCCAGCACGCCGAGCGGCATGATCCGCACCCCGTCGCGCAGGACGGCCTCACCGATCCGGGCGCGGGCGATGCCGTCGTCGACTGTGCGGAAGGTTACGCAGCCGCCGAGGGCGAGCGCGGCAGTCAGGGGCAGGACGGACCACTTCATGCCCGCATCATCGCCTCGCGCGATGAACGGTTCCCGAACGCCGGACGCTAGGCTAGACCTTATTTCAGCCAAGGTGGAAGCATCGTCATCGCGTCAGAAAGCCCGCTGGCACGGCGCGGCGTGCAGCAGGGGCTGGTTGCCCCTGCCAGCGACGCAACGCAGTCCAGCGGCCTTTCTGACGCGACCCCGCAGGGGCGGGCCAAA
>JGI24751J29686_10000118_pt1 | contig 41570 bp, 36 predicted proteins | sample KBSSwiS6_FD_29686 | JGI IMG/M metagenome (IMG submission 29686)
AGGCCGGGGCGGCGCGGGCTTCAACGCGCTCGGGGGGAGCGGCGGCGGGACCGGACCGGCGGGCCGGGCATAGTCCGCCCCGGCCGTCGCTGCACCGCCAGTGGAAACCACCTGCACCGGGGCTGCAACGGACGTGGTCGGGGCGGGGACCGGAACCGGCTTCGCCACCGTGCTTGCCCCGCCAAAGTCGCTCGCGGCGATCTGGGCGTTGCGGGTGGTGTCCGAGGTCTGGGCCAGTTGCTGGGCGAGGCCGGCGGCCTGCTGGCGCTGGGCGAGCGGAATGAACCCGTCCATCTGCTGCATCGCCGGGCCGGCCTGGGGCAGGCCGGCCGACTGCGCCAGCGTCATCAGCGCATAGGCGCGGACCCAGTCCTTGGGCGCCAGGTCACCGTTGAAATGGGCAATGCCCATCAGGTACTGCGCGCGCGGATCGCCGCGGTCGCTCGCGGCCTTGACATAGGGTAGCGCCTGGGCGCGGGCGCCGCGGTCGAACATCAGCAGGCCGAAGTTGTCGGCCGCCTGAACATGGCCCTGTGCCGCCGCCTTGCCGAACAGCTCCTCGGCCCGGCCGAGATCGCGCGAAACGCCGCGCCCGAGGCGGTAGGCCTGGCCGAGGTTGAACTCGGCATCGGCATCGCCGGCCGCAGCCGGGCCCTGCCACTGCGCCACCGCGCCGACATAGTCGCCCCGACTCCACGCGTCGGCGCCCGCCTTGACGTCGGCATGGCCCGGCCCCGCCGCCACCAGCGCCGCGGCGGCGAAACCCGCCTTCAAAGATGCTGCCCTCATCGTTTCCTCTGCCCGTGCGAGAGTGCGACCTCGGCGGGGCTTGTGCCACAGCGCCCCCCGGCTGGCAAAGTGTGCAAAGGATATTACCCCCGGCTCCGCACCCCCCACGTTAACCTGATCTTAGGGACCGCGTGGTTTGTTTCGCGCGAGTTGATCCGTCTTTCGTCCGGGAGTCCGGCGGGGCGGATTGGCGCGGCCGCATTCAAGTCGGGGGAATGAACTTTGCGGGTATTGGCAATTGCATCGCAGAAGGGCGGATCTGGGAAAACCACGCTCTCCGGGCATCTCGCGGTCCAGGCGCAGCGCGCCGGGAGTGGGCCCGTCGTCCTCATCGACATCGACCCGCAGGGCTCGCTGGCGGACTGGTGGAACGAGCGGCAGGACGATTTCCCCGCCTTCGCCCAGACGACCGTTGCCCGACTCGCGGCCGACCTCCAGGTCCTGCGCCAGCAGGGCTTCAAGCTTGCGGTGATCGACACGCCCCCAGCAATCACCATGGCAATCCAGTCGGTCATCGCCGTGGCCGAGCTGATCGTCGTGCCCACCCGCCCCTCCCCGCACGACCTGCGCGCCGTCGGCGCCACGGTCGACCTGTGCGAACGCGCCGGCAAGCCGCTGCTGTTCGTGGTCAACGGCGCCACCCCCAAGGCGCGGATCACCAGCGAGGCCGCCGTCGCCCTCTCGCAGCACGGCACCGTCGCCCCGATCACCCTGCACCACCGAACCGATTTCGCCGCCTCGATGATCGACGGGCGCACGGTGATGGAAGTCGATCCGCAGGGCCGCTCGGCAACGGAAGTCGCCGCGCTGTGGAACTACATCGCCGACCGTCTCGAAAAGAACTTCCGCCGCACCGTCTTCGCCGCCGTGCCGCAGGCCCCGGCGCAGGCCCAGGGCCAGTCGCGCCCGGCCGGCGGGTTCGGCCGCCGCGTGGCGGGGGCCTGACCCATGGGACGCGCCACCGACGACACCCGCTTTGCTTCGCTCAAGCCCGCGCTGCTCGCCCGCAAGGGCGGCGCCAAGCCGGCCATGCGCCAGCAGCTGGCCATGCTCGAGCAGGCCTTCGGCCCGATCGCGGACGAGAACGTCCAGGAAGACCTGGGCTGGAACGACTTCGGCCCGGAAGCCGACCTCGCCAACCGCGTGGTGCCGATCACCGGCAAGGCGCGCCCGGCGGCCAGGGCTCCGGCTCGCGCGTCCGCTGCCGCCGGCCGCAAGGCCGCCTTCACCCTGCGGCTCGATCCCGAGCGTCACCTCAAGCTGCGGCTCGCCTGCACGCTCGACTCCCGGAGCGCGCAGGCCGTGGTGACCGACGCGCTTGATCGCCTGCTCGACGCCATTCCCGAACTCGACACCTTGGCCCAGGGCGCGACCGCCCTGCGCGGCAAGCGCCGCCCGGCCAAGGCATGACCTCCCGCGGAGTGAGACCCATGTCCTCGACTTCCTACCACGCTGTCCTGCACCGCGATCCGCTACACCGGAACCGCCAGTCCGGCATCAGTCTGCCCTTGGCCATAACCTCTGCGGCAGCCTTCGCTCTGCTCGCCGGCTGCACCGGCCAGGCCGCGATCCGATCCGGCAGCGCCGCGACCGCCGACCGCGCCTTCGCCGCCGACGCCGCCAAGTCGGAACGCGCCGTCGCCAAGGCCGAAGCCACTGTCGCCCGCGCCCCGCAGGAAGCCTCTGCCCGCGCCGAGCTCGGCCGCGCCTACCTTGCCGCCGGCCGCTTCGAATCGGCCCGCACCGCCCTGTCCGACGCCATGACCCTGGGCGACGACAGCGGCCGAACCGCCCTGTCCCTCGCCCTGGCCCAGATCGGCTCCGGCCAGTTCCGTGCCGCCGTCGCCCTGCTCGACGAGCACCGCAATGACATTCCGGCCGGAGATCTCGGCCTTGCCCTCGCACTCGCCGGCGAAAGCTCACGCGGGGTTGCGATCCTCGCCGATGCCGTGCGCGGCGGCGAGAACACCTCCAAGCTGCGCCAGAACCTGGCCTATGCCTATGCCCTCGACGGGCGCTGGGCCGAGGCCAAGGTGATGGCAGCGCAGGACGTCCCCGCCGACCAGCTCGACCGCCGCATGGCGGTCTGGGCCATCTCCGCCCTCCCCGACCGCAGTCGCGACCGCGTCGCCGGACTGCTCGGCACGCCCGTACGCCGCGACTCCGGCCAGCCGGAAGCCCTCGCCCTGAAGACCGAAGCCGCCCCGGCCGCGCCGCAGCTGGCCGAGGCCGCTCCCACCGCCGCGACGGCCCTGGAACTTCCCGCCGTGGCTGCCCCCGTGCCAGCCCCGTCGGTCGTGGCCAGCAACCTCGCCGCCCAGTCCGCGCCGCCAGCTGCCACGCCCGCCGTCGCCGTCCATCGCGCGCCGGCCCTCGCCACCCTTGCCCAGGCTTTCGCCGGGCGGGAATTCCAGGCCCCCAGGTTCCAGCCGATTGCCCGCTCGGCGACCCCGGCCCGCGCCCGCGCGCTGACCGCCGCCATGTCGCGTCCGCTGACCAACGGCACCCACGTCGTCCAGCTCGGCGCCTTCTCCAGCGAGAAGAATGCCAAGCGCGCCTGGGGCATCTACACCCGCCAGAACCCGTCGCTCTCCGCTTATCGCCCGGTCATCGTGCCCGCCACGGTCAAGGGCAAGCAGCTGTGGCGCGTCGCGGCCGGCGGCTTTGCCGGACGGTTCGCCGCCAATGGCCTGTGCGCCCAGCTGAAGTCGCGCGGCGGCTCGTGCTTCGCCTATGCCCTGCCCAGCCGCAGCATCCAGGTTCCCACCGCCCCCGGCCACGACGTCGGCGGAACAATGCGCGCACGGCGTTAACCAATTCTCAGCAGACCCGCGCTACAGTAGGGCCTGCATGAAACAACCTTCCAGACCCCGCCGGGCAACCGGCGGGGTTTTTCCTTGGTTCCCCAGCCCTCAGGCCACCTGCGCCCCGCCCTTGAACAGGGCCACGCAGCGCCCCTGGACGCCTTGGCGGTCAAACGGCGTATTCCCTGCCGCGGCTGCCATCTTGTCGGAATCGACGATCCACGGCCGGTCGGCGTCGATCACCGCAAAGTCCGCTTCGCAGCCTACCTCGAGCCGCCCTGCCGCAACCCCCAGCAGCCGCGCCGGTGTGCCCGCCAGCAGCTGGACCATGCGGGTCACGTCGATCACGCCGTCCCGCACCAGCGAGAGCGTCGTCGGCAGCAAAGTCTCCGCCCCGGCCATCCCCGGCTCGGCATCGGCGAAGGGCAGGCGTTTGTCCTCCGGCCCGCGCGGATCGTGCCCAGAGGCGATCACGTCGATCGTCCCGTCGGCTATCGCCGCGATCACCGCCTTGCGGTCCGCCTCGCTGCGCAGCGGCGGCGAGAGCCGCAGGAAGGTCCGGAAGTCCCCGAGCGCCGTGTCCGAAAGCATGAAGTGTGCCGGGGTCACCCCCGCCGTGACCGCCACCCCGCGCCGCTTGGCCGCGCGCACCTGATCCAGCGCCGCGCCCGTCGTCACCTGCCGAATATGGAGCCGCGCCCCGGCAATCTCCGCCAACGCGATGTCCCGCGCCACCGCCAGGGCTTCCGCCTCGGCCGGAGCACTCTGCAGGCCGAGCCGCGTCGCCATCTCCCCCGCCGTGGCCACCGCGCTGCCGGTCAACCCGGAATCCTCGGCATGGGTGACGACGACCATGTCCAGCATCGCGCAATAGCGCAGCAGGCGCAGCATGGCGCCCGAATCGGCGATCCACCCGCGCCCGGTGCTCACCGCCCGCGCGCCGGCATCGCGCATCAGCGCGATCTCGGCGATCTCGGCGCCCTCCAGCGCCCGGGTCGCGGCGGCCAGTGGGTGGACCCACAGCCCCGGCTTGCCCGACTGGGCGGCGAAGCGCACCCGCGCCGGGTGATCCAGCGGCGGCCCCTGATCCGGCATCAGCGCGGCCCGGGTGATCCCGCCGAAATGGAACGCGGGCTTGTCGACCGCAAAGACGCCGAGATCGACCAGCCCGGGCATGAGCAGCAGGCCCTTGGCGTCATGCACCCGGTCCCCGGCCTGCGCGGTCACGTCCGGGCCAACCGCCACGATCCGGTCCCCAGCGCTACGCAGCGCCCCCATGACCGGCGCACCGGTGGGCAGGGCCAGCCGCGCGTTGATCACGGTTAGCGGGGTTGAAATCATGCCCAGCCCTCCAGCCCGCGGGTCTTGCGCGTCAGCACGTCGAGGCAGGCCATGCGCATAGCCACGCCCATCTCCACCTGGGTGGTGATCAGCGATTGCAGCGCATGATCGGCCACGTTGCTGTCGATCTCGATCCCCCGGTTCATCGGCCCCGGATGCATCACCAGCGCACCTGGCGCGGCCTTGGCCAGCCGCTCCAGCGTGAGCCCATAAAGGTGGCGGTATTCCCGCGGGCTGGGCACGAACTGGCCCTGCATCCGCTCCAGCTGGAGTCGCAGCATCATCACCACTTCCGCCCCCGCCAGCGCCGCGTCGAAATCGTGGTAGGGCGTGACCTTCAACCGCTCGATCTCGGCCGGCATCAGCGCCGGCGGTGCGCAGACCCGTACTTCGGCACCCAGCGTCGTCAGCGCATGGATGTTGGAGCGCGCCACCCGGCTGTGCAGGATATCCCCGCAGATCACCACCCTAAGCCCGCTGAAGGTCTCCTCCGTCTCGCCCCGGGCGCGCAGGGCCCGACGGATGGTCAGCGCGTCGAGCAGGCCTTGCGTCGGATGCTCATGCTGGCCGTCGCCGGCATTGAGTACCGGGCAGTCAACCTTGTCGGCAATCAGTCGCACCGCGCCCGAACTCGCATGGCGGATCACAATGCCATCGGCCCGCATGGCGTTCAGCGTCAGCGCGGTGTCTATCAGGGTCTCACCCTTCTTCACGCTGGACGTGGCCGCATGCATGTTGACCACGTCGGCCCCCAGCCGCTTGCCGGCGATCTCGAAGCTCAGCAGGGTCCGCGTGGAGTTCTCGAAGAAGGCGTTGATGATGGTCAGCCCGCGCAGCAGGTCCGCCCGCTTCTTCGGCAGGCGGTTCAGCTCCACCCACTGCTCGGCCTCGTCGAGCAGGTACATCAGCTCGTGCGGGGCGAGGCCGGCCAGCCCCAGCAGGTTGCGATGCGGGAACGCGAGACTGCCGGCCGGGTAACGGCCCGGGGCACCGCCGCCGAGGTTTTGCGAAGCTGTCATTGAAGATGGTGCCTTAGGGCCCTTGCGCCCCTGCCTCAAGGGGGACTGACACAATGTCCACGATTCCGGAAAACGTCGTCCCGGACTTGATCCGGGACCGCTGGCAATCGCGCAGCTGCAACCTCACCAGCCACTATCCGTCCCTCTCCCACCTCGCCATTGCGAGCCTGGAGAAGAAATCCAGGGCGGCAGCACGCAACTGCCCTGGATTGTCACGGCTTTCGGCGCGATGACGATGCGGGAGAGGGCCGCCTTCACTCCAGAACCGGTTTCCTGCACCGCTCAAACCCGTCACATTGCCCGCTTCCCGCCCCGCAATTCGGCAAAAGTCGCCAAACACCGCACAAGTGTCACCCCGTGTCACCCGCCATCACTGTAGCACGCGCCCCCTGTTCCTCCCGCTTCTCCCCTCCTAAGGTGCCACCCCTATGACATTCGCCCGCAAGGTCTGGCACCTCCTGGTGGCCATCAAGGACGGCCTCGTCCTCCTGTTCATGCTGCTGTTCTTCGGCCTGCTCTACATGGTCCTGGCCATGCGGCCCGGCCCCGCGGCGGTTAAGGACGGGGCGCTCCTGCTGCGGATAAAGGGCCCGGTGGTCGAGGAACCGGCCGCGCCCGATCCCGCCGCGATCCTCACCAGCGGCACCCTGCCCACCCCGCAGTACCGCGCCCGCGATCTCGTCCGCGCGCTCGATGCAGCCGCCGCGGACAAGCGGATCAAGGCCGTGGTGCTCGATCTGTCCGAATTCTCCGGCGGCGGCTTCGTCCACATGACCGACCTCGGCGCGGCGATGGACCGGGTCCGTGCGGCGCAGAAGCCCGTCCTCACCTATTCGGTCGGCTACGACGATGCGGCGACCCTCCTCGCCGCCCACTCCACCGAAGCCTGGATCAATCCCCTCGGCGCGCTCTATGTCCTCGGTCCCGGCGGCCAACAGCTCTACTTCAAGGGCCTGCTCGAAAAGCTCAAGGTCAACATCCACGTCTACAGGGTCGGCACCTTCAAGGATGCGATTGAACCGTGGGAGCGCGATTCGATGTCGCCAGCCTCGCGCGAGGCCCGCTCTGCCGTGCTCCAGGCAGTGTTCGGCGAGTGGCAGGCCAACGTTCGCGCCGCCCGGCCCAAGGCGCGGCTCGATCTCGTCCTCAAGGACCCGGTCGGCTGGATCAAGGCCAGCCAGGGCGATCCGGCTCGCGCCGCCCTTGCCTCCGGGCTGGTCGATCGCATCGGCGACAAGGTGGAATTCGGCCAGCGCGTGGCGGAGCTCGCCGGGAAGGACATCGGCGACGATCGACCGGGCAATTTTGCCCACTCCGGCGCCGCCGCGCTCCTCGCCGCCCATCCCCTCCCGACCGCGGGCAAGAAGATCGGCGTCGTCACCATTGCAGGCGAGATCGTCGACGGCGGCGCCGGCCCGGGCGCGGCCGGAGGTGATCGCATCGCCGGCCTGATCGATGGCAAGGATGCAAAGGATCTCGCCGGCCTCGTTGTCCGGGTCGATAGCCCGGGCGGTTCGGTCATGGCCTCCGAGCAGATTCGCAAGGCAATCCTGCGGGTCAAGGCCCGAGGCGTTCCCGTCGCGGTCTCCATGGGCAATTACGCGGCGAGCGGCGGCTACTGGGTCTCGACCCCGGCCACGCGGATCTTCGCCGAGCCCGGCACCGTGACAGGCTCGATCGGCATCTTCGCCCTTCTCCCCTCCTTCGAGAATTCGCTCGCCGCCGTTGGGGTCAAGTCCGACGGCGTGCTCACCACGCCGCTCTCCGGCCAGCCCGATATCATCGGCGGGTTCACCCCGGAGATAGACGGCATGCTCCAGGCGGGCATCGAGGCGGGATACAACCGCTTCGTCGGCCTCGTGGCGCAATCCCGCAACAAGAGCTTCGCCGATGCCGACAGGATCGCGCAAGGCCGCGTCTGGGACGGCGGCACCGCCCGCCAGATCGGCCTCGTCGACCAGTTCGGCACGCTTGACGACGCCCTGGGCTGGGTCGCCGGACAGGCCCGGCTCGGCAAAGGTGATTGGCGCCCGGTCTACCTCGGCCAGAACGCCAATCCCTACGCCTCGCTGTTGGAAAAGCTCACCCGCGACGACAGCGAAGCCCCGGAAGCGGACGCCTTCGCCCAGCTCGCCCGCCTCCAGCAGGCCCGCCTCGGCGCCGCCCTCGCCATGGCGGAGCGCCTGACGGCCGCTCACGGGGCCCAGGCCCTGTGTCTCGCCTGCCCGGCCCTGCCCGCGGCCCAGGCCCAGCCGGTCAGGTCGGGCTGGCGGGCGTGGCTGATTGACTGGTTGAAGTGATCAGGCCGCCTCCCGCCACCGGTTCGGTGATGATCTGGTCCCGTGCCATCCGGATGTCGCCGGCCTCGACCTGGAGTCGCAGCCGCTCCTTATCCCGCGCGCGGTACATGGCCTCGGCGCGGTCGATCTGCTCGAGGGCGAGGCCGCTGTCGGCCAGCGCCCGGCGGGCCATGACCACGGCGCTCTCCAGCACCTCGCGCACCAGCTTTCGCACCGGAGCCTGGCCCAGCGCGATCATCGCCCGCCGGTCATAGGCCCGCACGTAAAGCGCGGCCGCGGGGAATGCCTCATGGACCGCCTCGAGGAACTCGGCGCTGAGCTGGTCCCCATCGAGGCAGAACAGGATCATCTCCGCCTCGGCCGCCCCGGCCTGGCGCAACACGTCGAGCCGGGTCCCGTCGCCGAAGTAGACCTTGGAGCCGAACGAACCCGCCACGTCGATCATCTCGATGTCCGAATCGATCAGCGTAACCGAGACCTCGCTCGCCATCAGCACCTGCCCCACCGTCTGCCCGAACCGCCCGTAACCCACGATCAGCGCATTGGCCCCGTCCTGCGAAGGCCCGTCCCGCTCCCCCTGCGGTCCAGTTTCGACCTCGGCCCGGAACCGCGCGGTGGCCATCATCAGGAACGGCGTCGTCGCCATCGACAGGGTCACCACCGCCCCGAACAGGCTCGCCGCCTCTGGCCCGATCAGCAGCGCCTCCTTCGCCTGTGCGAAGAGGACGAACCCGAACTCCCCCCCCTGGCTCAACAGCAGCCCCAGCCCCAGCGCCGGCCGCGTCGCCATTCCGAACAGCCGGGCAATCCCGAAGATAATAACCGCCTTGATCGCGATCAGCGCCAGCGCCACGCCAAGGACGAACAGCGGCCGCTCCGCAATCGCGTGAAGGTCCAGCATCATCCCCACGGCCAGGAAGAACAGGCCGAGCAGGATCGAACGAAACGGCTCGACGTCCGCCTCCAGCTCGTGCCGGTAAGGCGAATCGGCGAGCATCACCCCGGCGATGAAGGCACCGAGCGCCGTCGAAAGGCCCAGCAGTTCCATCAGCGCCCCGGCTGCCAGCACGGTGAACAGCGCGGCCGCGACGAACATCTCCCGCTCGCCAAGGTTGCCGATCAGCCGGAACAGCGGGCGGATCAACCAGCGACCGGCAAGGACCAGACCGATGATCGCCCCGAACGTGTACAGCACCAGCACCCATCCCGGCGGTCCGTCCGCATTCGCCGGGTTACGGCTGAGCGCGGCGATTATCGTGATCAGCGGGATAATCGAGAGGTCCTGGAACAGCAGGATTGCGAAAGCCCGCTCCCCGAACGGCGTCCGCAAACGGCCCGAGCTCTGCAGCATCGGCAGGACCTGCGCGGTGGACGACAGCGCGAGCGGGAGGCCGAGCGCGATCGCAGCAGCCCAGGTGAATCCGATGCCCAGCGCTACGAACGCCGCAATGGCCAACCCGCAAACCACCACCTGGAGCAATCCCAGCCCGAAGATCTCCCGCCGCATCCGCCACAACCGCGCGGGATTGAGCTCCAGCCCGACGATGAACAGCAGCAGGGTGATCCCCAGCTCCGCAAAGCCCAGCTTGCCCTCGGCGTCGCCCACGAGGTGCAAGGCCTGCGGGCCGACCACCGCGCCAGCGAGAAGATAGCCCAGCGTGGCGCCAAGGCCGAGGCGGCGGAAGAGGAGTACGAACCCCAGCGCGAAGCCGAGCAGGAGGACGCCGTCGCGCAGGAGCGAGGTGTGAGCGGAGGGATCGGTCATCGCGGAGAGCCTAGGCGGCGTGGACAAATCCCACAACGCCGCGGTTGCTGTGGAATCTATCCACGCCGCCTCGACGTGTATTCGCCGAATTCATCCCGGCGGTGGCGGATCGCGGCGATGATCTTTTCTACCGCGCGGGCGCTTCAGGCATCCCTCACAACCAGCCGATCCGCTTGAACCGCCACCACAATCCGCCACAGACGGCGGCGATGAGCGCCATCACGGCGAAGTAGCCATAGCGCCAGTGGAGTTCCGGCATGAATTCGAAATTCATCCCGTAGATCCCGGCGATGGCGGTGGGAACGGCGAGGATCGCGGCCCAGGCGGCGAGCTGGCGGGTCATCTTGCCCTGGCGGTGCTGCTCCAGCAGGCTGGCGGTTTCCACAATGCTTGCAAGGGTTTCCTTGAGACCGCGCATCCGCGTGAGAGCGCGGCGGACATGGTCGAGCACGTCGCGGAACCAGACGTGGGCGGCGGCGTCGATGTTCGGCAGGTCGGTCGTCGCAAGCCGCTCGCAAACCTCCTGCATCGGCCCTGCAATGCGTTCGAACCGGCGGATCTGGCGGCGCAGGCGGAAGATGCGGCGGATCGTGGAGGGTTCGGGGAAGGAATCGATCGCCCGCTCCTCCATTGCCTGGACCGAATCCTCGAACTTCTCGAGGATGGGCAGGAACCCGTCGACGATGAAATCGAGGATGGCGTGGGCGACATAGTCCGGTCCCTCGGCCAGCCGTTCGCCATTGGCTTCGAGCCGGTTGCGCACCGGATGGTGGGCGCGGCTGGAGCCGAAGCGGACGGTGACGAGGTAGTCGGGCCCGAGGAACAGCGCGGTCTGGCCATAGGCGATGTTCTCGCCAGTCGCGAGCTCGGCGGTGCGCGCGACGATGAACAGGAGCGCGCCGTAGACTTCGACCTTGGGCAGCTGGTTCGGGTTGAGCGCATCTTCCACGGCCAGGGGGTGCAGCCCGAACTGGGTGCGCACGAGGTCCATCTCGGCGGCCGTGGGCTCGCACAGGCCGACCCAGTCGAACGAGGCCGCAGTTCCGGCAGGCAGCGGCTGGCGCGGGCAGCCGTCGAGCGGGAGGGCGGCTTCCTCGGTGGTTCCGGCACGGTAGCGGCGCGCGGCGATGATCGTCATGGGCTCCGGTCTGGCAAAGACGGAGCCATGTGGCAACTTCGGCCGATGCCCGAAGGGGCGCGCTTGCCCCACGCCATGGGCTGGCCTAACCACCCCGGCATGGCCGAATCCCGCATCTGGACCGCAGCGCTCATCATCATCGGGGACGAGATCCTCTCGGGCCGCACGCATGACAAGAACATCGCCCAGGTGGCGAGCTGGCTCGGCGTGCAGGGCATCCGCCTCAGGGAAGTCAGGGTCGTGGCGGACGACACGGCCGCGATCGTCGAGGCGGTAAACACGCTGCGCGCCCGCAACGACTACCTCTTCACCACCGGCGGGATCGGCCCGACCCACGACGACATCACGGTCGACGCCATCGCCGAGGCCCTCGGCGTGGGCGTGATCGTCCACCCCGACGCCCGCGCGATTCTCGAAGGCTACTACACGACCCGCGGCGGGCTGACCGATGCCCGGCTGCGCATGGCGCGGGTGCCGGACGGAGCGGACCTCATCCCCAACCGGATGAGTGGGGCGCCGGGCATCCGCCACGGCAACGTGTTCATCATGGCCGGCGTGCCCTCGATCACGGCGGGCATGCTGGAAGCGCTGACCGGCACACTCGAAGGAGGGGTGCCGCTGCTTTCCGCGACGGTGGGCTGCTGGGTGGGCGAGAGCGAGGTGGCCGACCTGCTGCGCCAGACCGAGAAGGACTATGCCGGCGTCCAGATCGGATCCTACCCGTTCTGGCGCGAGGGGCGCACGGGGGCGAACTTCGTCATCCGTTCGACCGACGAGGCGGAATTGGCGGAATGCACCGAAGTGCTCGTTTCCGGCCTGACCGCCCTCGGCCGCGAGGCCATCCGGGGCGGCATTTGACCCGAGGCGCGCTGGCGGCGCTCGCGGGCACGGGCCTGCTGGCAGGCTGCGCCGGCCCCGCCCTGCTCCGCTTCGAAGCCGCACTGGCAGCAAACGACAGCGCCACCGCGGCGCTGGAGCAGTGGTGCGCGACGCGGGGGATAGCCTCCCCGGCGCGGATTTCGGCGAGCGTGGTGGATGGAGGCCCGGGAGATCCGGCCGGTGCGCGGACGCTGCTAGGGGTGGGCGCGGGCGAGCGGCTGGGGTTCCGGCACGTGCGGCTGGACTGCGGCGGCATGGTCCTGTCCGAGGCTTACAACTGGTATGTCCCCGCGCGGTTGACTGCCGAGATGAACGCCACGCTGGCGACGACGCGCACCCCGTTCGGAAAGGTAGCCGCGCCGCTTGAGTTCAGGCGGGAGCGGCTGGCTTCAGCGCGGGGCGCGAAGCTGGGGTGCCCGGCGGGTTCCGTGGTGTCGCACCAGGCGATGTTGCGGCTGCCGGACGGGCGGGGACTGGCCCTGCTGGTCGAGTGTTATACGCGCGCGAATGTGGATCGGTGATGCGCGCAAATGCGTCGTCCCGGACTTGATCCGGGACAGGTGAGCGAACCATCAGGCGCGGCCTCGCGCGCAGGCCGGCTCACAGCTTCGCAACAAGCAGCGATCCCGGGTCAAAGCCCGGGACGACCTCTGCCCGTCAGCGCCCCGCCGCTGGCGCGCCGCCCGCAGACCCGGAAACCCGCTGCCCGGCCGGCATGATGGCCACACGCCACGAATGACCCTTGCGCAGGTACTCGGCCGCCAGCGCCTGCATCGCAGCGGGGGTGGTCACCGTGAAGTCCGGGAGGATCGTGCGGATGGCGCCGTAGCGGCTCGGGTCTGCCGTCGCCCCTTCGAGCTGGTACATGAAGAAGGCGCTGGAGGTTGCGGCGCGGGTGATCTGCTGCTTGAGCGGTTCGGTCACCCGGGCGAGTTCGTCGGCCGTGGGCGGGTTGGCGACGAGGTCGGCGGCGATCTCGTCGGCGGACTGGAAGAACGTGGGTACGTCGCCGGGCTGGAGCTGGGCCAGCGCGGTGATCGAGCCGCCACTGTCGAGATCGACCGGCCAGGAGGAGACGACCTGGGGAGCATAGCTTGCCCCCATCTTCTCGCGCATGCGATCGAGCAGGCGATTGGTGAAGAGGTTGGTGAGGATCTCAAGCTGGCGGCTGGTCCGCAGACCGGCCGAGCCGCCGCCGGTGGGCCAGGAAACCAGCGCCGCGGCCTGGTTGGCGTCGCCGTGGTGGGAGATCACCACCGGAGCTCCGCCGCCCTCCGGGACCTGGGCCTGGGTGGAGGCAGCTACGGCGGCGGTGGGCTGGCGCGGCGAAAGGGCGCCGAAGGTGCGCGTTAGGGCCTCGATCGTCTTGCTCCGGTCGATATCGCCGAACACCTGGACCTCGATCGGGCCTGAGGCGAGGATCGGCGCCCATACCTGGCGGAAGCCGTCCGGGGTCACCGCGTCCAGCTCCTGCGGCGTCGGCGTGCGGTAACGCGGATCGCGGTTGTGCTGGAGGAACCTGAGATCGCGGGCGAGCACGCCCTGGGGGGTAGTGGCGAGACCATCGTATTGCAGCTTGGCCGCGGCCCGGGCGCGCAGGACCGGGGCCGCATCCCAGCGCGGCATGGCGAGCTTGGCGGCAAAGAGATAGAGCTGGTCGGCCAGGTCCGCCGAACGGGTATCGGCCGAGAGGGTGAAGTCGGCATCGTCGACCTTGAAATCGAAGCCCATCTTGCGGCCGGTGGAGATGCGATCGAGCTCCTCCTGGCCGAGCGGGCCGACGCCCGAGCCGACGAGGGCGAGATCACCCAGCGCAATGTAGGGCGCATCGCCCGAGGCGAACGCGCGGTAGCCCGCGCCCCAGCGGACCTTGACGGTGACCCGCCCCGGCTCGTCCGCGCTTGGCCAGATCAGCGCCTTCACGCCGTTGGCGAACTCGAGCTGCTCCATGGAGCCGATACCGGTAGGGGTACTGGCGGCGATCTTGCCGGACTCACCGATCGGCGGCAGGTCGGCGAATAAAATCGGCTTGGTCGAAAGGCGAGCCTTGCCGTCGGCGACGACCGGGGAGGCGAGCGCCGCGCGCAGCTGGTCGGCGGTCGCCTCGCCGGCCTTTGGCGTGATCATCACCGCGCGGGTGACGGCTCCAGCGAAGAGCTGGCGGGTGTGTTCCAGCACGGCCTGTGGCGTGATCAGCGGGACCGACTGGCGGAAGATCGAAAGCACGGCCTCGGGGTTGGCGACGGTCTCGCGGATATCGACGGCGGTAACGATGTCGTCTGCCAGCCGCGCGCCGGGGAGCAGTGCGCGCTGCTCGACCTGGCTGGCGAAGGCAACGTCAATTTCGGCCACTTCGCGGGCGATCTCTTCCGGGCTCGGCGGGCTGGCGAGGGCATCGGCGATGACCGCGCGGACGTCCTTCACCGCGGTTTGCCAGTCATCCGTCAAGGGCGTGACTGCGACGAAGGTGGTGTCGACCGAACGGGACACGTCCTGCTGGTTGGCCTGGGCGACGAGGTAGGAACCGCCGGCACGGGCGCGAGCTTCGAGGCGGCGGTTGATCACCGCCTGGGCCACCTGGTCCATCATCAAGCCCTGGTTGTAGGCCACGGTATCGTTGACCTGCCGCCACGGCCGCAGGGTGGCCCAGGTGATCGAGCGCGGGAGGTCGGGCTCGACCAGCACCTTGGCCTCGCCGATCGGCGCGCCGCCCGCCAGGTTGCCCTTGGGGGCGAGTTTCAGGGCATTGGCCGGGGCGACCGGATCGCCGAAGCTGGGAGCCGGCACATTCGGGCCCTGCCCCTGCCAGTCGGAGAACCACTTGTTGACGAGCGCGGCGAGCTGGGCCGGATCGCGATCGCCGGCGAGGACCACCACGGTGTTCTCCGGACGATACCAGCGGGCATGGAAGGCCCGTACGGCGTCCTGCCGGGCGGCAGTGAGCGACGCCTCGGTGCCGATCGGGGTGCGGGTGGCCAGTGGCTGGCCGGCATAGAGCACCTCGCGCATCGCATCCTGCGCGCGGGCCGCCGCGCCGCCGCGCTCGCGCATTTCGGCAAGGACGATCGGCAGGTCGGTGCGGATGTTCTGGTCTGACAACGTCGGCGCGGCGACCATGCCGGAGAGATACTTCATCGACTGGTCGAGGCCGGCGTCGGTCGCCTCGGGCAGGTCGATCTTGAAGGTGGTGCCGGTCGGCGTGGTTTCGGCATTGGTATCCGTGCCGAATGTCGCGCCGAGCCGCTGCCAGGCAGGGATCGCCTCGCCATCGGCCAGATACTTCGACTGGCGGAAGACGAGGTGTTCGAGAAAATGCGCATAGCCGCGCTCGCTCTCGGTCTCGTTGAGCGAGCCGACATCGACCCGCACCCGGAGCGCCACCTGGCCCGGGGGCACGCCATTGCGGCGCACGGCATAGCGCAGGCCGTTGGGCAGTTCGCCGAAGATCCATTCCTTGTCCTGCGGCACGTCGCTGCCACGGTAGAGCCATGGGCCGGTGTACGGCTTGGCCGGGGCCGGGGTGGCCGCCGCTTGCGGGCGCGGCTTCGGCTTGGCCGCGTCCAGCGATGGAGCGGCGAGGACAAGCAGCGGCAGGACAAGGGTCAGGCGGGCGGCGCGGGCGGAGAAGGTCATCGCTCCGGGTTATAGGGGGCAGGTTCGTGAAGGACCAGTGAATAGGGATATTCCACCTCATACGCAGGGAGTATGGCTTGACCCCTGCCCATCCGCGCCCATATCGCGCGCATCATGTTCATCGAAACCGAAACCACGCCGAACCCGGCGACGCTCAAGTTCCTGCCTGGCCAGGAGGTCATGCCCGCGGGCACGCGCGAGTTCACCTCGCCCGAGGCCGCCGAAGCATCGCCGCTGGCCCAGGCCCTGTTCGACCTCGGCGAGGTTACGGGGGTGCTGTTCGGGCGCGATTTCATTGCAGTCACCGCCGCTCCGGGGGTCGGCTGGGCCGCACTCAAGCCGCAGGTCGTGGCCATGCTGCTCGACCATTTCGTTTCGGGCGCGCCGTTGTTCAATCCCGGCAGCGCGGCTGGAATCGCCGTCGCCCCCGATGCCGACGACGAGTTCGCCGACGATCCGGCCGATGCCGACGTGATCGCCCAGATCCAGGAGCTGATCGAGACGCGGGTGCGGCCTGCCGTCGCCAACGATGGCGGCGACATCGTCTATCGCGGGTTCCGCGAGGGTGTGGTCTATCTCTCGATGCAGGGAGCCTGTTCGGGCTGCCCGTCCTCGGCGGCAACGCTGAAGAACGGGATCGAAACCCTGCTCAAGCACTACGTCCCCGAAGTCAGCGAAGTGCGCGCCGCCTGACAGGGCCGCATGGAGAAACGGGCCGCCTTGGACACGCTGGTCATCGACGCGGCGACCGAGGCCTGCTCGGTGGCGCTGATCCAAGGCGGCGCCGTCATCGCCGGCACCTGGGAGGTGCTCGGGCGGGGCCACGCGGAAGCGCTGGTGCCGATGATCGCCGCTCTCCCCGGGAAAGGCCGCGCCGCGCGGATAGCCGTGGCGCTCGGGCCGGGTAGCTTCACCGGGGTGCGCGTGGGGCTCGCGGCGGCGCGGGCGCTCGCCTTCGCCTGGGGCGCGACGCTGGTGGGCTATCCGACGCTGGCGCTGATCGCCGCCCAGGCCCGGGCCGAAGCCGGGGCGCAGGCGCTCACCGTGGCGACGACGGGCGGCCATGGCGAATGGTTCGTGCAGGAATTCGATGCCGGCGGCCTGCCGGCGGGCCCACTCGCCTCGCTCTCGCCCGCAGTCGCTGCGGCGAGCGGGCGGAGCGATCTCGTCGCCGGTAGCCAGTCGCAGGCCCTGGTTGAACTGCGCGGCCGGGGCGTGGCCCTGCCCCTGGCGAGCGACGCACGAGCCTTTACCCTCCTGCCTCCGGCGCTGCTCTCCGGCAGCACAGAGCCGCTCTATGGCCGCGCGCCCGATGCGAAGCTGCCCGGCGGGGTGAGCCCGCCGACCATGGGCGCTGTCCGGTGACGGACGATCTCGACCGCATCATGGCGGTCATGCGCGTCGCCTTCGATCCGGAATATGGCGAGGCATGGAACCGCCGGCAGGTCGAGGACGCACTGCTGATCGGCAATTGCCACTATCTCCTCGCCGGCATCGACGGCGAGGCGCCGACGGCGGAGGCGCCAGCCGGCGAAGTGGCGGGCTTTGCGCTGTCCCGTCATGGCTTTGGTGAAGAAGAACTGCTGCTCTTCGCAGTTGCGCCGCGGTATCGTCGGCGCGGGATCGGCCGCAGATTGCTGCAGCGATTTGCCGCAGGTGCCCAGGACCGGGGCGCCGTTCGGCTGCTGCTTGAAATGCGGCGTGGCAATGACGCCGAGGCGCTATACCTAGCCCATGGATTTCGACCGATCGGCCTGCGGCCGCATTACTATCGCACGTTGAGTGGCCCCCGCATCGACGCGATCACTTTCGCGTGGGGCGAAGAAAATTGATTGACAGGTGTCTATCTAAAGAAATTGTGCTACGAGTTTACTAGTTACTTCATTTTCCCTCTTGTTTCCGGGAACACACCAGAGCAAAGAGCATTTGCGCCGATGGAGGGAAGAACAGCCTCGCGGCCAAAAAGAAAAACGGTCGAAACTTTCAAGGAACCCACAATGGACAACCCCCAGAGCGACATGAACGAAACGCTTATCACGCTGACGTCCGACATCGTTGCCGCCCACGTGAGCAACAACAGCGTTTCCGTTGGTGATCTGGCGACTCTGATCACCAACGTTTACGGCGCCCTCTCGGGGCTGGGCCGGTCCGCTCCCGAAGTGGAAACCCCGCCGGAACCGGCGGTATCGATCCGGGCCTCGGTCAAGCCCGACCACATCGTTTGCCTGGAAGACGGCAAGAAGCTGAAGATGCTGAAGCGTCACCTGATGACGCACTACAACCTCACCCCCGAACAGTATCGCGCCCGCTGGAACCTTCCGGCTGACTATCCGATGGTCGCGCCCGACTATGCGGAGAAGCGGCGCGAGCTGGCCAAGAAGATCGGCCTCGGCCGCAAGCCCGGGGCCAAGCCGGCCCGCGGCCGCGGCAAGGCTTCCGCCTGACCGCCTGGCAGGCGCGGCAGGACCGCGTCTGACCGGTTGCGAAAAAGCCCCGCCCGGTTCATATCGGGCGGGGCTTTTTCGCGGGCGGCATTCCGGTCGCCACGGGAATTGAAGCGCCGGCAACGGACGAGACGTGCACCAACCCATCGACATCGAAGCGCTCTGCGCGCAGCGAGGCCTGAGGATCACCGAACAGCGCCGGGTCATCGCCCGCGTGCTCTCGGAGAGCGAGGACCATCCGGACGTCGACAAGCTGCACGAGCGCGCCTCGGCGATCGACTCGCGCATCTCGATCGCCACCGTTTACCGTACGGTGCGCCTGTTCGAAGAAGCCGGCATTCTTGACCGGCACGATTTCGGAGACGGTCGGGCCCGCTACGAGGCCGCGCCCGAGGCTCACCACGATCACATGATCGATGTCGAGACGGGACGCGTGATCGAATTCGTCGATCCCGAGCTTGAAGCGCTGCAGCGTCAGATCGCGGAGCGGCTCGGCTACCGCCTGGTTGATCACCGGATGGAGCTGTTCGGCGTGCGCATCTCCAGCGAGAAGGCCGAGGGTGGCTCCGGCGGCTGACGACAGCGCACAGGCCGAAGCGGTGACAACACCCGTTTCCGCACCGCGGATCGGGCTGGCGACAAGCCTGCGCATCCAGTTCCGGCTCATGGCCCTGCTGCTGACCGTCCTTGCCGGCGTTCCGCTTCACTACCTGTGCCGCGCCGTGACGCGCCATTCGCCCGTGCCCCGCCTCGCCTTGCGGCTCATCGCGCGGATCATCGGCGCGCGGGTGCGGGTCGTGGGCAAGCCCCTGCACCGCGACGTGTTCCTGCTCGCCAACCATGTCTCCTGGCTCGACATCCCCGCTCTGGCCGGCGCCACCGGGACCGCCTTCGTAGCCAAGGCGGAAGTCGCCCAGGTGCCGCTGGTCGGCTGGCTCGCCCGACTCAACCGCACGGTCTTCGTCCAGCGGGAGGCGCGACTGGGCGTGGCGGAGCAGATCAACGCCCTCCGCGTCGCACTCGCGGAGAACCACGCCATCGCGATCTTCCCCGAGGGCACGACGACCGACGGGCAATCGCTTTTGCCGTTCAAGACCGCGATGCTCAAGGTGCTCGAGCCGCCGCCACCAGGGGTCATGGTCCAGCCGGTACTGCTGGACTACGGGCCACTGGCGCCCTTCATCGGCTGGGTGGGCGACGAACCGGGCCTCGCCAACGGCCTGCGCGTGCTCGCGCGACCGGGCTCCTTTCCGCTGACGATCCGGTTCCTCGAACCCTTCTCGCCCGAAGGCCACGCGGGCCGCAAGGCGATCGCCGCCGAGGCCCGCGTCCGCATCGAGGCGGCGATGGTCGAAGCACTTGGCCAACCGCTGCGAACCTATGGCCTGCCGGTCGAGGCAATCCGCTACGCCCCCCCGCGCGAGGCGCACGACCGGGCAGGGGGCGAAGACTAGAGCGTGACCATCTTAGGTTGATGACCCGGGGCCAGCGCATCGAGACTCGAACGGCGCGGCAAAATGGCTTATGGGCGCGCCCCATGGCCAGCACCCCCTCCCCCAGGACTTATCGCGTCAAGAGCTTCGGCTGCCAGATGAACGTCTACGACGGCGAGCGCATGGCCGACCTGCTGGGCGCCCAGGGCATTGCTCCCGCGCCCGAGGGCGAAGAGGCGGACCTTGTCGTCCTCAACACCTGCCACATCCGCGAGAAGGCCGCCGAGAAGGTCTATTCCGACATCGGCCGCTTGCGCCGCGACGACGGCACCAGCCCGCTGATCGCGGTGGCCGGCTGCGTCGCCCAGGCCGAGGGCGAGGAGATCATGGCCCGCGCTCCGGCAGTGAAGATGGTCGTCGGCCCGCAGGCCTACCACCGCCTCCCCGAAATGATCGCCACGGCTGCCGCGGGCGGCCGCGCCGTCGATACCGACATGCCGGCCAAGACCAAATTCGACGCACTCCCCGCGCGGCGCAAGGTCGGGCCGAGCGCCTTCCTCACCGTTCAGGAAGGCTGCGACAAGTTCTGCACCTATTGCGTGGTGCCCTATACCCGCGGCGCGGAAATATCACGCTCGTTCAGTGCTATTGTCGATGAAGCGGCGAAACTGATCGAAAAAGGCGCGAGGGAGATCACGCTGATCGGCCAGAACGTCAACGCCTGGTCGGGCGAAGACGCGTCAGGTCGCGCCGTCGGCCTCGACGGCCTGATCCGCCAGCTCGCCGCCGATCCGGGCCTTGCCCGCATCCGCTATACCACCAGCCATCCCAATGACATGACCGATGGGCTGATCGCCGCGCATGGCGAGATCGACAAGCTCATGCCGTTCCTGCATCTGCCGGTGCAGGCCGGATCCAATCGCATACTCAAGGCGATGAACCGCTCGCACACTGCTGAATCCTATCTTGAAATTCTCCATCGCGTCCGGGCCACCCGGCCGGATATTGCCCTCTCCGGCGATTTCATCGTGGGCTTCCCGGGAGAAACCGAGGACGACTTCCGCGAGACACTTTCCCTCGTGGAATCAGTTGGCTACGCGCAGTGCTTCAGCTTCAAGTATAGCCCGCGTCCCGGCACGCCGGCCGCGACCATGGACGGACAAATCCCGGCCGAGGTGATGGACGAGCGCCTGCAGCGCCTGCAGGCCGCGCTCAACGCTAGCCAGCACGCGTTCAACGCCAATTCGGTGGGGCGGCGCTGCCAGGTGCTGGTCGAGCGCCGGGGCCGTCATCCCGGCCAATGGCTGGGCAAGTCGCCCTGGCTGCAGTCGGTCCATTTCGCCGATGAAGGTGCCCAAGAGGCGGCGATCGGCGATCTCGTCGAAGTGGAACTGGTGGCGGCGGGCCCGAACTCGCTCAGCGGCCGCCTGGTGGAAACAGCAGCCGCCGAATAGCAGGCACTGAGCTGCGGATCGTCGCGCTCGCCCCGGTCCACCATCCGTGAACCGACCGGGCCATGCCGGGACACCCTCGCGGAACCGGTCGGCCCCCTCGCGCCTTGATCAGGCACAGGGCGCCACCGCGCGCCCGTCTGTCCCGCGACCGAGGAGCCTATGCATGCCCACCCCCACCTTTACCGACGCGATCGCCCTCCTGAAGGCTGACCACCGCAAGGTCGAGGAGCTGTTCGACAAGTTCGAGAATGCCGGCGCCGGCTCGAAGCAGAAGCTGGCCGAGGAGATCTGCAACGAGCTGAAGATCCACACCATTATCGAGGAAGAAGTGTTCTACCCCGCGCTCAAGGGCAAGATCGAGGAAGACACCTGGGCTGAGGCCTATGTCGAGCATGACGGGGCCAAGGTACTGGTCAACGACATCATGGCGGCCTCGCCCGATGATGAGTTCTACGATGCCAAGGTCCATGTCCTCTCGGAAGACATCAAGCACCACGTCCATGAGGAAGAGCGCCGCCAGGAAGGCATGTTCGCCCAGGCGCGCGAGGCCGGCGTGGATCTGGTGGCGCTCAAGGACCAGATGATGGCGCGCAAGCAGGAGCTGATGCAGATGGCCCGGAACGGCGGCCTGCCGCCGGCCGAGGTGAAGGTCGTCCACGTCGTGTGACGAGCAGGAGCGAGGGCGCAAGGGGAAGCGCCCTCGTCCACTCACGAAGGGCGCTCCCAAGTCAGCGCTAGCGGTACTTCGTCTCTTTGGGACGGGGGGTCTATCTTGCGAAGTCCGTGATGAATCAAATGCATACTGCTCAACCGGTTCCCGTCAGGACACGGCTCGCCGCAATGTGCACAGACTCTCAGCCGCCACGCAGGAGCTGCACCCCGTAGTCCCGCTCGAACAGGTAGAGCAGGAGCCGCGCGGCCTCGCCCCGTTCGCCGGTGAGGCCGCCGTCGCGTTCGATCAGCAGCCGCGCGTCGTCGTGCGCCAGCGGCAGAAATTCGGCGATCTGTTCGAGCGAGGCGACTCGAAACGGCGTGTCGCCGGATTGGCGCGTGCCGAGCAGTTCGCCGCCGCCGCGCAGGCGCAGGTCTTCCTCTGCGAGACGGAAGCCGTCCTGCGTCTCGCGCATCAGGGCGAGACGCTCGCGGGCGACCTCGCTCAGGGCATCTCCGCGCAGGAGCAGGCAAGTGGACTTGCCCTCGCCCCGGCCCACGCGCCCTCGCAACTGGTGAAGCTGGGCGAGGCCGAAGCGTTCGGCCTGTTCGATCACCATCAGCGTGGCATTGGCCACGTCGACGCCGACTTCGATCACGGTCGTCGCCACCAGCAGCTTGGCCTGACCGCTGGCGAAGCGCTCCATGGCCGCGTCCTTCAGCTCTGGCTTGAGCTGTCCGTGCACCAGCACTGCATCGCCGCTGAACCGCGCCTGCAATTCGGCGAAGCGCGCCTCGGCCGCCGCAAGGTCATCCGTTTCGCTCTCGCGGACCATCGGGCAGACCCAATAGGCCTGCTGACCGCTCGCCAGATGCCGCTCGAGCGCGCCGGCCACGTCGCCCATCCGTTCGATGGCGACGACGCGCGTGTCGATCGGCTGGCGGCCGGGGGGCATCTCGTCGAGGCGGCTAACGTCCATCTCGCCGTACTGGGCGAGGGTGAGCGTGCGCGGGATCGGGGTGGCGGTCATCGCCAGGCAGTGAGGAGTGCGCTTGCCCTTCTGGGTGAGCATCAGGCGTTGGCCGACGCCGAAGCGGTGCTGCTCGTCGATCACCACGAGGGCGAGGTTCCTGTAGATGACCGTGTCCTGGAAGATCGCGTGGGTGCCGATGCAGATGTCGATCGACCCATCGAGCAGGCCCATCAGAAGCGATTCCCGCGCCCGGCCCTTGTCGCGCCCGGTGAGGAGGGCGATGGTGACGCCAGTGCCGGCGACCATGCGGGTGAGCGTGGCGTGGTGCTGGCGGGCGAGGATTTCGGTGGGGGCAAGGAGCGCGGCCTGGGCCCCGGCCTCGACCGCGACGAGCATGGCTTCGAGCGCGACAACTGTCTTGCCCGCGCCGACATCGCCCTGGAGCAGGCGCAGCATGGGCGAGGCCTGGGCCATGTCGCCCTCGATTTCGGCAATCGAGCGACGCTGGGCACCGGTGAGGCCGAAGGGGAGCGAGAGCTTGGCGCGCAGCCGCCCATCGCCTTGCAAGGGCTGGCCGATGCGCGCCCTGTTGGCGTTGCGAACCAGCATCAGGGCAAGGGCATTGGCCAGCAGTTCGTCATAGGCGAGGCGATCGCGCGCCAGCTTGTGCTCGCCCTTGTGGGCCTCGGCGAGGGCCGGCCGCCAGTCCGGCCAGCCGAGCCGGGTCTTGAGGCCGGGTTCGATCCACTCCGGCAGGTCGGGCGTCAGCGCGAGGGCCTGGCCGACCAGCGCCGCCACCCGGCCCTGAGTGAGGCCTTCGGACAGTGGATAGACCGGCTCGCACAGGGTGCCGAGAGCCACCCCGCCATCCTCGGCCACGTGCTCGGGATGGACGATCTGCAGGGTCTGACCATAGAGATCGAGCCGCCCGGCGATCCAGCGTGGTTCGCCCAGCGGCAACTGCTTCTTCGCCCAGCCGGCGTTGCGCCCGAAATAGGTCAACGCGCAGATGTTCCCCGCCGCATCCTCGGCATGGACGCGGAACGGCGCGCGGACCGAGCCACCGGTGCGGTATTCGCGCGGGGTCAGGCGCACCACGATCTGCTCGCCCGCACTGGCCTCGTCCAGATCGGTTACGGCGCGGCGCTGCACGAAGCGATCGGGCAGGTGGTAGATTAGATCGCGGACCCGGGTGAGGCCGAGTTTGTCGAGCGGGCGCATCACGCCCGCGCCGACGCCCTTGAGGCTGGCGCTCTCGACGAACAGGGGGTTGAGCCGCTCGGGACGCATGGCTGCCGTTCATAGCCGGGCCCGCGCGTTTCGCCACCTGCCAGCAACCATTTTCGCGCGACATTGCCGTTTTGACCCAGCGCATGGAAGCGGGGTTCCGGCGGTGCTGCAACTGATCCGCAAACCCAAGGAGTCACCGATGCTGCTGCCACATGGAACCGTTATCGCCCTGGTCGACGGCCACAACTTCCAGCTCTTCCGCAATGCCGGCAACGAGGCGACGCCCGAGCTCGATCCCCTGCCCAGCCCGGCGCTCGACACCCACAACCATTCCGGCGGCAGCCACCATTCCAGTTCAGGCAACCACGCCGGCTCGCTGGTGGCCGAGGACGCCCACGCGATCGCGGCGGTGCACTGGCTCAATGCGCAGGTGCTCGGCCACAAGATCGAACATCTCGTGCTGATCGCCGCCCCGCGCACGCTGGGCGAGATGCGCCGGCACTATCACAAGCAGCTCGAACGCGTGCTGATGGTCGAACTTGCCAAGGATCTCGCCGGGCGCAAGGGGCCGGAGATCCTCGCCGCCCTGCGGAGCAAGTAGGCGGCGCGCGTGCCGTAGGGGGCGCGGGCCGCACCGCGGCGGCTCTCTCCGGCGGCTTGCCCGCGCCGCGCCAATGCCCTAGCGCGCGGAGCCATGGACGACGCCCGCCTCAAACGCCTCCAGTTCCGCGCCTGGCATCGCGGCACTCGCGAGGCCGACTACATGATCGGCTGCTACTTCGACCGTTTTCACGCCGGGTGGGGCGAAGCGGACCTCGCCTGGTTCGAAGCCCTGATCGAAGAGGAAGACGTCGACATCCTGGGCTGGGCGCTGGGCACACTTGCTGTGCCGGAGGAATATGCCGGCCCGCTGATGGACCGCATGCGCAAGCTCGATTACGTCGAAATTCCGCGCTGACAATTGTCACGATCACGCAGTAAAACCATCAAAGACAAGCAAGTCGCAGCTGCTGCGTTAGTAAATCCTTTGCGGCATAGTGCTATCGCCGGCCCATGGCCTGGCTGCCCCATCACCGATCCGGCGAACCACCCGCGCCGTCCCGCGAAGCGGGCCGGTGTGTGCTGCGGCGGATCGCGATCGGTGACCTCGAAACGGCGGCCAGCCGGGAGCGCTGGGACGCGCTTGCTGCGACGGCAGCCGAGTCCAATCCGTTTCACGAGAGCTGGTACCTGCTCCCCGCCCTCGCCGCGCTGGACCCGGCGGGCGAAACGCAGATCATGGTGCTGGAGCAAGGCGAACGCTGGCTGGGCTTGCTCCCGATTGCGCGCTCGCGCCACTACTACGGCCGGCCCCTGCCCCATCGCGGCAACTGGCTGCATGGCAATGCCTTCCTCGGTGCGCCGCTGGTAGCCCGGGGGGCGGAGACCACGTTCTGGACCGCGCTGCTCGACCATGCGGATACCCGCCCCGGCCCGGCCCTGTTCTTCCATCTTGCCGACCTGCCGCTCGCCGGTTCGCTTACCGAAGCCCTGCGCCAGGTCTGCGCGGCGCAGGGCCGGGCGATCGGCCTTGTCCATCGCGAGGAGCGGGCCCTGCTGGCCTCGGCGCTGTCGCCCGAGGCCTATCTGGATGCTGCGCTTTCCGGCAAGAAACGCAAGGAACTGCGCCGCCAGCACGCCCGCCTGTCCGAACTCGGGCCGCTGGACTGCACCCGCAGCCGCGACGGCGCGGGGCTGGCGGAGTGGACCGAGGCATTTTTGAACCTGGAAGCTGCGGGCTGGAAGGGCCGCGCCGGTTCCGCCCTCGCCGCCAGCCCGGCCACGGCGGGCCTGTTCACCGCCGCCCTGCGCGGCGCGGCCGAGCGCGGGCGGCTGGAGCGCCTGACGCTGACGCTCCAGGGCCGGCCGATCGCCATGCTGGCGACGTTCCTCGCCTCGCCCGGCGCTTTTGCGTTCAAGACCACGTTCGACGAGGCCTATGCCCGATTCTCGCCCGGCGTCCTGCTCCAGCGCGAAAACCTCGCCCTCCTGGCCGATCCGGCGCTTGAATGGTGCGATTCCTGCGCGGCGGCGGATCACCCGATGATCGATCACCTGTGGCGCGAGCGCCGCGCCATCGGCCGCTGGTCGGTGGCGATCGGCGGCCGCGCCCGCCGCGGCGCCTTCGCCCTGCTGCTTAAGGCCGAACTGGCCCGCTCCACCAAGGGTCGCTGCCCCTCCGGAGACATCGCATGACCGTGTTCCCGCCCGAGGCGATAGAGACGTTCTCCCGCCACTATCCCGAGGTTCCGCACAAGCTTGCCCACAGGCTCGGCGCGCACCCGCTGCTCGAACTGGAGGCCCTCGCCAGCCTCGCCGAGGCGCTCCCACCGGCCTCGATCGAATACAACTTCGCCGATGTCCCGCTCGGCATCGACGGCAAGCCCGCGCCCACCGGCATTCCCATCGGCGAGACGATCCGCCGCATCGGCGAGACCGGCTCCTGGGCCGCGCTCAAGAACATCGAGCAAGTGCCCGCCTATGCCGCTCTGCTCCACGCGCTGCTGGCCGAGCTGCGCGAGACGATCGAGCCGCGCACCGGGGCCATGCTCAAGCTCCAGGGCTTCGTCTTCATTACCTCGCCGGGGGGAGTGACGCCCTATCACTTCGATCCGGAGCACAACATCCTGCTCCAGGTCCGCGGTTCCAAGGTGATGACCCAGTTCCCCGCAGGCGACGCCCGCTACGCGCCCGACCAGACTCACGAGGCCTATCACACCGGCGGGGCGCGCGAACTGCGCTGGAGAGACGAACTGCTGGCAGGTGGGCACGAATTCCCGCTCGGCCCGGGCGAGGCGCTGTTCGTGCCGGTGATGGCCCCGCACTTCGTGCGCAACGGGCCGGAGCCTTCGGTCTCGCTCTCCATCACCTGGCGCTCGGAATGGTCGTTCGCCGAGGCCGACGCGCGGGCCTTCAACAAGGTCCTGCGCCGCTTCGGCATCTCGCCGCGCGCCCCGGGCCGGTGGCCGGCCCGCAATCGGGCCAAGGCGCTTGGCTGGCGGATACTCGGGCGGCTGGGGGCAGGCCGGGGCTGACGGTTCGGTTCCCTGTTTCCGGACCGCTCCGGATCGCGGCTGCGCTCAGATCATGCGCCGCTCGCCTACGGCGAGCGCGAGAGTGACACCGATGATGAAACCGAGAATGACCATGTTCCGGCAATCGGCGGCAGGCCTGTCGGTTCCGGCTGGAGACGAAATGGCGGGCAAGCGCAGCCTACTTGGCGCGTTCTGGTTGGCCCACCTGGCCGCGTGACTTCAACGCGAGGATCGGGCCCGCGAATTCTTCCGGCCGCTCCAGCACCGCGCGCACGTGCGCGCCGACCTCGTCGGTGCGGATGTGGCGAGGATCGGCTGTCGCCTCGTCGGCCGGGTCGACGATGTAGGACAGGAGCATCAGTTCGACGATCGACCTGCCTGGGTTCTCGTCGGCAAGAAAGCGGAACATGTTGCGCTGGGCGGCCTGGCTCATCGAGACGCTGCCCATTCCCGGGGCCATGAAATCGGCCATGCCGCCGCCGATCCCGATATAGCGGCCGGCGGGCGCCAGGATGGGCAGGAATGCCTTGGCCGCGCAGAAGTGGGTGACCACGTTGCCGCCGAGCACCTCGACCAGGCGCTCGGACGGCATGTCGCTCAACCGTTCCTCGACGATCGGCAGGTTGACCGTGGCGATCACCGCGTCAGGCGCTCCGGCCAGCTGGCGGACCTCCTCTGCGAGGTGTCCGGCCGACCGGTCATCGGCCACCGAACCGACCACGGTCGCAACCTGGTCGAACTCTGCCGAAAGCGCCGACAGCTTCGCCCCGTCTCGCGCGGCCGCGATCACCCTCCACCCCGCGCCGCAGAGCGCGCCGACGATCCCCCGCCCCACGAGGCCGGTCGCTCCGATGATCACCGCAGCAGGCTGGTTCGACATGGCAAATCCTCCTCAACACTCGCGGCTACTTTCCACGCCACGCCGCCGCGGGCAATCCCCCGCCCCGTCGCTGGTTGTCGAGCGGGCAGAGTGTTACTCCTGACAATGTTGCCATTGCCGCCGGCATGTTTTCGCATATAGACACGGACCACGAACACCCCAAACGTACCACGGCGTGGCACGTCGCGTGCGACTTGAACGGAGAGATGCAGAATGGCTTTTTCGCTCGACCAATTCCGGCTGGATGGCAAGGTGGCAGTGGTGACTGGTGCCGGTGGCCGCGGGAATTCCATCGGCCGCGCCTATGCCCTGGGGCTCGGCGCCGCCGGCGCCAAGGTCGTGGTTGCCGACCTCAACCCGGCCGGTGCGGAAGCCGTCGCGCAAGAGGTCCGCGATGCCGGCGGCGAAGCCATTTCGGTCGGCGTTGATATCTCCGACCGGGCCGCGGTCGACGCGATGGCCGCCAAGGTGCGCGAAGCCTTCGGCGGGGCGGACATCCTCGTGAACAACGCGGCGATGATGGCCGACATGAACTTCAGCGCCTCGATCGAATATCCGATGGATGCCTGGAACCGCATTCTCAATGTCAACCTCACTGGCGCGCTGAACTGCTGCCAGGCGATCGTCCCGCAGATGCGCGAGCGCGGCGGCGGCAAGATCGTGAACCAGGTTTCGGGCGGCGCCTTCCCGGCCCAGTCGGTTTACGGGGTCACCAAGCTGGCGCTCACCGGCCTGACCACCACCCTTGCCACCGAGCTTGGCCGCAGCGGCATCAACGTCAATGCGATCGCCCCGGGCAACGTGCTGACCGATGCCGGCAAGTCGATCACGCCCGACGAGGGTCCGTTCAAGACGAAGCTCGAGATGACCGTGGTCGGGCGCGTGTCCGGCCAGCCCGACGAACTCGTCGGCCCCCTGCTGCTGCTGTGCTCCCCGGCGGGCAACTGGATCCACGGGCAGACCCTGCACGTGGACGGCGGCTGGATCCTGCGCCCCTGACCGGAATGCAGGCTGGGGAGCGGGCGGCGCGGGACGCCGGCCCGCCCCCGGCCGCCGATAGAAAATCGCCTTGCGCCATAGGAGAGATGCGTGACCAAACTGGCCGATTACCAGCACAAGTACAAATTCGTGCGGATCGAGCGCAGCCCCGAGGGGGTGCTGGAGATTGCCATTCACAACGATGGCGGCCCGGCCACCTGGAGCCCCTGGCCCGGCGGCCTGCACGACGAGCTCGGCCAGGCGTTCTACGAGGTCGGTCGCGATCCTGAAAACAAGGTGGTGATCATCACCGGCACGGGCGACACCTTCCTCACCCAGTTCGATATGTCGGTCGCCGATCCGGAAGCCGGCTCAGCCCTGTTCTGGGACCGTATCTACAAGGAGGGCAAGGACCTCCTGATGAACCTGCTCGACATCGAGGTTCCGGTGATCGGCGTGGTGAACGGCGCGGCCCACATCCACGCCGAAGTTCCGGTCATGTCGGACATCGTCCTCGCTGCCGACCATGCGACTTTTGCCGACAAGGCGCACATGCCCAACGGCACGGTGCCGGGCGACGGCGTCCACATCTGGTGGCAGATGGTGCTCGGACCCAATCGCGGGCGGCATTTCCTGATCACCGGCGACGAGATCAGCGCCAGCGAAGCCAAGGACCTGGGCTTCGTGGCCGAGGTCCATCCGGCCGACAAGGTGCTCGACCGGGCGCGGGAGATCGCCCGCGACCTCGCCGGCCGGTCGCGCATGCAGCTGCGCTACACGCGCGTTGCCTTCGTCCAGCACATCAAGCGGCGCATGCTTGACGATCTGGGTTATGGCTTGCAGCTCGAAGCCATGGCCGCCACCCATTCGATGCAAGAGGCCATGAAGGGCAAGGGCTGAATTCGGCAGCCACGCACGGCGGCGGCTCGTGAACACCTTGGAACTGCGTGTCGATGTGACGAAGTCCGCCGATCTCGGCGAGCCTGCGCACCTCGCCGTCTCGGTGACCTTGCCGGACCCTGCCGCACTGCCGGCACGGCCGGTGGTCTGCTTCGCCAAGCCCGGCGGCGGCTATTCCCGGGGATACTACACCAGCGACCTGCCGGGCCCCGCCAAGGGCGCGCAGGCTGAGTGGCACGCGCGGCAAGGGTGGATCATGGTTTCGGTCGATCACCTCGGCGTGGGCGATTCGAGCCTGCACGAGCAGACAAAGCTCGATTACGTGCGACTCTCCGCGACGGCGCACGAGGCCGAAGCCGAAGTGCTCAGGCGGCTGGCGGAAGGAACCCTGGCCGACGGTTTCCCGCCCATCGCCGATCCGCTCCGGCTCGGCATCGGACAGTCCATGGGCGGGCTGATGACCATCATCCAGCAGGGGCAATTCCACGATTACGACGGGATCGCCGTGCTCGGCTACAGCGCGATCCACACCATTGCGCGGGCGGCGCCCGGCATGCCCGAAAACATCCAGCCCTGGTTCGGACGCGACACCCTGCTGCAGGATCCGGTGCGGATCCTCAATGCGACGGTTCTCGCCCGGGGAGAGGAGGAAATCGGGGCTACGGTTCGCCCGGCCAACCAGGGCAGCCGGATGGCCTGGGGGTTCTTCTACGACGATGTCGACCCCGAGATCGTGCGGCGGGACCTCGCCCATTTCGACCGGCTGAACTTTCACGACAGCAAGGCTCACGAAGGGCACGAACGCCAGCCGTGGACCTCCTTCACCTTCCCTGCCCCGGTCGCCGTCTCATCGGTGACCCCGGGGATCTGCGCGGTGGAGGCCGCTGCGGTTCGCGTCCCGGTGCTCGCTGCCTTCGGCGAGCACGACGTGGCGAGACACCCCCTGGACGAGCCCCGCGCCTACCTGTCCGCGCCTTCGGTCGACGTCTTCGTCTGCCCACGCATGGGCCACATGCACAATTTCGCGGGCACCAGGGAGCTGTTCTGGCAACGGATCGCCACCTGGGCCGACTGGGTCCGGGCGGCCACCGAGGCGGGCATCAGCGGCGCGGGGCTATAGGCCGCCGGCCCCGTTTCACGCCCTGAGGCTTGCGGCGCTAGTCGGCGGCAAGGCTCTCCGCCACCCGCGCGGCGATTGCGGCGGGGACCGACGGACCGTCGATGGTCGCGGACGTGTCGAACGGCTGGTCATTGGTGATCTTGCGCAGGAGATTGCGCAGGATCTTCCCGGAGCGGGGCGTGGGCAGCTGCGCTACCACGATCGCGGTCGTCAGCGCGGCCACGGCCCCCAGTTCACCGCGCACGGCGGCAATGGGAACTACAATGACGGGGAATTACGAGGAATTACGGTGTCAGGAGTTACGGTGACAGTGCATGAATTTGACACCGACCGCTCGCTCATTCGCCGCCGCCAATCCTCGCCGAAGTCAGCCGCGCCGCGTAAACCGGGCAGGAAGGATCGCGACGTCAAGGCGGCTGCCTTGGGCGGGTTCGGGCCCCGGACTCCCGCTGTTCTCCGATCACCTCTGCGATAAGGTGAACAGGCGGCTTGCCACGTCGTCCACCGGCGGTAGCAGGGCCTCTACTTCCACTGCACCCGGGTTCAGATGAAGCCACTTGCCGCAACCAAGGCCAAGCGCGAGTTCGCGCTGCTGTTCTCAGTCACCCTGGTCACCGCCAGCGGGAACACGGCGATGCTCTCGGTGCTGCCAGGCCTCGGCCGCTCGCTGCAGTGGCCTGACTGGCTGATCGTGACGACCTTCTCGTTCTCGTCGCTGGTCTGGGCGATTTTCTCGCCGATCTGGGCGCGCCGGTCCGACCACAGCGGCCGTCGCCCGATGATCCTGATGGGGCTGGTGGGCTTCATCCTCACCAACGGGCTCTGCGGCCTCGCGCTGACGGCCGGCCTGATGGGCCTGATCGACCCGCTTCTGGCCTTCGTGCTCGTGATGCTCGGCCGCCTGTTCTACGGCTGTCTCGGATCGGCCGCCCCTCCCGCGGTGCAAGCGATGGTCGCCGCGCGCACCTCGCGCCGCCGCCGAACCACGGCAATGTCGCTGCTGGCCTCGGCCTTCGGCCTGGGGACGATCCTCGGCCCTGCCCTTACCCCGTTCTTCGTGATCCCTCCGGTCGGCCTTGCGGGCCCGGCCTATGTCTCGGTCGTGGTCGGCATCGGCATGCTGCTGCTGGCCTACTGGCGCATCCCGGAAGACGACACGCCGCTGACGCATGTCCGGCCCACGGCCAACGCCGAGCTGGACGACCTCGGGATGATGCCCTCGGTCGGCCCCACGGCGGAAGAATCCCCGGCCCGCTTGTCGTTCACCGATCCCCGCATCCGCCCATGGGTGGTGGTGGGCATCGTCACCGGCCACGCCCAGGCGGTGGTGGGACAAGTGGTCGCCTTCCTGGTCATCGACCGGCTGGTGCTCTCGCCGATCGCCGCGCAGCCCCTGATCGGCCTCGTCCTGATGAGCGGCGCGGGAGCGGCGCTCCTCGCGCAATGGGGACTTATCCCCCGGCTCAGGCTGGAGCCGCGAACCATGGTGATCTGGGGCTCGCTGGCCGCGACGATCGGCAGCGCCGCGGTGGCCTTTGCCCCGGACGCCCATGCCATCGGCGTGGGCTTCGCCATCGCCTCGCTCGGTTTCGGCCTGATCCGCCCGGGGTTCACCGCCGGCGCGTCGCTGTCGGTGGAACCGAGGGAGCAGGGCGCGGTGGCGGGCTGCGTCTCGTCCATCAACGGCGCCACCTTCGTGCTGGGCCCCTCGATCGGCATCGCCTTCTATCACCTGTCGGCGCCCTTGCCCTACCTGGTGTCGGCCGCATCGATGGCGCTGCTTGCGATTTACTGCCGACGAACCATCAAGGCCTAGGCGACTTTCATTTGGCGCGAGCGGCAGTGAGGCTTTTCCGCCACAGTGAGTCAGTTTTGACTCCCGTCGCTGTAAGCGGCCCTTTACAACTCCCTCGGATTGGTTATCGAATTGTTGACAATTGGAGCGAGAACCGTCGTTCCGAGAATTTTGGGAGGATCATAGATGAAGGCTATCCTGCTGTTTTCGGCTGCAATCGGCGCTGTCGCGCTGGCCAGCCCCGCCATGGCGCAGGCCGATGCCGCCGCGCCCCAGTCCGCTCGCTCCGCTGACGCGGAAGGCGACATCGTCGTGACGGCCCGCCGTCGCGAGGAAAACATCTCGACCGTTCCGATCTCGATCACGGCCGTCTCGGGCGAGACGATCGAATCGCGCAACATCGTCAGCCTGACCGACTTCACCAAGCTGACCCCGGGCCTGAACGTCTCGATCGTTTCGTCGGGCCGCTTCAACCCGTTCGTCGTGATCCGCGGCCAGTCGCGCGCGGTGACCGGCAACGTCTCGCCGGGCGTCATCACCTACGCCAACGACGTGCCGCTGCCCAACAACGCCTCGGTCATCCAGGCTTATGACATGGCCAACATCCAGGTGCTGAAGGGCCCGCAGGGCACCCTGTTCGGCCGTAACTCGATCGGCGGTGCGATCCTCACCAACACCAAGGCGCCGACCTACGATTTCGGCGGCTATGGTAAGGCCGAAGTCGCGCAGTACGGCACCTATGCCTTCGAAGGCGCGCTCAACCTGCCAATCATCCAGGACCGCGTCGCCCTGCGCGTCGCCGGCCAGTATCGCCGCGACGGAACGCCAGTGAAGGGCACTGTTTGGGAACCCTTCACTATTGGGCCAGTCCAGCCGGACGGCAGCATCGTCGCCACTCCGGGTAAGCAGATCCTCAACCCCCGCCTGAGGCCGAACGAATTCGAGACAACGTCCTTCCGTGCCTCGCTGCTGGTCGAACCGACCGACTGGCTGAAGAACACCACTGTTTTCAACTACATGAAGACCCGCGGCGTCGCAGCCCCACTAGTGGGACAATACTACCCCAACGGCCTTAGGAACGATGGCAACAACATCGCCATCATGTTCAAGACCCCGGCCGCGATTACGGCCCAGCTGACTCCGGCCGTCGGCGGTACGCTCGCGGCGCAATATGCCTCGATCGTACAACAGTTGGCCCAGTGCCCGCAGATGACGATCGACTGCAACGTGTTTGCCGCTCAGGCCGCGTACGAGGGCAAGGCTGTGCCGCAGGGGTTGTCGGCCGTCACGCGTGATCCCTACAACGCCCGCGCGATTTTCAAGACCCTGACCAATACTACGGTCATTGACCTGGGCGAGAACACCCAGCTCAAGAACATCCTGGGTCTGGTCCGGGTCGACTATTATGGCGAACCGTCGCTTTCGGGAACGCCGATTCCGTTCTACATGGCCTCTGGCACGAACACTCTCGAAGAGCAGTTCACTAATGAACTGCAGCTCTCAGGCTCGCTGTTTGCAGATCAGTTTAAGTATACAGTGGGCGGATTCTACTACAACCAACGTCCACTCGGCCGTGGCGGTATCGGGTCGATCGAGCAGAACACGTTCCTCGGCCTCTCGCACATTGCAACCGGCAACTGGCTGCACAACCGCAGCAAGGCAATCTATGGCCAGTTCGACTTTTCGCCCGAGTTCCTGCCGAATATCACCCTGACTGCCGGTGGCCGCAAGACCTGGGACGAGCAATCGACCTGCGCCACGACCCGGCAATTCAGCCCCGTAAACCCTGGGCCGGCATTGCTTACGACCAGCGTGGACAAGCTGGACGCGTTGTTGCCCTCTGAAGCCGCCTGTAAGGCCAACAGCGGCCTGAGGTCGGGTGATGCAGGTTATACCTTGACGGGTGGCACCACCTCGCAGGACTTCCCGACCGCCAAGTTCAACAAGTTCACCTACACGCTGGGTGCCCAATGGCAGATCACGCCGGATGCGATGACCTATGTCACGCACCGCCGGGGCTACCGCGCAGGTGGCTACAATGTGCCAAAGATGGATCCGTACCTGGCCAGTATCCAGACGTTCCAGCCGGAAACGCTGACCGACTGGGAAGTGGGTGCGAAGCTGAAGTTCCGGGCTGGCGACATGCGAGGCGGTCTGAACGTCGCGCTGTTTTCGGGCAAGGACAAGGGCAATCAGCTGCCGATCTCGGTGTCGAACCTCGGCGCCGGCCCCTGCATCCCGGCCGCTATCGGCTCGGGCGGTCGTGCCGCGAACTGCGTCACGATTGCTTCGCAGACGGCTTATACTCCGGGTACGGACGGTGTGCGCGTCACCACGACGGCGAACACCGTCTCGGTCAACGCGGCCGACCTCACGATCCGCGGCTTCGAAGCCGACGCCAACTTCAGCCCGACCGATTGGCTGACGCTGATGGGCGGCGTGGGTTACGTGGAATCGAAGGTTAACCGCATCTCGCTCGATGCTTCGCTCGCCGAGTTGCTCAGGGCCGCCGGACGCGTGGTCCCGGGTGGGGTTATCATCCAGGGTCAGCCGAAGTGGACCATCACCGGGTCGGTGCTGGTGCAGGCGCCGATGGACGTTCTGGGCGGTCGCCTCAGCGCTTCTCTCGACTACCGTCACAACAGCGAGTTCCAGGTCGTGGAACTGATCGTCCCGGGGACCACCTACTTCGACCTGAACGTTTCGCTCGACAACATCGGCGGGACCGGTCTCAACCTCTCGGCCTATGTGAAGAACCTCTTCAACCAGACCATCTATCCGGGTGCATCGGCGAGCTCGCCTTCTGCCCTGGGCTACAGCACCTACCTGTTCGGCTCGGACCGCACCTTCGGTCTGACCGCCACCTACAAGTTCGGCGCTCAGTAAGCAGCACACCGAACGCGTGAATGAAGACAGGGGAGGTCCTCGGACCTCCCCTGTTTTTTTATGTGCGCCGCACAGGTTCGCGGCGCATGCCGTGCAATTGAGGAGTGCCGTGGCCGTTCAATGCCACGGCAAGGGTCTGCCGCATTAGAGGGGTCACAAAGGGTGGCCTGGCACCATGCGCTGCCCCGCAAAGCAGCGAGTAGCGGGCGGCCAGTGGCCGATGGCTGGTGGCGGAAATCAGGCGCCGGGCGCCCGATGGTCCCAATCAGATGCCGTTGAGCCGGGCATAGCGCTCGCGATGGTAGGCGCGGTTGCCGAAGGCGGCCTCGGCAACGCGGGCGCGCTTGAAATAGAGGCCGGCATCATGTTCGTCGGTCATGCCGATGCCGCCGTGCATCTGCAGCAGTTCGTTCGACACCAGGAACAGCGTCTCGCCCATGAACGCCTTGGCCAGGGACACCAGTTCCGGCACCTCGGGGGAATCGGCATCGATGGCCGCCAGCGCCGCCTCGACGCAGGACCGGGCCAGCTCCAGTTCGCCGAACATCCGTGCAGCGCGGTGCTGCAGGGCCTGGAACGAGCCGATGAGCTGCCCGAACTGGCTGCGGGTCTTCAGGTAATCGATCGTCATCTCGAAGGCAGCGAGCGCTGAGCCGAGCATTTCGGCGGCAAGGCCGGCGCGGACACGGTCGAGCACCCTGGCGAGCAGCGCGCCGCCCTTGGCGACCTCGCCGAGAACCTGCCCCGCATCCACCGCGACGTCGCGCAGGGTGATGTCGGCCGCTCCGTGGCCATCGATCAGGTAAAGCGCGGTGCGGGTCACGCCCGGGGCATCGGCAGGCACGAGGAACAGGGTCACGCCGGCTTCATCTCCCGGTTCGCCCGAGGTGCGGGCCGAGACCACCAGCAGACCGGCAGCCACGCCGCCGAGGACGAAGCTCTTGGCGCCGTTGAGGCGATAGCCGTCGCCATCGCGCTCGGCCATTACCGCCACCTGCTCGGGCGCGTGGCGCGGGCCTTCGTCGACCGCGAGGGCGCCAATCAGTTCGCCGGAGACGATCGGCGTGAGATAGCGTTGCTGCTGGTCGGCACTGCCACCCAGCATCAGGGCGCTGCCGGCGCCGAGGGCCGAGGGGATCAGCGGAGAGGGAACCAGCGTGCGGCCCATCTCCTCAAGGATGAAGCCGAGGCTCAGATAGCCGAAGTCCGATCCCCCGCAGGCTTCAGGAGCGACCACCCCGGTCCAACCCATCTCGGCCATCTCGGCATAGATGGCCGGATCGAAGCCAAGCGGCTCGCCGGAATTGCGAATCTTGCGATAAGCGGAAACCGGCATGCGATTCTGGCACCAGGTTCGCGCCTGATCGCGCAGGATCGATTGCTCTTCGGTAAGAACGGCCATGGAAAGGCTCCGGGCAGTGAGCGCGCCTCGTAGGGCACGCGGAAGTCTGTGACAGGTGGAAGCGCGCGGCGTCAGCTGGAGCTGGTCATTTCCGGCAGTTCGAGAATGCGCTTGGCGATAATGTTGTTCTGCACCTCGGCCGTACCGCCGTAGATCGACATCGCCTTGGACGCGAGCATCGTGCGCATGGCCTGGATTTCCGCTTCCGCGAAACCCTCGCTCTCCCAGCCGAGCCCGCGGCTGCCCATGATCTCGATCACCAGTTCGGCCCGGGTCTGCGCGATCTCGCTCGCCGAGTTCTTCAGCATCGAGGCGGCGTTGGAGGCCGAATTGCCCTTGGTCTCGGCGGTGACGCGGGCGAGGGTCAGCTCATGGGCGCGGGCCCGTAGCAGATGCTGAGAAAGGCGTGCGCGCAGGTCCTTGTCGGCGAGGCGGCCGTCGGCATCCACATCCACGTAGCTGCGGGCGATCTCCGGCAGGGGGACGGGCTTGACCTGGTTGAGGACACCCTCGCCCATCTGGCTGGCGCGCTCATGCTGGAGCAGCCGCTTGCCGACGCCCCAGCCCTGGTTGATCGGGCCGAGCATGTCGGTCTTCTCGACGCGGGCGGCGTTGAAGAAGGTTTCGCAGAACGAGGAGGTTCCACCAATCAGGGCGATCGGGCGGGTTTCCACCCCCGGCTGGTGCATCGGGATCAGCACGAAGCTAATCCCTTCATGCTTCGCCGCAGCCGGATCAGTGCGGACCAAGGCCCCGCACCAGTCGGCATAGTTGGCGCCGGAGGTCCAGGTCTTCTGGCCGTTCACCTCCCAGTGATCGCCCCGGTCCTCGCACCTGGTCTGCAGGGCCACAAGATCGGAGCCGGCATTGGGCTCGGAATAGCCGAGGCACCAGATCTGCTCGCCCCGCGCGATGGGCGCGAGGTGCCGGCGCCTCTGGTCATCGGTGCCCACTTCAAGGATGGTCGGCCCGACCATGGTCAGCCCCAGCCCCTCGCCCATCGGGCTGAAGGCGCCGGCAGCAAGCATTTCCTGCTGAATGATGCGCCCGTGGGCCAGGGTGAGCCCGGCACCGCCATATTCTAAGGGCCAGGTCGGAGCGCCCCAGCCCTTGTCGGCCACGCGCTTGCGCCACACGGCGAAATCCGGCGCGATCTTCGCCGCATTGTGAGCCAGCGCCAGTTCGGCAGCGCGGCCCTTCAGCGACGACGGGAAATTCTCCGCGATCCAGGCCCGGGCTTCCGACCGGAAGGACTCAAGGCCGCTTGCGCTATCGGTGTTGGCCATCTTGCAGGCAGCTCCTCATCATGACCACTCGAAGTGGCTCTTGGCAAATGCACATCCCGAATGGCGCAGGCGCGGGCTCGGGCCAGTGGCAAGTCGCATATATCGCATGGGCGCTGGACTGTGATGACTTTACATTGACCCGTTCGTGGCGAGGAGGGCCTGAAATCGAAGATTGAGGGCCCGTCTCAAAGCACCGCGCCCTGTCCTTCGAGACGGTGTTTCAGCCTGCCGCCCGTTGCGGCAGCTTACCCTGAGCGGCCGGCCTGCCGGCCAGCCGAAGGGGCTTCCGCACCACCTCAGGACGAACGGAGATGGGTCGGTGATAAGTCATCAGGCTCTAGGTGGAAACATCTGCACGGGGACTTGCGGGAGATCACCTGCCATTTCGCGGCTGGTCACGAGAATGGCGCAGACGCCATCCGTCGAGTTCTACCATCTCGTGTGCGTCTCTTCCCGGTGGCTCAATGGCTCCGGTTGGCGAAAGCGGCCAGGCCCGCCCGGCATTCCTCGCTGGCCGCCACTTGCGAGACCCCCTGCGCCTCGACCGCGAGGCCATGCTCCAGCGGCAGGCCGGCGCTCGCCAAGATGGCTCGCCGGATCTCGTGCGGGGCCACCTGTCCCCACCGGGTGCAGCGCCGGGCCAGCGCGATCGCACCGGCCAGGGCATCATCGGCAACAGCATTGACGAGACCGATCGCGTGCGCCTCCTGCGCATCGATCATCTCGCCGCTCAGCGCGATCTCCAGCGCCTTGCCGATGCCGACGAGGCGCGGCAGCAACTGGGTGCCGCCATAGGCGGGCATCAGGCCGTGGGTGACTTCCGGCAGGCCCAGCCTGGCGCCCGGTGTGGCAACCCGGAAGGCGCAGGCCATGCCGAGCTCCAGCCCGCCGCCGAGGGCAAGGCCGTTGAATGCAGTGAGGGTGAGCTTGGGATAGGCATCAAGGCGCATGACCAACCGATGCATGCGCGCGACCCGTCCTTCGCCATCGCCGCTGTGTTCCTTGAGGTCCGTTCCCACGCAGAACGCCCGGCCGGTGCCGACGAAGATCACGGCGCGCACCGCCGCATCTGCCTCCAGCCGGTCAAGCGCGGCCTCGATCTCGTCGATCATGGCCGTGTTCATGGCGTTGAGCACCTGCGGCCGGTCAAGCCGGACGATGCCGAGGGCGTCGGTGATGGTCGTCTCGGTCGCGGTCATGCCCATTCTCCCGTAGGGTTCAGGGTCAGAACTTGACCTCATCCCACCACGGATAGCAATCGGGCAGATCGCCCGGCACCTTTTGGGGGAAGGCCGGCGGGCGCTTTTCCTTGAAGGCGTTGGCGCCCTCCTGTGCGTCCGGCGACCGGCCGCGCACGAGCATGACCTTGCTGTCGACGCGGTGCGCCGCCATCGGATGGGATTCAGCCGAAAGCTTCCACAGCATCTGGCGGGTGAGCGCCACGGAAACGGGCGAGGCCTTCTCGACGATCTCCCGGGCATAGGCAATGGCGGCGTCCATCAACTCCTCGGGCTCGTAGACGGCCTGGACGAGGCCGGTGCGATAGGCTTCCTCGGCCGATACCGTCTCTCCGCTGAGGCACCACTTCATCGCGGTGCCCATGCCGACGATCCGGGGCAGGAACCAGGAGGCTGTCGCCTCTGGAACGACGCCGCGGCGCACGAAGGCGAAGCTGAAGAAGGCGTTCCTGGAGGCGAACCGGATATCCGCGGCCATCTGCATCGATACGCCGATGCCGACCGCGGGCCCGTTCACGGCGACGATGAACGGCTTGGTGCTGTCATAGATGCGCAGGGCCAGCAGCCCGCCGCCATCGCGGTAGTTATCGTCGTCCAGCCCCTGCTCCGCCGCGACGGGTGCGGACGGCAGGGCGAAGGCCCCGGCCCCGCCCGACATGTCCATCCCGGCGCAGAAGGCCCGTCCCGCGCCGGTCAGGATCACGACCTTCACGTCTTCGGCGCTCTCCGTGTAGTCGACGGCGCGGATGATCTCGGCCAACATCGGGCGGGTGAATGCGTTCAGCTTGTCGGGCCGGTTGAGCGTGATTATCGCGATGCCCTTGTCGACAGACAGGTCGATCAGTTCGAATTTCGGAACAGACATCCTATTTCCCTCGGCTCTGTGATATTTTTTTACTGCTCGGCCCTGTCCAGCCATTGCTCGACCGTGATCTGCTTGTGCTGAAAGCGATCGGTCGTGCGCGCATACCAGCCCGGGCCATGCATTCTGCCGACAAGGCCGAGGTGATCGGTGTCGACCCGCATGGTCTCCGGATTGATCAGCTCGTCGCGGATGTGGATGTGCTTCACCGAGCCGATATGGACGTAGCAGCCCTCTCCGATCTCGACGGAGCTCAGCGCGGTGCATTCGAACGAGGCAGGTGCCGAGGCGATCCGCGGCGGCGAGATCACCTTGGATTCCACCAGCTGCAGGCGGGCCTCGAGGTGCTCTTCCAGTTCCGATTGGAAATCGATGGCGCAGATGTTCATCTGCTCGACCAGCTGCTCATCCACCAGGTTGATCACGAACTCCTGCTCCCGCCGGATATTGCGGCTGGTGTCCTTCTCCAGCCGTTCGCCGCGCCAGCCGGTGCCGAAGGCCACGGTCGGCGGATCGGCGCACATGCAGTTGAAGAAGCTGAACGGCGCGGTGTTGACTGTGCCGTTCTCGTTGCGGGTCGTGACGAGGGCAATCGGCCTGGGCACGACCAGCGATGTCATCAGCCGGTGCGCCGTCCGCATTCCGGCATCATCAAGGGTTATGTCCATAGTCGAATCCTCTGATCGCTGCAGTGGCACTTCGCCAAAGCGGCCGCGGCGTGGCCGATGCAAAAGATGCGGCGCGCTGAAGTTTTGTCAACAAAATTGCGCTCAACCCTGGCAAGGCGCGCGCAACGGCGGCACGCAGGAGCGCACCGCCGCCGTGCAGCCCGTTGGCGCGCTCTGTCAGCCCTTGTTCGACATCCCCAACGTGCCCCCGCTCGAAACGTCGGCTGCGCGGGCGGCGTAGTCGAACAGGCTGCCCGTCAGCAGGGCGCCATCGACAGCCAGGTTCTGGCCCGAAACGTAGCGGGCGAGGTCCGACAGGAAGAACAGCGCGGCGCTGGCGATGTCTTCGGCCGTTCCGCGGGCCCCCATGGGAATGGCGTCACACATCTCGCGCTCCCGCTCGGGCTCGCGCAGCGGAATGCGGGGCGAGATGATCGAGCCGGGCGTGACGCAGTTCAACCGGATGCCCTTGGGCGCCCACTCCAGGGCCATGGTCTTCATCAAGTGGATCAGACCGGCTTTGGCGGCCCCGTAGGCGGCGTGGTAAGGCGCGGTACGGATGCCGTCGACCGAGCCGATGCAGACCATCGCCCCGCCCTTGCCCGAGGCGATCATCCGCTGGGCCAC
>JGI24751J29686_10000122_pt1 | contig 39084 bp, 40 predicted proteins | sample KBSSwiS6_FD_29686 | JGI IMG/M metagenome (IMG submission 29686)
GTCAGTACAGGGAGCGATAGCGACCTGGTCACACCATGGGGGGTCAAGAATCATTAGGAATATCACATGCTGATCACTGACGAGGTCGCTATCGCTCCCTGTACTGACCCGATCCAACAATGATTTCTGACTTTTGAGGCAAAGCCCCGACCGACTGATGGCTAAACACGGAAAGCTCCGAACTTATCTTGAATACGCGCCCGTCAAGCTCGTCCTCATGACGCTCGGCCGACTGCCGCCTCGTACGTCATACGCGATTGGGCGATCGATGGGCAAGATTGGTTATTTATTGGCCGGCGATCTGCGTCGCACTGGCGCGATCAACCTGCGTCTCGCGTTTCCGGACAAAACTGAACAAGAACGTGCCGCGCTTTTGCGTGAATGTTTTGAGAGTCTTGGGCGTGAACTCGGACTCTTCAGCCAGATGGCGACGCGGTCTCGAGAAGAGATCCGGCAGCTCATAGAGCCCGTGGGATGGGAGAATCTCGAAAACGCGCGAGCCGAGCGCGGCGACCGGTTGATCTACGTCACCGGCCATCTCGGCGCGTGGGAGATGACGAGTTTCGGCATCTCGCTTCTCGGTTACCCGTTGACGTTTCTGACCCGCCGGCTCGACAACTCAAAGATCGAGGAGCTTGTCGATGGTGTCCGCACGAAGTTTGGCAACATGACGATCGACAAACTCTCGGCGGCGCGCTCGATGCTCAAACTGCTGCGCTCCGGTGAACAGGCGTTGGGGCTCCTGACCGATCTGAACACGCTTGATGACGAAGCGATCTTTGTCGATTTTTTCGGCGTTCCCGCGGCAACGACGTTTGTGGTTGCGAAGCTTGCAGTGCGGACGAACACGCCGCTCGTCCCGTTCTTCGCGCCGTGGAGTGAAGAAAAAGGAAAGTATTTATTGATCGCCGAACCGCCGATTCCGGCTGAATGCACAGGCGACGAAGAGGCGGACGTGCGTCGCGTGACGATCGAGATTACGCGGCGTCTCGAGAACCAGATCAGGCAGTTTCCGGGGCAGTGGCTGTGGATTCACAAGCGCTGGAAGACGCGCCCGCCCGGCGAGCCTAAGATTTATTAGCCACGGATGCACACGGATGAATACACGGATTAATCGGGCATACGAGTTTGCCGATCTTTCGGGCTATTCGTTTTTGGACCGGTTAAAGATTCGTGCGGCTGATTTGGTATTTTACCTGCTGATAAATCTGATCGGGCTGACGGCGCGCTTTGAAGTGATTGGTTGGGAGAATCACGAAAAAGCCGAAGCGAATGGCGGGCTTCCGATCTACGTCTTCTGGCACGATCGTATTTTTCTGACGACTTACTGGTGGCGCAAGCGACGCATCGTCGTCATGACGTCGCAGAGCTTTGACGGTGAGTACATTGCGCGGTTTATTCAACGGTTTGGGTACGGAGCGGTGCGCGGTTCGAGCACGCGTGGCGGTGTCGGAGCGATAGTCGAGATGGTGCGATTGATGCGTGCCGGATGCACGACGGCGTTTACGATCGACGGTCCAAAAGGCCCGCGTTACGTCGCGAAAATGGGCGCGGTGCTGCTGGCGAAAAAGTCAGGTCACCCGATCATGCCGGTCACGATGGCGCTCGATCGTTACTGGACGACGCCGAGCTGGGATCAATTCCAGATTCCGAAGCCGTTTACGCGTGCCCGCGTCATTGTCGCACCACCGATCTACGTTCCAGCAGACGCAGACGAGGCGACACTAGAGGCCAAACGCGATGAATTGCAGCAAACTCTCGACGACTTGAATCATCAGAGCGAAGAGTGGCGAAACTCAATCCGTAAAAAATCCGTGTAATCTGTGGTTAGAAAGGTATTGAATGATGAAATCGATAATGGCTTTTGTTTTGTGTCTCCTAATCGTCGGCGTCGCGAACGCGCAGCTCAAACCGCCCACAGAATCCGTCATGGATCGCTTCCTTCGTTACGTGAAGATCGACACGCAATCGCAGGAAGACCAGACGACCACGCCGAGCACGCGCAAGCAACTCAACCTCGCGAACCTGCTCGCGAAGGAGCTGACCGCTTTGGGAGCACAGAACGTGCGCGTCAGTGAGTTTGGCATCGTTTACGCAACCGTGCCCGGCAATCTCGCTGACAACTCGAAAGTGCCAGTCATCGGTTTAATCGCGCATATGGACACCTCGCCCGCAGTCTCGGGTGAAAACGTAAATGCGATCATTCACAAGAACTATCAGGGCGGAGACATCACGTTGCCGAAGGATCCGACGCAGGTGATCAGCGTCGAAAAGACTCCTGCGCTCAAAACATTGATCGGCGACGATATCATCACCGCTGACGGGACCACGCTGCTCGGCTCGGACGACAAATCAGGATGCGCCGAGATCATGACAATGATCGATATCCTGCGTCAGAACCCGCAGATCAAACATGGCACACTCGCGATCGCGTTCACGCCGGATGAAGAAGTCGGTGGCGGCATCGAGAAGTTTGACGTTAAAGCATTCGGAGCGAAGTTCGCTTACACGGTTGACGGTGAAGAGCTCGGCGAGATCAGCGATGAGACGTGGAGCGCGCGCACCGCGACGGTCACGTTCCAGGGAAAGAGCACGCATCCGGGAACGGGGAAGGGGATCATGGTCAATGCGATGTACGCGATTGCCGATTATCTCAACAGTGTTCCACACGATATATTGCCCGAAACAACCGAAGGGCGCGTCGGGTTTATTCATCCTTACGCGGGCGTGATCGATGTCGAGAAGTCGAGCGTGAAGATCCTTCTGCGTGATTTCGATATCACTGGTCTCGATGCAAAAGAGAAGTTGTTGCGTGACATGGTGACGAAGACCGGGGACAAGTTTCCGCAAGTGAAGATCACGATCAACGTCGAAGAGAATTACAAGAACATGAAGGAAGTGCTGAAGAACTATCCTGAGCTGACGAACAACGCGATGGAAGCAGCAAAGCGCGCGGGGCTGAAGCCGTTTCTGAAACCGATTCGCGGCGGGACGGATGGAGCGCGGTTGACATTCGAGGGATTGCCGACGCCCAATCTGTTCACTGGCGGCGGGAATTTTCATGGCAAGCTCGAATACAACTCGCGCCGCGGACTTGAGAAGTCAACCGAGACGCTCGTGAATCTCGTCCAAATATTTGCAGAGAAAAGCTAACCACAGATTACACGGATTAAGAACGGATTTTTATGAGTCATGCCGGCTATGTAGCGTTGATTGGTCGTCCGAATGCGGGTAAGTCAACGCTGCTTAACCGGCTCGTGGGGCAGAAGATCGCTGCTGTTTCTGATAAGCCGCAGACGACGAGGTTCAGGATTCAGGGTGTAATCACTAAACCTGAAGGGCAGATCGTTCTCGTCGATACGCCTGGTGTGCACCAACCGGGCTACGAGTTGAATCGACGCATGATGGCGTCGGTGCAGGAGGCGCTGCTTGGCGTCGATCTCGTCTGCCTCATTCGCGATGCGTCTGTTTCAACGGGGAATGGCGATCGCTTCGTTCTCGATCTGGTCAAACGCTCTGAAAAACCCGCGCTGCTGTTGCTCAACAAGATCGATAAACTCGAAGAGAGGTCGGCGCTCTTGCCGCTTATTGATTGGTATCGCAACGAGCATGAGTGGCGCGAGATCATTCCAATCTCGGCACTGAAAGATGAGATGACTGAGGTTCTGAGCGAGAGCGCCTTAAAACACTTGCCGGAAGCCGAGCCGATCTTTTCGGAAGATGAGTTGACGGATCAGTCGCTGCGCGTGCTTGTTTCTGAGATCGTGCGTGAGAAGGTTTTGCACGCGACCGCTGATGAGATTCCATACGTGACTGCCGTCGTTACTGAGCGCTGGGAAGAAGTTCGTGAAGACTTCACGCGCATCTACTGCGTGATCGTCGTCGAGAGAGGGTCGCAGAAAAAGATCATCATCGGAAAGGGCGCCAGTCGCTTGAAAGATATCGGCATTCGCGCGCGCAGAGACATCGAGGCGCTGCTGGGCCACCGCGTGCATCTCGAGCTGTTTGTGAAGGTCGAAGAAGACTGGCGCAACAAGGAACAACTGCTGGATGAATACGGATTAAGCGGAAATTGAGTCACGCAAAGGAACAACCGAGTGGATGGTATGCGCTCGATGTTGACATCGACGGTGCGGCACACGAGGCTGTCGAGTATGCGTTGATGGAAGCGGGTGCGCTCGGAACTGAGACTACAGACCAGGGTGTGACGGCGTATTTCGCTGAGACGCCGAACCGTGAGCGTGTTCGCAACGAGCTATTCGAGGCGTTGCGTATTTACGATCTGCCGTCGTCGTCAGTGCGCGACATGAATTTGCGCGAGGTTGCAGATCGTGATTGGCTGGAAGAATGGAAACAGAGTTGGCAGCCAGTTGAGATCGGACGCTTCATCATTGCGCCGCCGTGGTCTAACCTCGGCGACGTGAGTGATCATTTAGTGATTCGCATCGAACCGGGCATGGCGTTCGGAACCGGCACGCACGAGACGACTCGCCTCTGTCTCGACGCGATTCAGAAACACTTTGCGGGTGGTAGTTTTCTTGATGTCGGCACGGGCACCGGCATTCTGGCGATCGCAGCCGCTAAAGTCTTTCCAGAAGCACACATCGAGGCGTGCGACACCGATGAAACCGCAATAGCGATCGCAGGCGAGAATGCACAATTGAATGCGGTGCAGATCAACTTCTGGGCGGGCTCGGTTGATGACTCGACTGCATCCGCAGATCTCGTCGTGGCTAATCTGACTGCTGACGTGATCACTTCAATAATGCCGGCGTTGGTTGGCGTGGCGTGCGGAAAATTGATTCTTTCGGGAATACTCGAAACACAGCTCGAGATGGTCCAGGCTGCTCTTCACGATTCCGGAATTGATGACTTCGAAATCATGCAGGACGGCGAATGGGTAGCGCTGATCGTTTAGGTCAATGACTCGTCGAAGATTCCATGCTCCACCAACCGCCTTCACGCAAACAACCGTCACGCTCACTGCCGACGAAGCGCGACACTTGCGCGACGTACTGCGACTGAAAACCGGGGACGAGGTTTACGTCTTCGACGGCCGTGGCCGCGAGTTTCGGTGCAGCATCACAACCACAAGGCGCGACACAGCCGAGCTCCGAATCGAAGCGGAGGCCCAACCCGCAAAACCTGAATCACAGTTGCAGCTAAATTTGTGCGTCGCCTTGTTGAAGGGCGAGAAGTTTGATCTCGTCGTCCAGAAAGCGACGGAGCTCGGTGTCACGACCATAACACCACTGCTCACACGCCATGCTGACGTTCATTTACGCGATCAAAGCGACGCGACAAAGCGCGTCACCCGCTGGCAGCGAATCGCACTCGAAGCGGCAAAACAGTCTGGCAGGGCATTTGTACCGGAGATCAGTCTGCCGGTGGCGTTAGACGCCGCCCTGGACGTTGAAGGTGTAGGCGTAATGTTCTCGGAACGCAGTGGCGAAGCGTTAGAAAGTTTAACTGCGGCCAACTCGATCACGGCCCTGGTCGGATCAGAAGGCGGCTGGGCTGACGAGGAAATCGATGCCGCACGGGCACGAAATTTTCATATCGTGACGCTTGGTGGCAGGGTCCTGCGCGCTGAAACGGCGGCGATCGCGGTCACGGTCTTAATGCAACATCGTTTTGGAGATCTCAATTAAGAAATTTAGCCGATTCGAGTTGACCGCAGCCCATCTCAGGCTCAAAATGGGAGAACAAAGAATCCAGGGGAGACGTTAGAATCTCGTATGGCTATAGATAAAAACTCCGCAGTCGAGAATGCCCGAAACGACCTGGCCAAGCGCCTGAACGTCAACGCCGCCGACGTCAAGGAAAAATCAGTCGAAGATGACGACTTTCCCGACATGGCTCTCGGCGCCGCCGAGGATGGCGAGATGAGCGGCCAGATGATCACAAGCGGCTGGCGCATCAAGCTCGAAGCGCAGGGAAAGACTTACGAATACCGCGCCGATAAAAACCAGGTCAGGGCTTTTAACTTCAAGGGCAAAAATCACCGCGTCTAAGCTTTAGAGGTACCACCATGAACCGCAACAATTTCGTCATCCACCTCGCGCTCGCACTTGTTCTCGTTCTCGTGGCCGCTTTCGCTGGTCAACTGAGCCGGTGGCGGAAACAGTGGAAGTCGCACATCGGGCCCATTCCCGCCAGTGAGAAGAAAAGAGCAACCACCACTGAAGAGATCGCGCTCAGCGAGATGCGCAGCTTCGGCCGCCCTGAAGTGCTGGTCAAATTCAAAACCGGCGTCAGTCAGGAGACAATCGAGCGACTGACCGCGCTACGTCATGATCGCGTCGAAGATCGCATCGAGAATGTCGAAGGACTCGAGGCAATTGATGATCTCGACAACGCTGATGCCGCGACAGTGGTTAGCGAATACCAGCAACTTGCGGAAGTCGAGTACGCGGAGCCGAACTTCGAGATCGAGCTTGACGCGGCTGAAACTGCCGGGCCACTCGTGCCGATTCTCCCGCACGATCCGCAGTTCACCGATCAGTGGGCGCTATCGAATTCGGGTCAGCGCGGCGGCAAGCAGGGCGCGGACATCAGCGCCACGCTCGCATGGGCCACCACGACCGGCAGCGACAAAGTCGTAGTTGCAGTACTCGACAGTGGCGTTGATTACACACACGAAGATCTTATACAGAACATGTGGATGCGTCCTGCGTCGATGGCGCCGTATCACGACAATGAGCTCGGCACGATTGACGACGAGAACGGTTTCAACGCGATCGACAGTTCTTCCGATCCGATGGATGAGAATGGTCACGGCACGCACTGCGCCGGCATCATCGGAGCGGAAGGCGAGAACGAGATCGGTATCGCGGGCGTGAACTGGAAAGTCAAGATCATGCCGCTGAAGTTCATGAACGCCGGTGGCTTTGGAACGACGAAGGATGCGATCGAGGCGATCAATTACGTGATCGATCGGAAAAAGGCAGGCGTGAACGTCCGCATCATCAGCGCGAGCTGGGGTTCGACGCAACGCTCTCGCGCGCTTGAAGACGCGATTCGCAAAGCTTACGAGAACGACATTTTGTTTGTCGCGGCGGCAGGCAATGCGACGGTGAATAACGATCGTAATCCGCACTTTCCATCGAGCTACAACGTGCCGAACGTGGTCAGCGTTGCCGCGCTCGATCGACACGACGAGCTCGCTAAGTTTTCGAATTGGGGTGTGAAGAGTGTCGCAATCGCAGCGCCGGGCGTTGATATTCTCAGCACGTGGCTTGGAAATGCTTACGAGGAGAAGTCGGGAACCTCGATGGCGACGCCAGTGGTTTCCGGTGTAGCCGCGCTGATTTTGGCCGAGCACCCGCGCATGTCAGTCGATGATCTAAAGAAGAAATTGCTGGCTTCAACCGACCCAATCGTCGCCCTGAAAGGTAAAACCGTAACCGGCGGCAGAATTAACGCAGCCAAAGCTCTGGAATAACAGAACTCAACCAGCGGGGGCAAGCCCCCGCTGCTTAATCCTACGGCTGGCCTAATTTCTTTTTGGCTTCCACCGCTTCTTTGTAAGCGCCACCACGAACGTCACCGATCTTTATCGCCTCATCAAACTGTTTCGCCGCTTCCACAGTATTTTCGAGAAACATGTTGATGCGTCCCATCGCCTCATGCGCGCGCGACATGATCGCCTTGTCCGTTTCCGGTGACGATGCCGCCACCGCCATCCGATAGTGGCCCAACGCGCGGTTCAATCGCTCAGCCTGCACGTTCTCATCAGTCGCGTCAGACGCAGCCAGACTCGCCGTCTGTCCCAACGCGAAAAAGACTCGCGGCTCGCGCGGGTATTCCTTCAACATCTCACGCAAACGATTCTCAGCATCGGTGTAATCCTTGTTGCGCAGCGTGTCTTCGATGGACGAAAGATCACGCACGAGCGCCGCCTCTTTGCCGCTCGCCTCGACATTAGTCTCCGAAGCTGATCTCCGCGCGGCTGTTCGCGCTTCACGCGCCGCAGTCGCCCGCTGCACCGTTTCCGCATACTCCGATGGGCGCCTCGCTTCACGCACCGGATCAAACGACGCGATCATGTCCGGGAAAAAGTTTGCGAGATCGAATCCGGCACTCTCGATCCCCTTCAACTGATCGGCAAAGTAAAACGAGAGCACTGCGCCTTTCTCGTATTCTGCCGCGAGTCGCGCAACAGTCTCGTCCTGGATCGCTTTCATCCCGTCTGTTGCTGTCTTGCCAATGGTCGCGCGATCAGCTTCGGTCTTCGCCGCCGCTAGTTGTGCGCGCGCATCGCGACCAAGAACTTCCAGCCGCCGCATCTCCTCGTAACGTGCGTCAGCAGCAGTCACAAGCGATCGACTCACACTCAAAAACACATCCGGACTGACCTGCGCGCCCGCCTTCTGTCGCTCATTTAAGAGCTGCTTGATCTGTTCGCGGCGAAGCGCGATGTCTTTGTTGAATCGCAGCACGAGCGCGTCGATGACATACTGCAGGTACGCGCGCCGCAACTCAGACGAGCTCGGATCAGTTCCTTCAGGAACAACGGCGTAGTAATCGTCGCCGATGATGCGGAAGTTGATCGCGCCGCGCGCGGCTAGCAGGTCCGGCAGGATCAGAAAGCGACGTTCTTTTTGCCGAAATGAGTAGGTCTTTTCTTTCGACTTCTTGTTTGGGTTCTTAACCTCAACTCGTTCAGCAGAGCTCGTGATCGGCCTGGTGTGCAGGTACGTCAAAAGCCCGCGGACCATTTCGGTCACCGGCGCGTGCAGCCTGTCGCCCTCAGCCTGGTACGCGCGCACGTACTCGACCATGTGTTCGTCGATACCGGATCGACGAGTGAACTCCTGCACGAGCGGCGCGAAATCAAGCACTTCCAAAAGTCCCGCGGGCAAATCTTCGGAACGCTCAGGCGCGTCGAAGCCTGGCGATGGCCCAAGCGCGAGTGCCAGTGAAACGTAGCGCGCTGACTGGTCTGCCGGAGTCGCGGGTGCGGGCAGTCGATTGCGCTCGTAAAAAGTTTTCATCTTCTCGCGGAGCGTTGGATCGAGATTGGCGAGATCCTTTCGGAGCTTCGTGCGAAAAGCGGAAGGCTGCCGGCCTGTGGGCGTCGTGTCGAGTCCCGCCGTGTCGAGTGCGGCCATCATCACGATCAAGCGCGGATCGGCCTGAAAGTCGACACCGTATTCAGAAACTTCGAAACTCGATCCGGGCCGTTGCTGAACTGGCGGAGATGGTTGTGGTTTTGCCGGCTCTCGTTGAACCGTTTGCGAAGTCGCCACTCCGGCAGACAAAAGTGTAAATAAGAGGATCAGTAAAAAATGCTTCAATCCGTGTACTCCGTGTGAATCTTTGGCTTTTTCCTGGCTCGGTAAGCGCGCAGCGCCCGCAATGTTAGCGGATAAGCGAGTGCCGAACAAACTACCGAGAGCACCATGCCCCCGACCGAAAACGGCCAGACAATGTTGTTCCAGCTCTGCACAAAAAGCAGCTTGTAATAGTCGCCGGAAAAGATCCGCGGGTGTGTCAGGAGCTCCAGGCCCTCGTCTGGGATGCGCAAAGGGCGGCCAAGGATGAATGCGCCGACGGCGTAAGACGCAATAATTATCGGAACGAGGGTCAGAAACGGGTTGTTGACGAAGGTTCCGGTGTAGATCGCGATCTTGTTAAAACGAAATAGAAAGGCGAGCGCCGTCGCCATGATGGTGTGGAGACCGAGGAACGGCGAGAAGGCGATAAAGACGCCAATCGAAAAAGCAAGCGCCGTCCGCTCGGGTGGATCGTCGATCGCAAGCAGACGGCGAAATGCAGCACGAAACATAACTCTGTGCAACCTCTGTGTCCTCTGTGTCTCTGTGGTTGTTGTGACCTTTCACCACAGAGACACAGAGGACACAGAGGTTGCACAGAGAAGAAATCTACTCAAAACTCTTCAAAGCTTCCGCTTCGTTATCGTAAGAATCGAAAACTGTCAGCAGCTTCGTAATCACCAGCAGGTTCTGAATCCGATCCGTTAAGTTCAGCAACTTGAGCTGCCCACCCTGGCGTTTGATAGTCGTGTAGTTGGCAATCAACTCGCCGACGCCACTCGAGTCCATGTATTTAACGCCCGCCAGGTTCAGCAGAACCTTCTGCTTGCCCTGATCGGAAAGGTTCCGGATCGAATCGCGCAAGGCAACGGCGCCCTCACCGATGCGCACTTCGCCACTCATATCGAGAATGGTGACGTCTCCCGCCTGTCGTTCTTTCACGTCGAGCTCAGCCATTGGCTTTCTCCGTTCAAAGAGATCTTTACTTGTAACTGTTGAGGGCTTCGGTTTCGTTATCGTAAACGTCGAAAACAGTCAGGAGCTTCGTGATCGTCAGCAAGTCCTGAATTTTCTGAGTGAGATTGAGAAGCTTGAGCTGTCCGCCTTCTTTGTTGATGGCAGTGTAGCTGGAAACCAGCTCGCCGATACCGCTCGAATCGACATAGCTCACACCAGAAAGGTTCAGAAGAATGCGCTTCCTGCCTTCTTCGAGCAGTCGCCGGATAGCGGTGCGCAGTGCCACGCTTCCCTCTCCGATGGTTATCTTTCCGCTCATGTCAAGAACGGTGACATCTCCGGCTTGACGCTCGTTGATATTCAACTCAGCCATTTCAGAAATCTCCTTTATGCAATTGCGAATTAACGTCGCTTGAGCATGCGCACCGTTGTACCGCCGCCGGGTCTGATCAACCAGTCGACTTCGTCCATAAAACTGCGCATGAAAAAGATGCCACGGCCTGAGGCTTTAAGAATGTTCTCTTGTGCTGTTGGATCTGGGACTGTTTCCGGGTTGAAACCTGGGCCCTGGTCGTGCACGCTGATTTCAACAGCGTCAGGCGAGCTCTTCAAAGTTATGTCTACGGTTTTGTCCTCGTCCTGACGATTGCCGTGGAGCACAGCGTTGGTGACAGCCTCGCGCACGGCCATGTCGATACCAAACGCGGCATCATCGCTGATGCCTGAACGGCCAACAAATTCGGCGACCGCGGCGGCCACGGTGGCAATCGTATCAATGCGACTGGGTAAACTTAACTCGGTCGTCTCTACGGTCACAATGCTTATGCATGACCTCTCCGAAAGCCACTGCGCGAGGACTCTGGCTGCTTTCTAATAACACCCACACTTATCAGGAGTTTGACGGTGTAACATGCTGGATACGGCGCTGTCAAGAATCGATCAAATTTTAGCGGCTGAAATTAAACGATAAAACCCAGGCCCTTCAGCGCTCGATCCAACTCTTCAAGATCGAGCGGCTTCGTCAGGTAAACGTTGGTGCCGTTCTCCTTCGCGGCTTCTTCCATGCCGTAGACGTCATAAGCGGTGATAGTGACGATGGGCGTGTGATCGCCCTCAGCTTCGAGCTTGCGGAAGTTCTTGATAGTCTCCAAACCATCGAGAACCGGCATATTCAGATCGACAATAATCAGGTTCGGGCGATGGCGACGCGCCATTTCGAGCGCCTGCTGGCCATCTTCGGCCTCAACAACGTGGTAGCCTTTTAATTCAAACGCCCGCTTGAGCATAATGCGAGTGTCGTTCGAATCTTCGGCAACGAGTACTGTTGGATAAATTATTGCAGACACGATTACATCGGGCTAAACCCGCCCACCTTGTTACAAAATTGTGTTCTGGGGGATAAACCTACGCTGAGGGACTATAACGTTCGCAGGATGCGTAAGTTATAACACAACGTTGCCTTTTATGTCCCTTTAAGTACAGTAGTTGTATGAAACTTCAACCAGCACGTCGCATCGCCGGAGAGATGCGTTTACCCGGCGATAAGTCGATAGCACACCGGGTTGCACTCATTGCGGCGCTCGCGACCACCGGCTCGGAGATTTCAAACTTTTCAACCGCAGCCGACTGCGCCTCAACGCTCTCGTGCCTGCGCGAGCTCGGGATCTCGATCGAACGCACCGAGAACAAGGTGGTCTTTGCCGGCGACCAGGAACTTTCTGCACCTCGCGCGCCGTTGGATTGCGGTAACAGCGGATCAACGTTGCGGATACTTGCCGGTGTGCTCGCTGGTCATGATTTAACCGCGGAGTTGATCGGCGACGCGTCGCTGAGCTCGCGCCCGATGCGCCGTATCATTGAGCCGCTCGAAATGATGGGCGCAAAGATCGAGTCAACTGACGGCAAAGCGCCGCTGAAAGTGCACGGCTCGAGTCAACTGAATCCGATCACGTACAAGCTTCCGGTCGCGAGCGCGCAGGTTAAATCTGCGATCCTCTTCGCCGGATTGAACGCGACTGGACGAACGACCGTGATCGAAACCTCACCGTCGCGCGATCATACTGAGCGACTCTTCAACGGTTTCGGCATTCCCGTCACAATAAACGCTGACCATTCCGTCACGCTGTGGACATCTGGACGCTTTATTGGCGGCTCGATGACGATTCCCGGTGATGTTTCGTCAGCCGCATACTTCATCGCCGCCGCGATGCTCCTGCCTGATTCGCAACTGACAATCGAAGGCGTAGGTCTGAATCCCACGCGCGCTGCGTTTATTTCAGTGCTAACTTCCTGGGGCGCAGACATTTCCACGACAGACCTACAAACTGAGCGCAACGAGCCGTACGGAACGATCAATGTTCGCGGCGGGGTCAAAGAAACCGCGACCGCATCCGATCGAACCTTGAGCGGATCGATGATTCCGTCACTGATCGACGAGCTTCCATTGCTCGCCGTTGTTGGTTCGCAGATTGAAGGCGGCATTCAAATCCGTGATGCGGCTGAGCTGAGACATAAAGAGAGTGATCGACTCGCAGCCACCGCCGCAAACCTGCGCGCAATGGGAGCTGACGTCGAAGAATTTGATGACGGTCTCGCCGTTTCCGGCCCGACTCAACTACACGGTGCGCTAATCGATTCGCACGGTGACCACCGCATCGCGATGGCTTTCTCGGTCGCGGCCATGGTTGCCGAAGGTGAGACCGAAATCACGAGTGCTGAAAGCGTCGCAGTCTCGTTCCCTGAATTTTTCACGCTCTTGGAATCGGTAGCGCAGAGATGAAACGTCCGGGACCTATCGTTATCACGGGTTTCATGGGTTGCGGCAAGAGCAAAGTGGCTCGAGAACTTGCCCTGAGGCGCAACGAGGCAATGGTTGACCTTGACGAGTGGATCACATCGCACACTGGCCGCAGTCCGGCCCAACTCATAACTGAAGAAGGCGAGGCCGCGTTTCGCGAGATCGAGTCAAACGCACTGCGTGATTTATTACGGGCCGGTGAAGCAGGTGTGATCGCGCTCGGCGGCGGCGCGTGGATCGAAAAAGTAAACCGCGATCTCATCGACGAATACGGTTGCACAACCATCTGGCTCGACACGCCGTTCGCAATCTGTTGGGAAAGAATCGCTGCGTCAGAAGAAGATCGCCCGCTGGGAAGAACCCGTGAAGAAGCCCAGGCGCGGTACGATCTTCGTAAACCAATTTACGCTCTGGCCCACCTTCACATCGCAGTCAGCCCCGGTCAAATTCTCGATGACATAGTAGGGATTTTAGCCGCGGATTTACGCGGATGAACGCAGATCAGCGTTAATCCGCGTTCATCCGCTAATGATTTAGAACTTATACTTCAAAGCAAACTGCATCTGCCTCGACGATCCCGAGTCGCCTGTCGGGAAGCGCGTGGTCGTGATCACGCCGAAGGCGGTGCTACCAACCTGCGCGGTCCGTCCGGGTTGTCCGAAGTTGGCGTGATTGAACACGTCAAAGACTTCCCAGCGAAACTCGATCATCTGGGTTTCAGTCAGTTTTGTACGCTTAATCAGCGACAAGTCTGTGTTGTGGAAGCCTGGTCCGATAATCACGTTACGTCCCATGCTGCCGAAGTGATAGATGGTCCGATTGCCAACCGCGGCAACCGGTAAAATCACAGTCGCTCCTGACGGGCACGTACCACCGGGCCGTGGATCGCAAACGGCGGGCGAAAACCATTGCACACCGATCCCAGACGCAGCCGGTCCCGTCGAAATCGTGACTGGACCGCTGACATCAGGACGAAGTGTCGCCAGACCAGTCAACGAGTTTGCGTTGGCGGCCTGGATCGCACCGATTGCCGCAGCATTACCTGCCAGCAACGTCACGGGATTTCCGCCCTGCGATTGCTCGATGAATGAGAGCTGCCACCCTTCTTTGAATTGATTACCCTTGAACGGCAGCTCGTACAATCCGCTGATCACAAATCGATGACGCACATCGAAGTCTGACAAGCCGCGATCGTTGCGCAGGTTGTAACTATCCTGCACGGTCACGCCTTGCGAGCTTTGCGAGTTGTAATCGATTGATTTCGAGAAGGTGTACGAAGCATTGAACTGAAGCCCCTTGCCCATGCGCTTGTTTGCGGTGACCCAGAGAGCGTTGTAGTTCGAATTGCCCGTGCCTTCACGGAACGTAATGTTCTGGAGCGGCACTCCCGGACCGATCGGGCTGCTTGGCGACAGCGCCGGGAACGGACGCACTGGATTGAGCGCTGCATTCAAGAATATCTGATTCAGGTTTCGCGTGAGCCGCAAGTGTGTGCCCTTCGATCCGTAGTAGCCCACTGTTACTGCTAAACCCGGCCGGACCTCGCGCTGCACGTTCAGGTTCCACGATTGGATGTAAGCGTTGTCGAATTCCGGATCGGAAGAGCTGGGTGAAATCGTAGATCCCGGCACCGCGTTACAGCCGACCTGACAGCTTGCATTGAAGAGCTGCGTAGTCGAATTCGCCGGCAACGCCACGGCTGTCGCAAACGGCGGGTTCGCCGCGTTGCCGGTTACGAGATTCGTAATCGGCTGGTCGGCGAGAATCGCGTAGGCGCCGCGGATCGAAGTCTTTCCGTCCTTCCACGGATCCCATGCAAAACCGAGGCGCGGTTGAAAGTTTTTTGAGTTCGTGTGATAGACCGGGGCAATGCCGTTGTTGACCTGTATCAACGAGTTAACTTCCGGCACGTAGTCGACGAAGCGATCGAATCGCTCGGTCGGCGACATTAACCAATCGTAGCGGAAGCCAAGCTCTAACGTCAGATTGGGACGCACTTTGTAGTTGTCCTGAACGAACGCGCCGAGTGCGCCCTGCGCGATAGCTGAGGAAACGTCGCCAAGCGTAACGTTAAAGGCATTCGCAGTTCCGGCGAGAAACGCCGCCATGTTTGCGAACGCGAAGCTGCCGGTGTCCTTGCCGGTATTATTGTTGTAAAAGCGCCGCCATTCACCGCCAAACTTGAGCGAGTGATTACCGCGCAGATAGTTCAGCGTGTCGGAAACGACGTAAGTAGTATCTGAACGCCCTTGCGGGAAGCCGGTCGGCCCGCCGAAATTCAGACCAGTTCCGCCAATCGCCATCTGCGGTAATCCGATGTCCTCTGTAACGCCGTTCTGGATGCCAAAGTCGAGCGGGTTGAGTTGGGCGTTTGGCGTGAAAGCGATGTGGATTCGGTTGAAACCAAACCGCGCTTCGTTGACGACTGCGGCGCCGAAGGTGTGCGTTTCATTCAGCGTAAAGATCTGCCGGCGAGATTGGCGCGTGTCGCCAAAACCCGGAATTGAGTTTCCCTGTAGCGTCGGCTCGCCGCGCTCATCGCGTTGCAGTGCGTAGTAAACATGCAGGCGATCGTTAACGCCGATATTGTGATTTACGTCGAGGGTTCCCTGGTCGATATTCACCGGCGCCGTAGCTGAACCACCGAAACCGTTCGCGCCTACGTTCGGGAGCGGAATCAACGGCAGGAGGGCTTTGATAACCGGATCCGTCACCCCTGCGCGTTGGGCAGCCGTTGGAACAGTCGAAGCGGGAAGCGTCAACCCCTGTCGTTGGCGCAAGCCTTCATAGCTGAAGAAGAAGAAAGTTTTGTTTTTACCCTGGTAGCCAAATACCGGCCCGCCGTCACCGAAATGCGGCACGTTCAAAGGTCCGCCAACATTGAATCCAAACTGGTTTCGTTTGAACGGAGCCGGCTGGGTTGTGCGATCAAAGAAATTGCGTGCGTCGAAATAGTCGTTGCGCAGGAACTCGAAAAGCTCGCCGTGATAGTCGTTCGAGCCCGAGCGCGTGGCGATGTTGACGATCGCGCCGGAGTTGCGGCCGTACTCAGCGCTGAAGGTTGAGTTGTCAGCCTTAAACTCCTGAACTGTGTTGATTGACGGCTGGAACGTGATCTGGTTCTGGACCATGTCATTGAGATTGATGCCGTTGATCATGAAGTTCACGGTGTCTTCGCGATTGCCGGCAGTGTTAATTGCAAACGAGCCCTGACCGCGCAGTGGGGCTGTAAGAAATCCGTTTTGGGGCGGCGTCACCGAACCCGGAATCAAGAGCCCGAGATCGACGAAGTGACGTCCGTTTAGTGGAATCTCCTGCACGGTGCGTTGATTGATGACGGTGCCGACTGACGTGGTGGCAGTCTCGATCACGGGTATGTCTGAAGAGACCTGTACCTGTTCAGAGATTGCGCCGACGTCCATCTGAAAATTCTGGACGATAGTTCGGGCAACTTCGAGCGTTACCTGATCCGCGACCTGCGTTTTGAATCCCTGGACTCTTACTTCGATTGCATAGAGTCCGACGGGCAAGGCTGCAACCTGATAATTGCCGTCGCTGTCGGTCTGCGTGGTCCGTTCAGTCGCGGTGCTTTTATTCCTAACGACGACAGTTGCATTCGGCAGCACCGCGCCTTTGGAATCGGTGACGGTGCCCTGGACTGTGGCGGTTGATTGGCCCAATGCTGTGGAAGTCGCGAGGAGAGCGGCTACGAGCATTAAGAAAATAGCGATTCCTTTGCTTAGCATGTTACCTCCAAGAAAATGCGGGCGGTTGTAGGAAGGAGATTACCTCCTAGCAATGTGAGTGCCGTGACTGCACGTGATGCACCCCGAGTTTTCCTTAGCAAATCGTGATTTCGGACAGCCTTGAAAATCCAAAAACCACAAGGCCATCCGAAATTATCTACCAACGCAGCAGGAAGTCCTTGAGCGTCTCGTACATCTCGTCGAAAGAATCAGCACAAAACAGGACTGACTGGTAATGGGTTGGATCGTAGATGTTGTTCGCGGCGGCATCGATGTCGAGCGGTAGCAGCTCAGCTTTGTGCATCTCCGGCATCTCGCCGGCTGACGACAACAATCCTGTTCCATAAGCCTTGACCCGACCATCCTCACGCAACACGCCAAACTCGATCGTGAACCAGTAAACACGCGCCAGCCGATCGAGATCGCTCGGGTCTTCAGTGCGCTTCACTGCTTCGCCGAAGAGCCGGTTGAGTTCTGCGAGACGCGTGCTGGCGAGTGTCACGGCGTGACCGATGAGCTCGTGGGCCACGTCGGGCTCAGGCGTGTACAGCGGTGTCGAGTGATGGCGAATGTACTGCGTCGAAAGAAATACTCCGCGGGCCAGCGACTCGAGAAAAATCCGCGGCTCAACGAGACCGGCGACGGGCTCGAGACGGAAGCCGCTGATCGCTTCGACTTTCCGGCTCACTACATCGAGTTGCGGGATGCGATCCTTATCAAACGCCAGGCGATCGATGCAATCGAGATATTCAGCGCAGGCATGTTCGCGGTGCGCGGGACCAAGCGCTTGCCAGATCGTTTTCCAGACGCCGTGTTCGAGCTCTGTATAAGGTGCGGCGGGAATGGGTGAACCGGGTTTATAAGTCATGGCGATCTCGGCAATCGCATTGCGCCGGGCGCGGTATTCCTGGTCGCGAAAGCCCGGATGGTCCGGATCTAGTTGTACCAGGGAGATGTCTACGTGGTCGCGTAATGGTTCAATGGCTGTAATCACTTTGTTCACCTCGAAGAAATAAAAACGGCCACCAATCCTCCTGGGATTGATGGCCGGTTTTAGGAAACCTGTCTTTGGTGCTACATGGTCAATGCACGCCGACAGCCCATCGCCTGACCGTCCCTCCCATTGGAGAGCGGGCCGTAATAGTAATAATAGCGATAAAGGCTCTGGCTCATGACCGTTGAAAAGAATAGACCCGCAAGAAGCAGATCGTCAAGGCAGAATTTAGCTAAAACTTCAACACCTGACGCGACGAGAAGAATTCTTTCCACGCGTCGCCCTTCTTTAGCAGCTCAGGCACATTTGTGATCGTGAAGTCGTCGATCTTTATGCCCTTCGAGATCTGCGGCCACGTCAGCGGCATCGAGACTGTCGCCTTCGGCTTCGCACGCGCCGTGAACACCGCTGCCAAACTCTTGCCGCGTGCGTTCTGCATCCAATCAACGTATACCTGCGTGCTCTTTCGCTTCGCAATCGTCCTCTCGACCGTAGCGATCTTCGGCGCACGTCGCGCAACCTCGCTCGCAAACAGTCGCGCAAACTCCGCCACCTTTTCGTACTCGTTCGCCGGCTTGAGCGGCACATAAATATGAATGCCCGACGATCCGGAGGTTTTCGGAAACGCCTTCAACCCGATCTCATCCGCGACCTCCTTCACGACAAGCGCCACCTGCAACACGTTCTCCCACGGAGCCTTTTTCGGATCGAGATCGATCGCGATCCAGTCAGGCTTGTCGAGCCGTTTGATCGTCGAGTGCCACGGATGCTGTTCGATCGTGCCGAGCGTCACGAAGTGCAGCACCGATCCGATTGTTGAATAAACTCCGTAGTCGAGCTGCCGGCCTTCCTGATTCGTGAGTCGCGCGGTCTTGATGAACTCAGGCGCGCTTTCGAGGTCCTGCTGAAAGAACATCGGCGCCTTGATGCCGCGCGGATATCGCTGGAGGATCGCGGGCCGGTCCTGCAAGTATGGCATGATGTAATCCGCGACTTTCAGGTAGTAACTGAGCAGGTCAAACTTCGTGAGTTTCTCGTCGGGCCAGTAAATACGATCGAGGCTCGTAACCGCGACCTGCTCGCGGCCCGCCTTGATGATCAGGTCGCCTTTGGGCCGGTCGAGGCTGAGAAATTCTTCAACTGTAACAACCGTGCCGCTTTTTTGTTTCGTTCGTTTTACTTCTTCTTTAGGCATGCTAAATTCGGACCATGAGAATTACATTACTTTGCCTGATTCTCGCCGCATTCATCGCCGCTCCACCGCAAACGGTAACCTATAATATCGACGCCAGCCAGAGCAAGTTTATGGCCCACGCGAACCGCAGCGGACCTCTGTGGTTCAAAGGGCATAGCCATCATCTTGCGGCAAGCGACTTCAGTGGGCAGGTCGAGCTTACGCCTGACACGATCACGCCTGCGTCGCTGCGACTCGTCGTCAAGGCTGCGTCGCTGCACGAGACTGGCGCCGACTTCACTGAACCGCAGAAGCAAATCATCAACAAAGAACTGAAAGATATCGTGCTGCATCCGGACCAGTATCCGGATATCACTTTTCAGAGCACGAACGTGACGGCGAAAGGTTTGGGGGGTGGTCGATACGACGTAAAGATCAACGGCAACCTGACGCTGCATGGCGTTACGAAGCCGATCATGATCCCGGCAACCGTCACGCTGAAAGGGGGCATGTTACAGGCGGTTGGCGAGTTCAGCATCGATCGCGACGATTACAAGGTGAAAGCCACGTCAGCATTTCACGGGATGGTGCGCGTCGATGACGATATCAAATTTGAATTTGATATCGTGGCCCGTAGATGAACACGGATTAACGCTGATCTGCGTTTATCCGCGTAAACCCGCGGCTAATATCCTTCCGGGTGTTTAAGCATCCAGCGCCACGCAGATTCGATAATCAAGCCCAGGTCCTGGAACTGCGGCTGCCACCCGAGCTCGCTCTTGATCTTGTCTGAGCTCGCAATCAACACTGCCGGATCACCTGCCCGTCGTGGTCCCATGCGAACCGGGATTTCCTTTCCTGTGACACGCCTCGCCGTCTCGATCACGTCATGGACACTGTATCCATCGCCACCACATCCGAGGTTGTAGATCGCGCTACGCTCACTCAGAACGTCGAGCGCGAGAATGTGCGCGCGCGCCAGATCGATTACGTGAATGTAATCGCGAATGCACGTTCCGTCAGGCGTTGGATAATCGTCGCCAAAGATCTCGACGTGAGCGCGTTTCCCGGTCGCTGCCTGCAACGTGATCGGGATGATGTGCGTCTCGGGATCGTGATCCTCGCCACACTTCTCACTCGCGCCAGCAGCATTGAAATAACGCAACGATGCGTACCTAAGCCCATGCGCCTTCTCATACCAGTGCATCGCGCGTTCGAATGCGAGTTTTGTTTCGCCGTAAGTGTTGGTGGGATTGGTCAGCGCTGATTCGAAGATCGGCTGTGCCTCGGGCTCACCGTACGTCGCTGCAGTTGAAGAAAAGACGATGCGACGAACACCACAATCATGCATCGCATCGAGTAAAACCAATCCCGCGACGACGTTGTTTTGATAATACTTCGCGGGCTTCTCGACCGATTCACCGACGAGCGACGACGCAGCCATGTGAATGACCGCATCGATGCGATTGTCGTTCAGTGTCTGGCGAAGCTTTTCTGCCTCAAAAAGGTCGCCTTCAACAAAACGGGCGCCATCAACAACGGCGCCGCGATGTCCTTTGGATAAATTGTCGTAGACCACAACTTCGTGGCCGTCGTTTACCAGTTCTTCAGTGACGACACTTCCGATGTATCCCGCGCCGCCCGTTACGAAAACCCGCATGATGACCCTTGAAAATTTTTCGTTAACTGACCGCAACGTTCGGCTGTGTCGTCGCTGCATCCGCCTTAACCGGTTCTGCCGGCGTGACGTAAAGGATGCGACCACAGTTATCACACGTAATGATCTCGTCCCCACGCCGGATCTCGGCCATCATCTGCGGCCTCAAAGACATGAAACACGCGCTACACGAACGATTGCGCGCTTCCGCCACTGCCACACCATCGCGGATCCGCGCTCCGATTCTCGAATATAGAGAACTCATCGGCTTCGGCAGACTCGCGAAGACTTCTTCGCGTTCTTTGCGAGCTGTAGCCAACCGGTCACCGATCGTTCCAGTCTCGTCGTCAAACGCCTTAAGCTTCGCCTCGCGATCGGAATTCATGCTGGCGATCTCGTCTGCACGTTCCTTTAAAGAGCCTTCCGCTTGTTCGAGTTGTTCCATTTGTTCGAGGATCTGTGTTTCCAGGCCTGAGATCTGTTTGCGCGCTGCGTCTGCCTCACGAATCGCGGCGGTGTATTCATCCGGCTTCTTTGACGACATCAGGTTTCGCTCGGCTCGCTCGGCGCGGCCTTTCTGCTCCATAACCTCGTTTTCGAGGCGGGCCCGCGTGTGTTTGGCTTCTTCGCGGCGGTTTTCGAGCGCCCTAATTTCAAAGGCGCGCTGATCGAACTCTCTCTCGATCTCAGCGCGCCTTTCAGGTGTTGCTTGTTGGTCTTTTTCTAGTTTTCGTATGGTCGTATCAAGATTCTGCAAAGCGATTAACTTCTGCAATTCCGCTTTCACTCTTTATTCACTCCTCAAAAGATCAGGGCTGTTTATGACGATTCCCATCGCTCGCGATCATCACACAACCAACACGGTTGATGCAAGTATCCACAGATTACACTGACTTGATCTGCGTAATCTGTGGATACTGAGTGTCGTACTTAGCTAAATGGGGCCGTTTACAGTCCGGATACGGCGGGGCGTGACGCGAATACGCGGCATGTTGATGTCGATCGACGGAATCGACACCGCCGGAACCACCACTCTCGGCATTGCGATATCGATATCGGGAAAAGCGATCCGCGGAATCACGATGCGTCGTCCAACCTGCGGACGGTCCAACGTTCCCGGAACCTTTGCTTCGCTCGGTGTCACGCGAATCGTTTGTTGCGACTTGTTGCGAATGATCGTGAGCGTAACGTCGCCCTCTTTCTTACGATTGATGACGCGCGATAAGTCACCAGGCGAGTCGACTTCTTCACCTTCAATCGCGGTGATCACGTCGCCGGCTCTCACTCCAGCCTTCGCTGCTGGTCCATCGTTAATAACCGACGTCACTAACACGCCCTTGCCACTCGTGATGCCAAAATAGTCGGCGAGTTGCTTCGTCAGCTCCATCGTGCTCACGCCGATCCGTCGAGTATTGCCAAGCGAGAATGAGAAGTTGCCATCGTTGTCAAACAAATCGCCACGGTTGAACGGCGCTCCTTCCCACTTAAACGATTTCATATCCGGGCCTTCAAATTTCCACACCCTCGGTTCGCCGCGTAAAAAATCACCGGCGAAGCTTTGGTTGAGGCGTTTCGTGACTGTTGCGGTGACTTCCTGTTCCGCACCGCCACGACTGAAACTCACTCTGACACTCTGATCCGGAGCGAGCTCCGAAACCAGTCGATTGAGTTTGCGAACGCTCGAAACGTTTTCACCGTCGATGCGCAGGATGACGTCGTCTTTGCGTAAGCCGGCTTTCTCGGCTGGGCTGTCTTTGACAACCTGCGTCACGCCGACGCCGCGCACCTGGCTCATGTGATACCGGCCCATGTTTTCGCGGCTGACGTTCTCGGCATAGATGCCAAGGAAGCCACCACCATCAATGAAAAAAGAGAACGTTTGATCCGTTGGTTCGTCGGGGGGAGACGGAGGCGGCGGCGCGGTCTGCTGAGCGGCTACGACACCCGCGGCCAGAATTAGAGCAAGCAGGAGACTAAAAAAATATTTAGCTTTCATGCGAGTTTCCTCCGGAAGAGTTTTGCGGTTACACGCAGGCCAGGCGAGTCGGTTCCAGAAAATTTAGATCAGCGTTTACCCGGGAAAATCCGCGGCTAAGAAAGTGGTTTGTAGATTTCCGTTTGGTCCCGGAGTTCGTAGGCGAGCTTGCCTTCGGTCTGCGCGAGATCGAGGTGGGCGACGGCTTCGGAGACCGACAAAAACCGGTGCACATCGTCAGCTTGCGGAAACATCTTGAGCGCAACATCCCACGCCGTCATACCTAATTTCGGAATGAGCCCGATCACCTGCGCCTGGCGGTCCTGAAACGCGCGGAAATACCGGTGAAAAAGCTCTTCGTAATCGTGGATGGGTTCGCCATGCCCGCCGTAAACGAGCGTCGGTGAGAACGATCGCAACCGCGCCAAGCTCACGAGATATTCCGCCAACGATGGAAAGCGTCGCGTCGGATCGATCGGATCGGGCGACAGCACGGGATTCGGCGTAATTCGTTTCAACACACAATCGCCGGCGATGATCGTGCGGTCCGCTTCGCGCAAAAACGAGCACGAACCGGGCGTATGACCGGGCGTGTGCAGAATCCGCAGGCTGCCGGACTCAAACTCGAGCTCACCGTCGTCCCACAGCGACGTGTATTCGTCGTCCCCAAACGAATCCGCGTATCTGCGCATGTACTCATACAAGCCGCGCATGCGCTCGATCTCAGCGTCAGGAACACCGGCGCGCACGAGCAACGTACGATGCTCTTCATACTCGAGACGACTGTGGCGATGGCCCGTCTCCCAGTTATGAACAAATACTTCTGCGTTCTTTGCTTCGTCGCGTAAGGAACGCGCGAGTCCGCAATGATCTTCGTGGGCGTGCGTGAGTACGATGCGACGCAGATCGGAAACGAGATAACCGGCCTTGCGCAGTCCCGCACGCAACGCCTCGATCGTTTCTTTCGTCTTTGGTCCAGTGTCGATGATCGTCAACGGATCTTCAGCGATCAGATAGACGTTTACCGGACCAATATAAAACGGAGTCGGCAGTGAAATAGGAACGACGCGCATCAAGCCACCAAAGAAAACGGTTGCCACAAAAAGGCACAAAAATCACAAATGAAAAAGCCGGTACTTCTGCTTTTTGTGGTTTTGTGCCTTTTGTGGCTAATAAATCCACTTGTTCGCGGCGATGAGATCATCGGCGATACGCTGACGTGCGGCGATCGTGTTCATCGGCTGCAACTTCGTAAAGCGTCGCAACGCGGCCAACAAGGTCCGCAGCTCATCACCTTCCGACATGCCCGCAAGCGTATTCTTCGCCTTCGATTCGATACGCTGAACGGCGTCGTTACAGAACACGCGCGTCATGTCGAGATATCGCTCCGCGGCTTTCTCGCCCTGCGACGCAGCGAGCTTGCGTGCGCGCAGGATTGCCGTTTCCATCGCATAGGTGTCCATGATGATGTCCGCTATTCCCATCAGGATCTCCTGCTGGTCGCCGAGCTTCATCATGTACTTCTGCGCGGCTGTCCCGAGCGTCATGAGCGCGACTTTCTTAGCGTTCGCCGTCAGCTTCTGCTCGGCAGCAAGCAACGAATCGTCGTCATCGAAACCCGCCATCTGCGGCGACAACACCTCATCCATCAACGCCTGCGCGGCCGGAAGCAGTGCCAGGTTGCCGCTCAGTGCGCTCTTCATCAACCGTCCCGGAATCAACATGCGATTGATCTCGTTCGTGCCTTCGAAGATCCGGTTGATACGCGAATCGCGATACGCACGCTCCGCCGGATAGTCAGCAGAATAGCCATAGCCACCGTAAATCTGGACCATCTCGTCAACCACGAAATCGCAGTACTCAGAAAGCGCGACCTTGATGATCGAACACTCCGCGGCGTACTCCTCGATCGCACGTAACCGCGCGTCCATGTCCTTGGAATCGACCGCGCCGACGCCCGCTTCGATCATTCCGAGCGTGCGGTAGATCATCGACTCGCCTATCCATGTGCGAATCGCCTGCTCCGCGAGCTTGGCTTTGATCGCACCAAACGACGAAATCGATTTGCCAAACTGGTGACGCTCGTTCGCGTAACGCACCGACTCATGGACCATCAACTTCATCCCGCCGCAGCACATCGCGCCGAGTTTAAATCGTCCGATGTTCAGCACGTTGAAAGCGATCTTGTGACCTTTACCAACCTCGCCGAGCAGGTTCTCTACCGGCGTGCGCACGTCGGAAAGCACGAGCGCCGTCGTGCTCGATCCCTTGATGCCCATCTTGTGCTCTTCGGCGCCCGACGTCAGACCCGGCTGGCGCTCGACGATGAACGCGCTGAACTTGTCGCCATCAACTTTCGCGAATACGATGAAGATGTCAGCAAAGCCGCCGTTGGTGATCCACATCTTCTCGCCGTTAAGAATGTATTCCTTGCCATCGTCGCTGAGACGCGCCGTCGCCTTCGCGGCCATCGCGTCAGAACCCGAGCCCGCTTCGGTCAACGCGTATGCAGTGATCAATTCGCCGGCCGCGATCTTCGGCAGGTACTTTTGCTTTGCGGCGTCGGTTGCGAAGTAAACGATAGGCAACAGTCCGATGCCACTTTCCGCGCCGAGCGTGGTGGCAAACGAAGCAGAGCGTCCGATGTTCTCGCCGATGAGTGCGCCGCTTGTTTGATCGAGACCGAGCCCGCCGTACTCTTCGGGAATGTTCGCTCCGATCAATCCGAGGTCAGCCGCTTTGCCAACGAGCTCGCGCGACAGTTTCCAGTCGTGCTTTTCGAGCTCGTCGATGCGCGTCACCACTTCGTTGTCGACAAACTGCCGCGTGGTGTCGGCGATCATGCGATGCTCTTCGGTGAAATCCTCCGGCGTGAAGATCTCCTCCGGCGTCCGCTCCTCGATCAGGAACGCGCCACCTTTGATAAGCTTTTTCTGTTCGGCTACGGCTGACATATTCGATCCTTTCTTAGCCACAAAAAGGCACAAAAACACAAAAAAGAAATGCCTCTTCTTCTGAATGTGTTTTATGTGCCTTTTTGTGGCTCAATTCAATCTGTGCCTTTTGTGGCTTAATTAAGTCGTTCCAAAATTCCCGCGGCGCCCATACCACCGCCGACACACATCGTCACCATTCCATATCGCCCGTTGCGTCGCTCCAACTCGCGCAAAATGCTGGCCGTCAACTTCGCACCCGTGCAACCGAGCGGATGGCCCAACGCGATCGCGCCGCCATTGACGTTAACTTTATCCGGATCGAGGCCCAACGTCTTGATCACGGCGAGTGACTGCGCGGCAAACGCTTCGTTCAACTCGATCACATCGATATCGTTGAGCGTCAGTCCTGCGAGTTTCAAAGCCTTAGGAATCGCAAATACTGGTCCAATACCCATCTCTTCCGGCGGACAACCGGCTGTCGCGTAAGCAACAAAGCGCGCCAAAGGTTTCGCGCCCAGCGCACGTGCGCGCGAATCAGACATCACGATCGCCGCCGCCGCACCGTCAGACATCTGCGACGCGTTGCCGGCTGTGATCGTTCCCTTCACGTGAAACGCCGGCTTGAGCTTCCCCAAACCTTCGGCTGACGTGTCGCGCCTGACACCTTCGTCTTTATCAAACACAACCTCGCGCCGTTGCTTCTTGCCGTTTTCATCCATGTCTTCAAGCACGACGTGCAACGGCACGACTTCATCCTTGAACTTGTCCGCATCCAGCGCCGCCGCCGCGCGCGTGTGCGAGCGCAGTGCAAACTCATCCTGCTCCTCGCGCGTCACTTCATACTTGCGCGCAACGTTCTCCGTCGCGAGTCCCATGCTTAGATAAAAGTCAGGATAGTGTTCGACAAGATATGGATTCGGACGAATGATGTGACCGCCCATCGGTATCATCGACATCGTTTCCAGACCACCGGCGACGATCACTTCCGCGCCACCGCTCTTGATCCGATCGGCCGCCATCGCGATCGACTGCAACCCTGACGAACAAAAACGATTGATCGTCATCGCGCTCGTCTCAACCGGCAATCCTGCGCGAATCGCAGCCGCGCGCGCGACGTTCATCCCCTGCTCCGCCTCAGGCATCGCGCAACCCATAATCACGTCTTCAATTTCTGACGTCTCCAGCCCCGGAACCCGCGCGAGCGCTTCTTTAATGACAGTCCCGCCCATCTCATCCGGACGCGTCGTGCGCAACGTCCCCTTCGGCGCTTTCCCAACCGCTGTTCTAACAGCAGAAACAATTACCGCATCTCTCATAACTTTTTCCTATCCGCGTTCATCCGCGAAAATCCGCGGCTAATTTCTTAGTGGTTTTCCTGTCTTCAACATGTGCGCGAGTCGCTCCTGCGTTTTGCGCATCCCGACTAACTTCAGAAACGCTTCACGCTCGAGGTCCAACAAATACTGCTCCGACACACGCGTCGGATGATTCAACTCGCCGCCGGTCAAAATCCGCGCGAGCTGTGTTCCGATCTCAGCATCGTGATCCGAAATATACCCGGCGCGCTTCATCTGGTGAATGCCGAGTTTCAACGTCGCGAGCGCAGGGTCGCCCAACGCGAGGATGTCTTTGCGTTGCTGCGGCTGAACGTATCCACTCGCAGCGAGCGCTAGCACTTCCTTCTTCGCATCTGCGATCAAGCGATCGGCATTCATCGAGATTGAATCATCAGCCGCCAGGAAACCGAGCGCTCGCGCTTCCTCCGCTGACGTCGCAACCTTCGCGAGCGCAATCGTCTCGAACGCACGCTTCACAAACGGAAACGGATCCGCATCGTTGACGCCTTTCGGAATCGAATCCATCACGCGCAGCAGCATCTCTTTCGTGCCGCCACCCGCGGGAATGATTCCGACACCGACCTCGACGAGTCCTATATATGTCTCAGCAGCCGCTCTTACTCGATCGCCATGCAGGACCATCTCACAACCGCCGCCGAAGACCATCTGGAACGGAGCCACGACGACCGGCTTCGGCGAATAGCGCAAACTCATCGTCGCGTTCTGAAAAACGCGGCCCATCATGTCGAGCTCTTCCCAGTTTTCCTCCTGCGCTTCCATCAGCATCAACATGATGTTTGCGCCGACGCAGAAGTTAACGCCCTGATTGCCGACGACGAGACCGACGAAGTTTTTCTCGACCTCGCCGAGCGCAAACTTCAGCATCTGAAGCGTGTCGCCGCCAATCGCGTTCATCTTCGAGTGAAACTCGAGACACGCGACACCGTCGCCGATGTCGATCAATGAGGCGCCCGAGTTCTTCTTGATGACGCCCGTGCGCTCCTTGATCGATTTCAGTATCAAAACGCCCGGCTGATCTGTTAGCGGAACGTACTTGCCACTCGCGAAGTCGAAGTACGACTGCTGCCCGTTTTCTTTCTTGTAGAAAGAGCTCGCTCCGGACGCTATCATCTGCTCGACATTCGCAGGCACTGCGAGTCCGTCTTCCTTCATGCGCGCGACAGACTTCTCGACGCCGAGCGCATCCCAAACCTCGAATGGCCCGAGCTCCCAGCCAAAACCCCAACGCATCGCGCGATCGACTTCGACCACGTTGTCTGCGATTTCGGGAATACGTTTCGCGGCGTAAACGAGCGTGCGAGAGAGCGTCTTCCAAAGGAACGCGCCCGCACGATCTTTGCCCCACGTGAGCGTTTTGATTCGCTCGGGCAGGTCCTCAATGTTCTTCGCCATGTCGAGCGAAGGAAGTTTGACCTTTTCGGACGGGCGATAGTCGAGTGTGGCGGTGTCGAGCGCCCAAATCTCGCGTTTGTCGCCTTCGCCTTTTTGTTTTTTGTAGAAGCCGGCTTTTGTTTTGTTGCCAAGGAGACCACGTTGGACCATCGTCGCGAGCACTTCGGGGACGACAAACATCTGGCGCTCTTCGTCTTCGGGCAGCGCTTCGTAAAGGTTTTTGATGACGTGTGTAAAGACGTCCAGGCCGACGAGGTCGAATGTTCGGAATGTTGCTGACTTCGGACGCCCGACTGCCTGACCAGTCATCTTGTCGACTTCTTCGATCGAGTAGCCGTCGTCGAGCATCGTCTTGATCGTGAAGAGCGCACCGAACGTGCCGATGCGGTTCGCGATAAAGTTTGGACGATCCTTCGCCGGCACGACGCCCTTACCGAGTCGCTGATCTAGAAAGCCATAAACGAAGCAGGAGACTTCAGGCTTGGTCCACTCAGTGCGAATGATTTCGACGAGGTGCAGGTAACGCGGTGGATTAAAGAAGTGAACGCCGAGGAAGTGTTGCTTGAAATCGTCAGAGCGCCCTTCAGCTAGTAGATGGATCGGAATGCCGCTCGTGTTCGAAGCAACAATAGATCCAGGTCTTCTATATTGTTCAACCCGCTCGAACAGCGACCGCTTGATCTGTAAATTCTCAACGACCGCCTCAATAATGAGATCACAATCTTTTATTTTTGGAAGATCGTCATCAAAATTTCCAGCCGTTACTAACGAAGCAAACTCAGGCGTGAAGAACGCAGCGGGCTTCGCCTTCACCGCCGCCTCGAGCCCCGCGCGCGCAATCCGATTCTTAACCTGCGGACTCTCCAGCGTCAGCCCCTTCGCCTGTTCCTCCGGCGTCAACTCTCGTGGCGGTATATCAAGCAGCAGCGTCGGCACGCCCGCATTCGCAAGATGCGCGGCAATCTGCGCCCCCATAGTCCCACTCCCCAAGACCACCGCCTTCTCAACGCGCATATCCTTCCTCCGACACTCCCGCCAAATTAACAGCCCTGCATAATACTGAATGAACGCTCATTCAGCAAGCTTTTGTTATTGGGTTTTAGACATTTCACATTGTGGGTTCGGTCATAAAGTGAAATTTCTCGGTCATATAGCACCTTAGAGATTAGGCTGGCAGGGATGCTTATGAATTCAGATGGAGCAAGAAGGCACAGGAACAAAGAAATTAATGATGCCATGGACTTTGTCGAGCAATTCACCACTCTTAATAGTAATTTCAAAACGTCTAGTATCGTCGGAACCTGGACTCGTGGTTTCAACAGTGATAATGACAGCGGCAATTGGTTTTTTGCAGTCGGCGGATACTCGGCCGTCGGCTCGGCAAATGTCAAGGTGCTCCCTGACTGCATGTATTTAATGGAGTTTGCTTTCAATTTCTCCGATAGATACAACTGGGACGCTCACAAGGGGGTGACCATGCCGCTTGGTCATCGTGTAAAGGATACAGAATTGGGTCGCCTGCACCTGGTCGGACTCGCGCAAGAATACGATATGGTTGGGACGTATGAGATGAGGGTATGCTGGCATAAGGGATATCGATATCCCACTGAGCCAGGTCAAACGGATGATCCGGGGAGGACCGGACGTTGAGTAGAGTGGATTTACTTTTGGTGACCTGTTTCTTAGGCGCGGTCTTGTCCGGTTGTGCTACTGTTTGGAGCGGTGGACGTAGTTCAGTCGAACCGGATGTCACTAAAGAAAAGCTTCAACAGTACGAGAAAGTGATGCATCTGACGTTTCCTGGGAGCACGCGAGGCCTCAATGCACGCGAGGTGACGGGTGGACCAGATGATGCGCTCTATTTAAAAGCGGAGATTGACAAGGACGAGTTGGATTCATTTCTTAAAAAGTCTCCGTTCGCAGATGCTAACCTGCGGAATGACCAAAAGTTTGTTGGCAATGAAAAAGGTCAAACATGGTGGCAACCAGACGACGTGAAAACTTATAAATCCGGTCAAGTGTCTCTAACGCAAGGTGAGGTTCTAAACATTCTCCTAGACCTCGATCAAGATAAGAAAGTAGTCATTTATCTGCTGTGGCATGAGACGTAGTTCTGTTACCGACAGGCAACTGCCCTCAGTCTTTGTGTCTGATCGTCGCGTAAACCAAAGGATCTTCCCTCGCTTCCAAACGAGCCCAACACATTTTCTGAGAAATGGTTTACTACTTGTGTTGGTTCTGGCGGCCCAGACGCAGGCCATGCTTCGGGCCGGTCATTCCAAGTTATAGTTGCGCCCGTGCTGATGTTGTGTCTTTTCATGTCGTGTCACAACAATCAACCTACTGCAAATGAACATGGACAAGACGACGTGTTGAAGGAAAAGATTAATGCACTTCAACACGAGCCGCTCGGACCCATTGAGCTGGGGAATCCCAGTGCCGCTCGAACGGGAAATACAGAATATATTGTCGCTCAGAAAGATCGAGCTGTTCCGCTTCTAATTGAAGTTCGCACTGAAGTTCAACTTCTAATCCACGGCGTTTTCTAGTTCGAGGCTCCGAAGCGGAACGCTTTCCAGTTCGTGATTCTCTGTCCAAGCAGGGCAAAATCCATCCAAATGCGAAAGCACGTATTGGTTGGCAGTCGCACGCGGCTCGCGTAACCCCGACATTGTCTTGATAAAAATGTCGCCAAGTAAATACTCGAGCTGCACTTGTTACCGGGACCCCAGGCGTGCCTAGTAGGGAACTTTAAGTACACCTTGGTTTCTAATCACACGGTCCTTCCAATGAAACTACACGTGTCTCGACCATTGGTGGTTGCAACGGCAACGCTTTCTTGCGCGCTCGCATGTAGCTCAGGCACTGCGCAAAACGCGACTGCCAATAAAACGCGCGCAACACTGGTTGCCACGCCTGCCGTCTCAGCCGCGACAGCAATCGCGTCCTCTTCTTCTCCACGAAGTTTTTCCGACGCCGATTTCGCGCAACATGTAACCGACCTCAGAATGCGCATCAAGTCCAAACTCGGCAGCAACGACTTCTCGATCGTTATTGAGCGCCCCTTTGTTGTTGTTGGTGACGAATCAGAAGAGGCGGTGAGGCAACACGCAACTAACACTATTAAATGGGCAGTCGATCATTTGAAGAGAGACTTCTTCACAAAAGACCCGAACGAAATTCTTGAAGTGTGGCTATTTAAAGACGACGCGTCATATCGAAAGAACGCGCGGCTTATGTTTGGAGATAACCCCAGCACTCCATATGGCTATTACTCGAGAGCTCACAAAGCCCTGATCATAAACATCAATACAGGCGGTGGCACCCTGGTCCACGAACTTGTTCATCCGCTAATGGAAGCAAATTTTCCAGCTTGTCCACCCTGGTTCAACGAAGGTATGGGATCACTCTTCGAGCAGTGTGGTACGAAGAATGGACACATTTACGGATACACAAACTGGCGGCTACCGGGTTTACAGCGAGCCATTCGCGAAAAGCGAATAATTTCGTTCGAAACTTTGATGTCGATGGATGCCCAAACTTTCTATAACGAAGACCGTGGTGAAAATTACGCACAGGCCCGTTACCTTTGTTACTACCTACAGGAAAAGGGACTGCTGCAAAAGTTCTATCAGGAGTTTGTAAATAAACAAAGTGAAGACCCGTCGGGATTTAAGAGCCTGAAGAAGATTCTTGGTGAGACTGATATGGATTCGTTCAAGATCCGTTGGGAGAAGTACGTGTTGACGCTGACCCAGGGATACTCGGTTGTGGTTGAGTAGAAATAAAGGACCAGGGCTAATGCTACACACAAGGTCTCCCAAAAACACGGTGAGAAAATTTCAAGTTATGACCGAAATCTGTAGGAAATTCTCACGTTATGCCCGACAAGAATTTCATTTAATGACCGAATCGTCCGCGTAAGTTATTGATTCCATTAACAGGCCAATTTCACTTTATGACGGAACCCATAGCGGAGCGAAACCGCGCCGGCATAAAGTGAAATTTGTCCGAGTTCGTGGTGCACCACCTGAACTATGAGTAAAGACTTAGGCATAGTTGACGTTCTTCGGATGTTTGGTTTTGATCCGAGTTGTCGTTCGAAGATTGTCAGGCATCAGGACAAACGCTACGAATCACACGAGCTGCTTCGAAGGGGTTGGCTCGATACTTATCAGTGTTTCCAGTCGAAGCCCGTATTCGATAACCTCGACTACATCATCTCGTTCATCGGGGTTGGTGGGACACAGGCCCGGTTGCTTGGCGTGTACAAAATTCTCGGCCGTCGAGTTGGAAATATTGGCGCGCTTCCGCTGGGATGCCCTTATAAGGAGTGGCAGAGCAATCCCTACTACTATGAATTGGAGCGTCAGCCGGGGTTTGAGACACTGGAACATCGAGTGATTATCGAATGGGGTCCGGCGACGCAAGCATGGCACCAGTACACCAAGAACAAGATGATCACTCAGCTTTTACCCAAGGGACATCTGCTTCGACTCTTTACGGACTATCTAGACTTCACCCTTACTCACGGAGAGTTACGTTATTTATTCGAACATCAAGAAGCCAATAGTGAGTGGCGTGCTCGGCTCGCGGCCGTCGCAGGTGTGTACCTAATTCTCGCAACTACGACCGGTCGACAGTACGTGGGGTCAGCTACAGGAATCGAAGGACTATGGGGGCGTTGGGCTGCATATGCGGCGGATGGCCACGGCGGCAATAAACTTTTGCGGAATCTTGTGATAACCGATGGCGCCTATCCCAATTCATTCACGTACTCTCTGCTTCAAATTCTGCCGAAGACGACAACTCTTGCCCAAGCCCTGGAGTGGGAGCGTCTCTACAAACAGAAACTGGGTAGTATGGCTACGGGACTCAATTCGAACTAGAGATCGTTCTCCAGACCGATGCCTTATCCTAGCGTTAAGGCCTCTGCCCTAGTTCACAGCCTTCAGGCTCTTAACAAATATCTCTGCCTTCTTAAAAAGCTCTTTAGCTTGGCCGTTGCTACAGTGATCGTTGTTTTGATGCTTGTTGGATTGCCGCTATCGCCTTCTGTATTTTCTCTTCTGGGCATAACATGCCTTCCGAAATTCTAATTAGGGGATTGATAATAAACCCTTCGCGCCATGTCCCCATTAGTTCCGTAGGTCTTGAACCGAACAACCTAAATACTAATCCAGGATGTCCTAGTAGAGGCAAACCAGCCAGACCAGCAAGCAAAGCTTGAAGTTCGTCGTGAGTGGGTAATCGCGTCAACGTACATGGGACCAACTCGAGAAGCGTTGTTGTCCAGGTGGTCAGTTGAGCGGCTGATGTACGAGACTTGCCCGGCAGCGGTTTCAAGCCGAGCGTTCGCCAAGCAGAAGTAGGAAAAGACTCGATTGCCAGTTTCCTACCAGAAACTAAATCGTCGCTGCTCTTCACACGTGAAAAGCCATGTGCGCCCAAAGCATCGAACAATTCAATCGAGAATCTCGCCATGCGCGTCCATGAGCCCGGCTTAACGCATCCCGGCAAACCCGTCTTTCCAGGAGTGGCGAGTTCACGCTCGCACCGACGAGCATGTTCAAAACCGTTCGCAGGGTCCTTCCAGCCTTGTGGGCCATCGATGAGGATGACATCAGCCTCATGAGCACTAGCTAGGTCAATCAGCCAAGAAGTTGCGTCTTCAACGCAAGGTCGACCCTTCAAGCCGTATGCGCTCGCCTCGACAAACTCTATTAAGACAGATCCATCGCGGAATTCAAGAATAGCCACACCGATATCCCTATACCGATTTGACGCGAGGTCGACTGACAGAATGCTCATATTCGAATCGGAGCGAGGGGAGGAAAGTCTTTATGCCAGAGCGGTTCCTTAACCTCCTGCCTTACAAACATACGCGAACTCAACAGCGGTGGGCATCAACTGAATAATGATTTGTCCGAAGTCGCAGGTGACATAAAAAGACTGGAACATTAGCGTAGCTGGGACGAGCTTGCACGGTCTGAGGCTTGGTTCACAATACCGAGTTAAACGGTCTTGCGGCAGCGACCGTGTTTTTGGGATATTTGTTTTTGACGTGACCACGATAGACCATTGGTTATCACGCGCGGGAGACAGCACCGTCAACACGCGGCACATGAGTTCGCGGCTGGGCGGATCGGCCTTCATGGATTTCGCGGGCGCGCGACAGCGCTGCTTCAACGTGCGGAAGCATATTCTCTTCGCCGAGAAATTGCAGAAAATCAGACTGCCTCAACAACTGGTCGGGTTGACTACGGGCGCCACACAGCAGCAGCGTTCGGCCCGTCGCGCGCAGCCGTTCGGCCAGCCTCTCCAACTCGTGCAGACCTGTAGCGTCGATAGCTGTCATATTTCTTAAGCGCAAAATCACCACCGCTGGAAGTGAGTCTACATCGACCGTCGCCTCGGATAGTTTCTCAGTGGCCCCAAACAAAAATGGACCATGAATACGCAATACCAGGACGTAGGGAGGTAGCAGCTTGTCCTGCAAGACGTGCGGACGACCATCCTCAATATACTCCTCCGTCACCGGCGCAACTGTAGTCGTCTGCGAGACTCGATAGATGTAAAGCAACGCGGCGAAGAGCATTCCGATCTCGACTGCGACAGTCAGATCGGCGAGCACGGTGAGGGCAAAGGTCATCACCCACACGGTTATGTCCGCTTTCGACAGCCTGAGTATTGTTCTTACTTCACGCCATTCACTCATGTTGTAGGCCACCACGAAAAGAATCGCTGCGAGCGTGGCCAGCGGAATGAAACGCGCAAGGGGCGCGGCGACTAATAAAATGACGATCAGGGTTAGCGCGTGGACCATCCCCGAAACGGGAGTGCGAGCGCCTGATTTAATGTTGGTGGCGGTGCGCGCGATCGCGCCGGTAGCCGGTATCCCTCCCACGAACGGGACGACGAGGTTGGCAACACCCTGAGCAAGCAGTTCAACGTTGGAATTATGCCTGTCGCCACTCATGCCATCGGCGACTACTGCGGATAGCAGACTCTCAATAGCAGCGAGCATCGCCACCGTTACGGCCGCAGGAAGGAGCGGCACGATTAGATCGGGTCGGACCTGCGGTAAGGAGACATGTGGCAACCCGGTCGGGATGCCGCCGAACTTACTGCCAATGGTCTCGACGGGAAGTTCAAAAACAGCCACGGCGAGCGTAGCCAGCACGAGGGCAACAATCGAGCCTGGGACGCGCTTAGTGAGTCGTGGGAGCAGCAGAATGATCAGGAGCGAACTGACGCCAATCAGCAGTGCGGGCCACTGGATGCTTCCGAGGCCATTCGCCACAAGACGCATGCGCAATATGAACTCGCTTGGTACCGCCTCGGTCTCGAGGCCAAGGAAATCTTTAATCTGTGTCGAAGCGATGAGGATGGCAATGCCATTCGTGAAGCCAATGGTAACCGGTCGCGGAATGTATTTTACCGCCGTTCCTAAACCCGTCACCGCCATGAGCATGAGGATTACCCCGGCCATTATGGTGACCATCAGCAGGCCGGAAACTCCGTGGGCCGTGATGATTCCAGCCACGATGACCACAAACGCTCCCGTAGGACCACCGATCTGAAGACGCGAACCACCTAAAGCAGATATGAGAAAGCCGGCGACGACTGCCGTGTAAATTCCGGCCTGCGGCGTAACGCCAGAGGCGATCCCAAATGCCATAGCCAGCGGGAGCGCCACTAACCCAACGGTCACACCCGCAATTAGATCTGACGACAAGTCGTGCCTGGTGTAACCCGCTCGCAGGCACAAAACCGATTTTGGAATCCATTTCTTATTCAGCGACGTCACGGTTTCTTTTTAGAAAGGAGTAATGGGAAAGTTCTTGCCGCTTCTGTGCTCGGAATCAGTTTTACGCGGCCTTTTGGGTAAGACTTCGTCGACACGAGGCAGTGCGACACTGGCAGACCGCTCGGTCCTCTTCGAAGGAGTTTAAGTAGTCAACGGTTATCTCTTCTCCAGGCAGGATCTCCTGCAGTGCGAAGATGATCATGAGTCCGTCAATAATGAAGACATCTGCATTAGGCTCACACGAGTGGTTAATGTACTGCGTATCGTTCCCACGCACGCTTCCGTCGATGTAAAGGTCCGCGTCCAATTCACTGATGCGCTTCACGCCGGGTCGTCTCATTCTCCGCATCGCCTCCGTGTGAGTAATTCTTTCACCGGCGTATTCTGCTATGGCACAGTTTTTCGGAATGTGAACAGTCGCGAAACAACCGAAGCCCTGAAGTCGAGACTTCTTAACTGATAATCCGATCATCAACTTCTCCCCACCCCCTCAAACGTTCCCTTCCTCATGAGTTTTGCCGCCATTAATGATCGAGCCTGTTTTCAACGAACGCGCTGAGACGCCGACCGGCGTGCGGCTTTAGTCGGCGCGACCGCGTGAATCTCTTCAAGCATGCTGCGCACGCCGACGAGGTGGTGATTGAAGATTTCTTTGGCCGCATCAAGCAACTTAAATATGCTCTTGTCGCTCACGGAGTAATAGACGTTCGCGCCGTCTTTACGAGTGACGACGATATTTCTGTTGCGCAATACAGCAAGTTGTTGCGAGGCGTTAGCCTGCTCGACATCAAAACGTTGGCTGATCTCGTTGACGGTCAACTCACCATCTCGCAAGGCATCAAGGATAGAGATTCTCAAGGGGTGAGCCAGAGCTTTGAAAAAGTCTGCTTTAAATTCACTGAGTTGCTGTCTCATTCAATGCCTGTTCTCCCTTTATTAAACGACTCGGATATGCACATCTGCACATTCTTGCATATCTTAATGTTATCATTGCCGACTCGTCAATAAAACACTAGTCCACGAGTTAGGAACGCTACAAAATTACGATCGGGGAACCCAAACGATCATCCCGATACCAACTAGATGCACGCGCGCTCGCTTTGATCGAGGAGAGCTGATAATCGGTCGATTGCCAGGTAGGAAGATGTTGACCTCACAAGATCGCGACCGAAGGCACATGGCGATGGGACCGCAATTAGAAGCCTCCCACAAACATACAATTACTGAACGTAGAAAGATTGGATGCCTGAAGTTCAGGTTCATGACCGTAAGCAAATAAGTTACACTTTTCGATTCGATGCGTTGGGAGCAAGCTCAAAGCAAAAGATTTTCTTCTTATTCATATCGGACGAACAAGCGCGCCGAGTTCCGAGAGGTTGTTCGTAATGCTCTTCAGGATCTCGTTGAGACGGGGCAAGCGCAACGAGCTGAGCTCTGGGGTTACTGAGAGCTGCTTGACCATACTCATGGTGCCATCCTCAATGCGGTCAAAGCGGCAATCGAAAAGAAGCGGAGATCTGAGTTGCCAGAGGCTGTCACTAGGCTTTTGATAGATTTGGAAACAGAAGGAATACGCGATGCTTAGCTCGGCTGGAGCAAGGTTGCGATGCTTGCTATTTCTTTTTCCTGGACATCGTGGATGGAATGGGTGAAGCAATGATTGAAACCGAACTTGATGTACTGCGCGATGTCTCGCACCGGCTCGAAAGTGCGGGAATATCGTATATGCTGACCGGTTCAGTAGCGATGAACTACTACGCTCAGCCACGAATGACACGCGATATTGACCTTGTGGTTTCGCTCAATGAAACTCAAACCGAAGCATTTTTCAGCTTGTTCGAAAGGGAATACTATCTTGATCGGCAAAGCGTTGCTCACGCCATCTCCCGGCGTCAAATGTTTAATCTCATTCACAATGACGCAGTAATTAAGGTGGACTGCGTAGTACTAAAACCCGATGCTTACCGACAAGAAGAGTTTGCCCGCCGCCGGCAAATCACCTTAGGTGATTTTGAGACCTGGATTGTCAGCCGCGAGGATCTAGTTTTGTCCAAACTGGTTTGGGCAAAAGATTCAAAATCAGAAATGCAGCTGCGCGATGTCCGTAATCTTTTAAGCTCAGATTGTGATATTGACTATCTACGTAGCCGGGCGAAGACACTGAAGGTGGACGAATTGCTGGAGGAGCTTCTGGCTGATGAATGACACCACACCAAACATTGCCGCGATTGTTCGCGAACGTTTGCTGTCGCGATCCGGCGCTGAACGAGTTGTAATGGGGAGCCGAATGTTCGATGTTGCGCGAACTATTGCGCTCGCCTCATTTCCGCCAGGTCTTTCTGAGACTGAAACAAAAGGACGGTTATGCGAACGGCTTTATGGGAACGAGGTTAACGTTGAGGCTTACATCGAACACCTCATTATCAAAACTCACTGAACCCTTTGTCGTTTACCGATCTCTTTGCGCATTCCTGCTTTGATTAACAGCACGGCTACAGGCTTGTCCTGATGATCTGCCAATTCAGGAATGTAAGCCAATACCCTGGCCTTAACTTGCTCGTATAAAGCGTCATATAGATCGGGTGTAATTGCCGTCTCAATGTCCTCTCCGTATGCCGGTCTCAACATCCGTTCATGACAGTCCTTCCATCGATCATACATGTCATTGTCTTGATCAGTGTGACGTGATGTGACGAATGCAAAGAGGGCCTAAGTTATTGATTCCAGTAATAGACCAATTTCACTTTATGAGAATTGCGCGCACGATCTCATGCGAACCGAGCGGCAGCAAAACGTAATCCCATGATTTCGGTCGGCTTTGCGCGCGTTAACAAAAAACGTCCGTGTCGGATTTGTGGCAAACCCACTTATTGTGGCTTTTCGAGGGACGAAGTACTTCCATCTGCATGCAGCTTTGCCTCAAAAGTCGGAATCGCACTTGGATCGGGTCAGTACAGGGAGCGATAGCGACCTGGTCACACCATGGGGGGTCAAGAATCATTAGGAATAT
>JGI24751J29686_10000126_pt1 | contig 38541 bp, 35 predicted proteins | sample KBSSwiS6_FD_29686 | JGI IMG/M metagenome (IMG submission 29686)
TCAAGCCGATTTACCCGCCAGAGCACCCGATCGGCGAAGGAGCCCGGGTTGGCGTTCATGTATGCGTTGACCTCACCGACGGCTGGCTTTGACATGGAGCGGGCAGCACGCTGCGCGAGGAGCTGAACCAGCAGGCGATCCTCGCGTTGCTTGCGCTGGATCAGGAAGTTCGGATCCTTGTCGATTCCGTCTTCGCGAGCGGCAGCTACGAGGATGCGCCGGTCGACCAGCGAATTGACGACCGCCTGCCGGACCTTGGCCTCGTCGACGCCCTTCGGCAGGCGTGTGATCTTGAGTTCTTCATTCACTTCACCCTGGGTGATCTCATCTCCGTTGACGATCGCCACCACCTGCCCCTCGGGCTTCTTTTCGCAACCGCCGAGCAGCAGCGCAGCCAGGGTCAGCGGAATCCAGATTTGCCTAGCCAAGAATTTCTTCCTTTCTCCGAGGTGGCGGGTCATCTGCCAATGGGACCAACCAGCAGTTCGCGCAATCTCGCCGACGCGCCGGCAATAAGTGCCTGGACGAACCGGGCGAGCACCGGTTGCGCGGTGGCATCGTTGGCCAGGGTGGATACGCGCGCCAGCATGCCATCGGGCACCTCGCGCTCGAGGTTGGCGAGCAAAAGGTCTCGCTTCTGCCCCAGCCAGGAACTTGGAATCCGATCGCCCTGGCGTGTCCAGTAAAGCACATGCTCGACCCGATCCGGCGTGGAGGCAACGAACTGGTTTGCATTGATCGAGCGGCCAGGGGCAATTGCCAGGGGTTCGGTCTGCATCGGCGACAGCGCAAAGCCGCCGGCCGTGTAGCAGACTTCGGGCCGGTGAATCTGGAGCACCCCGTCCTGCTCACTGTTATAGGCCAGCATGAGCATGACGGGTGGAGCGTCGGGCGCAATGTAGGTTCGGCTCACGATGTTGTCGTAGAGCCGATCAGACAACTCGTCCTGGGTCGGGAGAATTACCCCCTCGCTCGACAGATATGTCCAGGGACCGATCTGGTCGGGAACCCAGTGCTCGAGCACGCCGCGCGCCAGGCGAGGCCGGCGCTTGTCCGGCATACGCGCATAGGCCGTGCCGGCCGCGGCCGCAAACAGCGCGCCGATGACGAAGTCGCGGCGCGCGGTCATGCTTGCGCCACAACAAGGCGGCGCGGCGTCACTCCGACCACGCGCTGCAAGACCCAGTCACTCGCACCCAGCGCGACGAGCGCGACCGCGAACATGACCAGTCCCGCGACGTTATGCATGTAGCCCTGCGCAACCGACTCGCCGAAATGGTAGGTCAGTAGCAGGAGGATGAGGACGCGCACGAAATTGGCCAGCAGCGCTATGGGGACCACCAGCACAGCGAAGGCCATGGCATAACCCAGTCGGTCCCCATATCGCAGATGGATGTAGAGCAACGACAGGGCACTGAGTGACACGATCGAATTGAGACCGGCGCAAGCCGCTGCTACGAGGAGCTGGTATTGCCCTATCTGCAGCATGACCCCCTCGGCCCCGACAGGGTAGCCGAACAGCGCGAGCAGCCAGGCGCTGAACTGGGAGATTCCGATCTTCATCGGCAGCGTCACGGCATCGACGACGGAGTTCGGAAACGGAAAAACGAAGGTGAAATAAAACAGCGGGAACATCATCCGTCGCAAGGCCGCTGCCCCAAAGCGCGAATAGGCGGCGGTCAGGACCAGGCCGTATGACAGGAACCCCTCGACCTGGATCAGGGCGGTTATCCGCGCGAGATACCAGGCGGGCAGGAGCAACACGAGCAGGAGCGCGACAATGGCCGATCGGCCGTGCTGAGCCAGCGGCCTGGCCTGCGGCCATGAACGCCAGATCAGCCACAGGCCCGTGAAGAATACGATCGGGCCGTGCCCTCCTTGGTCAGTCGACCATCCCTCCTGGGCGACCCGCACCATGGTGGGGATGGCGATGGCCGCGCACCCCAGGAGCAAGGCAAGATCATCGGCGGCCGGCAGGAATACTGACCGCCGTCCCGCGCTCGCAGGATGCTGCGGCGCCGGGGGGTAGGCCGATCCGACCGCTATCGATTGCCGGGGCGCTTCCACCTCGATCAAGCCCGCGAGGAACCCAACGGCTTGCCGGATCGTTTGTGGCCGGACGCGACCCACGTAGAGAAACGGACCTTTGACACGAATTAAACCCCTCCTGAGCAACGGGCGCGCGGTCGCGATCCTCACCGCGGTCGTACTGTGCCTCCTCGCGGTTGAATTGATAGGATCGAAAAAGGTTCCGAATTGTTGTTCAACCCCCGTGGCAGTGGCGCGGAGCGATCTCCCGCCCAGCCTCCCTGCGATCCCGCCCGCGGCGATTGAGCCCAACCGGGTCCTTCCGATCAGTCCCGCCGACGCCGAGACGCTCAATGACGAGCGTCCGTTGGCCGACCGCCCGCTCCAGTCGGCTCCACCCGTGCACGTGCCGACCGGCTGGGACAAACTCGCCCTCGATACCGCCAAGCGCTGCCTCGCGACGGCAGTCTATTACGAAGCCGCCGGCGAGGGGTGGCACGGTGAATTGAGCGTGGCCCAGGTCGTGCTCAATCGCGTGCGACACCCAGCCTACCCGAAAACGATCTGCGGCGTGGTCTACCAAGGCGCCAACCTGCCCACCGGCTGCCAGTTCACCTTTACCTGCGATGGCCGACTGGCCCGCCCCCCCTCCCCGGTGGGCTGGAAACAGGCCGAGGCGGTCGCCGCCGCCGCGCTGTCGGGAACGGTCGAGCCTCGGGTGGGGATGTCGACCCATTACCATACGCGCGCAGTCGTCCCCTACTGGGCGGGATCGCTCGACAAGCTGGCAGTGCTGGGAAACCACATATTCTACACCTTCCCGGGACGAGCAGGCAGCCGCGTGGCGTTCAATGGCCGCATCAGCATCGACCCCATTCAGCCCGGCAGGTCTGCGCTGGGGGCCGACCTGGCGTCGGTCGATGGTTCAGCCACGACGATGCCCGGCTCCTTGGCCCCTGCCCCTGCCCCTGCCCCTGCCCCTGCCCCTGCCCCTGCCCCTGCCGCCATCGCCGCGGACCTGGGCCGGCCCGACAAGCTTGCAGCGGACACCAGCGCGTCCTTGGCGGTGGCGCGCAGGGGAGCGCTGCGATCGGACTCGACTGCCGGACGATTGCGGTCGGACGAAATTGGAGTGCCGCAACGGGCCCCTGCAATAGCCAACCTTCAAAAAGGTTCCTGAGGAAACCATCGGTTCGCCGCTCCACTCGAACACCTTGCGGAAATATCTATGTTTCCGAGTCGTTTATGCGATGAGCCGATAGTGATGTTTACCTGAGGTTAAGCCAACTGACGCACTTTTACGCCCATGACAAACGCCCTTTCTCGCCGCGTCCTCCTGACACGATCCTTCGCCTTCGGCGCAAGCACTTTCGTGCTCAGCGGGTGCGGACTAGCCGCCCAGGACGCCTCGGCCAGCGCCGAGAAGCGTCCAATCAAGACCCAGGTCCCGGTGAAGACGACCTCGACCGGCACGACGTTCACTTGGAAGCCCCTGCGCATCGGCGCGGGCGGCTACGTTACCGGGATCGACATCGCCCCCGACGGGACCAAGATAGTCCGTTGCGACTCCGCCGGCGCATTCATCTGGTCAGACGCGAAGGCTGAGTGGGTGCCCTTGCTTTCCAGCGCCACCATGCCGGCAAGCGAGTGGGGCCATGAGGTCACTCCGACCACGGGCGTATACGAGGCGGTGATCGCGCCTTCGAATTCCAGCCGGATCTACGTCATCTTCAACAACCGGCTGTTCCGGTCCGACGACAAGGGCGCCAACTTCAGCAAAATGCCCATGCCGTCGATCACTGCCTCCGCGATTGACGACTATCGGTTCTTCGGCCGCAAGATGGCGATCGATCCGGGGAACCCGGATGTGGTCCTGGTGGGGTGCCAGACCGGTGGACTGTTCATCACCCGAGACGGCGGCAGCACCTGGTCCAAACAGGCCGCAATCCCGAACCCTGTCTCGCCCCGTGGCGTCAGGATTGCCTTCGACCCAAGCTCCACCGCAAACGGTGCCACCCCTGTTGTTTACGTGTCCAGCCAGGGCAACGGGGTCTATCGCTCGAGCGATGGCGGCAAGAGCTTCAGCTTGCTCTCCGGCAGCCCGCTCGATCCGCAGCACATGGTGTGCGACAACGCCGGCCGGCTGTGGGCGACGGATGGCACCAACGCCGCCAACCTGCGCCGGTTCGCCTCCGGCAGCTGGACCAGCCTCGGGCCGCGCGGTGCGCCGATCAAGACCATCGCCATCAATCCGGCCAACAATTCGCATATTGTTCTGGCCACTTCCGGCGGATCAATCGCCCAGACCTTTGACGGCGGCGCGACCTGGACCGACGTCTACAACATCGGCTATCCCCAGGGAGCCGGCAATCGCGCGGCGAGCGATATTCCGTGGCTGGCTTGGACGAACGAGAACTACATGACGAGCGGAGGCATGCAGTTCGACCCCTCGGGCTCGAACAAGCTGTACTTCGCGGAAGGCATCGGCGTGTGGTGGAGCAACCCGCCAGCGACGTTCACGGGCTTCAACTGGACCTCGCAGTCGAAGGGCATCGAACAGCTGGTGTCTAACCAGTTCATTACCCCGCCGACCGGTGGCGCAGTCTACCTCGCCTGGGACCGACCGGTATTCAAGATCACCGATCCCGATACCTTCCCCAGCACGCACGGTCCCACCAACAAGCATTCGATCATCATGGGGTGGTCGGGGGACTATGCTCCGGACAACCCCAATCTGATCGTCGCGATGATCAACACCTGGGGTGCCGACCAATCGGGCTATTCGACCGACGGCGGGTCGACCTGGACGCAATTCGGCTCGATCCCGCCGGAAGTGATGGGGTCGGGCAAGATCGGCGGCGCCATTGCCGCGGGTGGCTCCAGCAACTTCGTGTGGGTTTCGAACAACAACGGCAACGTCTGGTACAGCAACGACAAGGGCGCGAGCTGGAATCGTTCCTCAATCCCGGGAGTTCCCACCACCGGGGAGACAGGTTGGGGCTGGGCCTATTATCTCCACCGCCAGATCCTGGCGGCCGACAAGGTCAACCTCGGCACCTTCTACATCTACAATTATGTGGCGCCGTACACGGGCCTGTACCGCTCCACCAACGGCGGGGCGACTTTCACCAAGGTCTATTCCGGTGAGATCGCTTCCGCCTCAAGCTACAATGCCAAGCTTTACTCGGTGCCGGGCCGGGCCGGCCACCTATTCTTCACTTCGAGCCTTCAGGACGGCCCCAGTCCCGCACAGACCTCTCTGATGCGCTCATCGGATGGCGGGGCGACCTGGACCGCCGTGCCCAATGTGCTCGAATGCCATGCTTGCGGCTTTGGCAAGTCGGCGACGACGGGCGGATATCCGGCGATCTATATTGCCGGATACCTCAGCGGCAAATGGGGCATCTACCGTTCGGACGACAATGCCGCCAGCTGGGTCAGCCTGGGCACTGCGCCGTTGAACGTTGCCGACCAGATCAAGACGATCGATGGCGACATGGCGACCTATGGCAAGGTCTATGTTGGCTTCGGCGGTTCGGGCGCGGCCTATGGTTCGATAGGCTGATAGCGAAAATCACCGGGCATCTGCCGGGAGCGCGGCCGGCTGTCACCAGTAGCCGGCTGCGCTGTCCTGTTTCAGGCGTGAATTGGCGAAGACCGCAACCACTAGTGAAAAGGCTGTCGCGATTATCCCGACCGGTATTCGGCGCAGGTTGCGCAAGGGCTCGTCGCGCTGAATTCTCGGCATGCGCCAGAACAGCAACTTGCTCGGCACGACCCACCGGCGCGTTCCGGTCCTCTCCCGTACGACTTTGCCGACCCAGCTCGGATCGGTCGCATTCCGCTCACCGATCAGCCGACCAACCGGCTCGGTCGGCGCCATCGCCATAAGGTGCTCGAACAACCAGATGTTCACGGCGGTTCCGACCACCATTCGCTGCTCGTGGGCAAGGATCTGGCTGAGCCGCGGCGGGTCGAAATAATGGGTCACCCGTTCGGCCTGAGTGACCAGGCAGCAATCCGGCGGAGCGGAAAACCCTCGCGTCTGTATCATCGCATTCAGGAACCCGTCTTCGCCGGGCGTGGGCACAGGGAGCCAGATCTGCCGGAGGGCCGAGGCCCATGCACAATAGAGCGAGCCGTTGATCGACCGATCGGCCCTGTTCGCCTCCGACACCTCGAGTGAAATCCTGTCGGTCAGGGACTTGCGCTGCTTGCGGGCAATCCGCTTCACCGGTCGACCGGAGCAGGCGACGGCCTGATCGTCAGCCAGCAAACGCTCAAGCAGTTCGCGGCAGACCTCCGGGCCGGCCAGTTCGACGTCCGCATCGACGAACAGGAACAGGTCGGTATCCGCGGCGGCCTCGTCGTGCACCACCATATTCCATGCCCGGCTCTTGCCGCCGATCGGCGTCTCGACGACTTCCGCCCGCCGCAACGCCGGGCCAAGGCATTTAGTCAGGGCCGTCTGCGCGACCCCGGCGGTGTCATCGGTACAGCCGTTGGCGAGGACGATCAGGTCGATCTCGATGCCCTGTTGGCCGAACAAGTCCTGCTGGGCCAGCGACTGGAGCGTCCGGCCGATTGCCGCGGCCTCGTTCCTGGCAATTATCGCAATGGAGAGGTGCTTGCCAGCCAGGGTCATGGTGCAGCGTCAGGCCTGATGCCGTCGACTTCAGCCGGGACACTGGTCGTCATGCGGTCGAACTCCCTCCGTCGCACGGTATTCCCGGACTCAGGCCGAAGACCGTGCAGCCTGACGATGAATAGCTGTCCTCAAAAAAAGTTCCGCCTTGTAATTGAATGGGAACTCCCTCTCCAGCACTCTTGTTGTTGCGGGAGCGCGGCCGGACACGGTCCGGTAGGGTTTTGAACGAAGGCGGAGCAAGTGCTGGAATCGTTTGATCAGATCAGGATCATAAATCTTCCCTACCGGACCGACCGGCGGGCGGACATGCTCCGCGAACTTGCCCGCATCGGGATGGCCGAAGACCCACGCGTCTCGTTCTTCGAAGCGATCAGACCGGCCGACAAGGGCGATTTCTATTCGATCGGAGCGCGCGGGGTCTATCTCAGTCACCTCCAGATCCTGCGGGAAGCAGCCGGATCAAGCGCAAACGTGCTGATCCTGGAGGACGACTGCCAGTTTACCCCGACTGCCCTCGGCAACCAGAGCTTGCCGGATCATGGTTCGTCCTGGGACGTCTTCTACGGCGGCTACGAGGCCGCGGACCCGGACGATCTCGATAACAGCGACATCGTCGGCGCACACATGATGGGGTTCACCGCCAGCACCGCGGGGCGCGTGTACGAGTACCTCGACAACCTGGCCTACGAGGGCGCGCATCCGCCTATCGACGGCGCCTATGTCTGGTTCCGCCGCGCCCATCGCGACATCCGGACGGCCTTCGCTGTGCCCCCGCTTGCCGTCCAGCGGTCGTCACGCAGCGATGTGGGCAGCCTAAGAATCTATGACCGCATCGCCCTGCTCCGCCCAGTTCTCGACTATGCCCGGCGAATGAAGCGCGGGCGGTAACCGGCCGTTCCGGCCGGATCGGTTCAGCGCGCTAAACGGAACGGGCCATCTTCGCCGCGGCCGCGGCCTCCGGCTTGTCGGGCGCCCTGTCTGACAATGTCGACCGCCGGCGAGTTGCGCGAACCTGGCCGATCAGCCCGGCGATGATCCCGAGGTTGAGGCACATCACCACCTGGATCACATAGGTCACTGCGACCCACTCGACCCAGTTGTGGACGGCCATGACGATCTGCGCGACGCAAGAGCCCAGCAACATCACCGAGAGGCGCTTTTCCCGACTGCGGAGTGACCAGACGAGCCCGTGCATCGCGGTTCCCAGAGTCAGCCAGATGAACGGCACCAGTGCGGCCCAGCCCATCTCCGCCGCAGTCAGCAAGTAGGCATTGTGCACGTTTGCCGAACGACTGCCTTCGACGGCCGCCACCTTGAACCGGTCGGAATAGCCCTGAACATTTGCGACAATCACATAGTGGTTCGCCCCGACCCCGCCGGGATGGTCGTGCATCATCGCCAGTGCCGCCGACGTAAAGGCCTTGCGCTCGTCATAAGTCGAATTCTCGACCGAGGCGAACCGAGGAGCCAGTGCCTTGTAAGCCAAGGGCGACAGGAGCGCCATTCCGAGGATCCCGGCACCGAGCAGGGCCATGCTGCGCGAACTGGGCCAGACCATGACAATCAGCACGATGAGCAGCGCCATTCCGGCCGCCTCCAGGCCGACCGTCGCCCGCGATGCCCCAAGGACGGCGACCGCGCCCGCTGCCCCCAGGCCGATCAGCGCCCACTTCGCCCTACGGTCAGCCACGTAGAGGGCTGCCGCCGGCAGGGCGACGAAGTGGGTCGCGAGACCCAGCGAGTTCTGGTGGCTGAACAGGCCGCGCGCCTGATATACACCTTGCAGTCGCTGCGAGAGCGCGGCCACGGCGTTGCAGCCAAGTCCCACCACCATGCCGCCGATCATCGCCCGAATGCCGTCCTGATCGGAGGCGAGGCGAGACGCGGCGACGAACACGAGCCACACCCTGAGTGTTTGCCATGCGACGAACAGGGCCGCGGTCGGCGCCGGAGTGCCCGGGGCCGAGAGGACGGCAAATCCCGCAAGCAGGAAGAGCGGCACCGCATAATTTGCAGCAGCCCGGTTGCCGCGGAGCGAGAAGATCACGCCAAGTGCAATCCCGTCGATCAACGAGATTTCGGTCCCTTTCGCATAGCCAGGCCAATAGGGCCAGGACACCGGAGCAATAATCAAGTGTGCCCACTGGGTGAAGAACGGAACAAGTCCCAAAAGAAACGCGACTTGCCGGCGTCCGGATGGACCACTGGAAATAAGAGCCGAAACCAACGGAATGCATGCGAGTATTATAAGCAAGCCGAGATATTTCATCCAGCCCTCCCGGCTGTGAATGAATGGGGCGGAATTTTCATTTTACATTATATATCAATGGAATAATAACGCGACATGCATGGTTCGCCAACCGAATCGGGCGCAAAATCGCCGCATGGGGGCAATTTGCACCCGCGACGGATCGACCTCGTTCCGACCCTACGCCGCGTGGCGGAACGCATCGGTTGGCCGGTATTGACCTTCGGCAGCCTGCAGACGATCCGGTTCGCCACCAACGTCGTTCTCTCGCACCTCCTGAGCCCGGCAATCTTCGGCGTCCTGCTGATCGTCAATACCCTCCGCACGGGGGTAGAACTGCTGTCGGACGTCGGAATCGGGCAGAACATTGTTTCCCACTCCGCCGGTGGCACGCCCGGTTTCACAGCCACGGCCTGGACCATTCAGGTGGCTCGCGGCTTCCTGCTCGCCCTGGCCCTCGCCGCCTGTTCCCCGATCATCGCACATTTCTTCGCAGAACCGATTCTGGCCCGCGCGGTTCCACTGGCTGCGGTGCTGACTCTTATCGCCGGGTTCCATTCTACCGGGTGGTTCGTCCTCCAGCGCGAGCAACGCCTGGGCCGGCTGGCCTTTTTCGAACTGCTGACGGCCATCGCGGCATCAATCATCCAGGTGACAATCTCGTGGTTCGACCGCACCGTCTGGTCACTGCTCTACGGCGCGGTGATCTGTATGGCGATGCAGGTCGCCTGCTCGTTCTTCCTTACGCCAAGCGCGGGGCTGCGCCTGTCGATCGATCGCTCCCACGCTCGCGCAATCGTGCATTTCGGCAAGTGGATTTTCCTATCCTCGGCAATTTACTTCGTCGCCAGCAATTTCGACCGGATCTACCTGTCGAAGCACATCCCATGGGCGCTGCTCGGAGTGTACGGGATCGCGCGATCCCTCGCAGAGGTCTTCACGATTCTGCTCAACCGGGTCGGAAATATCGTGATCTTCCCGACCATCGCCGGATCGCCGCATCGCGGTCCGGCGTTGCGCCAGCGCATCTCCTCCACCCGGGTCATCGTCCTCGCCGCCGCCGCGGTGGGGCTTGCGCTGTTCGTGGCGGTCTCGGACCGGGTCATCGTCCTCCTTTACGATCAACGATATCACCAGGCGGCTACGATCCTGCCCGTGCTGGTCGGAGGCGTGTGGTTCTCGATCCTGGCGACGCTTGGCGAAGCCGTGACCATGGGCATCGGCCGACCGCAGGTCGGAACGGCAGCAAATGCCACCAAGCTGGCGTGGATGGTCGCGGGGATGCCCTTGCTGGCGGCACAGTTCGGCTTTCCGGGCCTGGTCGCATGCATCGCGGCAGCCGACCTCATCAAATACCTCGCGCTTACGCTTGGTCAAAGCCGGTGGGGACTGGCCTTCCCCGGTCAGGATCTCGCCCTGACGATCTTGTTCGTCCTCTGCGCGATCACCATGAGGGCGCTGTTTTCCGCTTTGGGCGTTGTAGGTCCAGTCAGCGAGCTCTGGGCCCTGTTCCAGTGAGCAACACTGATCGATCCGAATTGAGGGAGTGGCGACATGAGCACTGTTTGGGACTGGATAACCCTGTTCACCCTTGCTGGGCTGGCGACCTTGCTGTTGCAGCGGTCCACCGCCGAGCAGGAGACCGACAAGCTGTGGCACTATGCCCCGCCGGGGATCGGGCTGGCGGTGGTCAATCAGCTGGGCAACAATGACCAGGTTGGACTGGCGATAGCACTGTTCATTGCCGTTCTGGTCTACATCGCCGCTGTGCTGCTCAAGGTCCGGCTGACCTGATCGTCGGCGCCGGGTTCAGGCGAGGCACCGGGCATGGCCTCGCCGCGACAGCCGATCGGCCGCCCGCCGAGTGGAGGCAACTGTCCGGCTACGGTGTCCAGCGTGTAGAGTCGCCGCGCCCGGTCAAGTCCGCGCTCGGCATCGCCGGCGCAGATCGTATCGCTGGCTCGGCTGCACAGGCCTTTCAGGAGTATCCAGCCGCTCACCAGGGCAGGTGCACTGCGCGTGATGCGCCGGGCGACCGCCACCGCTCGTTCCTGCTGTCCGCGGGCCGACCAGCGGCGCGCAAGGGCCGCGGCCAGTGCGCCGTTCTGAGGGTCCGCGTCCAGCGCCGCGGCCGTGACCCGCGCCAACTGCGGAACTGAAGCGGCATTGGCATCGGCCATCACCACGTAGGCGCCCCAGAGGCGCGGACACTCGGCCGCGGCATCGCTCGCGCGGGCAGAAGCAGCCTCAAGCCGGCCCGCCGCGAGATGGACATTGGCCAGCACAAGCAGGGCGTCGCACTGGGTTCTGTCATCTTCGAGAACAACTCGGGCCGCAGCCTCGGCCTCGGCTCGAAGGCCGTCTGCAAACTGCGCGCGCGCAAGCAAACCAGCGATGTCGGCTCCCTGCAAACCCGCAAGCAGCGGCGCAACGGGCCCCGCCTTCCCGACCTCTAGGTAATGCTGTGCGACCGTGATTCGAATGGGGCGCGCCCCCTTGGCTGCAAGCTGCGCCAAATCGGCGGGAGCAAGCGGGGTCGGATCGTATTCGCGCCAGATCCGCGCCAGCCCATCAAGACCGTCACCGTCCAGCACGTTCGCGCGTAGCAGAGCCGCTCCCGCGGTCCGGGCCCCGCCGGGGTCGCCGGTCTTGTAGAGGAAGTTGACCTGCTGGAGCGCTAACTCCGCGTTCGCCGGCTGGAGCTTGCGAACTGCCAGATAGTCTGCTCGGAGCGCGGAGGCATTGGCCACGGTCCGGTCCATGTCGAGCCGGGTGAGCTCAACGCCGAAGGTCTGGCCGAGGCGGCTGGTGGCCTCGTCAAGCACCTTGCGGGCTTCCGCATCGCGGCCAAGCGCAAAGAGCGCGCGCGCTCGCAACACCAACCCGCCCCCGTCCGCCTCGTTGTCGGTCAGGATCTGCCCGGCAATGGCCAGCGCCTCTTCCCCCCGGCATCGCGCCAAAGCGATCAGCCCCTTGATCATCCGGCCGGTCGGATCCGCAGCGCTTTGCGCGAGAAGCTTGGTTACGGCCTTCTCCGCATCATCAGTGCGCCCGACCTGGAAAGCGATCTGCGCCAGTCCCCGGAGCGCATCGACATTGGTCGGCTCGAGGTCGGCTGCCAGGGTATAGGCTTGGAGCACCTCGCCCGGGCGATTGGCTGCGCTGGCGATGCGCGCCTTGAGCAGATAGAGGTCGGCGACATCGTCCTGCTCGCGGAGGGCCTTGTTGATCGTGATCGACGCGCCCGCAAGGTCGCCGGCCGCTAGCTGCTGCTGGGCCACATCCGCCAGTTCCATGGCGCGCTGCCGGTTGGGGCCGCAAGCCGCCAGCGCCAGCACCGCGACACCGAGCAGGAACGGCCGCCGCATCCCGGCCGGGCGTGGCGACCAAGGCATAGAAATCATTGGGAACATATACACATGTTAGGAGTTACCCGACGGACCGACTGTGCGTCGGTCACTGGAGGGGTAGCGCATGCGTCCGTGTTCTCGAAGCTGCTTGTTTGGCCTTGCTGCAATTCTGATGTCCTCGGCTGCCACAGCCCAAATCGCTTCTGTTGGCGGTAGTTCCATGGGTGCAACGGCAAATTCAACCGTCAACCAATACCGCATCAACCCGGACGATGAACTGGAAATCAATGTCTGGGGTGAACAGCGTCTCCAGCGAGAAGTGCGGGTGCTGCCGGATGGCACGATCAACTTCCCCTTGGTTGGTCAGATCGTCGCTCAAGGCAGACTGACCCAGGACATCGAGGCGGCAGTCACAGAGGGTCTGCGCAACCAGTACCGTGGCGAGGTTCCGCAGGTGACCGTCTCCGTCAAGAAGCCCTCTGGCCTCTCGTTCTCCGTCATGGGCAAGGTGAATACCGCCGGCACCTTTTCTCCGGGGCGCTTCGTCAACGTGCTCGAGGCGATCAGCCTCGCGGGCGGTCCTAGCGAATTTGCCAATCTCAACAGCGTGATGATCCTGCGCAAGACGCCCACAGGCCTGCAGCCGATTCATGTACGCCTCGCCAACGTGTTCAAATCGAATCCCAGTCGCGACCAGATTTCGGCGACTAACATTCCCACGATCATGACCGGGGACACGGTCATTGTTCCCTGAGGCGACAGAGGCCCGGGGGGGGCGGTCGCTGTCGGTGCTCTGCGCAGGCATCCTGCTGTGCGGAACCTCGGCCATTCCGGAAATCGCGCAAGCAAAGGACAGCCTGACGGTGGACCTGTCCGCCGGACTGGAAGGTTCGACAAATTCCGATCTGGGCGCGAGCGGATCGAGTGCGGCCATCGGCGCGCAATTGGGAGCCGCGATCAACTATCGCATCATCGAGGCGCGAACGACTCTGAACCTCGGTGCCTCGGGCAACGCTTCGACCTATTTCAATGGTTCGAGTGCCGACCTATCCACTGGACTGACAGCGGACCTGCAACATCGTCTGAGCCAGGCGGTCTCCGTGGGCGTGTTCGGGCACTACACCTATGCCCAGTCGAACGGCAGTGGCTATCTGCTCAATTCGTCCGGGGTCGTAGGCGTCCCGCCCGGCAGCATTCTCAGCCCCACCCCCGAACCGCCCATCATCACCCCCCCCGTCACGGGCATGGGCACGGTGCTGCCGCCCGACGTGACCTTGCTGGGCCGCCGCCTCACGCAAAGGTCGTTCGGAGGCGGCGCCAGTCTGCAATGGCGGCTGAGCAAACGCAGTACGCTCCTCGTTTCTGGCAGCGCCAACCGGCAGACCTTCAATGACCCGCTGCTCTCCAACTATCGCGCGCTGGGCCAGTCGGTGTCGCTGACACGGGCGATCTCGGAGACTACGTCGGTCTCGGCGCAATTCCAGATTGCCGAGGTGCGCTACGACAACGGCGAACGCGATACGATCATGACGCCTATGGTCGGGGTTTCGCGCCGGCTGAGCCGGATCTACAATCTCTCGGTCTCCGGCGGCGCCTCGATCGTCCGAGCGCGGCTGCCCGACGGCACCCGGCTCCATTCGGCAACACTGGCGATGTCCGCCAACCTCTGCGGCAAGTACGAGCGCAGCACGCTCTGCTTCAACCTGCAGCGCCAGGAAACACCGACCTCGCTCGGCGGGGTACGCCCGCTGTCGTCTGCATCTGTGACCTACATAGATCGCCTGAATACCAACGATACCCTGTCGTTCTCTGCCCAGGTCAGTCGCAGCGGCCGAGACACGCGGCGGATCTTTCCCGAGCAGACCTCTGCTGCGGGAACGGCACGCTACGATCATCGTTTGAGCGACCGGTTGAGCCTGTTCGGTTCGGCCCAGTACATCCGTCTCTGGCAGAGCGGCGTCTCCAGCCGTTCGGACTTTCGCGGTGTGATCGGCATAGCGGTGAGGCTTGGAGATAGAGGGTGACACCAGTCGAGAATAACGAAGGCGGTGGGCTGGGTGTGCTCTTTCGCCAGATGCCGTCGATTCTCTGGCAGCGGCGCTGGATCATCATCGGCGTGTGGCTGGTCGGCCTTGTCCTCGCCGCGATCGCCCTCGTCGTGATTCCCACCGAATACCGGTCGCGGGCGATCATGGTGGTGCAGCCGCCACAGGTGCCGGAAGAGATGATCGGCAATGCGATCGGCGACAACGTCGAGCGCCGGCTGGAAACGATACGCCAGCAGATCATCAGCCGCCCCGATCTGATCGCGATCATCAATCGCAATGGGCTCTATGGCCGCGAGCGGTCGATGCACCCGCTCTCCGAGGTGATCGACAAGATGCGTCACAACATCCTGCTCGCGCCGATCGCCAGTCCCGGCGGGGACGGAGGTAATAATCCCCAGGAAGTCGCCTTCGAGCTTTCGTTCGACTATCCCGATCCCGATGCAGCACGGGCTGTGGCCGTGCAACTGATGGAACGGATCGTCAGCTTCTATTCGGCGCGCAACGCGGCCCAGGCGAGCAATGCGGTAGACTACCTCGGCAACCAGCAGTCAGCTTTGCAGCGCCAGATCGCCGAGGTGGAGCAGCAGATCAACGCGGTGACCTCAGAGAACGGTCGGGCGCTTGCCGGCATTTCCTCACCTGTGATCAACACGGGGTCTGGCGGTGTCGAGGCGATGATTCTCCAATTACAGCGCGAGAACAGCGACCTCATCCAGCGCAAGTCGGGCAGCGGCGGCGATCCGCGGACCGCCATCGTGACGGCCGCCGAAGGGCAACTCGCGGCAGCCCGGGCGATGTACTCCGACAACCATCCCGATGTGGTGCAGGCCCGGCAGCGCCTTGCCGAGGCCAAGCGCCTGGCGAGCGAAGGTGGCCCCACGGCAGCGGGCGAATCGATCGATCGCCAGATCGCATTCAACAACGCCCAGATCGCCTCGCTGCGCGCCCAGAGCGCACAGGATCGGGCCCAGGCGGCCATGGCCATCAGTGCGCAGTCGCGCGGCCCGGCCGCCCAGCAAGCCATCGCTGCGCTCCAACAGCGGCTCACCGGGCTCAACCAGCAGTACCAGGCGATCTCGACCAAGTACCTGGCAGCCCAGGCCAACGCGCGGGCCAACGATGAGCAGCTGGGCCGCCAGCTCACGATCATCGAGCCGCCGACGATCCCCGACAAGCCCTACTCCCCCAATCGCCTGCTGATCGTCGCCGCAGGCATGATCGGCGGTCTTGGCCTGGGCCTGCTCGCCGCCCTCGCCGTCGAGCTACTGACCCATCCCATCCGTCATCCCGATACCATCGCCCGGCTGACGGGACAGCAGCCGCTCGGCGTCGTCCCCGATGTCCGGCATTACCGTCGGAACCGCACGCGCAAGCGGTTCTGGCCCTTCGGCCGGCGGTCACGTCGGTCCGCCACCGCACTGGCCAAGTGAGTTCGCATGTCTGATTTCCGATCTTCGTCCCCGCTGTCGCCGGTCGACCTTACCGGCAACGAGATGCGCCTGGGCGCCGCTGAAGACATCCCGCGCGCAGGCGTCGCCGGCCTTCAGCTGCCTGGGCTGGACCAGCTGACCGAATTTCGTCCCGACACTGATCTGCTAAAGAGCAACCACATTGTCGGCTTCCGCAGCAACAGCGCGGTCTCCCGCCCTTTCAACCTGCTCCGCACGCAGATCACGGAGGCATGCGAACAGAACGGCTTCTCCACGCTGGGCGTGGTCTCGGCCGTTCCGCACGAAGGCAAGTCGTTCCTCGCTGCCAACCTGGCGGCAGCACTCTCCCGCCTGCCGCAGCTCGAGGTCTATCTGCTTGACCTGGATCTGCGACGACCGTCCCTCGCCGGCCTGTTCGGGATCGAGGACAGCGTGGGGCTCGAAACCTTTCTCGAGACTGGCGAACCCAATCTGGCAACCATCGGTCGCCGCTTGGCAGGGACCAACCTCGGCCTCTTCGCCACTGCGGCGGCGACTTCAAACGTCGCGGGCGCCCTGCACGGAGAGCGTTTCGAAGCACTCATGACCGGGATCAGGGCCAACACCGGCACGTCGCGCATCGTTGTGTGCGACCTTCCGCCAGTGTTCGTGGGCGATGATGCCATGGCCGTGGCCAAGCACCTCGATTCCTATATCCACGTCGTCGGCTCGGGAACCTCCACCACACGCCAGTTCGAGGAACTGCGCCGATTGCTCAAGGACACCCACTGCCTTGGCTCGGTGCTCAACCGTTATATCGGCGGGCCGTTCGACCCTTATGGCTATGGCCAATATTCCAAGGCCTACGACGGCTATTTCAGCGATCCGGACTGAACCGTCCCACTCTGATACACAACCCTGCAATCTGGCAGGTAGCAGGAAATATATTTCCCGTCATCCTGGGCCGAAACGCCGTCAAAGTGGGCGGAAAACTTTGAGTTCCGGCCGTTTTGGCTACGTCTCCTCGGGCGTGCCGCGCCGGGCCTGCGATGAGCCGTTGTCACCTGCGTGAACCCGAAGCACCTTGCGCAGTTTACTCCTCGTTGACCAATCGCCAACGCGGAGAACCTCGTGGTTTGGATAGCTGCACTGCTGATCGCCCTCTGGGGATTGCCGCTGCTGACCGCCGTCGCCTTGGGGGTAGGCTGCATCTTCTCCGACAGGCTGCGCTCGGCCGTGGCCAGGATAATTGGCGTCGACAGCCGAACCGCGAACCCGGCTAGAACCCGGTCGCAGGACGGGAAAAGAAACCGGCGCTGAGGCCGATATCGGCCTCGCTATACCCAATTAGCTGCGCCTGGCGAACCAGTTCGACGACCCTTGAACTTATGTGTCGATCCAATCCCGAACCTGATCGTCTGGCTGGAACTTCCGGGCAGCGTGGCCCAGCGGTTCCGGCCGTCACCAGGTCACGCCTCGCTATCGCACCGCCACATAGTCGTTAAAACGGCAGTCATCCGCTTTTTCCACGTCCACCAGCCTCGTCTTCAGCAGGCGCTTGTCGATGCCGCGCATGCGATATCCGATCCGAGAGAGGATCGCCCCGAGTGCTCCCGTTGGAGCGGCAGATCGGGTCTGATCTTCGAATAGAATCGCTCTCGGCTTCAGCCTGACCAGTTGATCTTCAATTGCTCGGAAGATGGGTTCCTCGTAGCCTTCTACGTCAATCTTCATCAAATCCATCCGGTCCAACTCAGAGAATACCTTTGCGGCGTTCCGCACCTCTACAGATAGATTTCCATCCGGCGCGATGCGCGAGGCTCCACGGTTCCCTTTGTCGATGAGGAAGCGCAACTCGCCATCCTTGTCCGCAAGGCCATACTGATTGACTGTCGATCTTCCTGAAAACTGGCTCAAATTCTTCCGTAGTAGGTCCACTACACCTGGCTGCGGCTCAAAGCACACACATTTGCTATCTTGTATCTTGCTGAGGAATACCGCAGAGTAGTAGCCGATATTTGCCCCGATATCGACCAGGGTATCCCCGGGCTTCGCCAAGTCCAGCAGCACTCCGATCACGGATCGATCGAACTTGCCGCTCATCAACAGATGGCGTCCAATGAGATCATCGGCATAAACTTGGATCGGGAAACCATCTGAGGTCATTGCAGTGCGCTTGCCGACGCCAAGGTCAACGTCTCGGGCAAACCTGTCCAGTATGCGCCCCGAACCATTCGCAAATGGCCAAACGCGGGCGACGGTCGGGGCAAGTTTGTTCATAGAATATCTATCACAGGAAACCGATCACCATGACTTGCGCATTCCCCCATGGTCGCCCAAACGCTTAAGGTCCCTCGCGTATCCGGGGTGGCCGAAAAAATGACGGTCAGCGCCGTTGGCGGCACCCCGGGTTAATCACCGACGGCGCCCTGCCCCGGTTTGGCACAAATCCCCAGCAAAGCGACCAGCCGGAAACTTTCCACGACTAAAGCATTGATTTGTGGTTGGATCGCGCTGTAATTGCATGTTTGGACATAACAGGGACACGTGATGTGCGTGGGCGCAACCAAATCCTAATAGCCTTGCTGGCCGGTATCCCGCTGGTTTTCGGTGCTATCGTAACCACCGGATCGAGCGCGACAAACGCTAAGGTTGCTCGGGTGGTCTCTGCCATCGCCAGTCCGCTGGGGATTCTGGATGGGCGTTCCCCCGGGGCACGGCCCGCGGGTGTGATGCAGACAAAGTTCGCTTCAGCGCCGCAGCCGACGCAGCGGGTATTGAGCCAGGTGCGCGAGCGGCCGGCCCCCGCGGCGGCGGCGGCACCTCCCGGCCTATCGCCGGAAACCCTCAACTCGCTTCCAGTGCTCGGCCCCGACCTCGCGCTGGCCGAAGCGCCGACTGGCCTTACAATACCTGTCACCGCACGGATCGGCGGCCCCAACGTCCCGGTTTTGCTTGCCCCCGTCACCCCGCTGGTGGACGTCCCGGGCGGCAACCCCGGCATTCCCCAGCCTCCGATCCCCGCCCCGGCCGTGCCCGAGCCGTTGACCTGGGTGACCCTGCTGACTGGCCTTGCCGCCCTTTCCGGCATCCTGCGCCGTGAGCGTCGGCGCGGGGCGCTAGCGGTGGCAAGCGCCGCAAGGTGAAACCCCGCCGCAAGGGGGAGGCGGAGCCGTGGTGGGTCGCGACCGGCGTCGCCGTGCTGTTGCTCGCCGTTACGCTCACGCTCCTGTTTTACAATCCATCGGCTGATAACCTCGCCGCCAGACGTTCTGCAACTGGAGCCGCAGACTCCACGGCTATCGCGGCCGTTCCAACTCCGACCACGAACGAAGGCCGAATCCGGCTGACGCCCGGGCACGAATTGCGAGTCTCCATGCCGGACGGGAAAGATGTCCCTGTCACCACCATGCTGACCGTCAACGGCCGGATGCAGTTCGGAGACTTCCTGTGGAATGACCGCGGCGTCCCACCCGGCAAGCCGTGGGTTAGGGTGGACCTCGACCGCCAACTGGTTTCGGTTTTCCGCTCCGGCGAGGAGATCGGCACGGCGGTGATCCTCTACGGCGCGACCAATGCCCCCACGCCGATCGGGTGGCACAAGGTCATAGCCAAGGCGAAAGATCACTATTCCCGCACCTATGACGCGCCAATGCCCTACATGCTGCAATTGACCCCCGACGGCGTCGCGCTACACGCCAGCCTGGTGCGGGAAGGCAAGGCAACCCACGGCTGCATAGGACTTCCTCATCTGTTTGCCGCCAAACTGTTCGAGGTCATGGAAAAGGGCGACCAGGTGCTCGTGGTCGGATCGCCGCAGGCCCACTCCTGAATCGGCATTTACCATTGTTCTTAAACGGATGGTCAGTGTGACACACGCAGTCTTCCGGAATGGCAACCGGACGACCCAACCCGCGTCACCCACTGGCCCGCATCGGCCACATGGCCTTGCTCGCGCTCGGCCTGCCACTCCTTACCGGCGCGGTTGACACCAATCGCTCGTTTCAGCATCGGCTGCTCGCCGCCCACAACGTGGAACGCGGCGCGGTCGGAGTGGACCCGCTGGCTTGGAACCCGCGCCTCGCCGCCTCGGCCCAGCAGTGGGCAGACCACCTTGCCGCGACCGGCCAGTTCCGGCACTCGCCCGACAGCCCCACTGACCCCCAGGGAGAAAACCTTTGGGAGGGCACCCGCGGCTACTACTCGATCGAGGACAAGGTGGGCGCGTGGAGCCGCGAGAAGCGTTACTTCCGCCAAGGAATGTTCCCGGCCAACAGCACCACCGGTCGGGTGGAGGACGTGGGCCACTACACCCAGCTGGTCTGGCGCGACACGCGTGAGGTAGGCTGTGCCGAAGCGCGGAGCGCCGACGAGGAGGTGCTGGTTTGCCGGTACGCTAGCCCGGGCAATTATCGCGGAGAGCGCCCCTTCTGAGAAGGGCCGGAAATCGTCGTCCTCGGGAACGGTTTTCCGCAGCCAGCAACGGTTTTGGCGCAGAAGCATCGGCCCCCGCGAACGGCCGTTCAGAATTCGATAGCACTAATCCGCTACAAGCCTCTCGAATCGAATGATTTTTTCGACGGAGAGCACAAGAGCATGGGGTGCCTCAACAGCCTCGGTTCCGGCCGCGATGGCCTGACCGCGTCCTGGCGCATCGCCGCCCTGGGCAGCGTGCTGTCGTTGACCGGTTGCGGTGACGGGGGTGGGGGCGTTGCCAGTACGCCCGCTCCGGCGCCAACGGCCAGCCCGACAACAGCGACGACCACGCCGACAACCACGCCTACGCTGATCGCTGCCAGCACCTTCCAGACCGCGGAATACAGTCGCTCCTCCGGACCTTCGTTCCACCAGGCCATCCCGGCCTGGCAAACCGACACGAGCGGCAAGAACGTAACCATCGGCATCATCGATTCCGGGATCGACACGACCAACACGGAATTCGCCGGCCGGATTTCCCCGGCATCGCGCGATGTGGTCGGCAGTCGCTCCCTCATCCCCGACGACGATCACGGCACCCAGGTGGCGCTCACCGCCGCCGCAGCGCGGAACAATTCAGGCGTGATGGGGATCGCCTGGGGCGCGGCCGTGCTGATGGCCAGGGCCGACACGCCGGGCAGTTGCACGGCCAACGACGGCTGCTCGTTCAACAATTCCGCGATCGCCGCTGGAATCAATCTTGCAGTGGCAAACGGCGCGCGGGTCATCAATCTCTCGCTCGGCGGCTCTGCGCCCACCTCCGCGATGATCCAGGCCGTCTCGCAGGCTGCCACAGCCGGTGCGGTTGTCGTGGTCTCCGCCGGTAACGAGGGGGGATCTACAACTGCTGGAGTGGATCCGAGCAGCCCGGAGGCTTTCGCCGCGGGCGTGCGCCAGGCGGGCAACGGCAATGTGATTATAGCCGGATCGGTCAACAGCGAGGGCGTCATTTCCAGTTTCACCAATCGCGCGGGCACCGAGGCGAGCTGGTATCTGGGCGCCCTCGGCGAGGGAATCTGCTGCGTTTACTCCGGAAGCCAGATCCAGATCACCACCAGCGGCGGCCAACAATATCAGACGCTGGTCTCGGGCACGAGCTTCTCCGCACCGCAGATTGCTGGCGCCGCAGCCCTGTTGCTGGAGGCCTTCCCCAATCTGACCGCCAGCCAGGTGGTCAATCTGCTCCTGTCCACCGCCACCGATGCCGGGGCGGCGGGAACCGACTCGATCTATGGCCGGGGTATTCTCAACATCGCGGGTGCCTTCGCGCCGCGGGGCCAGACCACCATGGCCGGCACCACCAGCGTGGTGCCGCTCGGCGGAGTGAGTGGAACTAGCTCGACCGCCATGGGCGACGGCGGCCAGACGGCCTCCCTGCAGGCTGTCGTCCTCGACAGCTACGCCCGAGCCTACCGGGTTTCACTGGGCCTTGGCGCGCGCCAGGCCGTGGCCCAACCGCGGCTTGCCTCCAACGTGCTTAATGACAGCCGCTCCATGAACACCAGTGCCGGTGGCGCGTCGCTGAGCTTCACCGTCGGCCCCGACCGCGCCGCAAGTGCCTGGTCGGGAGCCTTGCGCCTGTCGCGCGACGACGACCGGGCGGCGAATGTCCTCGCCGGGCGCATCGTATCGCAGGTGGCGCCGAAGACCAGCGTTGGCTTTGGCTTTGCCGAGGGTGCGGACGGTCTCGCCGCAATCGTCTCCGGCCAGCCTCGCCCCGCCTTTCTTATTGCCCGCGATCCGCAGGACGATCTCGGCTTCGCCCAGGCTGGCAACGCAGCTCTCGCGCTGCGCCGGCAAGTGGGGGTGACGGGCCTGACCATCACCGCCGAAACTGGCCGCGTCGACGACCCCGCACTGCGTGATGCCGAGCGCAATCGTGTTCCCGGCCCGGCCTTTGCAAGTCCTGCCCCTTTCGCCCGCTTCGGCCTCGCCGCCGACCGCCGCCTCGGCCCGATCGCCGCCCGGGCCAGTGTCTCATGGCTGAGCGAGGAGCGCACCGTGCTGGGCGCTACGCTCCACCCCGGCCTTGCCCCTCACGGTGCGGACAGCTGGCTCTTCGACCTAGGCGGCCAATGGTGGGCCGCTGCCGACTGGAGCCTGGCCGTCGCCTGGAGGCAGGGCCTGACCCGCGCACGCACCGGCCCGGTGATCGCCGGCGGCTCAACCCTCGTCACCAGCGGCTGGCGGCTCGACCTTGCCCGCCGCGACCTGTTCGCCGCGGGGGACAGCCTTGCCCTGCGCCTGTCGCAACCACTGCGCGTCAATTCCGGCGGCCTGCAACTCCTCCTCCCAGTGAGCTGGGACTATGGCACCGCCACGGCGACCATGCAGCAGCGCCAGCTCGGCCTCGTCCCCTCGGGCCGCGAGATCGATGCTGAACTGCGCTGGCAGGGCCCGTTGGTCGGCGGCCAGGCCAGCGCCAGCGTCTTTGCCCGCCGCAACCCGGGCCACATTGCCTCGCTCCCGACCGAGCGCGGGGTGGCGATAGCCTGGCGGACCGTGTTCTAGGCGTGATCCCCGCAAGTTGACGCGCAGTCCCAGCGCTGACCGCTGAGGAGCGATCCGCACCAGGCCGTACAAGCCGAATTTTCCCGCCGGTCCGGTGGCTCGACGCAAAGTCCTTGGCTATCACCCCGGACATGACCGCGCCCGCCATCCTGATGCCCGCCCCGATGCACCACTCGGTCGCCGCCGGCCTTGAGGGCCACTTTTCGGTTCACCGGCTGTGGGAGCAGGACGACCCGGCCGCCTTCCTCGCCGCCCATGGCCGGGAGATCCGCGCCCTTGCCGTCAGCACACTGGCCGGCAGCGTCGGCGAGGCCTTGTTCGCCCGCCTTCCGGCCCTGGAGATCGTCAGCAACTTCGGCGTCGGCTACGACAATGTCGACGTCGCCGCCGCCGCGGCGCGGGGCCTCGTGGTCACCAATACGCCCGGCGTGCTCGATGCCGAGGTCGCCGATCTCACCATCGCCCTGCTGCTGGCGACGATCCGCCGACTGCCACAGGCCGAACGCTACCTGCGCGACGGGCGCTGGCTCGAGGCCAGCTTCCCGCTCTCACCCACCTTGCGCGGCCGCAGGGTCGGCATCCTCGGTCTCGGCGGCATCGGCAAGCAGATCGCTCGGCGGCTGGAAGGTTTCGATGTCGCCATCGCCTATCACGGCCGGACCCGTCAGCCAGATGTGCCCTATCCCTGGCATGCCTCGCCCCGCGCACTTGCCGAGGTCTGCGACACCCTGATCGCGATCCTTCCCGGCGGCCCGGCTACCCACCACATCGTCGATGCCCAGGTGCTCGAGGCGCTCGGCCCCGACGGGGTCTTCATCAACGTCGCGCGCGGCTCGGTGGTCGATGAGCAGGCCCTGATCGCGGCGCTCGCCCAGGGCAGGATCCTCGCCGCCGGGCTCGACGTCTATCCCCAAGAGCCGGAGGTGCCCGAAGCACTGCTGGCCCTGCCCAACGCGGTCCTCCTGCCCCACGTGGCCTCTGCCTCCGCGCATACCCGCACGGCCATGGGCCAACTGGTGGTCGACAACCTCGCCAGCTGGTTCACGCAAGGCCGCCCGCTCACCCCCGTCGCCGAAACCCCGTTTCCGCCAGCAAAGGCCAGCCAATGACCCAGCAACACGACAGTCTCGTCCGAAGCCAGTTCGGCCCCGCCGCCGCTGACTATGTCACCAGCGCGGTCCACGCCGCCGGGGCCGATCTCGCCCGCATCGCCGAACGCGCCGCAGCGGCTCGGCCCGCCCAAGCGCTCGATCTCGGCTGCGGCGGAGGCCATGTCGCCTATGCCATTTCCCCCCATGCCGGCACGGTGACGGCCTGCGACCTTTCCGCCGAGATGACCGGGGTGGTTGCTGCCGAGGCCAGCCGCCGCGGCCTCGCCAACATCAGCGCCCTCGTCAGCCCGGCCGAGAGCCTCGCCGCGCCCGACGCGGCATTCGACTTCCTCGCCTGCCGCTTCTCCACCCACCACTGGCGTGATGCCGCCGCGGGCCTGGCCGAAGCCCGCCGCGTCCTCTCCACCGGCGCGCCGGCCATGTTCGCCGACGTGATCGCCCCCGCCCTCGCCGCCGCCGACACCCACCTCCAGGCGGTCGAACTGCTGCGCGATCCCTCGCACGGGCGAGACTATCGCGAGGACGAATGGCTGGCGATGCTAGGCGCGGCGGGATTCACCATAGGCGCTGTGACCTCCTACCGCCTGCGTATGGATTTCCCGGACTGGACCGCCCGCATGCGCACCACGCCCGATCGCGCCGCCGCGATCCGTACGCTCCAGGGCCTCGCCGGCAGCGAAGTTTCCGCCCATTTCGGGATCGAGGCCGATGGCTCCTTCACCATCGACACCCTGCTGATCGAAGCGGTCGCGGCTTAGCAGGCTGCATGCCGCGCCAGATCACCAATCCCAGCCGGATCGGAGAGTTTTTCAGCAGCCTGCTAAAGTCAGGGAGCGCCGAAACAGTTCGCGTAGGTCTCGCGCAGCTGCTTCTTCTGGATCTTGCCCATGGCGTTGCGCGGCAGCTCGGGCACGAACATCACCCGTCGCGGCTGCTTGTACCGGGCCAGCTGCCCCTCCAGCGCAGCCAGCACCACTGCCTCGTCGAGCGCCGGATCGCTAGCCTGGACCACAGCGACCACGCCCTCGCCCATGTCGGCATGGGGCACGCCGATCACCGCGCTCTCGGCAATGCCGGCGATCGCGTCGATCAGCGCCTCGACCTCGGCCGGATAGACGTTGAGCCCGCCGGAAATGATCAGGTCCTTGGCCCGGCCGACGATCGAGACATAGCCCCGCTCATCCACCACACCCATGTCGCCAGTGATGAACCAGCCGTCTGGCCGCAGGTCCTCGGCAGTCTTCTCCGGCTGGCGCCAGTAGCCCTGGAACACGTTGGCCCCGCGCACCTCGATCACGCCGACCTGGCCCTGATGCAGGACGCGGACCGCGCCCGCCGGGCTGTCGGGATCGGTGATCCGCAGCTCCACCCCCGGCAGCGGGAAGCCGACCGAGCCGGGCACCCGCTCCCCGTCGTAGGGGTTCGAGGTGTTCATGTTGGTTTCGGTCATGCCGTAGCGTTCGAGGATCGCCTTCCCGGTGAGGGCCGAGAATTCCTTGTGCGTCTCGGCCGAAAGCGGGGCCGAGCCGGAAATGAACAACCGCATCGGCGCGGCCAGTTCGCGGGTGAAGTCCGCCTCGCCCAGCAGACGCGAATAGAAGGTCGGTACCCCCATCAGCGTGGTGGCGCGCGGCATCAGCCGGATCAGCTCGCGCACGTCAAACCGCGGCAGGAAGATCATCGACGCACCCGCGACCACAATCGTGTTGGTCGCCACGAACAGCCCGTGGGTATGGAAGATCGGCAGGGCGTGGAGCAGTACGTCCTCGGCGGTGAAGCGCCAGCAGTCCGCCAGCATCACCGCGTTCGAGGCAAGATTGCCGTGGCTGAGCATGGCCCCCTTGGAGCGCCCGGTTGTTCCGGAGGTGTAGAGGATTGCCGCGAGGTCCTCCGGCGCGGAGACGAAGTCCGGCGCCTGCCGCGCTTCGGGCTTGGTTGCCGCGCCTGCGATGAGCGTGCCCTTGCCGTCCGCCCCCAGGGTCAACCTGGTAACCCCGGGCAGGCCGGCGCAGAGCGCCGCCATCGCCGTCTCGTCCTCCGGCGGGTGAACGAACAGGCGCGGCTCGGCATCGCCGAGGAAATAGCCCAGCTCGGCCGGCGTATAGGCCGTGTTGAGCGGCAGGTAGACCGCGCCCGTCCGCATCGCCGCAAGATAGGTCAGGAGGACTTCGGGGCTCTTCTCGGCCTGAACCGCCACCCGATCCCCGCGCCCCACGCCAAGGCTCTCCAACAGATTGGCGATCCGCGCGCTGCGGGCCAGCGCGTCAGCATAGGTAATGACCGAAAGGTCGGGCAGGATCAGGAACCGCGCGTCGGGATGCTCACGAGCCTGCCGCTCGAACAGCGCAAACATCCCGTCCGTCATTTTCAGGCTCCTGCATCCTCCAGCACCGCGGCGCGCAAGCCATCGATGCCCAGCTTCACTTCAGAGGAAGTGACCAGCACCTCCGGGTGCGCCGCCACGTGCTTGCGCGCCTCGACCACCGTCCGCTCCGTGACTTCGGCGAGCTCGCTGGCCTTGAGTTTGTCGGCCTTGGTCAGAACCACCCGGTAGCCCACCGCCGCCTCGTCGAGCATCTTCATGAATTCGGCGTCGACCGGCTTGATCCCGTGGCGCGCGTCGACCAGCAGCAGGGTGCGCTTCAGCACCACCCGCCCGCGCAGGTAGTCCCGGATCAACCGACGCCATTTCTCGACCACTGCCGGCGGCGCCTTGGCGAAGCCGTAGCCGGGCATGTCGACCAGCCGGAACTGCGTGGGGCTGCCCACCTCGAAATAGTTCAGCTCCTGCGTCCGCCCCGGCGTCACCGAGGCCCGTGCGATTGCCTTGCGGCCCGTGAGCGCATTGAGCAGCGAGGACTTGCCCACGTTGGAGCGCCCGCAAAAGGCAATCTCCGGCACCGTAGGATCGGGCAGGAACTTCAGCTGGGGGGCCGACAGCAGGAATTCGACCCGGCCGGAAAACAGCTTTCCGGCCCGCTCGATCCGCTCGGCAAGAAGGGCTTTGTCCTCGCTCACTCTTCGGTCACTTGGCCCGCTTGGCCGCCGCGCCCACGTCGGCGCGTTCCTTGTCGACCATGGCCTTCAACTGCGGGTGCCGCGCATAGAGGTACTTCTGCTGGGCGATGGTCAGGACGTTCGAGGTGATCCAGTAGATCAGGAGACCTGCGGCAAACGGCGCCATCACGAACATCATCATCCACGGCATGATCGCGAAGACCTGCTGTTGCACCGGATCGGGGGCGGCGGGGTTGAGCTTGAACTGCAACCACATGGTGACGCCAAGCAGCAGGGCCAGGATACCGATAGCCAGGAACCCGGGGGGGTTGAAATCGAGCAGGCCGAACAGGTTCAGGAAATGCAGCGGATCGGGCGCAGACAGGTCCTTGATCCACAGCGCAAACGGCTGGTGGCGCATCTCAACCGCCAGGGTCAGCACCTTGTAGAGGGCAAAGAACACGGGGATCTGCAGGAAGATCGGCAGGCAGCCCGCAAGCGGATTGACCCCTTCCTCCTTGTAGAGCTTCATCGTCTCTTCCTGGAGCTTCTGCTTGTCGTCCTTGAAGCGCTCCTGGAGGGCCTTCATCTTCGGCTGGATCGCGCGCATCTGCGCCATCGAGGCGAACTGACGCTGGGCAATCGGGAACATGATCCCACGCACGATCAGCGTCAGCAGGATGATCGCCACGCCGAAATTGCCCACGGTCTTGAACAGGGCCATCAGCAGCCAGAAGATCGGCTTCTCGAACCAGAAGAACCAGCCCCAGTCGATCGCATGGCCGAACTTGGCGAGGCCGGCCTGCTCGTAGCGGTCGAGCACGGCGCTTTCCTTGGCCCCGGCGAAGAGTTTCGTGGTGTGCGCCAGCACCTGCCCCGGAGCGACATCGCCGGGCGCATAGTACAGGTTGGCAAGGTAGATGCCGTTGCCCAGCGCCCGGAAGTCGGAACCCTGCGCGCCGGCATCGGGCGCGAGCACGCTCATCCAGTAAATGTCGGTGAAACCGACCCAATCGGGCTTGCCCGCGTTCTGTACCGTGCCCGTCTCGACCACGTCCTCGTAATTGGTCTTGAAGGTCACCGAACCGTCGAAGGCGCCGAACGGCCCCGAATGCAGCGTCCAGGTCGAGACCGACGCGGTCTTGTCCGTCCGGTTCACCTGGGCGATGGGCTGGACGCGGACCGGCGTGGGGCCGGCGTTGGTCACCGCCTGCTTCACCGTGATCAGGTAGTCCTCGTCGATCGCATAGGTGATCGCGAAGGTCTGCCCTTGCCCGTTAGGCCAGGTGAGCGTCACCGGTGACTTCGGCGTCAGCTTCGCACCTGTCGGCGCGGTCCAGACGGTCTGGGCGTTCGGTACGGCAATGTTCGCGCCCGTCCAGCCGAACTGGGCAAACTGCTGGGCCGGCGTCCCCGCGGGCGAAAAGATCCGCGCGGGCCCCGAATTCTTGTCGATTGTCGCGGTATGGCGGTTGGTGACCAGATCGTCGACCAGCGCGCCGGTCAGGTTGATCGAGCCCGACAGCCCCGGGGCGGCAATCGCCACGCGGCCCGCCGGGTTGAGCGCGGTCTTGAGATCCTTCGCCTCCAGCGCCACGTCGGCCGGGTTGGTCAGGCCTCCCTCGCGGGTCGGCTTGTCACCGCGCGCCGGATCAGCGGCCGGAGCCGCGGCTTGCGTCGGCGCCGGCTTCGGACGGTTCGCCTCGGGATACATATAGCGCATCGCGCTGTCCCAGCCGAAGATCAGCAAGATGGTCAGCAATATGGCCAGGATCAGGTTGCGCTGGTTCTGCACGGACGTTTCCGCTCGTCTTTCTCTAGTCGGTCAGGGGGCGGGCCGATCCTCATGGAACCGGATCGTAGCCGTGCCCTCCCCACGGGTGGCAGCGCAATAGACGCTTCAATGCCAGCCAACCACCCCTAATCGCACCGTGCTTTTCGAGCGCCTCGATGGCGTATTGCGAGCAGCTCGGCGCATAGCGACAACTCGGTGGCAGGACCCGCGAAGGCCCCAGCTGCCAGCCCCGGGCGACGAGGATGAGCAGGCGTTTCACCGCCTGGGCCCCTTGCGGCTGCGCGGCGCATCGCCTTTCCCCGCCGCTGCCCGGCCCAGCGCCGCCACCAGTTCCTCGCGCAGCTTGCCGAAGTCCCGCTCGATCCCGCCCTCGCGCCCGATCAGAACGTGGTCGCTGCCGGCCAGCCCATGTTCAGGGAGCAGTTCGCGCAGCAGCACGCGGAACCGGCGCTTCATCCGGTTGCGGATCACGGCATTGCCGATCTTCTTGGTAACGGTGATCCCGAAACGCATTTGCCCGCCCCCATTGGGACGGGCAAGCAGGACGAAACCGGGACGGGCGACGCGCAAGCCGCGATTCGCGGCAAGGAAGTCGGCCCGCTTCGTCAGCACCGCGAGCGCCGGGCTCGCGGCAGCAAGCTCAGGCAGAGAGCTTGTTCCGGCCGCGGGCGCGGCGGGCGCGCAGGACGTTGCGGCCGCCCACGGTCGCGGTGCGGGCACGAAAACCGTGGCGACGCTTGCGGACGAGGTTGCTCGGCTGAAAAGTGCGCTTCATCGTAGAGACCTTCGAAATTCATGTGCCGCGGCGCACATGCGAGCGCCCGGAAAGAAGCGGCCCGTTAAGCGAGTGAGAGATTCGAGTCAAGGCGATGTTCCTTGTGGGTTGCGCCCTTCCCATCCGGGAAGGGCTCGCTCCCCCGGTCCGGCCCCTCGCTTTGATACACTGCCGGGTAGTCGGGCCAGGGGACTGGGCCGGTGCCGCAAAGGAAGGCCCGGATGGGCCTTCCGCCCTAGTCGAACCGCACCCATCGCCCCATCTCCGCGGCCGAGAGCCACAGCGCCGAGGCATTGGGCACCGAATTGGTCATGGCATAGAAGGCCCACGCGCCCTCCGGGCTCATCCCCATCTCGCGATAGTAGTCAAGGTAGGCCCGGTTCTCCGGCGCGCTCGCCGGATAGTCGGTCGCCTCGCGCCCATCCTCGTCGGCCCAGGCGTGGACCGCGAACTCCGCCCCCGGCTCGGCCTTCCGACGCACGCCAGCGAGGAACAGCTCCACCGCGCCCGAGCGCACCGAGCCGCCTTCCGGCACGTGCGTCGCCAGCCCCCGCGCGCGGATCATGCGGCCAAGCGCAAGGTTGGCGCGGTCATCCTCGGTCCCGGGGCATTCGACCAGCTCCAGCGTCGTGATCCCCGGATGGGCCGCCAGCATGGCGCGGAAGGCCCCCGGGCTGCGCTCGTCGGTTGCACCGACCAGCGCAGCCCGGGCCCCGTCGAGCACGCGGAACGGGCCATAGCTGGCTACACCTTTCGGCAGGTCCACCGGGCCGGCAGCGACGAAACGGCCCGACCCGGCCGCCGCGACATCGCTGTCCTCCCCGACGATCTCCTCCACCGTCACCCTGGTCACGGTCACCACCTGCGTGGCGAGCGGACCGTCCCCCAGATCGGCATAAGCCAACTGCTGCGCTCCCACGGGGGAGGCAAACAGGCCGACCAGGCCGAGCAGAAGGGCAATAAGGCGCCGCATGGGCCCACAGTGCCGCCCCGCTTGTTGCCGGGTTACTGAAGGGATCGGTTAAGATTTCCTGACGCGCCGTAAAACCACCATCGGCCCCACAAAACTGTCCGAAATGGAAACGATTGTACCAGCTCCCCTCGACAGGGCCCGGCCGCTGATCCATCACGCCAGCCTTAGGGGCTTTTCCTAGGTCAGCAGCGGAGGCAGGGCGCGTGGTCGCGCGAGTGGAAACAGTCGCCTATCTCGGGCTCGAAGCCCGCGCGGTTGAAGTGCAGTGCCAGGTCGCCCCCGGCATGCCGGGGTTTCACCTCGTCGGCCTGCCGGACAAGGCGGTCAATGAAAGCAAACAGCGCGTCCAGGCAGCGCTCTCCGCGCTCGGCCTCGCGCTGCCGCCCAAGCGGATCACGATCAACCTCTCCCCTGCGGACCTTCCCAAGGAAGGCTCGCACTATGATCTGCCCATCGCGCTGGCCCTGCTCGCCGCCATGGGCGTCACCGATGCCGAACAATTGGGCGACTGGGTCGCCGTGGGGGAGCTCGCGCTCGATGGTCGCATCGTCGCTTCCCCCGGCGTCCTCCTCGCCGCGCTCCACGCCAGCGGGGCGGACAAGGGTCTTGCCTGCCCCGCCGCGCAAGGGGCCGAAGCCCGCTGGGCCAGCCGCATTCCGATCCTCGCCGCGCCCGATCTCATCGCGCTGCTCAATCACCTGAAGGGCATCCAGGTCCTCGCGCCGCCCGAACCGGGCGAAGTGCAGGAGGAAGCCCGCGGCCCCGATCTGCGCCAGGTCAAGGGCCAGGAAGTCGCCCGCCGCGCGCTGGAAATCGCCGCCGCCGGGGGCCACAACCTGCTCATGTGCGGCCCGCCCGGTGCGGGCAAGAGCCTGCTCGCGGCCTGCCTCCCCGGCATCCTCCCGCCGTTGAGCCCGGCCGAGGCGCTCGAAGTATCGATGGTCGCTCGGTCGCCGGCACGCTGCAGGAGGGGCGGATCAGCCGCCGGCGCCCGTTCCGCAGCCCACACCATTCCGCCTCGATCGCCGCGCTCACCGGCGGCGGGCTCAAGGTCCGCCCGGGCGAAGTCAGCCTCGCCCACCTCGGCGTCCTGTTCCTGGATGAGCTGCCCGAGTTCCAGCGCCCCGCGCTCGATTCACTGCGCCAGCCGCTGGAAACGGGCACGGTCACCGTCGCCCGCGCCAATGCCCATGTCACCTTCCCCGCCCGGGTCCAGCTGGTCGCGGCGATGAACCCCTGCCGCTGCGGTCACCTCGGCGATCCGGCGCTGGGCTGCTCACGTGCGCCCCGCTGCGCCGCAGATTACCAGAGCAAGATCTCCGGCCCCCTGCTGGATCGGATCGATCTCCACGTCGATGTCGATCCGGTTCGCGCCGCCGATCTCGCCATGCCCCCGCCGAGCGAAGGCTCGGCCGAAGTCGCCGTCCGCGTCGCCGCAGCCCGCCGGGTCCAGCTCGCCCGGCTTGAGGGGACGGGCGCACGGTGCAACGCCGAACTGGATGGGGAGCCGCTCGAACTCTTTGCCACCCCGGATGAACCGGGCCGCAAGCTCCTGCTTCAGGCAGCCGAGGCCATGCGCCTCTCGGCGCGCGGCTACACCCGCATCCTGCGCGTCGCCCGGACCATCGCCGACATGGCCGGGATGGACAAGATCGGCCGCATCCACGTGGCCGAGGCGCTGAGCTACCGCCGGGTGCCGGCGCGCAGCTGATCAATCAGGGCACTGCGGGCGCACTTGCCGCCACCTGATCCGCCGAACGCCGCACTGTCAGCACCTTGATCGGCGGCTCCAGCATCTGGCCCTTGAGCGCACCCTCGCCGGAAGTCGGCGAAACCGGCGAATCCCATATCCTGCGCACCACGTCCATGCCGCCGACCACGTGCCCGAAGGCCGCAAACCCGGCCTGCCGATCCGGATCCGTCGACGTGGGATCGGCGTCCAGCCCGTTCAGGTCCGAGAGCAGGATCGAGAAATCCGAAGTCGCCGTCCCCGGCGCCCAGCGCGCCATCGAGAGGGTACCGGCCTTGTGGAGGATACCGGTTTGGCTGGTCGGCTCGTGCGCGATCGGCTTGAACAGCTTGGTCGCCACCCCGCGCAGCCCGGTCTGCACCAGGCCGTTGGGCTGGTCGCCCCACTTGAGCTTCATCGCCCGGTAGAAGGTCATCCCGTCCAACCGCCGCGCATCGACATAGCGCACGAAGTTCGCGACCGTGATTGGCGCGTGCTTGTGGTCCAGCTCCAGCTCGATCGGCCCCAGCTCCGTCGTCATGGTCACCCGCACCGTATCGCCGAGCGGCGCGGGCGGCGGGACCGGACGCGTCGCTCCGGGCCTCGCGGCGGGCTTGCGGGCGGGTGCGGCGCCAAGCGGTGCGGCCAGCACGGCTGCGGCGGTAGAGGCAGCGAGGGCGATCAAGGCGAATTGGCGGTCCATTGTTCAAGGATGCCGCGCCCGTCCGAAAAGACCACCCCGCCAGCGCCGGGGCCTATGGCAATTGTCCCACCATCGGCTAAATCCCCCTCATGCCCGGCCCGGCCATCAAGATCTGCGGCGTCACCTCGCCCGCCATTCTCGACGCGGTGATCGCCGCGCGGGCCGATCATGTCGGCTTCGTGTTTTTCCCGAAGAGCCCGCGCCACCTCGCCGTGGCCGATGCCGCAGCGCTGTCCGCCCGGGCCGAGGGGCGCATCGCCAAGGTCGGCCTGTTCGTCGATGCCGACGATGCCACGATCGCCGAAGCTGCCACTGCAGCCCGGCTCGACGCGGTCCAACTCCACGGCGAAGAAAGTCCCGAACGTGCCGCCCAGCTGCGGGTTCGGCTCGGGCTGCCGGTGTGGAAAGCCGTGCCCGTCGCCCGCGCCGCCGATATCCAACGCGCCGCCGCCTATGCCGGCGCGGTGGACCTCGTGCTGTTCGACGCCAAAACCCCCACGGGCGCCCTGCCCGGCGGCATGGGCCTCGCCTTCGACTGGTCGCTGCTCGCCACCTGGAAGAACCGCTCGCCCTGGGGCCTTGCCGGCGGTCTCAATCCCGGGAACGTCGCCGAGGCCGTGCGGCTGACCGGAGCGTCGCTGGTCGATACCTCCTCGGGAGTGGAGACTGCCCCCGGAGTAAAGGATGCCGCCCTCGTCGCAGAGTTCTGCCGCGCCGCGCGCGCCGGCTGATCGCGCGGCCGGGGGTGCGGCCGTGCAGGCCCTGCCCTCGCAATCATTTTCCTGTATGCCCCGCGCCTGTCATCCTGCGCCCGCCAGACGCCACGGCAGCCCTCCTTGACATCGCGATATGAAAACGGGTTGGATAAGTGTCACTCATGCACCTTCCGACCCATATCGCTGATATTGCTCATCAAATCAGCCAAACCGCAGGGCGACGCAGTGTCACCCGTGAACCGATCGAAACTAGGTGTGCCGGAATCAAAAAGGGGCGACCGTTTCCGGCCGCCCCTTCCCTGTTCAAGCTGTCGCGAAAGCGATCAGAACTTCATGCCGAGGCCGGCGATGACGGAATTGCCGTCGGTGCCGTTGTCGATGAAGTAGTGCTTGTAGCCGAGCTTGCCGTAGACATTGCCGGCAACCGGCATCTCGGCGCCGACGCCGGCGTTCCAGGTGCCGTCGCACAGGCTGCAGAACTTGGTGGTGTAGCCACCGTCGACGTAGAGCTTGGCCACGCCGGTCTTCGCACCGAGGCGGCCGGTGAAGCCGACGCCGACGCGGTTGTCGGCAGCGGTCAGGATCTTGTCGACCGAGATTTCGGCGCCGGCGAAGGCGGCCGAGCCGAGGTCGAAGTCATAGCCGGCGGCGACGCCAACGATGGCGTCGGTGTCACCACCGCCCCAAACTACGCCGGCGCGGGCTTCGACGCGGGCTTCGTTGGCGAGAGCCGGGGTCGCAACAACCAGCGAAGCCAGCAGCGGGAGAATGATCTTGCGCATGTGTATACTCCTGAGTTCAAAGTTCCGGCCAAGATCACGTGTCCAAGCCGGTTGCCTCTTCTGTCGGAGGCGAGGGGCCGGTTAGGCCTCGCATTCTGTCACGGCAATGAACGGAGCCAGAAGTTTACTGCATTTGCACCCACACTGTTGCAGTGCGGCAACGCAAGATTCATTTGAAACAACTGCCCCGCCCTAAAGGGCGGGTAGCCCGTGTGGTGGGCGAATCTGGACATTCGGCAAGGCCTCTGCCAAGCGCATCGGCATGACCGCCCAAACCCCCAATTCCTTCCGGAACCAGCCTGACGAGCGGGGCCACTTCGGCCAGTTTGGCGGCCGCTACGTGGCCGAAACGCTGATGCCGCTGATCCTCGATCTCGAGCGCGAATATCGCGCCGCCAAGGCCGATCCCGCCTTTCAGGCCGAGTTCGACGACCTGCTTGAACACTACGTGGGCCGGCCCAGTCCGCTGTACTACGCGCCCCGCCTCACCGAGGCGCTGCGGACGAAGGCAGCCAAGGGTATGGGCGCCCAGATCTGGTTCAAGCGCGACGAGCTGAACCACACCGGCGCGCACAAGATCAACAACTGCATCGGCCAGATCCTGCTCGCCATGCGCATGGGCAAGACCCGGATCATTGCCGAAACCGGCGCGGGCCAGCACGGCGTCGCCACAGCCACGGTCTGCGCCCGTTTCGGCCTGCCCTGCGTGGTCTACATGGGCGCGACCGACGTCGCCCGCCAGGCGCCCAACGTGTTCCGGATGAAGCTGCTCGGCGCGGAAGTCATCCCCGTCACCGCCGGCGCGGCCACCCTCAAGGACGCGATGAACGAGGCCCTGCGCGACTGGGTCGCCAACGTCCACGACACCTTTTACATCATCGGCACGGCCGCCGGCCCGCACCCCTACCCGGAACTGGTCCGCGAATTCCAGAGCGTGATCGGCAAGGAAGCCCGCGCCCAGATGCTGTCCCGAATTGGTCGCCTGCCCGACCTGCTGGTCGCCGCGATCGGCGGCGGGTCGAACGCCATCGGCCTGTTCCACCCGTTCCTGGATGATCCCTCGGTCAAGATGCTCGGCGTCGAAGCCGCCGGCCACGGGCTCGACAAGGAACACGCCGCTTCGCTCGCAGGCGGCCGCCCCGGCGTGCTCCACGGCAACAAGACCTACCTCCTCCAGGACGATGACGGCCAGATCACCGAAGGCCACTCGATCAGCGCCGGCCTCGATTATCCGGGCATCGGGCCAGAGCACGCCTGGCTCAAGGAGATCGGCCGCGTCGAATACACCTCGGCGACCGACACGGAAGCGCTCGACGCCTTCCAGCTGCTCTGCCGCACCGAAGGTATCATCCCCGCGCTAGAACCCAGCCACGCCATCGCCGCCCTCGCCCGCATTGCGCCGACCCTTCCGCAAGACTCCATCATCCTCGCCAACCTCTGCGGGCGCGGCGACAAGGACATCTTCTCGGTGGCCGAACACCTCGGGGTGGCGCTGTGAGCCGCCTTGCCATGGCGTTCGGCAAGGGCCGACCCGCCCTCGTCACCTTCGTCACTGGCGGCGACCCGACGCCCGCAGCTACCGCCGCGATCCTCGACGCTCTCGTCGAAGGCGGGGCCGACGTGATCGAATTGGGCATGCCCTTCACCGATCCGATGGCCGACGGCCCGGCGATCCAGCTGGCCAACCTGCGCAGCCTCGGCGCCGGCACGAAGACGGCGGACATCTTCGCCATCGCCGCCGCCTTCCGCGCCCGCCACCCGGAAGTCCCGCTGGTGCTGATGGGCTATGCCAACCCGATGATCACCCGCGGGGCCGACTGGTTCGCCGCCGAATGCGTGAAGGCCGGGGTCGACGGCGTGATCTGCGTCGATATCCCCCCGGAGGAAGATGCCGAACTGGGTCCGGCGCTTCGCGCCGCCGGCGTTTCGCTGATCCGCCTGGCCACGCCGACCACCAATGCGGCGCGGCTGCCCGCCGTGCTCGATGGGTCGTCCGGCTTCCTCTACTATGTTTCGGTCGCCGGCATTACCGGGCTGCAGCAAGCAGCCCAGGCCTCGATCGAAGAAGCCGTTGCCCGGCTCAAGGCCTCGGCCACGGTCCCCGTCGCCGTCGGCTTCGGCGTGCGCACGCCAGAACAGGCCGCCGCCATCGCCAGGGTCGCCGATGGGGTCGTCGTCGGCTCGGCGCTGGTTGATCTGGTCGCCAGGCACGGCGAGAAGGCTGCGGGGCCGGTGCGCGAACTGACCGCCGCACTCTCGCAAGCCGTCCACCATTCGAGGAAGGAACCGGCATGAGCTGGATTACCCGCGTCCGCAATGCGCTGCCTTTCACCCCCAAGCGCGATACGCCGGACAACCTGTGGATCAAGTGCCCGTCGTGCAGCGAGATGCTGTTCACCAAGGACTACCAGGCCAACCTCTTCGTCTGCTCGCATTGCGAACACCACGGCCGGGTGAAGACGGACGATCGCTTCGCCCAATTGCTCGATCCGGGTTACACTGTGCTGCCGACCCCGAAGGTGGCGGAAGACCCGCTGAAATTCCGCGATTCCAAGAAGTACGCCGACCGCCTCAAGGCCGCCCGCGCGAGCAATCCCCACCCGGATTCGCTGACCAATGCCAAGGGCGCCATCGACGGACATGCCGTGGTGCTCGGGGTGCAGGACTTCGCCTTCCTTGGGGGGTCGATGGGCATGGGCCTTGGCGCGACCTTCGTCTCCGGGGCCGAGGCCGCAATCAAGGCCAAGGTGCCATACGTGATCTGCACGGCCTCGGGTGGCGCACGGATGCAGGAGGGCATTCTCAGCCTTATGCAGATGCCCAAGGCGACCGTGGCGATCAGCCGGCTGAAGCGCGCCGGCCTGCCCTATATCGTTGTTTTGACTGACCCGACCACCGGCGGCGTCACCGCCAGCTACGCCATGCTGGGCGACATCCACATCGCCGAACCCGGCTCGCTGATCGGCTTTGCCGGCCAGCGGGTGATCCAGGACACGATCCGGGAGAAGCTGCCGGAAGGGTTCCAGCGGGCGGAATACCTCAAGGAGCATGGCATGGTGGACATGGTCGTCCATCGCCGCGACCTTAAGGCGACGCTTTCGCAAGTACTTGATTACCTTCAGCCTTCCAAGGCGGCCTGACCTGCGGGATTTCGCGACTTCCGACAACCCGCGCGTCCAGGCGCAACTGGATCGCCTCGCCGCGCTGAGCTTGCCGCAGGGCCGGTTCGGCCTGGAGACAATCCGCGAGCTCTGCACAAGGCTCGGAAATCCCGAGAGAATACTGCCGCCGGTGTTCCATGTTGCCGGGACCAACGGCAAGGGTTCGACCTGCGCCTTCCTGCGTTCGATCCTGGAGGTGCAAGGCTACTGCATCCACACTGCAACCAAGCCGCACCTGGTTCGCTACAACGAACGCATCCGCCTTGCCGGACGGCTGATCGAGGACGATGCGCTCGCCGACCAGCTGGCCGAAGTGCTCGACGCTGGCGAGGACCTTGGCCCTTCGTTCTTCGAGGTCACCACCGCCGCCCTGTTCCTCGCCTTCAGTCGGACCCCGGCGGACGCATGCGTGATCGAGGTGGGGCTTGGCGGGCGGTTTGACGCGACCAATGTCATCCCCGCTCCGCTGGTATCCGGCATCGCCACGCTGGGGATTGATCACGAGGCCTTCCTGTTGCGTCCGGAGGAAGGGACCCCGGCGGAGCCGCTGGCGCGAATCGCGTTCGAGAAGGCAAGCATCGCCAAGCCCGGCGTCCCGCTGGTGACGCAGTCCTATCCGGCGACCGCCGCGGACGAGGTGATCCGCACCGCCGCCGCGGCCGGCGCTCCGCTGCTGATGCGCGGGCGGGAGTGGGGGGCGCGGGGAGGGGACGGAGCCTTGCTGTTCGAGGACGCGGCGGGAGCGCTCACCTTGCCCTTGCCGGAGCTGCCCGGGACGCACCAGGCGGACAATGCGGCGCTGGCCGTCGCCATGCTGCGAGCACAGGACTGCCTGCCGGTTTCCGCTGAGGCCATGGCTGAGGGCATCCGCAAGACGCGCTGGCCGGCGCGACTCCAGCTGCTGGGCAAAGGGCCGCTGACCGCACTCGCGCCGGAGCGCGCTGTATGGCTCGACGGCGGCCACAATCCGGATGCAGGGGCAGCCCTCGGCCGCCATTTCGCGGGGCAGGAGCCGTTGCACCTCATCATCGGGATGCTCGCCAACAAGGATCCGGGTGCGATCCTGCGGCCACTGGCGGG
>JGI24751J29686_10000127_pt1 | contig 38458 bp, 41 predicted proteins | sample KBSSwiS6_FD_29686 | JGI IMG/M metagenome (IMG submission 29686)
GGCGGGAGCCGGATCACCCGCCCGGTCAGGCGAAGCTGATGCGAGCCGTGGTCGAGGCGACCTGGCGCTTGCGGCGCAGGGCCCAGCCAATGCCGCCCAGGCCGAGCAGCATCATCGCCCAGGTGCTGGCTTCCGGAACCGCAGCGGCAATGCCGCCGAGGCGGAGCTGCTTCATGTTGTCGTAACCTGAGGCACTGGCGGTCCAGGTCACTGCGGTGAAGTACTCACCATCGGCGGCCGCACCTGCCCAGTTGGCACCGTTAGAGTTCATGCCGGTAAGAACAGTGTTACCGAGATTGGTCGTCAGGGTAACGCTCTGCGGGCTGGACAGCGACCCCTGGAGATCGAACTCGAAGTTCGTGAAGGTCATTCCTCCGGCGAGGGCGAAAGTGACAGAGTTGAGCGCCTCATCCAGTGCCGTGATCACAGCCTGCCCGCTTGCGCTCGTCAACATAGAGTCGGTCAACGAGGTGAAGACGACCGTGGCGTTGGTCTGATTGGTGGTCCCGGTAACGGTTGCCCCGGACTGGTTGTTGCCGATCAGGACGTTTTCGAGAACTGCACCGGTGTTGACCGTCTGGTCACCGAATACGACGGCCGCCTGAGCCGGGGAGAACCCGACTAGCGCCAGCGGCGCGGCGACAAGCAGATATCTAGCCTTCATATTGTTAACCCCTAATGTGGCTCACCGCGTGGTGCGGGTGCCGGACTGAACCACCAAGGCGACCCCATTGTGCATTCGCTGACCGCGACTCACTGTTAACTCTTTGTTAACCTGCCGGTGCCGGAAATCAATGGATTTATTGGATAATTGCACTGTGCCGAATTGGGATTGCGCCAGTCGTGGTTGGATCGAACAATGCCTGCGGGCCTGTTCAGTTCCGCACAAATTGGATCTCCTCGCTCGGTGGCGGAAAAAGCGCAGCCGAACCCGCCCGCGGGTCCGCCCGCGGCGCACAGACCGAGCCGGGTTGCGCGTCAGGCTTCGCCGGGCGTCCAGGCGATGGTGCGAGCTTCGCGGCGGACCATTGTGCTTTTGGCGATGCGGCCGATCAGCATCCACAGGCCGGGGTAGGTGGCCCCTGAATAGGTCGATCCGGCGCCAAGCCGCTCGTGCAGCCGGCGGTGCGCCTCGGGCAGGGAGTGGTAGGGCAGGCTGGGCAGCAGATGGTGGGTGGCGTGGTAGCGCAGGCCCACCGGGGCCCACAGCTCGGCCCAGATGCCCGCCACGGACCCGGTTGGCGGGACGTTGACGGAATCAAGGTACTGCGCGGTCACCGTCATCTGCTCGCCCTCGTTCTGCCACAGGTGCGCGACGAGCGTGCGCAGCTGGTTGAGGAGGGCCACGGCGGAGACGACGCACAGGCCGGTGAGCAGCGGGGCCCAGCCGAAGCGGAACGAGAGCGCCACCAGGAGGAGCGCCCAGACCGCTCCGCCCAGTTCCTCCCAGAAGACCATGCGAGTGAAAGCGCCGTCAGGCGCGCGGCGGCGAAAGGCCGGGTTGATCGAGAGGGCCGAGGCGCGTTCCCACACACGCTTGCGCAGGGGCGGAATGACCGCGCCCAGCGGCACCAGCACGGCGAAGCGGAACAGCAGGGCGAAGGGCAGGGCCAGGGCGACGAGGATGAAGCCCGGCAGCGACCACGGCTTCATCAGCGCGAGCGGCAGGTACTCCGGATCGTCGGCCGTGCCGTAGCGGGTGCGGGCGTGGTGGAGGGTGTGGACGTTCTCGTACATGAACGAGGGAGTGAGCAGTGGAATGCCGACGAGGACATTCCAGGCCGTGCGGAAGCCCGGGAGGGCGTCGCGGTGGATGTGGGTCAGCTCGTGGATGAACAGCAGGGCGCGGTACAGCGCGAGGACTGCGACCAGCGCGCAGGCGGGCGCGGCCCAGCCGGAGAGCAGGATCGTGCCGGCGAGGGCGGCGTAGCCCACGGCAGCCGACACCAGCATGTCGGGCCAGTAGAGCCCGCCCCGCGCGGTGTTGATGTCGCGCGTCAGCTCGGCGGCGGCGCGCAGCATGGCCATGTCGTCGGCGATCGGAGCGGTAGCGGAATTGGCGGGGGAACTCATCCAGTTCTTTCCAGATCGGGCCGGGCCTTCGGCGTTGCCGGACAATGCCACGGTTGACAAGCTGCCACCGGGCCGGACAGGGCTCATTGACCTGGTGCAAGATCGCCCGGGGACAAGGAGACTGCCGTGGGTGCCGCTGAGATAATCGTTTCGCCGGTCACAACCAAGGCTGAACGGGCGGCTTTCGTCGACCTGCCCTATCGGCTGCACGCCGATGACCCAGCCTGGGTGCCGCCGCTCAGGATGGAAGCGATGGAGCTCGTCACCCCCGGCAAGAACCCGTTCTTCGAGCATGCCGACGTCCGGCACTTCCTCGCGCGGCGCGGGAGCGAAGTGGTGGGGCGCATCTCGGCCCATATCGATCATCTCGCCATTGCGATGAGCACGGAGCAGGGCATGGGCCCGGGCGTGGGCAACTGGGGCATGCTGGAGGCGACCGACGAGGCGGCGGCTCACCAGCTGATCCGCACCGCCGAGGACTGGTTGCGGGCGCAAGGCATGAACCGGGTGCTGGCGCCGCTCTCGATGTCGATCTGGGAGGAGCCGGGCCAGCTCGTGTTCGGTTTCGACCATCCGCCGACGGTGATGATGGGGCACCAGCCCGAGCGCTACCAGCGCTGGATCGAGAGCGCCGGCGGCTATGAGCCGGCCAAGAAGCTGCATACTTACGAGCTCGATATAACGAAGGAATTCCCGCCGCTGCTCCAGCGAATCGTGCAGTCAGGCGAGAAGAACGCCCGGATCCGCATCCGCAACACCAACAAGGCGAAGTTCGAGGACGAGGCCCGGCTGATCCTCGACATCCTCAACGATGCCTGGTCGGACAACTGGGGGTTCGTCCCCTTCACCGAGACCGAGATCAAGTACGCCGGCAAGAAGTTCAAGCCGATCGTCCACGAAGACCTGATCATGGTCGCCGAATACGACGGCGAGCCGGTAGCCTTCATGATGACCGTGCCTGATCTCAACGAGGCGATCCGGCCGATGGGCGGCAAGCTCCTGCCGTTCAACTGGATCAAGCTGCTCGCCTGGCTGAGGAAGCCGCGCCCGCGAACCATGCGGGTGCCGCTGATGGGCGTGCGCAAGAAGCTGCAAAGCTCGCGCATGGCAAGCCAGCTGGCCTTCATGATGATCGAGTACATCCGCCGCAACGCCGTGACGCGCTATGGCTCCACCCGGGGTGAGATCGGCTGGATTCTGGAGGACAACCAGGGAATGGTGGCGATTGCCGAGGCGATCAACAGCCACATCAACAAGACCTACGTTATCTACGGCAAGTCCTTCTGATGGCGCGGGCATCATAGGCGGCGCGAGTTAACCTACGCCCGGCGGAACCTGCCGTTTCCGCCACCGTTTCGACTATCGTCCCTGTTGCGATGCAGCAGGCGCGCGGCTAAGCGCCGGATTCTCTCCAATGGCGGCGCGCTGCGCTGCCGCATAACGAAGGTACCCCATGCGCATCGACATGATCCCCGTCGGCGACAACCCGCCCGAGTGCCTCAACGTGATCATCGAGGTCCCGGTCGGCGGCGAGCCGGTGAAGTATGAATTCGACAAGGCCAGCGGCGCACTGTTCGTCGACCGGATCCTGCATACCCCGATGCGCTATCCCGCCAACTACGGCTTCGTGCCCCACACGCTTTCGCCCGACGGCGACCCGCTCGACGCGCTGGTCATCGCCCGCTCGCCCTTCGTGCCCGGCTCGGTGGTCCGCGCGCGTCCGATTGCGGTGCTGAACCTGGAAGACGAGCACGGCGGCGACGAGAAGCTGGTCTGCGTGCCCGACGACAAGACCTTCCCCTATTACAGCGACGTGGCCGAGAAGGGCGACCTGCCCGAGATCGTGCTCGCCCAGATCGAGCACTTCTTCACCCACTACAAGGACCTGGAAAAGGAAAAGTGGGTCCGCGTCGGCAAGTGGGGCGGCGCGGACGATGCCCGCCGGGTGATCCTCGAGGCGATCGACCGGGCGAAGAAGGACAAGGCGGCCTAGGCTTTAGCGGGAAAGGCCATCCGGCCTTTCCCTGCGGGCCAGTGACGAGAAGCCTTCCACGAATGTGGAGGGCTCACTCGACAAGCGCGCCTATTCCCCGTCCTGCTTCCAGCCCCAGAACAGGAAGCAGGGCATGACGTTCAGCCATTCGAAGCCGGTGTCGATCCGCTTGAAGTGGCGGGCCATGAAGTCGCGCGCCCTGGCGGTGAACTGGTAGACGAGGAAAGCGCCGCCCGGGCGCAGGACGCGGTGCGTGGCCGCGGCGATTTCCGGGCCGACCCCGTCGGGCAGGGTCGAGAAGGGCAGGCCCGAGAGGACATAGTCCGCATGGTCATGGCCGTGGGCGCGGACGATCTCTTCCACGTCGGCAGCTGAGCCGAGGACTGCGACGAACCGGCTGTCGGTGATCGTGCGGCGCAGGTATTCGATGTAGAGCGGGTTGGTGTCGATCACGATCAGCTGGCCGTCGCGGCGCAGGCGATCCAGCACCGGGCGGCAGAAGGTGCCGATGCCGGGGCCGTACTCGACGAACAGCTTGCACTCGTCCCAGTTCACCGGACCCAGCATTTTGCGTACGGTGAAACGCGAGGACGGGATGATCGAGCCGACCATGACCGGGTGGCGCAGGAAGCCTTCGACGAAGACCCCCCACGGCCCCAGCATCCGCTTGACCCGGCGCTTCAGTGATCGCGGGAGCGCCTCACGGGCAAGCTCGGAAGAGTTCATCTGGGCAGTCGGTCCCGGGTCAATCGGCTGGGGTTTTGGCGGATTGCAAATTTGCCGCTGCTTGGCAAGCAGCGAGGCGAGCGCGCGGGTCCGGCTGTCCCGGACTGATGCGACGGGCCGAGCGGAGGCGCCGACGGGCCGTTGTCATTCGCCCGTAGCCTCGCCGACCGAGGGTGCGGCAGACGCCTGCGGGGTGTCGGCCATGGTCGCGGCGGGCGGGAACACCGGGCCGGTGATCCGGCGCAGGGCCGGGATGATCCGGGGGTAAACCCCGCAGCGGCAAAGATTTGTGATGGCTGCGGTGATTTCCTCGTCGGTCGGCCGGGCGTTGCGGGCGAGGAGGCCGGTCAGCGCAATCGCCAGCCCGGGGGTGCAGAAGCCGCATTGCACTGCCTGTTCGTCGATCAGGGCCTGGAGCACCGGCGCGCGCGGCACGCCGGGGGCGCGGCGGGCGAGGCCTTCGATCGTGGTGACGCTGCGCCCTTCCGCCTCGGCCATGGTGAGAGTGCATGCGGGCAGCGGCTGGCCGTCGACCAGGACCATGCAGGCGCCGCATTCGCCCACTCCGCAGCCGTACTTGGTGCCGGTGAGGTTGGCTAGATCGCGCAGGGCCCAGAGCAGCGGCAGCGCCGGATCGGCGGCGATCTCCACCGGTTGGTCGTTGAGCACTAGGCTGGCCATGGGCGGTACCTAGCGCGCGGGAGCAGGCTTGCCCAGCCTGCGGCGAGTGCGCGCCGTCGCTTGCGGCTAGGCAGGCTGACCGGACCCCATTTCGACCGGGAAGTCGTCCGGGCGATGAATGATGATCACCGCGGGGAGATTGCCAGGTTCCAGGCCCAGTCGCGGACCGGCGATCCGGCGACGTGCCGAGTGGCGCGGGCTTCTTGCCGATCAACCGTTTTGCCGCGGCTCCAGCTTCGGGGCGGTCGTCGGGGAAGCCGTCTCGTCGCTTTGTCGCGGACGCGCCGGCTAGTGCGGCGGGGAAAAAATCGCCTCTGCGGCCCGCCTGGCGAGACTTGGCCGGCCGTTTTGGCTAAGAGGCGCGCTCTGCCGTGGGATCCAATTGCCATGCCGCCTGCCGAACCAGCGATTGCCGAACGCACCGTGGCCGACGAGATCGCCGTCTCGATAGTAATGCCGTGCCTCAACGAGGCGCAGTCGCTCGCGCACTGCGTGGCCAATGCCCGCGAGGCGCTGGACCGGATCGCGGCCGAATATGGCCTGCCGGGCGAGATCGTGATCGCCGACAACGGATCGACCGACGGCAGCCAGGCGATTGCCGAGGCGCTGGGGGCGCGGGTGGTGCCGGTGGCGGCCAAGGGCTATGGCGCGGCTCTGATCGGCGGGTTCGACGCCGCACGCGGGCGCTACCTTGTCATGGGCGATGCCGACGGGTCCTACGATTTCACCGATGCGGTCGCGATGATCGGGCGGCTCGAGGACGGGGCGGACCTGTGCATGGGTTCGCGCTTCAAGGGCGGGATCAAGCCGGGGGCCATGCCCTGGAAGAACCGCTACATCGGCAACCCGCTGCTGACCGGCATCCTCAACCTGTTCTTCCGCTCCGGCATCGACGACGCGCACTGCGGCCTGCGCGCAATCCGCAAGGATGCCTACCGGGCGCTGGGGCTGGAAAGCACAGGCATGGAATTCGCCAGCGAGATGGTGATCAAGGCCAGCCTCAAGCGCATCCGCATGGACGAGGTGCCGGCGACGCTCTCGCCCGACCTGCGCGACCGGGCGCCGCATCTGCGCCCGTGGCGCGACGGCTGGCGGCACCTGCGCTACCTGTTCATGCTGAGCCCGACCTGGGCCTTCGGCGTGCCGGCCCTGCTGCTGGCGGGGATCGGCGGCGCGATCCTCGCCATTGCCGGGCTGCACGCGCTGGGCTTGCTGCCAGGGCCCAGCCATTTCGGCGTGAGCTGGACCACTCTGGCAACCTTCATGGTCACCAGCGGGCATTTCGCCGCGATCATGGCGGTCGCTACCCATTTCTACGGCGTGCGGCAGGGCTATCGCAATCTCAGGCCGTGGCTGGCGCGGCTGGAGAAGCTGCTGACGCTGGAGACGGCACTAGTGGCCGGCGGCGCGCTGATCGCGGTTGCCCTGGTGGAACTGGTCGCTGTCGGCGTGTGGTGGGGGGCCAACGACTTTGCCGCCCTCCCCAACCAGTTGCCGCTGCTGCTGGCGATCGGCACCGGGGTGATCGGGCTGCAGACGGTGTTCGGCGGGGTCCTGCTGGCGGTGATCGCCGGGCATCGCGCCCAACTGACCCCGGTCCCGCTGGAGCGCAGCCAGCCGGCGGTGCGGCAGGCCGCATGACCCCCTGGCTGAGCGTCGTCGTGCCCGTGCATGATGGCGCGCGGTTCCTTGGCGCGACGCTTGAAGCCGCGGCGGCGGAGCAGCCGGACGGGGTGGAATTCCTGCTGTACGATTCGAGCGACGACGGCGGGGCCAGCCGGGAGATTGCGGAGAGCTTCGCCAACCGGCTGGCGTTGCGCTGCGTGGCGACGCCCGAGCTGAAGCCGTGGACGGCCAAGACCAATCGCGGCGTGAGCGAAGCGGCGGCGCCGCATGTCGCCATGCTCCACCAGGACGACCTGTGGCTGCCTGGGCATCTGGCAGCTGTGCGCGCGGCGCTGGCGGCGGCTCCGTCGGCGGCGATGACGGTGGGGCCGTCGCGCTTCATCGATGCGGCGGGGCGCGACGTGGGGGGCTGGGACCTGCCGCTGGCGGCGGGGCTTCAGGCGGGGGCCGACATCGCGGCGACCCTCATCGTCCAGAACACGGTCGCCATTCCTAGCCCGGTCATCCGGCGCGAAGCGTGGCTGACGGTCGGCGGGATGGATGAGGCGCTGTGGTATACCGCCGACTGGGATCTCTATCTCAAGCTGGCCGGGGCGGGCCCGGTTCACGTACGGGGCGCGGCGACGACCGCCTTCCGGCTGCACGGATCCTCGCTGACCATGACCGGCAGCCGCGATGCGGCGGCGTTTCGCCGGCAGCACGAGGTGGTGCTGGCGCGGCACCTCGCCGCCGTTCCGGGCGACGTACGCGCGCGACAGGAACGGCTCGCGCGGGCGGCGGTGGCGGCGAACTGTGCGCTGGCGGCGGGATCGCGCGGCGAGCTGGGTGCGCTGGGGCGCGGGCTTGCCGCGGTGGCAGCCCTGGGGCCGCTCGGCTGGGCACGCTTCCTGCGGCAGACGCGGCTGGTCGATCGGGTAATGCCGCGCCTGCGGCTGGCGCTGGCAGGAGGAATGAGAGGAGACGGGCGGCCATGACCGGGGTGGTGCGATCAGGCCCGCGCTATCTGGCCGGGGCCGTGCTCTGCGCGGCGATCAACAACGTGATCCTGATCGGCGGGGCGCGGCTGGGGGTGCCAGACACAGTTGGCGTTATCCTGACCTGGTTGGTCGGCTCCTCGGTCGGTTATGCCTGGCACACACTGGTGACCTATGGGGACCGGCTGCACTGGCGGGCCTACGGCCAGTTCATGGCCGGCGGGGCGCTGGGCACCCCGCTGTCGTGGCTGCTGGTGATGATCATGCGCAAGGGTTTTGGCTGGCCCATGGAATGGACCGCGCCGGCGATGACCGTTCTGATGCTGATCTACAACTATCTCAACGCCCGGGCAGCGATCCACTGGCGGCGGCGCAAGGCGGCGGGCTGACGGAACATTCGTCAGTCTCGCGCGCTCCATCGGCATGGCTGCACGCGCATACTGGTCGGGCCAGATCAGGCTGGCCCTCGTCTCGATCCCGGTGGAGATTTACCCGGCGACCCGTTCGGCCGGGCGTATCGGGTTCAACATGATTCACGAGCCCACCGGGCAGCGGGTGCGCTACCAGAAGGTGGTCCCGGGCGTGGGCGAGGTTGATCCCGACGAGATCGTCAAGGGCTTCGAGGTTTCCAAGGGCAACTACGTGTTGCTTGAGGAGAAGGAAATCGAGGCGGCGAAGGTGGAGAGCCGGCGGACGCTCGATCTCGTGCAGTTCGTCGACTCGGGCGAGATCGACGTGCTCTATTTCGAGAAGCCCTATTTCGTGGTTCCGGCGGATGACCTGGCCGAGGAGGCCTATGTGGTTCTGCGCGATGCGCTCAAGATCGCGCGCAAGGTGGGCGTGGGGCAGATCTCGGTGCGCGGGCGCGAACACCTGGTGGCGCTGAAGCCTTGCGGGCGCGGCATGGTGCTGGAAATCCTGCGCTATGCCGACGAGGTGCAGAAGGCCCATGGGTTCTTTGCCGAGATCGGCGAGGACAAGCCGCAGGCCGAGCTGCTCCAGCTGGCGACGAGCCTGATCGAGCAGAAGAGCGGCAGCTTCGAGCCGGGCAAGTTCCACGACCGCTACGAGGATGCGCTGAAACGGCTGCTCGAGAAGAAGACCAAGGCCAAGGGCAAGCTGGTGCTGGAGGATGTGCAGGCGCCGGCGCCGCGCGGCGGCAATGTGATCGACCTGATGGCGGCGCTGAAGAATTCGCTGGGCGGTGGTGGTGCTCCGCCCGAGCCGGCCGAGGCCAAGCCGGCGCGCAAGCGGCCCACGGCTCCCGCCAAGAAGCCGGCGGCGAAGACCCCGGCCAAGCGGAAGCGGGCGTGATGGCGACGCTAAAGAAAGTCGGGGGAGACAAGCTCGCCGAATACAACCGCAAGCGCGATTTCACGCGCACCGCCGAGCCTTCGGGGAAAGTGGCGCAGACCGGCGGCAATGGCTTCATCGTCCAGAAGCACGATGCGACCCGGCTGCACTGGGACTTCCGGCTGGAAGTGGACGGCGTGCTCAAATCCTGGGCCGTGACCAAGGGGCCGAGCGCCGATCCCGAGGAGAAGCGGCTGGCGGTGCGGACCGAGGATCACCCGCTGGCCTATGCCGAGTTCGAGGGGACGATCCCCAAGGGCGAATATGGCGGCGGCACGGTGATGCTGTGGGACAAGGGGACGTGGGAGCCGATTGCCGGCAAGTCTGCCAAGGACCTGGAGAAGGGCCACCTCCACTTCGTGCTCCATGGCGAGCGGATGAAGGGGGAGTGGATCATCTTCCGCCTGAAGGCCCGCCCCGGCGAGAAGCGCGAGAACTGGCTGCTGCGCAAGGTGACCGATGCCTATGCCGCGAGCGGCGATACGCTGGTCGAGCGGGGGCTGACCTCTGTCCTGACGGGGCGGACCATGGCCGAGATCGCCGCCGATGCGGGGGGCGCGCACAGCCTCAAAGGCAAGAGCGGCAAGGCCTTCGCGGCGGAAATGGACAAGGCGGCGCAGAGGAATGCCGCGCTGAAGCCGAAGCCGGCGAAGCGGGCCAAGGGACTGCCGGAGTTCCGCCCGGTGCAGTTGGCGACGCTGGTCGATGCGGTGCCGGCGGGCAATGGCTGGATGCACGAGGTGAAGTTCGACGGTTACCGGGCACTGATGGCGGTCAACGGCGGTGAGGTGAAAGTGTTTACCCGCAATGGCCTGGACTGGACGGAGAAGTTCCAGCCGCTGGCCCGCGCCCTGGCGGCGATGGACCTGTCGCGGGCGCTGATTGATGGCGAGATCGTGGCGCCGGGGAAGGATGGGAACCCCAGTTTTTCGGCACTTCAAGCGGTCCTGAAGCGCGGGCATGGTTCGCAAGGTGAGGATAATCCGCTGCAATTCCATGCGTTTGATCTGCTGGAGCTGGACGGGGAGGACCTGTCCGGCCGGGCGAACCTCGAGCGCAAGGAGCGGCTGGGGGCCTTGCTGGCCACCGCCCAGCCGCCGGTGTTTTTCGCGAGCCACGTGATCGGCGCGGGAGAGAAGCTGTTCGCGGCGATGTGCGGGGCGGGTGGGGAAGGCATTGTTTCGAAACGGATAGAGGGTTCGTACCTGGCCAAGCGCGGGCGTAACTGGGTGAAGGTGAAGTGCATCCGGCGGCAAGAATTCGTGGTGATCGGGTGGAAGAAATCGAGCGCCCGGGCGCGGCCTTTTGCATCGCTGCTGCTCGGGCAGTACAACGAGGGTGCGCTGACCTACACCGGCAATGTCGGCACCGGGTTCGACGAGAAGACCCTGCGCGAGGTGGCCGAGGCCATGGCGCCGCTGGTGAGCGACACGGCTCCGGCCGAAGTGCCCAAGGCGGACCGGCGGGGGGTGACCTGGCTGAAGCCGCAGCTGGTGGCCGAGGTTGCCTTTGCCGAGTTTACGGCTGATGGTTCGGTCCGGCACGCGAGCTTCCTGGGCCTGCGCGCCGACAAGCAGGCGAAGGACGTGGTGCCGGAGCGCGTGGAACATCTTGCCGAGGGTGGCGTCACGCTGCCCGAGAGTCCGGTGAAGATCAGCAACCGGGGACGGGTGATCTATCCCGAGAGCGGACTGACCAAGGGCGAGCTCGCCGACTATTACTTGCAGATCGCGCCGCTGATGCTGCCGACGCTGGCGGGGCGACCGATCAGCCTGATCCGCTGCCCGCAGGGTAGGGCCAAGCAGTGCTTTTTCCAGAAGCACGACGCCGGGACCTTCGGGCCGCATGTCCATCACGTGCCGATTACCGAGAAGGACGGCGCGGTGGAGGAGTATATCTTCGTCGAGGACGCGGCGGGGATCCTTGCCTGTGTGCAGATGGGGGCGATCGAGTTTCACGGGTGGTGTTCGCTGGCCAGGGACGTGGAAGCGCCGGAGCGGCTGGTGATCGACCTCGATCCCGACGAGGGGCTGGGGTTCGACGCGGTGAAGGCGGCGGCGCGGGACATCCGGCGAAAGCTCTCCGACCTGGGGCTGGTGTCGTTCGCAATGGTTTCAGGCGGCAAGGGAGTGCACGTGCTGGTGCCGCTGACGCCGGGGCATACGTGGGCGCAACATGCCGACTTCGCCCGCCGGTTTGCCGGGGCGCTGGCGCTGGGCGAGCCAGAGAAGTACGTGGCGACGATGAGCAAGGCCAAGCGGACGGGGAAGATCTTCGTCGACTGGCTGCGCAACCAGCGCGGGTCGACCGCGGTCATGCCTTATTCGGCGCGGGCGCGGGAGAACGCGCCGGTGGCGGTGCCGGTGAGCTGGGAGGAGCTGGACGGGCTGGCCAGCGCGCACGAGTTTACAATCCGGGATGCCGGGAAGCTGCTGGAGCGGGCGGCGGGCAAGGCGTTGCAGGGCTGGGGGCTGGCGGCGCAGAAGCTGCCGGAGGTTTGATGGGCTTGCCAGCAGTGTCCCGACTTCGCTTGACACGAACGGGTTTGATGTAAGTCTCGGCAGGAACCGCCCCCGCCTTCGCGCGTCAAATTTCCCATGAAACCCAAGGACTTGCCTGAAGAGAGCCGTGAGCTGGCCGACTTTGCCGGGCGGGTGATGGACAAGGTCGGGGCGGCCCGCCTGTCTGTCGTGACCGCCGAGTCCTGCACCGGGGGGCTGCTCGCCTCCTTGCTGACCGACCTACCGGGGGTGAGCAACGGGTTTGAGCGCGGCTTTGTCACTTATACGGAACAGTCCAAGTGCGAGCTCCTGGGGATCGATCCGGTCCTGATCGCGCGGCACGGCGTGGTCAGCCGCGAGATCGCCGCGGCCATGGCCGACGGGGCGCTGGCGCACAGCCGGGGCAAGGTGGGCGTGGGGATCACCGGCTTTGCCGGGCCTGGCCTCATGACCCAGCAACAGGGCGAGGCCGGGCTGGTCCACGTGGCGGCACGGCGCAAGGGCGGCCGGCTCTATTCGCGCGAGTGCCACTATGGCGACATCGGCCGCGACCGGGTGCGGATGCTGGCGGCCCATGCCGCGCTGGAGCTGATCGAGGAGGCATTGAGCGAGCTTGTCGCCGCCAGACCACGCCCGGGCGATCAGGCGGAACCGGGCTGAGCGGCCGGTCGAGCCTTGACTGCAGGGAACGTCCCGGCTCCGCACCGGCCAGCGGTCCCGGGTCAAGCCCGGGACGACGGGGTGCGGAGTGAAAGGCACTCCGTCATGCTGAACGCCCTTCAGCATGACGCCGGCTATGTTGACGAGTTGCGGCAGGGCGGGGCTGGTCGGCCCCGCACTTTGCGTCACTTGCCCATCGGGGCCGAACTGGAGCCCTGCTGCTGGGCGGCCATCTGCATGGAGGTTTCCTGCTGGCTGGGGCCACGCATGTAGCGTTCGAACTCTTCCACGAAGCGGCGGGTCAGGCGCGGGCGTTCGGCCACAGGGAGGCACTGCTGGAGCTCGGGGAACCAGGTGCCTTCCTCCTTATAAACGTGGTGCAGCACGGCGCCCTGGATGTGTTCGAGCTTCTCGCGCCAGTCACGGCCCATGGGGTCGAGCCTCTCGAGCAGGGCGAGTTCGAGCTTGGTCATCGCCTGTTCCTGGTAGGCCATGGCGGCGTGGGCCTTTTCGCCCGTGTCGGCGACCATCGGGTAAAGCACCGTCTCCTCCGCATTGGCGTGGCCGGTGAGGAGCACCGACAGGCGCTTCAGCGCGGCGAGGCGGCTGGGGCCGTCCGGCGCGACCATGGCCTGGGTGAAGAAGGCTTCGATCTGGCGGTGGTGTTCGAGGACGATGGCCAGCCAATCACCATCGCCGGCGAGGCTTTCGGCAACCTTGCGGGCATTGGCGCGATCCTGCGCGCTCTCGGGCGGCATGATCCTGGCGGCGAGCTTGTCGAAGATGGACATGGTTGGTCTCCGGTTAGGGGATGACCAATCAAAGGGCGGTGGGGCGGCCCGTTCCTCGTCAGACCATGTTTTCGGGGCGGACCAGCCGGTCGAAGGTTGCGCCGTCGACGGCGCCGAGTGCAAGGGCGGCTTCGCGCAGGGTGAGGCCGCCGGCGTGGGCGTGTTTCGCGACCTCGGCGGCCTTGTCGTAGCCGATCTCGGGGGCGAGCGCGGTGACCAGCATCAGGGAGCGGGAGACGAGTTCGGCAATGCGGGCGCGGTTGGCCTGGAGGCCTTCGACGCAGCGGGCGGCGAAGCTGTCCATGCCGACGCTGAGCAAGTCGATCGAGCGCAGCACGTTGGCGCCGATCAGCGGCTTGAACACGTTGAGCTCGAAATGACCCTGGAGCCCGCCGAGGGTGGCGGCCTGGTGATTGCCGATGACCTGGGCTGCCACCATGGTCAGCATCTCGGCCTGGGTGGGATTGACCTTGCCGGGCATGATCGAGGAGCCGGGTTCGTTGGCCGGCAGGTCCAGCTCGCCGAGGCCGGAGCGGGGGCCGGAGCCGAGCAGGCGGATGTCGTTGGCGATCTTGGTGAGCGCTACGGCGAGGGCATTGAGCGCGCCGCTGAAGGCTACCAGCGGATCGTGGCTGGCGAGAGCCTCGAACATGTTGGCGGCGGGGCGGAAGGGGAGGCCGGTTAGCGCGGCGAGTTCGCGGGCCATGGCGGCGGCGAAGTTCGGCGGCGCATTGAGGCCGGTGCCGACGGCGGTGCCGCCCTGGGCCAGGGGCATGAGTTCGGATTCGAGCGCCTGGGCGATCCGTTCCCGGCAGCGCAGCGCTTGCGCGGCATAGCCGGAGAACTCCTGGCCGAGGGTGAGGGGGGTGGCGTCCTGCAGGTGGGTGCGGCCGATCTTGACGATGTCGGCCCATTCGGCGGCCTTGGCGGCGAGCGCGGCGTGGAGGCGGTCGAGCATGGGGAGGAGGCGGCTGGCCGTTTCCCGGGCTGTGGCCAGGTGGAGGGCGGTGGGGAAGCTGTCGTTCGAGGACTGGCCGCGGTTGACGTGGTCGTTGGGGTGGACCGGGGCCTTGCCGCCGCGGGTGCCGGTGAGCAGTTCGTTGGCGCGGCCGGCCACGACCTCGTTGACGTTCATGTTGGTCTGGGTGCCGGAGCCGGTCTGCCAGATGGCGAGGGGGAATTGGTCGTCGTGCTCGCCCGAGGCGACTTCGCCGGCGGCTTGTTCGATGGCCTGCCCGAGTTCGGGGGCGAGGTCGTGGGTGCGGTTCACCCGGGCGGCGGCCTGCTTGATCAGCGCCAGGGCGTGGACGATCGGCAGCGGCATGCGCTCGGCGCGGGCGAACGGGAAGTTCTCGACACTGCGCTGGGTCTGCGCGCCCCAGTAGGCGGCGGCGGGGACGGCGATCTCGCCGAGGCTGTCGCTCTCGATACGGTGTTGGGCCATGGCGGCGGGCTCCTTCGCGCCGAGGATAGCAGAGGGAACAGTGGGGCGACGAGGGGCGTTCCGGTCCCGAGGAGAATTGCGATGGATAAGCGGCCGAACAAGCCCGATCCGGTGAGCGTGCCCGCGCCGGATGACGTGCCCGGAGTTGACGGTCCTGCGGGCGGTCCGCCGCCGGACCCGCCGTTCCGCGCGAGGAATGCCGGCGCGGCCACGGGGCGGCCGACCGAGGACGCCACGGTAAATAAAGGGCGGGCCGGGCAGAAGGGCCATGGCGATGGCACCGACGGCTGGAACAGCAACACCTGATGACACCGCGCTGGCCAGAGACGCTGTGGGTGGTGCGCCATGGGCAGAGCGCCGGGAACGTGGCCCGCGATCTCGCCACCGAGCAGGGGCTGCCGCGGATTGCGCTGGAGCACCGCGACGTGGACGTGCCGCTCTCGGACCTCGGTCGCGAGCAGGCCGGGGCGCTGGGGCGGTGGTTTGCCGGTTCGGCCGAGCGGCCCGAGATCATGCTCGCCTCGCCCTATGTGCGGGCGGTGCAGACGGCCGAGCTGTTCCGCGCCGCCGGAGGCTGCGATCCGGCCGAGCGGATCTGCATCGACGAGCGGCTGCGGGAGAAGGAATTCGGCATCCTCGATGGGCTGACGACCACGGGCATCCGCGAGTTCCAGCCCGACCAGGCGGAATTCCGGCGCAATCTCGGCAAGTTCTATCACCGGCCCCCGGGCGGGGAATCGTGGGTCGATGTGATCTTCCGCCTCAGGGCGCTGATGGACACGGTTTCGCTGCACTATGGCGGGCGGCGGGTGATGATCGTCGCGCACCAGGTGGTAGTGTTGTGCCTGCGCTACGTGATCGAGAACCTCAGCGAGGCGAAGGTGCTGGCGATCGACAAGGCGGGCGATGTCGCCAACTGTGCGATCACCGAATACCGCTTCGATGCCGCCCTCGGCCGCGATGGCGGGCTGGTGCTCAGCCGCTACAACGTGACCGCGCCAATGGAGCAGGGGCATACGCCAGTGACCGCCGCGCCCGACCGGATGGTCGCCGCGCGTGGCTGAGGCGACCCCGCTCGACAGCAACTGGCTGCGCGCCCATCCCCTGCCCGTTCCCGATGGCGAGACCGACAAGAACGGGCGCGGGCGGGTGCTCGCCATCGGGGGCGCGCGGACCGTACCGGGCGGCATCCAGCTGACCGCCGAAGCAGCGTTGCGCGCCGGAGCAGGCAAGGTGCGAGTGGCGACGATCGCGGGCGCGGCCCTGGCGGTTGGCGTGGCCATGCCGGAAGTGGGAATAGTCGCGCTGGACGAAGACCAGGCGGGCGAGATCGCCGATGCCGCGCCGGCTGTGGGGCAGCTGGAGCGGTTCGATGCCGTTGTCGCGGGTCCGGCGATGGCCGATGCGGCGGCGGCCGGGCGACTGGTCGACGCCTTGCTCGCCGCGGCGGAAGGCGAAGCAGCGCTGGTGCTCGACGCGGCGGCGCTGATGGCCTGCGGTGCCCGCGCGGTGCGCCTGCAGGCCTGCCCGCGTCCGCTGGTCCTGACCCCGCACGTGGGGGAGATGGCGGCGCTGCTGGAGTGCGAGGCCGCGACGGTGAATGCTGACCGGGCGGGCTCTGTGTTGCGCGCGGCGGAGCGGTTCGGTGCAGTGGTGGCGCTCAAGGGCGCGACAACGCTCGTGGCCGCGCCCGATGGCTCGCTCCACGCCTATGCGGGGGGCGGCGTGGGTCTGGCGACGGGCGGTTCGGGCGACGTGCTGGCGGGCCTCGTCGCCGGTCTTGCCGCGCGCGGAGCCGATCCGCCGCAGGCTACGCTCTGGGCGGTGTGGCTCCACGGCGAGGCCGGACGGCGCTGCGCCGAGCAGATGGGCCCCCTGGGGTTCCTCGCGCGCGAATTGCTGGCTCATGTGCCCGCACTGATGCGGGCGGCGCTCTAGGCTGTATCGACATTCAGAGGATTCCCAAACGGGATGATGCCTGATTCATGGGTTTCCGCAGTTGCGGAGGCGTCATGGGTATCAAGCTTTACGAGGTGAGCGAGGCGCAGTGGCGTCGGATCGAAGCCATGCTTCCGGGCAAGGCGAGTGATCCGGGCCGAACAGCGCAGGATAATCGCTTGTTTATCAATGGCGTATTGCGGGTTCTGCGATCCGGTGCACGGTGGCCGGACCTGCCTGAGCGCTATGGCAAGTACAAGACCGTGCACAAGCGCTTCACTCGCTGGGCCCGGGCAGGGCGTGGCAAGGCATCTTCGCGCTGCTCGCCCGTGACCGCAACAACGAGTACCTGATGATCGACAGTTCCATCGTTCGTGCCCATGCCTAGGCGGCAACGGGCCAAAAAGGGGGGCGTGCGACCAGGCTCTGGAGCGCTCCCGAGGAGGCCTACGATACCTACGCAATTCTCGACTTTGTCGAAGCTTCCGGTGCCCAGCCGATCATCCCGCAGCGCGTCTGCATGCCACGCAAACGCGCCTTCGATCCGGTCAAATACAAACTGCGCAACCGTATCGAACGGACCATCGGCAAGCTCAAACAACTCCGTCGCATCGCAACCCGATACGACCGCATCCCACAGAATTACCTGGCCAGCCTATGCCTCGCAGCACTCACCTTCTGGTGCTGAATGTCGATTCAGCCTAGAACCCCCAAATGGCCGTCCTGCCGTTCCGTCCCACCCCGTTCTTCGCCAACAAGAACCAGGCTTTCTGGCGCCTTCAGGCGCTGGGCTGGGGCGGGGCACTGCTGTTGCGTGCGATGTCCTCCATCGCCAACGGCCAGCCCGCGTCCTTCCTGGTCATGGTGCTCATCGCCACGGTAACCGGCTTCTCCCTCTCGCTGATCCTCTCGGTGATTTACCGGCTGCTGATCAGCCAGCGCGCGCTGATCACCTGGGGGGTCACCGCGCTGGTCCTGCCGGTGGCGGTGACGCTCTATGCCTTCATCGATGCCTGGGTGATCGGGCTCTACCGGCCCGAAAGCGGGGCCAGCTTCGCCCAATTGCTGATCGGCGTGTTCTATCTGGACATGACCCTGCTCGCCGCCTGGTCGGCGCTTTACTACGCCATCAACTTCTACCTGCAGATCGAGGAGCAGAACGACCAGCTGATCCGGCTGGAGAACCAGGCGACGAGCGCGCAGCTGGCCATGTTGCGCTACCAGCTCAACCCGCACTTCCTGTTCAACACGCTGAACTCGATCTCCACCCTCGTCCTGCTCAAGCAGACCGAGCCGGCCAATGCCATGCTCAGCCGGCTCTCGGCTTTCCTGCGCTACACCCTGGTCAATGAACCGACCGGGCGGGTCACCGTGGCGCAGGAGGTGGAGACGCTGAAGCTCTATCTCGACATCGAGCGGATGCGCTTCGAGGAACGGCTGCGCACCACTTTCCACATCGACGAGGGCACTCGGGCGGGCCTGCTGCCCTCGCTGCTGCTGCAGCCGCTGGTCGAAAATGCGATCAAATATGCCGTCGGCACGCAAGAAAGCGGGGCGGAAATCACCATCACGACGCAACTCGTCGGCTCGCTGCTTCGCATCACCGTCTCCGACACGGGGCCGGGATTGCAAAACACCGCCGCGGACAACAGGCTGTCGGGCGTGACTTTCGATGGCGGCGAACCCGTGTCCACCGGCGTGGGCCTTGCGAATATCCGCGACCGGCTGGCCCAGGCCTATGGCGAGCGGCACCGCTTCGAGATCATCGATCCGCCCGACGGCGGGTTCACCGTCCTGATCGAAATCCCCTTCGAACGCCGCGAAGCTGCGCCTTCCCCGGTGTCGGCTGCCCGCCCCGCGCTGGCGGCGGGCTGAAACCAATCGCCGCGCCGCCCGTATGGATGGCACGAGAATACAAGGTGAGGCATGACCATTCGCACAATCCTCGTCGATGACGAGAAACTCGCGATCCAGGGGCTCCAGCTGCGGCTCGAGAAGTTCCCCGACGTGGAGGTGATCGACACCTGCTCCAACGGCCGCGAGGCGATCCGCAAGATCAAGACCGAGAAACCCGACCTCGTCTTCCTCGACATCCAGATGCCCGGCTTCGACGGGTTCTCGGTGGTCAAGGGAGTGATGGAGATCGAGCCGCCGCTGTTCGTCTTCGTCACCGCCTACCAGGAACATGCCGTCCGCGCCTTCGAGGCGAACGCGGTGAACTACCTGATGAAGCCGGTGGATGAGGACAAGCTCGCCGACACGCTCGATCGCGTGCGCACGCGCCTCGCTGAGAAACGCGGCGCGGAAGAGGCCGAGAAGCTGAAGAACGTCCTTGCCGAAGTGGCCCCCGACGCCATGGAGGGCATGCCCGAAGACGAGGGCGATGCCGCCGCGCTGGGCGCGGGCCGCTACGAGAAACTAATCAACATCAAGGACCGGGGCCAGATTTTCCGCGTCGACGTCGATTCGATCGAGCACATCGAGGCTGCGGGCGACTACATGTGCATCCGCACAGCCGACAACAGCCTGATCCTGCGCGAGACGATGAAGGACCTCGAACGCCGCCTCGATCCGCGCGTGTTCCAGAGGGTGCACCGCTCGACCATCGTCAACCTCAACCAGGTCCGCCAGGTGAAGCCCCATACCAATGGGGAATGCTTCCTCGTGCTCGATTCGGGCGCCCAGGTGAAGGTTTCGCGCTCCTACCGCGACGTGGTGGCGCGCTTCGTTCACTGATCCGGGGTTGCGCTGACGGCGGTGGTCGGCGAAATGCCGAGCCCATGACCTTCGCCATCCCCGGTTTCGACCTAGCCGCCTTCGTCGCCGCCACCCTCGCCGAGGATCTGGGCGAAGGCTGGCCCGGCGGCGGGCGCGATGTCACCAGCGAGAGCGTGATCCCAGCCGAGGCGCGCTTCGCCGGGGTGATGGCGAGCCGCGATGCGATCGTGGTATGCGGGCTGCCGATCGCCGCCGCCTTCTTCCGCGCGCTTGATCCTGACGTGGAAATCGAAGCCCTCCAGGCAGAAGGTGCGCAGGTCCCCGCCGGGACCGAGCTGATGCGCCTGTCCGGCAAGGCGCGGGCCATGCTGACGGCGGAACGCTCGGCGCTGAACACGGTACAGCACCTCTCCGGCGTGGCGACGATGACCCGCCAATATGTCGACGCGATGCAGGGCCACGCCACTCTGCTCGACACCCGCAAGACCATACCCGGCCTGCGCCATCTGGAGAAATACGCCACCCGCACCGGCGGGGCGAAGAACCACCGGCTCGGCCTGTGGGACGCCGCGATGATCAAGGACAATCACGTCGCCGTCGCCGGCAGCGTGGCCGAGGCGGTGCGCCGCGCGCTGACCGCCGGGGTCGCCGAAGTGATCTGCGAGGTTGACGCGCTGGAGCAGCTCGAACCCGCCATCGCGGCCGGGGCGACCTATGTGCTGCTCGACAACATGGGTCCGGACATGCTGCGCGAGGCTGTCGCCTTCGTGGCTGGGCGGGTGCCGACCGAAGCCTCCGGCGGAGTGCGGCTGGATACGATCGGAGCGATTGCCGCCTCGGGGGTGACCTACGTCTCGGTCGGCCGCCTCACCCAGTCCGCTCCGGCGGCCGACGTCGGGTTGGACTTCACCGCCCTGTGAGGGGTCTGGCTGCCGCTCTTCTGGCCTTGCTGCCTGCACCGGTGCTGGCCCAGGCCTACCAGTGCAGCCTGCCCCAGCGCCTGCCTCCGCTGCGCGCGGTGGTGCCGGACGGCCCGGTGCGGCGGGCGCCGGTTGCCGGTTATACGCTCGCCGTCTCGTGGTCGCCCGAATATTGCCGGCAAGACCGCGATCCTGCTTCGGTTCAATGCTCCGGGCGCAATGGGCGGTTCGGGTTCATCCTGCACGGACTCTGGCCCGAGGCGGCGAGCGGCCCGCCGCCGCAGTGGTGTTCGCTGACCCCTCGGCCACGGCCGGAGACGGTGCGGCAGGGGCTTTGCGCGCTTTGCGCGACGCCGGTGCCATGGCTGATCGAGCACGAATGGGCCAAGCACGGCTCATGCATGGCGCAATCGCCCGAGGCCTACTGGGGCATCGCCCGGCATGTATGGGCGCGGTTTCGCTGGCCCGATGCGGATCGGCTCTCGTTGCGGCCGGGCCTGTCGGTGGGAGACCTGCGTGAAGCCGTGGCCCTCGCCAACCCCGGGCTGCCGCGAGAGGCGGTGGGGGTGGTGACCAACGACCGCGGCTGGCTGCGGGAGTTGCGGATTTGCCACAGCAGGCAGTATCGGCCCACCGCTTGCGCCCGCGCCATCTGGGGGCCAGGCGATAGCAAGCCGCTCAAGATCTGGCGCGGGCTCTGATCCTGTCCCTCGTCATTGCGAGGAGCGCAGCGATGAAGCCATCCAGGGCCGCTCGGCTCACCCGCTCTGGATTGCGTCGCTGCGACCCCGCAGGGGCGGGCCAGATTTGGCCCATCGCAGCGTCAATCGTCGGTCACTATGCAAGAGCATAGCTCCCTCCTCTCTCCTCGCGCTGGGCCAGATTTGGCTCCGTGCCGACGTTTCCACCTGGCTGGAATAGGGTCTAGCGACGGCCCGCAAAAAACCGCCGCAGCAGCTCCGCGGCCTCCGCCTCGCCCATGCCCGAATAGACTTCCGGACGATGCAGGCACTGGGCCTGTTCGAAGACCCGTGCGCCATGCTCCACTGCCCCCCCCTTGGGGTCGGGCGCGGCATAGTAGACCCGGGCGATGCGGGCGTGGGCTATCGCCCCGGCGCACATCGCGCAGGGTTCGAGCGTGACCCACAGCTCACAGCCGTCGAGGCGTTCGTTGCCCAGCGCCCCGGCTGCGGCGCGAATCGCCAGCAGCTCGGCATGGGCCGTGGGATCGTGCAGCGTACGCGGCTGGTTGTGGGCTACGGCAAGCACCATGCCGTCCTTGACGACCACGGCACCGATCGGCACCTCCCCGGCCTCTGCGCCGGCGCGGGCGGCGGCCAGGGCGCTTGCCATCGGATCGGGCAGAGGCCAACGGGTCATCACGCCCGATAACCCGTCAGCGGCCTGTGCACAACTTGACCTTGGGGGGGTGAATCGGTAAGGGCGCGCTTCGCCCCGTTCCGGGGACCAGATTCTGTAGAGAGCAAAGCCATGTCCCGTATTTGCGAACTGACCGGCAAGGGCCGCCAGGTCGGCCACAACGTCAGCCACGCCAACAACAAGACCAAGCGCGTGTTCCTGCCCAACCTGCAGAACGTCACGCTGCTCTCGGAAGGGCTGGACCGCAGCTTCAAGTTCCGCGTGTCGACCCACGGCCTGCGCTCGGTCGAGCACAACGGCGGGCTCGATAACTGGCTGCTGAAGACGTCCGACGCCAAGCTCTCCCCGCGCGCTCTCAAGGTGAAGCGCGAGCTGGCCAAGAAGGCTGCTGTCGCCGCCTGACCCTGCCTCAGGAGTGTCAAGAAACGAACGCGTCGGGTAACCGGCGCGTGTTTCTTTTTGAGCAACCTATAAAAAGTTCTCGTTGCAAAACAGACGGATGTCGGATGGCGATGAGGTGCTCACGAATCTTTTACTATCTGACGAGATAAGTACTTCCCGGGTGCACATATCTACGGGAGGACGCGTTTTATGACCACTATGCTTCATCGCCTGCTGCGCAACGAAGACGGCGCCACGGCCATCGAATACGGCCTGATTGCCGCGCTTATTGCCGTTGCCGTGATGACCACGGTTTCGGGCCTCGGCTCGCAGCTCGACACGACCTTCTCGAAGACGTCGTCGCAGCTGAACGCCGCCAACGCCTAAAGACGCAAGACCTGTCGTCCGGCGGCGGCCCGAACGGGTCAGCCGCCGGCGCAGGCGCCCGCGAACAGCCGTTCGCGCAACGGCCCGAATTCGTCGGGCACCAGCTCAGCCAGATCGGCCCGGCCGACTATGCGATCCTCGCCGAAGCAATGGGCGAGCGCGATGTCGCTGGGTGGCAGAGGCTTCTGCTCCAACTTCGACCAGAACGTCCGCACCCGCGGGCGAGTGGGGTCGCTCTCGTCCTGCGCGACGACCATGGCGACGCGCCCAGATTCCAGCTCTACGACCGAGCCGATGGGATGGATTCCCACGACCTCGGTAAACTGCGCCAGCAGCTCGGGATCCAGCCCCGAGCCGGGCTCGGCCATGCGTTCGATCGCCTCCGCCGGGTCAAGCGCGGGGTGGCCGCCGGTGTCGTCGACCAGTTGGTCGTAGGTATCGCAGATGGCGGCCATGCGGGCGAGCTGGCTGATCGATCCGCCGGGCATGGCATAGGGATAACCTGTGCCGTCGATCCGCTCGTGATGCTGCAGGCAGGCCTGGACCACCGGATCGGGCAGGCCGCTGGCGACCAGCAACTCGCTGCCGAGGATGACGTGTTCGCGCAGAACATCGGGCGCAATGTCGCGGAAGTCTCCGGTGGAGGAGAGCGGGATCGGCAGGAGCCCCACGCCGACATCGATCAGCAGCCCGGCCATGCCGGCCAGGCGAATTTCGTCAGGCGAAAGCTTCATCACGCGGCCAAGCGAGACCATCAGCGCGCAGACGGCGAGGGCGTGGCGATAGACGAATTCGCTGTCGCGCTTGCACCGCATCAGGCCGTTGAAGGCGTGCTTGTTGCGTTGGATCGAGGCGAAGACATCGTCGACCACCGGCTCGACCGCACTGGACTTGATCGCCTTGCCGAGCCGCGCCTCGATGAAGGCCCGGCTGATCACCCGCTGCCCCTTGTCGGCCACGCGGTTGGCCAAGCCGAACTCCTGGGCCATGGTACGCGGGGTGACGGTGCGCAGCTCGGCCTCGCGCTCGGCGAAGGTCGGCCGCGCCGCTCGGGCGGCGGCACGGCGCGCGCCGCGCTTGAGGACGGGGGGCACATCGGCTGGCCCGGGGCCCTTCACCTGGTCGTTGGCAGCGCGGCGGCTGCGCTCGGTGTCGATGATCACGGCGGGGACCGCACTGTCGTGCAGCTTTTCGAGCAGCACGGAGTCTTCGAGCAGGAACTTCGATTTCCAGAACGGGTGACTGAACCACGAGCCTTCCAGCTTGTGGATGAACATGCCGAGTTCGACCTCGCCGGTTTCGATCCGCTTGAGCATACCTGGTCACCCATCCTCTGGAACAAGAGGCTTTGGTTCTTAGCCAAGGGGGGTTTCTCGGCGGCAACCCGGCGCTCCGCGAGATTACGGTGCGGTGCCGCAAGTTCCTGTAAACCTTTGCTTCCGGGCCAGTGTAAACACGCCGTTAGCCTTGTTGCGGAACGCGCCTGCAACCGGCCTGGCGCAATTGTCGGAACGTTGGGGCCGACCCATGAAGGTGCGACGGCTCGGTTGCTGAGGGCATACGCATGAATGATCCGGTTCATCCGGGTACCGGAATCGAGGACGAGGCAGACCTGCGCGCCGCGCCGCGGGTCAGCCTGCTGATCCGTCCGGCCAAGCTGATCGCGCCCAGCGGCGAATACCTCTGCGTCCTTCGCGATGCTTCCGTCACCGGGGTCAAAGTGCGCTGTTTCCACCCACTGCCCGCCCAGGCCATGGTGCTCGAACTGGGCAATGGCGACCGCTACGAGGTGGAGCGGATGTGGGAGCAGGACGACCATGCCGGTCTGCGTTTCCGTCAGCCTGCTCCCGTCGAATACCTGATCAAGGAGACCGGCCCCTATCCCAAGCGGCCAGTCCGCCTGCGGTTGACGCTCTCCGCCCTGCTGGTCGCCGACCGCGACGTGCTGCGGGTGATCATCCATGACCTGTCGCAGCAGGGCGCCCGCATCGAGTGCCCCGAGAGCCTGGCGCTCGACCGGCGGTTTCGACTCGAGATCCCGGGCCTGTCCCCGATCGTCTCCAAGGTCCGCTGGCGCCGGCTGCCCGCAGCGGGACTCGTGTTCGAGGAGACCTTCCGGCTGGAGGACTTCGCCCGCCTGGCCTTCCGGCTCCAGCCCCTGCCCGAGCCTCCGGGCGAGGACGACGGGAGTCCGTTCAAGCGCCTGGCGTGAGTTGAGCGCTATGCAGTCCCCCTGCTTGCGGGAGGGGAAATGCAAACCCGCTCCTGACGGCTCACCCCGCCACGAACTTGAGCGCCACGCCGTTCATGCAGTAGCGCTTGCCGGTGGGCTTCGGGCCATCGTCGAACACGTGGCCGAGATGCCCGCCGCAGCGCATGCAATGGACCTCGGTGCGCGGCGCGCCCAGCTCCCAGTCAGTGGAATATCCCACCGCTCCGGGCAGGGGCCGCCAGAAGCTGGGCCAGCCCGTGCCCGATTCGAACTTGGTGGCCGAGGAGAACAGCGGGTTACCGTCGGCTGCGCACGTGAAGGTGCCCTTGCGATGCTCGGCCAGCAGCGGTGAAGTACCGGGGTATTCGGTCGCCTGCTTGCGCAGCACACGAAACTGGTCCGGAGTCAGGCGGCGGCGCCATTCGTCTTCGGTGAAGCGCACCGGATAGGGCTTGGCCTCCGCCTCGCCCGAGCCACAGGCGGCGAGGACCGGAATGGCTGCCCCAGCGCCGAGCAGCCGAAGCACATGGCGGCGGGTCAGGTCAGGCTGGGTCATCGGCAACTCCTTGGCCGGCCCTTGTATCACGCCTGTCCTCTGCCGGGGAGTGCATCCTCAGGCGGCCTCGCGGCGGAACCAGCGCCGGCGATGCGTACCGGCCGGGCCGCTCTTCATGACCCGGGTGCGGAACAGCCGCGCGCCGAACCGGATGAACAGGGCGACCCAGGCCACTTGCCAGCCGATCGCGAGCAGGTGCTGGCCGAGTTCCGGCTCCTGTGCCGCCCGGGCTAGCATCGCATAGGGTGAGGAGAACGGCACCAGCGCGGCCGCCAGCTCCAGCGGCGAGCCCGGGTTGGACATGGCGAAGGAGGCGAAGAAGAATACCAGCAGCTGCAGCATGGTAACCGGCATCGACAGGGTCTGCACCTCGCGCACGGTCGAGGCCATCGAGCCGATGGTCAGGAACACCGAGCCGAGCAGCAGGTAGGCCGAGGCGAAGTAGATCACGCCCAACGCGATGAACAGCGGCCAGCCGACTGCGGGCTCGGTCAGGTCGGCAAGGCTGCGCCCGCCGGCGAGCAGGAGCGTCGCTCCTGCCGCGCCCCAGACAGCGATGCCGACGAAACTGATCGCCAGCATGGCAAAGAGCTTGCCCAGGAACAGCGCATCCATCGGGATCGCCGCGGCGAGCACCTCGATGATCTTGTTGGCCTTTTCTTCAACGAGATTCGAGAGAACCATGCCAGCGAGCAGCATGGTCAGCAAAAACAAAAGGGTTTGCCCGGACTGGGCCGTGCGCATCCGGCCCACGCGATCGATCGCGGCGGCCTTGTTCGGCGTGGGCGCGAGACGGATCTCGGGATAGGGTGCGAGCACGGCTGATCGCGCCTCGGCGGCGAGAACGGCGACCGGGCCGCGCCACTCCGCGATCAGGTCGCTGGGGCCGGTAAGCACAGGGTGGTCGAGGCTGCCAGTCATAACCGCGCTGGCGCGGCTGGCATTGGCCTGCAGCAGCTGTTCGGGCGTGGTGCCAGGACTCGCCTCCAGCGCGATGAGCACCGGCAGCGCCTCGTCCAGCTGGACACCCAACCGGCCCTCGGCCTGGCGCAGGGCAGCAGAATCGGCGCCGGGCAGCGCCACGCCGAGCACGGGACGGGAAACGCTGCGTTCGACACTCTGGCCTACGCCGCTGGCCATGAGGGTCACGCCCAGCATGAACAGCGGGCCAAGCAGGAAGAACACGAACGAGCGCGACAGCAGCACGGCGGCGAAATCGCGCCGGGCGACGACCAGCGCTGCCTGCAGGGTGGACAGGCGCCCCCCTAGCTTGTTGGTGCCCGGGCCGCTCATCGGCGCGGCTCCTCTTCCGGGTTTTCTTCCAGCGCGCGGGCGGCGGCCTCCCCGGCGATGGAGACGAAGGCATCGTGGAGGCCCGCCCGCTCGATCGATAGCGAGAGGATGCCTGCCTCACCCTCGATCAGGGCGCGCAGCAGCGGTTCGATCCCGCTCTCGGGCAGGGGGAAGGTGAAGAACGAGCTGCCGTCGAGCTTGCGGTCGTGCCGCGAGTCGGCAGGCAGGGCCGCGCGCCACGGGCCGTCGGCGGCGCGGGTTTCGAGCCGCACCTGCGCGGGGATGCGATCGCGGGCCACGTCGACCGGGCCGGCGAAGGGCACCTTGCCCCCGGCGATGATCGCGATCCCGTCGCACAGGCGCTCAGCGTGGGCGATGACGTGGGTGGAGAAGATCACCGTCGTCCCGCGCTCGGCGAGGCCGCGCATCATCTTTTCGAGCTTGCCCTGATTGATGGCGTCGAGGCCTGAAAAGGGCTCGTCAAACACGACCAGCCGCGGTTCGTGGACGAGGCAGCCGAGGATCTGGACCTGCTGGGCCATGCCCTTCGACAGCTGGCGGATCTGCCGGTCGGCGGCAAAGCCGAGGCCGTGCTCCTCCAGCAGGGCGCGGCCGCGGCGGCGGCCCTCGGCCAGCGGCAGGCCGCGCAGCGCGCCGACGAAGGCGATCGCCTCATAGGCCTTCATCGCCGGATAGAGCCCGCGCTCTTCGGGCAGGTAGCCGATGGCGTAGGCCACATCGTGCGGGCGCAGGGTGCCGAGCACGCGGCGATAGCCCTCGTCGGGATCGATGATGCCCAGCAACATGCGCAGCGTCGTCGTCTTGCCGGCGCCGTTGGGGCCCAGCACCCCGTAGATCGCGCCCTCGGGAACCGAGAGGTCCACCCCGTCGACCGCGGTGAACCCGTCGAACCGCTTGACGAGGCCACGCGCCTCGATGGCGAGAGGATGGTCAGTCATTACTGCCGCCGTTTGCCGGTCGGGGGCATTGCCCGTCGCATCCCAAGTGCCTAGTTCCATCTTCATGAGTGTGACCGGTTAACCCTGCTTCGTGAAGAGGAGGATACGCGAGCATGGTTAACGAGCCGGTGACCGAAGAGTTGCTGAACGACCTGAAGGCCGAAGCGGCCCTGCTCGGCTTTGTCGCCTGCGGCATTGCCCCGGCGACGGAGGACCCGCTCGCTGCTCGCCGCCTGCAGGAATGGCTGGGTGAGGGCGCCCACGGCCAGATGGAGTGGATGGCCGAGCGCGCCCACCACCGCCGCTCGCCGCAGGGCCTCTGGCCCGAGGCGCGTAGCGTGATCGCGCTTGGCATGTCCTACGCGCCGGCCGCCGACCCGTTGGCCCTGGCCGCCGAGCCGGACCGCGCCCGAATCTCCGTCTATGCGCAGGGGCAGGACTATCACGACACGGTCAAGAAGGCGCTCAAGGCGATCGCCCGTTGGCTGGTTACGGAATCCGCGCGGCGTGGTTGCGGGGAAATCGGCGTTAAGGTCTTCGTCGACACGGCCCCGGTCATGGAAAAGCCGCTCGGGCAGGCGGCGGGTCTGGGCTGGCAGGGCAAGCACACCAATCTCGTCAACCGCGAGCATGGCTCCTGGCTGTTCCTCGGCGCGATCTACACTACGCTGGCATTTCCCGCCGATGCCCCGGGCAGCGACCGCTGCGGCACATGCGACGCCTGCCAGCGCGCCTGTCCGACAGCCGCCTTCCCCGCGCCTTACCGGCTCGATGCCCGGCGCTGCATCTCCTACCTGACGATCGAGCACGCCGGACCGATCCCGGAGGAATTCCGCGCCGCGCTCGGCAACCGGATTTACGGCTGCGACGATTGCCTCGCTGTTTGTCCATGGAACAAGTTCGCCGAGAGCGCGGCCGCTAACCGCGCCTTCCTCCCCCGCGCCGAACTGGCCGCGCCGCGCCTCGCTGAACTGCTCGCCCTCGATGACGCGGCTTTTCGCCGGCTGTTCTCCGGCAGCCCGATCAAGCGCATCGGCCGCAACCGCTTCGTGCGCAATTGCCTCTACGCCGCCGGCAACAGCGGCGATGCCGGGTTGATGGCGCGAGTGAATGGCCTGGTGGCGGATTCCGATCCAGTGGTCGCCGAGGCGGCCAGATGGGCCTCCGGCCGACTGGCGTCGTCCCGGAGCTGATCCGGGACGAGGTTACGCCGGGAGCAGATCTTTCAACGGAGATCCCGGATCGGCCAGTTTTGCGGCATCGGCCGATACGCCGGCCTCCACCAGCTTGCGGCCCTGGACGTAGTCCTTGACCGAATTGACGCAGTCGAGCGCGATGACCTTGCCGTCCTTGAGGTAGATGATCGAGAACGAGCGCGTCGCAGGATCGCCGCGGGTCACCGTGGCGTCGTAGCCGACCGAGAGCCCGGCCGTCTGCAGCTTGAGGTCATACTGGTTGGACCAGAACCACGGGAAGGCGTGATAGGGCTGCTCGTCGCCGCAGATCGCCTTGGCCACGCAGGTTGCCTGGTCGTTGGCGTTCTGGACCGATTCCACCCGCATCACCGTGCCGCCGGCATAGTCGCAGGCGAAGGCCGCGCAGTCGCCCACGGCATAGACGTCGGGCAGCGAGGTGCGGCAGAATTCGTCGACGTCGAGCCCGTTGGCCCCCGCCGCACCCGCGGTGATCAGAGGGGCAATGGCCGGAACGATGCCGATGCCCACGATCACCGCTTCGGCCGGGATCACTTCGCCGTCTGCCAGCTTCACGCCGGTGACGCGGCCTTCCCCTTCGATTGATTCGACCGCAACCCCGGTGCGCAGGTCTACCCCGTGATCGCGGTGCTCCTTCTCGTAGAAGGCCGAGAGGTCGGGGCCGGCGACGCGGGCCAGCACGCGGGGCAGGGCCTCGAGCAGGGTCACCTTGCAGCCCAGCTTGGTCAGCACGGCCGCGGCCTCGAGGCCGATGTAGCCGCCGCCGATGATGACGATGTTCTTCACCCCGCCGTCGATCTCGCCCATCAGCTGGTCGCAGTCGGCGCGGGTGCGCACCGCGTGCAGGCCGGCGAGGTCGCTGCCCGGGCAGGTCAGCCGCCGCGGATCACCTCCAGCGGCCCAGATCAGCTTGCCATAAGTGAACGCCGTGCCGTCCGACAGGGAGAGGCTCCTGGCGACCGGATCGACCGCGGTCACCTCGACGGCGAGCCTGAGGTCCACGTCCTTCTCGCCCCAGAACTGCGGCGGGCGGATATAGAGTCGGTCGAAGGTCTTCTCGCGGGCGAAGTATTCCTTGGAGAGGGGCGGCCGCTCATAGGGCGGTTCGCTCTCGCGCCCGATCATCGTGATGGTGCCGGTGAAGCCGTTCTGTCTGAGGGCGATCGCCGCCTGGGCCCCGGCGTGTCCCGCCCCGACAATGACGACGTCCGCTCCGCTCATGGTACTCTCATCCCCCGGTCAGTCTTGCGCCCTCACAGCGCGCTTGTTGCGTCTGCATCGCAGCGGGGTCCCTGGCCGGCATTGATCTGGCGCAAAGGCCCTTGACCCCGTGAGCGGCGGCCGGTTCAGCCCGGGATAACGGCCTGGGCTTCGCGGCCGTCGCCCTGCGGCGCCGCGACGATGTCGCGGGTCACCGTGCCCTTGGCGACGGTGTTGGTCTGCGGATCGCCGACGGCAGAACGGATGCCCGGGGCGGCGCTGCCGGCCTGGCCGACCGTCGACTGCTCGACCTGGCTGCGCGGGGCGGGGCCGCCGAACAGGGCGTCGAGCGTCTGCTGCTGGATGTTCGAATCGGTCGGTCGCGGCGCGCCGGGTTGGGGCGGGGTCAGCGCGAAATCGGGCGGGATCACCAGCGGCGCCTGGCGCTGCACGGCCATCTCGTCGGGCCGGGCGCGGCCGAGCAGGCCGCCGCCGGAGCCGCAGCCGGCCAACAGGGCCGAAGCACCGAGCAGGGTCAGGATTGCCGTGGTCTTGCGCATCAGGTCAACTCTCGAAAGGCGCGCGCGCCGGAGGGGCGCCCGCATCGTCATCGGCGCGCTTTTCGCGCGAAAGGAACGAGCGGGCAAGAATTATCACCACGCCGATGGAGATCGCGGCGTCGGCGAGGTTGAAGATCTGGAACGGGCGGAAATCGCCGAAATGGAGGTCGGCATAGTCGACCACGTAGCCGAGCGTCGCCCTGTCGTGGATGTTGCCGAGCGCGCCGCCGAGGACCAGGCCCAGCGCGGCGACTTCGGGGAGGTGCTGCTCGCGCAGCATCCAGACGAGGACGCCCAGCGCGATCAGCGCGGTCAGGCCGACCAGAAACCAGCGGCTCTCGGTGCTCGAGGCGGAGAGCAGGGAGAACGAGACGCCGTAGTTCTGGGCCCAGCGCAGGTCGAAGAACGATACGATATCAATGACCTGGACTTGCGCGAGACGCAGCGGGCCGGAGACCCACCACTTGACCAGCTGATCCGCCGCCAGAACCAGCGCGGCGATGCCAAGGCCGGCGAGGCGGCGCGCCGCAACACTCATGCAGCGCGGTCCATCGCATCTACAACGGTGCTGCAACGTCCGCACAAGTCGCCATCCTCACTCACTTCGGGCAGGTGGCGCCAGCAGCGGCCGCACTTGTGCATCTCGGTCGGGGCGACGGTCACGCCTTCGCCCTGCCCGCGGGTCACTGTCGCGGTGATGAACAGCTCGGCGAGATCGGCTTCGGGCGCGGAGGCCGGCACGGCCACTTCGGCGGCGAGGCTGGAGCCGACGATCTTTTCGCGCCGAAGCGGCTCGATGGCCTCGTTAACCGTGGCGCGCAGGGCCCGCAGTTCGTCCCAGCGGGCCATATCGACGCCGGTGTCCGCGCTGATGTTCGGCCAGTGCAGCAGGTGGACGCTGCCCTCCTCCGGGAAACGCGTGGTCCAGACTTCCTCGGCGGTGAACACGAGCACCGGCGCGGCGTAGCGCACCAGCGCCTGGAACAGGACGTCGAGCACGGTGCGGTAGGCGCGCCGCTTCGGATCGTTCGGCGCGTCGCAGTAGAGGCAGTCCTTGCGGATATCGAAGAAGAAGGCCGAAAGATCCTCGTTGCAGAAGTCGGACAGCGCGCGGACATAAGTGTTGAAGTCGTAGGCCAGCGCCGCTTCGCGCAGGGTCGCGTCGAGCCGGGTGAGCAAGGCGAGAACATAGCGCTCCAGCTCCGGCATCTCGGCCGGGGCCATGCCTTCCGCCGCCCCGTCGTAGCCGTCGAGCGCGCCGAGCAGGTAGCGGAAGGTGTTCCTGAGCTTGCGGTACTGGTCGGCCACGCCCTTGAGGATCTCGTCGCCGATGCGGTGGTCTTCGGTGTAGTCGACCGACAGCGCCCAGAGCCGCACGATGTCCGCGCCGTAGGTCTCCATCACCTTGAGCGGGTCGACCGTGTTGCCCAGCGACTTGGACATCTTCATGCCCTTGGCGTCCATGGTGAAGCCGTGGGTCAGCACCGCCTTGTAAGGCGCGCGGCCGCGGGTGGCGCAGCTCTCCAGAAGCGAGGACTGGAACCAGCCGCGATGCTGGTCGGAGCCTTCGAGGTAGAGATCGGCGGGCCACTGAAGGTCCGGCCAGCGGCCGCTTTCCAGCACGAAGGCATGGGTCGAACCGGAATCGAACCAGACGTCGAGAATGTCCCCGACGCGCTCGTAGTCCTCGGCGCGGTACTTTTCGCCCAGCAGCTCCTGCGCGGTCTCGTCGCTCCACGCATCCACGCCCCCGGCGCGCACGGCTGCCACGATGCGGGCATTCACTTCCGGATCGACGAGGTACTGGCCGGTCTTGCGATCGACGAACAGCGTGATCGGCACACCCCAGGCGCGCTGGCGGGAGAGCACCCAGTCGGGCCGCCCTTCGACCATCGAGCCGATGCGGTTGCGGCCCTTGTCGGGGTAGAACGTGGTGTCGGCGATGGCTGCCAATGCGGTCTCCCGCAAAGTCCGTCCGCCCTGAGCCTGTCGAAGGGTTGTACTTTCTTCTCCAGCGCCGGCCGAAGCGAAGGACGGTGCTTCGACAAGCTCAGCACGGACGTGCTGGGAGGACGCGTTCTCGGCCCGCGCCTCAAGCTCATGCTCGCACAGGGCAATGTCTTCGCGCGGCGGCAGCGGCCGGTCCATCGGCACGAACCACTGAGGGGTGCAGCGGAAGATCACCTTGGCCTTGGAGCGCCAGGAATGCGGGTAGGAGTGCTTGTAATCCGCGCTGGCCGCCAGCAGCCCGCCCGCATCGCGCAGCGCCGTGCAGATCGGCCCGTCGGGTGCGTTGAACTTGGGGTTGATCACCGAACCCTCGCCGCCGAGCCAGGCCCAGTCGGCGCGGTACTTTCCGTCGCCCTCCACGGCGAAGACCGGCTCGATCCCGTGGGACTTGCACAGCAGGAAGTCGTCCTCGCCGTGGTCCGGCGCCATGTGGACGAGGCCGGTGCCGCTTTCGGTGGTGACGAAATCGCCGGGGAGGAACGGGCGCGGCTTGGCGAAGAAGCCGCCGAGTGCGTGCATCGGGTGGCGGGCGACGGTGCCGGCGAGGTCGGAGCCTTTGTAACGTTTTCCGTGCTCTTCCCACTTGGGCGGAGTCTTCTGGTCTTGGATTACGCCGTCGACCTTCTTGTAAGCGATCCGGATCCATACTTCCTGAAGCAGGCGCTCTGCGAGGAGCAGAGTCTTTCCGTTCCAAGTGAACGCGATGTAGTCAATATCAGGCCCGTAGGCCAAAGCCTGGTTCACCGGGATCGTCCAAGGCGTGGTCGTCCAGATCACCGCGTAAGCCCCGACCAGTTCGGAAATCGGCGATTCCGTGATCTCGAACGCCACGTCGATCTGGGTGGAGACGATGTCCTCGTACTCGACCTCGGCCTCGGCCAGCGCGGTCTTCTCCACCGGCGACCACATCACCGGCTTGGCCCCGCGATAAAGCTGGCCGCTCTCCGCAAACCGCAGCAGCTCCCGCACGATGGTGGCTTCGGCCTGGAAGTCCATCGTCAGGTAGGGATGGTCCCAATCCCCATTGATGCCGAGGCGCTTCAATTGCTCGCGCTGGGTATCGACCCACTTTTGCGCATAGGCGCGGCACTCGGCGCGGAATTCCTTGGCCGGGACCTCGTCCTTGTTCAGCTTCTTCTTGCGATACTGTTCCTCGACCTTCCACTCGATCGGCAGGCCGTGGCAGTCCCACCCGGGCACATAGGGCGCGTCCTTGCCCATCAGGCTTTGCGTGCGCACGACCATGTCCTTGAGGATGTGGTTGAGCGCGTGGCCGACGTGAATGTCGCCATTGGCATAGGGCGGGCCGTCATGGAGGATGAACTTTTCCCGGCCCTCGCGCGCCTTGCGGAGCTGCTGGTAAATGCCCTCGGACTGCCAGCGCGACAGGATGCCCGGCTCCTTCTGGGGAAGGCCGGCCTTCATGGGGAAATCGGTCTTCGGCAAGAAGACGGTGCTACGGTAGTCGCGCTGTTCGGTCATGACCGGCGGGCCTTAGCCGCGCGCGGAGATTCCTGCAAACCGGACCGTGCTCGCCCTGTCTCCCGTTCGTCCCGAGGAGGTGGAGAGCCCGCAGGCCGAGCCGCCGTCTCGAAGGACCTTGGCGGGTACTGGTGCTTCGAGACGGTCTTCAGCCATGGGGCTTCAGCCCTCATCAGCACGAACGGGAGAGGGGTTACCCTTCGCCGAGCAGCGCCTTCGCCCGCTCGCAATCCGCCGCGATCGCCGCGGTCAGTTCCTCCAGCCCGTCGTACTTCGCCTCGGGCCGCAGGAAGTGGTGCAGCTCCACCTCGATCTCGGCCCCATAGAGATCGCCCGACCAGCCGAAGAAATAGGGCTCCAGCAGTTCCTTGGGCGGATCGAAGCTCGGCCGCACGCCGAGGTTGGCCGCGCCAGGGTAGACCTTGCCGTCGGGCAGGCGGCCCTTCACCGCGTAGATTCCGTAGCGCGGGCGCAGGTAGTGATCGAGCGGCAGGTTGGCCGTGGGAAAGCCGATGGTCCGCCCCAGTTTGTCGCCGTGCTGGACGATGCCGCGTATCGTGAACGGGCGCGAGAGCAGGCGGGTGGCCGTCTCGCAGTCGCCCGCCTGAAGGGCGGAACGGATGCGGGTGGAGGAGACCGGCTGCCCCTCGTCAAACACCGGCGCGGCCGCCCGCGCGCCGATGCCGAGCGGCGCGCCCAGCGCGCCGAGCAGGGCGGAACGCGAGCTGCGGCCCTTGCCGAAAGTGAAATCCTCACCGGTGACCAAGCCCGCCGCGCCGAACTGGCGGTGGAGCATGTCCTCGACCCAATCGGGCCCGGTCATCGCCGCCACCGCCGCATCGAAATGGATCACCACCATGGCGTCGGCCCCGGCCGCGGCGAACAAATCCTCGCGCTGGTCGAGCGTGGTCAGGCGGAACCACGGCGCTTGCGGAACGAAGAAGCGCTTGGGGTGGGGATCGAAGGTGGCGACGAGCGCCGGCCGGCCTTCGCTGCGCGCCCAGCGCACGGCCTCGCCGACCACGGCCTGGTGGCCGAGGTGGAACCCGTCGAAATTGCCCAGCGCGATGATCGCGCCGCGGAACGGCTCGGGCAGGGGCTGGCGGCTGTCGAGCCGGGTCATGAGGCGAGGCGTGTCATTGCCGGCGCGCCTATAGAGCCCTTGCCAGCGTCACGAAAGAGAACCCCGGCCTGTCGCCCGAAGGTTCATGGTCTTCGCGGAACGTCTCGCGCCAGCTGGGGCCGAGCGGTGGCAGGAAGGTGTCGCCCGGCACCTCGGCGTGGACTTCGGTCAGCTCGATCCGGCTGGCCAGCGGCAGGGCGAGGGCGACGATCTCGGCCCCGCCGATCACCGCCGCCTCATCGCCCGCGAGTGCCAGCGCCTCGGCCATGTCGCGGACCACTTCGGCACCATCGGCCTGCCAGCCGGCATCGCGGGTAAGCACCACGTGCCTCCGCCCCGGCAGCAGGCCCGGCAGGGATTCGAAGGTCTTGCGGCCCATGATCATGCTCTTTCCCATGGTCAGCGCCTTGAACCGCCTGAGGTCCGCCGGAATGTGCCAGGGGAGCTGGCCGTTCGCGCCGATCGTGCCATTGCGCGCGGCGGCGACGATGATGAAGGGCGCCTGGCTCACTCCAGGATCAGCCGAGTGACATGGCCCATCTTGCGCCCGGGCCGGGCCGCCGCCTTGCCATAGAGGTGCAGGTGGTTGGCCGCGTCCGATAGGATCGCCGGCCAGTCGTGAACATCGTCGCCGATCAGGTTGTCCATCACCACGCCCTTTGCCGCCAGCCGCGTATCGCCCAGCGGCAGGCCGCAGATCGCGCGGACGTGGTTCTCGAACTGGCTGGTGACCGCGCCTTCGATGGTCCAGTGGCCGGAATTGTGGACGCGCGGGGCCATCTCGTTGAATACCGGGCCGCTGGCCGTGGCAAAGAACTCGCAGGTCAGCACGCCAACATAGCCGAGCTTGTCGGCAATGGCCTTGGCCAGCGCTCGCGCCGCCGCCACTTCGCCGGTCACGGCCGCCCCGGCGGGCACGGTCGAGCGATCGAGGATGCCGCTCTCGTGGCGGTTTTCCGCAGAGTCCCAGAAGCGCACGTCGCCAGTGGCGGCGCGGCACAGGATCACCGAGAACTCGGCGGCGAAATCGACGAAGCCTTCGTAGACCAGCGGGCGGGCGAACGCGTCGTCATCCAGCGCGGCGGCATCGGCCTCGGCCATGATCCGCCACTGGCCCTTGCCGTCATAGCCGTCGCGCCGGGTCTTGAGGATGCCGGGCGTACCGATCCGGGCAATGGCCGCGGCGAGATCCGCGCGCGAATCGACTGCGGCGAAGGGGGCGGGATTGCCGCCCAGCGCGCTGACGAAGGTCTTCTCGCTCAGCCGGTCCTGCGCCACTTCCAGCGCATTGGCCCCAGGCAGCAGCGGCGTGGCGCCCAGCGCGGCGAGCGGGGCGACCGGCACGTTCTCGAACTCGTAGGTGATCACCGCGCAGTCGGCGGCGAAGCGGGCGAGGGCCGCGGCATCGTCCCACTCGGCATTGGTGAACCCCCCGCAGACTTCCGCCGCGATGGAGTCGGGCTCCGGCGCATAGACATGGCAGCGGTAGCCCAGCTGCGCTGCGGCCATGGCGATCATCCGCCCGAGCTGGCCGCCGCCAAGGATGCCGAGGGTCTCGCCGGGGGGGATCATGCTCAGCTGGGCCGTTCGGCCACGTTGGCGGTCTGCGCCGCGCGGTAGGCCTGGAGGCGTTCCGACAGGCCCTCGTCATTGGTGGCGAGGATCGCCGCGGCCAGCAGGCCGGCATTGACCGCCCCGGCCTCGCCGATGGCAAGGGTGCCGACCGGGATCCCTGCGGGCATCTGCACGATGGAGAGCAGGCTGTCCTGCCCGGAGAGCGCCTTCGACTGCACCGGCACGCCCAGCACTGGCAGGTGGGTCAGCGCCGCGACCATGCCCGGCAGGTGGGCCGCGCCACCGGCCCCGGCGATAATCACCTTGAGACCATGCTCGGCGGCGGTCGTCGCGAAGTGATAGAGCCGCTCGGGCGTGCGGTGGGCCGAAACGATGCGCACGTCGGTGGCGACGCCGAGCGTATCGAGCACGTCGACCGCGCCCTTCATCGTGGCCCAGTCGGACTGGCTGCCCATGACGATGGCGATCTTCGGCTGAACGGGGGAGGGGCTCATCTCAACGCTCCGAAAGATAGTACCGCTCGGTGGCGGCGAGCTGGGCGTCAAGCTCATAGACGATCGGCTGGCCGGTGGGGATCTCGAGCCCGGTGATATCGGCATCCGAAATGCCCGAGAGGTGCTTGACCAACGCCCGCAGCGAATTGCCGTGGGCGGCGACGAGCACGGTCTCGCCCGAGTTCAGCGCCGGGACGATCGCCGCCTCGTAATAGGGCAGCACGCGCGCGATCGTGTCCTTAAGGCTCTCGGTCGAGGGGATGGCGATCCCGGCGTAGCGCGGATCGCTGGCGAGATCGAACGGCCCGCCGGCTTCGAGCACCGGCGGCGGCGTGTCGAACGAACGCCGCCAGATCTTCACCTGGTCCTCGCCGTGCCGGGCCGCGGTCTCCGCCTTGCCGAGCCCGGTCAGCCCGCCGTAGTGGCGCTCGTTCAGGCGCCAGTCCTTGGTTTCGGGGATCCACACCCGCCCGGCCGCTTCCAGCGCCAGGTGCAGCGTGCGGATCGCGCGGGTCTGGACCGAGGTGAAGGCGATCGACGGCAGCATGCCCTTCTCGCGCAGCAGAGTCCCGGCGGAGCGGGCCTCGGCCTCGCCCTGCTCGGTCAGGTCGACATCCCACCAGCCGGTGAAACGGTTCTCGAGGTTCCACTGGCTCTGGCCATGGCGGACGAGAATCAGGCGCGGCATTTCTTCTCCGAAGGTTTGCGGCACCGGCCCGCTCCCGTCCCGTTTGCACACGAACATCCGGAGATGTTCATGTGGTCGGGGCCCGGCCACCCAGCAAGCATACTGTCGTGGGTGGCCGGGCGGGGAGCGGGCCGGTGCCGCCTCCGCCGTCAGGCGGACAGACAAACTTGCAGCGCCCCTAGCGGCTGGGCGGCTCCTTGTGAAGGGTTTCGCCCGATTCGCCCCCGGCCGCACCGGCTTGCGTTCCATCCAGCGCGCGGGCCTGGACCTTGCGCCGCCGCAGGTTCTCGCGCAGCTTGGCCGCCAGCCGTTCCTCCCGGCTCATTCCAGCATTGTTCGCCATGGGCCCATCCCTGCCGCGCGCGCCGCGCTCATGCAAGCAGCCTTCGCCTTGACAAGCCGCCCCCTCGCGGCCAATAGCGCCGCCTCGCCCGGCGCCTTGCGCCCGGTGCGGCGGAAATGGTGTGCTGCTGTAGCTCAGTGGTAGAGCGCATCCTTGGTAAGGCTGAGGTCGGGAGTTCAATCCTCCCCAGCAGCACCATTTCC
>JGI24751J29686_10000129_pt1 | contig 37986 bp, 38 predicted proteins | sample KBSSwiS6_FD_29686 | JGI IMG/M metagenome (IMG submission 29686)
CGGACAGGGCCGCACCAAAAAAATTGGACAAGGCCCTTGACCGAATCACACGACCCCCATATTTGGCGCTTCACCGGTGAGGCAGTCGCCTAACACGCTGATTTCACCGGTCGGCAACATAGACGGACGACCTTAGTCCCCCGGTAGGAAAATCGGGGAGCCATGGTTGTCCGCCTGATTTTGTCGCTTCCTGGGTAGCTGGGCGGTGACGGGGTGTTGCTGGGAGGAAGGACAGCGGCCCGGCGCTGGGCGGGGTCAGCGAGAACCCGCCGTTGCGGCTGGTCTTGGAGCCCGCGGACTTCGCCGTGGTGGTGTTTTCATCCAGCAGGATCGTCAGCGGATCGCCGACCCGGCGGGCGAGCGTGCCCTGGACGAGGCTGGCATAGCCGAGCCCTGCATCGAAGATCGCGCCGGTGGCTGGGCGGACCGTCGTCGGGACCGGGGCTACCGGCAGGGCGGCCTCGAACCCGGCTCGCGGCTTGGCGGCGTTGCCGGGGGCGCTCAGGGCCAGGGCCCCGGCGCTCAGCGCAAGTGCCGGGGCGGCAAAGCACAGGCGGGCGAGGCGCGGTGCGGGGCGACGTTTGTAAGGCCGGCGCGGCAGGATGATGCCGAGCGAGGCTGGCGCCGGGCCGGCGGCGGCGGCGCGGGGAAGAGCGAGGTCGTGGGAGGTCATGATGGGTTCCCGGATCACAGCGTCTGGTTCGCGTTCTTGAGCATCTCGTCGACGGCCGAGATCATCTTGGAGTTGATCTCGTAGGCGCGCTGGGCTTCGATCATGTCGACCAGTTCTTCGACGACGTTGACGTTGGAGGCTTCGAGGAAGCCCTGCCGGATATTGCCGCGCCCGCCCTGGCCGGCCGGGGCGAGCTGAGCCTGGCCCGAGGCGGCGGTTTCGCCGAGGAAGTTGTCGCCCATGGCCTTGAGGCCGGCGGGATTGGTGAAGTTCGCCACCGTGATCTGGCCGAGCTGGGTCGGCTCGGACTGGCCGGTCAGCTGCGCCGAAACGGTGCCGTCGGTGGCGATGGTGATGGCGCTCGCGCCTTCCGGCACGGTGATCGCCGGCTGGAGCGGATAGCCCTGCGCGGTCACCAACTGGCCCTCGGCCGAGCGGGTGAAATTGCCGGCGCGGGTGTAGGCGAGCTGGCCGCCGGGCATCTGCACCTGGAAGTAGCCATCGCCGTCAAGCGCCATGTCAAGCGCATTGCCGGTGGTCTGGAGTGTGCCCTGCGTGTCGATCCGGCTGGTCGACTGCATGCCGACCCCGGTACCGAGGTTGAGCCCGGTGGCATATGCGGTCTCGGCCGAGCTCTGCTGGCCGGCGATCCGCGCGTCCTGGTAGGCCAGAGTGGCGAAGTTGGCGCGGTCGCGCTTGAAGCCGGTGGTGCCGACATTGGCCAGGTTGTTGGCGATGACGCGCATCCGCTGGTCCTGGGCCTCAAGGCCGGTGCGGGCGACATGCAGGGCGGAACTGGGCATGGGGGTTACCTCTTCACGTAAGGCGCATGAGCGCTGCGCCGCCTTCGTCCAATTCCTTGGCGGTGCTGATCAGCTTGGTGCGGATGTCGAATAGGCGTTGGGCCTCGACCATCTGGACGAGGACGTCGCTCGGGCGGACGTTGGATTGTTCCAGCGCGCCGGGGATGACCTTGGCTTCGAGATCGCCCGGCAGGACGCCGCCGCCGTAGACCCGGAACAGGCCGTCGAGGCCTTTTTCAAGGCGGGTGCCGGCGGGGCTGGCGAGCTTGATCCGGTCGATCTTGCTGGGCGGCGCATCGGGCGTGGCGGGATCGCGGACGAGCACGGCGCCGTCTTCCGAGACGTCGACCTGGCCGCCGGGCGGGATCGAGATCGGGCCGTTATCGCCGATTACCGGGGCGCCGTCGCCGTTGACGAGGACTCCGGTGGGCGAGACCGAGAGGTCGCCGCGGCGGGTATAGGCCTCGGTGCCCTCCGCCGCCTGAACGGCGAGGAGCGACTTGCCGGTCATCGCCACGTCGAGTGGCTTGCCGGTTTGCGTCAAGGTCCCCTCGCTCATGTCGGCCCCGCGCACTTCGCTGTCGGAGAGCGCGCGGACTTCGAGGCTCTCGCCGTCCTTCACCGTCATCGGTGTGAACTGCAGCGTCTCGGCGCGGAAGCCGATAGTCTGGGCATTGGCCATATTGCTCGCGATGACCCGCTGGCGGACCATAGAGGCGTTGAGGCCGGAGAAGGCGGTGAAGATCAGGCGGTCCATGTCACAAGGTCCTGAACCACGCCCGCTCACCCTGAGCTTGTCGAAGGGTGCTGGCGCTACCGTTGCGCCAGTATGCTTCGACAGGCTCAGCACGAGCGGGGTTGGGGAAATGGATCACGATCAGGTCCGCAGGTTGATGATCGTCTGCGAGATCTGTGTGGCCGTATCGATCGCCTTGGCATTGGCCTGGAAATCGCGCTGGGCGGTGATCAGGCCGACCAGTTCCTCGGCAATATCTACGTTCGAGCGTTCGAGCGCGCCTGAGAGGAGTTCGCCATACTGGCCGTTGCCCGGCTGGCCGAGCGTGGCCGTGCCGGACAGGCCAGTGGTGACCCAGTTGGACGAGCCGACTTGTTTCAGGCCGCCGGGCGCGACGAAGCTGGCGAGCGCGACCCGGCCGACCACAGTGTTGGTGCCATCGGCGTAGGAGGCGACGACATCGCCATTGCCGCCCACTGATACGCCGGCGAATTGGGCGCCGGCCCCGTTGGTCGCGGGGATCTGCGCCGACGAGGGGGTGGTGGCGAAGCCGCCGGTGCCGTTGCTGGCGAAGATCTGCAGCCGGTTGTCCGAGCTGTCCTGAATATAGCCGGCGCCATCGAGCGAGAACGAGCCGTTACGGGTGTAGTAGGTCTGGCCGGTGCCGGCGTTGACGGTGGAGAAGAACCCGTCGCCGTTGATGGCGACGTCCAGCGCCGAGCCGGTCTGTTCGATGGGTCCGAGCGCGAAGTTCTGCTGAATCGCCTCGACGGTGGCGCCGACGCCCTGGATCAGCTTCGGATTGGAGTAGGCGGAGCCCGCGACGATGTCGGCGAACTCGACGCGGCTCTTCTTGAAGCCGTTGGTTTCGCCGTTGGCGATGTTGTGGGAGATCACGTTGAGGCTGGTCTGGGCGTTCTTGAGCCCGTTGAGCGAAGTGTAGAAGGACATTGGCTGCTCCTCAGGCGGCGATTGCGGAAGTGGAGGCGGAGGTCGCGCCGGCCTGCGCCTTGGTGGCGGCGAGCTGGGCGGCGACGACGGCGTCGAGCTTGGTCGAGATCTCGGCGAGGCGCTGGTTCATCTCGGTAATGCCCTTGCTGGTCTCGCTCGCCTGCGACAGCGAGGAGAACTGCGCCATCTGGGCGAGCATCTGGGTGTTATCGGTCGGGTTGAACGGGTCCTGCTGCTGCAGCTGGGCGGTCATCAGCTTGACGAAGTCGGCCGAGCCGAGCTGGCCGAGGCTGGTCTTTGACCTGGCTGCGGGTGGGGTGGCGGTCGTCGAGATGGCGTTGGTGGAGGCTATGGCGGTCATTTCATCCTCATCGTTTCGAGCATGAGCTGCTTGGCGGTGGAAAGCGCCTCAACCAGATTCTGGTACTGGCGCGAGCTGTCGAGCATCTCGACCATCTCGGCGTTTTCATCGACCGGGGCGGTCCAGACGTCGCCGTTGGCATCGGCGAGCGGGTGGTCGGGGTCATGGGTGCGGATCGCCTTGGCGGAGCTCTGCTGAACCGCGCGCACGTCGACCGTGGCGAGGCCGGTGGCGGCATCGAGGGCGGTGGCGAAGACCGGGCGCAGCGGCTTGTAGGTCCCCGCCTCGCTGCCGGCTACAGTGCCGGCATTGGCGAGGTTGGAGGCCGCCGCGTTCATCCGCACCAGCTGGGCGGAGAGGCCGCGCTGGGCGAGCGAGAACAGGGTGAGGGGTTGTCCAGGAGCGCCCATGATCAGTCGCCCTTGAGCGCGCGGGTGATGGTTTCGACCCGGCCCTTGATGAATTGCAGCGTGGCCGAATAGCCGACCGCGTTCTCGGCGAAGGCGGTCTGCTCGGTCATCATCTCGACGGTGTTGCCGTCCATCGCGGGCATGGTTGGCACGCGATAGCGAGTGGCACCGGAAATGGCCTGGTCGGCGCTCGCGCCGGAGGTGCTGGCCTTGAGCGCGGCGGCAAAGTCGATGTCGCGGGCCTTGTAGCCGGGGGTCGCCGCATTGGCGATGTTGGAGGCGAGGATGCCCATGCGCTGCGAGCGTAGCGCCAGGGCGGTGCCGTGAATGCCGAACAGGGTCTCGTTCATCTCGTCGGTGTCCTTTCCGCAAGAGGGCGGATGGGTGCGTGGTGGGACTTGCAAGGGGCGTGCCAAACGCGGTCGGCCGGGAATTTTGCACTGTGTTTGCCGGGCAGAGCGGCAAGGGTTTGCCGGAGGCGGCAGGAATGCGCCGACTGTCCCTGAATTCTGCCGCCCGCTGCCGTTCTTTGGGATGACGCGCTCGACGGCGCACAGAACTCAGGATGCGGCGCGCCCCATGGAATTTCCCCTCTTCGACCCCACTGCTGCGCTGATCGTCGCCGGGGGCACCGTGCTGGCGACCGTGCTGCGCTGCGGACCGGGGGAGATCGGCACCGCGCTCCACGGGCTGAAGGCGGCGCTCGGCAAGGGCTACCGGGTGGATGACGGGAAGGCCGAACTGGCAGCCCCCGTCCGCGCGATCCGCGAGGACGGGCTGCTGCGCGCGCGGCCCGCGGATCACGTCGACCCGGCGTTTGCCGAGGCGACCGAGGCGCTGGTCCACGACCGCTCGCTCGCCTCGCTGCAGGCGGCGCTGGAGCGGCACAAGGGTCGGCGCGTGGGCGAGGCGGAGACGGCGGTGGGCGTATTCGTCCAGGCGGCCGAGCTGGCACCGGTGTTCGGCATGGCCGGAACGTTGGTGGCCTTGAGCCGGCTGGCGGCTACCGACCTTTCCGCCGAAGGGGCGATCACCGCAGCGATTGCGCTCTCGGTCGTCACCACACTCTACGGCATCCTGCTGGCGAACCTGCTGCTTGCGCCCCTGGCCCGGCTGATCGAACGGGCGGCGGCGCGCGAGGAGGCGGCGCGGCAGGAGGTGGTGGACTGGCTCGCAGCCCAGGTGGCCGCCGCCCTGCCTCGCCGGAAAACCGTTCACGCCCAGCACCATGCGCTGGAGCAGGCCTACGACAGCGAGGCGGCCTGATGCGCGCGAAGGTCTTGAGCCGCGCCGATGCCGGCTGGCAATATGCGCTGGCCGATCTCTCGCTGATCCTGTTCATGGTCTGCGCCCTCGCGCTGGCCCAGGCGCCCAAGGGCAAGCTCAAGACGGTGCTGCCTCTTCCGCCTGCGCCCAAGCCGGAAAGCGTTGCCCTGGCGGAGCCGGCGGCGGTGTGGCGCGCGGGGCCGGGGATGCCCAGCCTGGCCGAATGGATCGCCGGGCAGACCGCCGATCCGCGTCAGCGGCTGACCATCGTCGCCCACTATCGCGACGGCCGCGCCGCCGATGCCTTCGCCCGCGCAGATGCGGCGCTTCAATCAGTGCGCAAGCTGCCTGCATCGGCGCGCATCGTGGTTGAACCGGGCCCCGGTGACGATCTCGGCGCGACCCTGACGTGGGACGTGGGTTCTGCCTGATGGCACGGGGCTTGCAAGGGATCGGGAACGACCATTTGAGGTGACCCGAAATGAAGCTGCCCCCTGCCGCCCTCCTCCTGCCCGCCGCCTTCCTGCTGATGGCCCCGGCGCGCGCCCATGCCGCTGCCTTCACCGACCCCGCCACGATCGACGCCGAGGTGATGCGCTTTACCGGCATGCCGCAGGGCACGACCGGGGGCGCGGCCCAGCCGGCCGATCGACGCCTGAAGCTCGCGGCCTGCGCCAATCCGCTGAGCCTCGGATGGTATGCCGGGAGGCGCGATACCGTGCTGGTCCAGTGCCCCGATGCGGGCGGATGGCGGCTGTTCGTGCCGGTGCTGCAAGGCACGGTGGGAGCGGCGCAAGGACCGGCCGTGCTGCGCGGGGAGGCGGTGACCATTGCAATTTCCGGTCCGGGCTTTTCGGTCTCGCAGCCGGGCGAGGCGATGGATGCCGGCGCGGTCGGCGGGTGGATCCGGGTGAAGACAGCCCATGGCGCGGCGCAGCCGATGCGCGCGAGGATCGTGCGGCCGGGGCTGGTTTCGGTTTCCGTCGACGAAGAATGAATCCTTTCCCGGCATGACCTTGCCGGCAGATACGGCAAATTCCTGCCTGACCCCTTAAAGGCTGCTCCGGGGTGCCGTTCTACCGCTCGGAGAACCACGGAGCGGCACCATGCCTATCGACAAGAGCCAGTCCCTGTCCCTCGCCGGTGTAGCCGGTCTGCGCGCGGTCGGCCTCGTTGACGCGCGGGCCTTGCGGTCCGCCGCCGGCAGCAAGGACAGCGTCAACACCCCTGCGGCCAGCGGTACCCCCGCTGCCACCTTCCAGCCGAGCGAAGCGCTCGACCCGGGCCAGGCCCCGGTCGACGTCGAACGGGTGGCGGTGATCCGCAAGGCCATCGAGACCGGGAACTATCCCATCATCCCCGCCAAGATCGCCGACGCCATGATCGCCGCCGGCCTGCTGCTGAGGACGCCCGCATGAGCCAGACCGAATCGCTTCGCGATACCCTGCGGCAGATGGTTGCCGTCCTGCAGGACGAACGGCAGGCGCTTGCCGCGCTCGACCTCGATGCCATCATGGGCGCGGCGTGCGGCAAGTCCGGCCTGTGCGACGTTCTGGCGGAGACCGACGAAGGCGCGGTCGACGACGAGTGCCGCGGACTGCTCGACGCGGCGCGGCGGCTGAACGAGGTAAACCGCCAGGTTCGCAACCTTATCGCGGCCAACGTGGCCCAGCGGCTGGATGCAATCGTCGGTTCGCCGGCGCTCTATCGCGCCGCTCCGGCCTATGCCTATGCGGGGGCGCGGGGCTAGCAAAAGCCCCCGCCGCCCAATCTGGCACGACCCTTGCTAAGCGGTCCCCGAAGCATTTTGCATTCGGGGATTTCGCTTGAGCGGACTAGCCATATCCGGGACCGGCCCGGCCCAGTCACAGGGGGGGCCATCGCCACGGGCCGCCATCGCGCAGGCCGCGCAGGCAACCGGCGTCGACTTCGACTACCTGCTCGCCCAGGCGCGTCTCGAAAGCGGGCTCAACCCGCAGGCCCGCGCGGGCACTTCCAGCGCGACCGGGCTCTACCAGTTTTTGGGCGGAACCTGGCTCGACACCCTGAAGAAGCACGGAGCCGAGCATGGCCTCGGCTGGGCGGCTCAGGCGGCGAGCGATCCGACGCGCCGGGCCGAAGTCATGGCGCTGCGCTATGATCCCAATGCCTCGGCATTGATGGCCGCCGAGCTCGCCAGCGACAATCGCGCGGCGCTGAACGGGATGCTCGGGCGTGAGCCCGACGGGGCCGAGCTCTATCTTGCGCACTTTCTCGGGCCGCAGGGCGCGGGCCAGATTCTTGCCGCCATGGCCAGCGATCCGGGCCAGAGCGCCGCGGCGCTACTGCCCGCTGCCGCCGGAGCCAACCGGACGATCTTCTATGGACCCGGCGGTGCGGCGCGTTCGGTGGGTGAGGTCGTCGGCCTCGTGCGCTCGCGCTACTCCGCAGCTGCCGGGCAAGCCGACCTCCCGGGCGGCCTTGCCATGCCGGTGACGGCGATGGCTGCCGCCGTTCCGACCGGCGGACCCGTGGCCCGCGAATTCCAGAGTGTCGCCGCTGCGCCCGGTGCGCCGCCGCGCCAGTCGATGGCGGAAACGCTGCGCCAGGCCTTCGCGCTGGGTGGGCCGGGCGACGGGGCGGTCCCCGCCCATGTCCGCAATGCCTACGGCCGCCTTGCGGCTCTGGGGCTCTGACTTTGATGGCCGTGCCCGGAAGAACGGGGTTCAGGAAGGGCAGGGTGATCTGACCATGCCGAAATTCAACCTTTCCGCCGTGGCCCTGCCCGCCGCGATCATGATGCTGATCGGGCTCATGGTCGTCCCCGTGCCGACCGTGCTGCTCGACGTGTTCTTCGTGCTCAACATCGCGCTTTCCGTGGCGGTGCTGATGGCGGCGATGAATGCGGCCAAGCCTCTGGACTTCTCCTCGTTCCCCTCGGTCCTGCTGTTCGCGACCCTGCTGCGGCTCTCGCTCAACGTAGCTTCCGCCCGTGTCGTCCTGGTGAACGGCCATGAAGGCGGTGCGGCTGCCGGCCACGTGATCGAGGCCTTCGGCGCCTTCCTCGTCGGCGGGAATTTCGCGGTCGGCCTGTTCGTGTTCATGATTCTGGTGATCATCAACATGGTGGTCGTGACCAAGGGCGCGGGCCGCGTTTCGGAAGTGTCCGCGCGCTTCACCCTCGACGCCTTGCCGGGCAAGCAGATGGCGATCGACGCCGACCTTGCCGCCGGGCTGCTGNACGGCGGACGAAGCCAAGGCCCGCCGCCGCGAGGTGGCGACCGAGGCCGATTTCTACGGGTCGATGGACGGCGCCAGCAAGTTCGTGAAGGGCGATGCGATCGCCGCCCTGCTGATCCTGGGCGTCAACATCCTCGCCGGTTTTGCCATCGGCATGATCAGCCATGGGCTCTCCGCCGGAGATGCCGCGGAGAAATACATCACGCTTGCCGTCGGCGACGCGCTGGTCGCGCAGATCCCGGCCCTGCTGCTCTCGATCGCCGCCGCGGTCATCGTAACCCGCGTGTCCGACAGCCGTGACCTTACCGGCCAGATCGGCGGGCAGTTCGCCAATCCGGCGACCTGGCTGCCGGTGGCGGTGGTCCTTGGCGGGATCGGGGTGATCCCGGCCATGCCGCAGACCGTGTTCCTGCCGGCCGCGGTCCTTGCCTTCTGGCTCTACCGCAAGCTCAAGCAACGCGCCGACAGGCCAGAGCCGGTGGTGGATCTCGCCCCGCCGGTGGACCCGCAGCGGATCGTCCTGGACGAGGTTTCCGACCACACCCTGGTCACCATCGAGCTCGGCTATGGCCTCGTCCACCTGGTCGACGAGCGCCGCGGTTCGCCGCTGGTCTCGCGGATCACAGGGGTGCGCAAGCAGCTTTCCCAGATGTTCGGCTTCATCGTGCCGCAGTTCCGGGTGCGTGACAGCCTCGAGATGCCACCCCACGACTATCGCGTGGTCCTGGGCGGGGTACCGCTCGGCCAGGCGACGGTGCGGGCCGAGAAAATCCTCGCGATCGATGCTGGCGAGGCGCGCGACAATCATACCCTGGTGGGGGAGGCCACGACCGATCCGAGCTTCGGTTGCCCGGCGCTGTGGATCGAACCGGCCCAGCGCGACCATGCGATCGCGGAAGGGTTCCTGACTGTCGATGCCTCGACCGTCATCGCCACGCATTTGAACCAGCTGCTCGCCGAACGCTCGCAGGCGCTGTTGGGGCCGGACGAGGTCCGCGCGATTCTCGATGCGGTGAAGGACCATTCGGCGGGGCTGGTGGAGACGGTCTATCCGGCGCCGCTGACGCTCGCCGCGATCACCCGCCTGCTGCGCACTATGCTGGAGGAAGGCGTGCCGATCGGCCATCCGGTGCCGATCCTGCAGAGCCTTTCGCAGGCGGTGCAGGTCACGCTCGAGCATGAACGGCTGGTCGACCTGGTCCGCGCCGACCTTGGCGGGATGATCGTCGGCCGGATCTGTGGGCCGCACGAGCGCTTGCCGGTGCTGACGCTCGACGCGCGGCTCGAAGGGGCGATCGTCCAGGGGCTGCAGGATCCGGTGACCGGCCAGCCGGTGATCGAGCCGGATCTTGCCCGCAACATTGCCGAGCGCATCGGCGCGATCATCGCCGAGCGGGGCCCCTCCGCCTGTCCGCCGGCGCTGATTGTCCAGCCGCGGGCACGCCGGGCCCTGGCGGCCCTGCTGCGCCTGCGCGCCTCGCAGTGCCTTGTCCTGTCCATCGCCGAACTGCCGCCGAGCCAGCCCATCGAGGTTCTGGCCGTGATCGGCGAGGACCCGGCGCCCACCGCCATTCCCGCCCTGCCGCCCGCCGGCAGCGCCTTTGCCGAAGAGCTTGCCGCATGAAGCACGATCACAAGAGTTTCGGAGCCAGCAGTGCCCACCGCGCCTATGGTGCCGGCCCCGCCGACGCCTATCGGGGCGACGTGGCCGACCGGGTCCGCCGGTTCCTGCCAATGGTCCGCCGCCTCGCCTGGCACGTTCACGGATCTGGCCGGCCGGGGATCGAGCCCGAGGACCTGATCCAGGCGGGACTGGTTGCCCTCACCGAGTGCGCCCAGAAGCACAACGGGCCAGGCGAGGACGGTTTTGCCGCCTATGCCAAGATGCGCGTGCGCGGTGCCATGGTCGACCTCGTCCGGCGCTCGGTCCCGCTGTCGCGCGGGGCGAGCGAGCGGCGCAAGCAATTGCGGGTGCAGGAGGACATCCTGCGCGGGCAGCTGGGCCGCGATCCGACACCCGCTGAACTGGCGGCCGCGCTGCAGATCAGTGCTGTGGAGCTGGCCGACCTGCGCGCGGCGAGCGAGCCGCTGCGGTTCGAATCCATCGACGAGACCTATTCCGACAGCGACATGGCCTTTGCCGACGGCGAGGCCAACGTACTCGACCAACTGGCCGATCACGAACTGCGCGGGCAAGTGGCCGAGGCGATCGGCGCCCTGCCCGAGCGGCTGCAGCTGGTGATCCAGCTGTACTTCGTCGAGGAGCTGAACCTCTCGGAGATCGCCGGCGTGCTGGAGGTTTCGATCCCGCGCGTCCATCAGCTCAAGGCCCAGGCGCTGGACCAGCTGCGCAAGGCGCTGAGCGGGGTGGCGGATATACTCTAGCAGGCTGCTGAAAACTCTCCGATCCGCTGTTCTGGCTGGCTGGTGGGCTGTGATCCGGCCAGCGGTCCCGGATCAGGTCCGGGACGACGCATGCGGGCGATCCAGCTGCAGCGGATGTGCCAGTCTTTTGCTTCGGTTAGCCGCAGGCCAAGTTGCCCCGGAACCTTTCCGATGGTAAGCGGTTCCGCATGTCCTCCTGCGATACCTGCGTTGTCCGCAACCGCGCCATCTGCGCTGCGCTGGACTCTCACGAGATCGGCGCCCTCAATACGATCGGCCGCACGCGCACCCTTGCGCCGGGTGAATCGCTGATTTGGGAGGGTGACGATTCGGTGCTCGTCGCCAATGTGATCGACGGCGTACTCAAGCTTTCCACCGGAACGGAAGACGGGCGCGAGCAGATTGTCGGCATGGTCTTCGCCTCGGATTTCATCGGCCGGCCCTTCGGCAAGACCACCGGCCACGGGGTCACGGCGCTGACCGAATCGAAGGTCTGCGTGTTCAATAGGCGCGATTTCGATGCCTTCGCGCGCGACCATCCCGCTCTCGAGCACAAGTTGCTCCAGCGCACGCTGACCGAGCTGGATCGCACACGGCGCTGGATGCTGCTGCTCGGCCGCAAGTCGGCCAGCGAGAAGGTGGCGAGCTTCCTGCTCGAGATGTGCGAGCGGGTGGCCGGGTCGGGTTGCGACGCCGACGATGTCCCGGTCGCAATCACGATCGACCTGCCGGTCTCGCGCCAGCAGATCGCCGACGTGCTGGGCCTCACCATCGAGACGGTCAGCCGCCAGTTCACCCGCCTCAAGGCCGATGGCGTGATCGACCTGCCCTCGCGCCGCGCGGTGCATATTCGCGACCGCTTTGCCCTGGCGGCCGAAGCGGGTTAGTTTTTGTCGGGTGCCGCGAGCCCCCGACGGATGTCGGGGGCTCGCTAGCAAGAACGTTCAGAAGCGGTAGGAGACACCGCCGCTCAGCACCCACGGATCGAGCTTGTGCTCGGTCGCCAGGACTTCGGCGCCGGCGCCGGTGAACCAGCGGGCCGTGGTCTTCACCCAGTACTTCTTGGCATCGAGGCTGATGCCGAAGCCGGTATCGCCGAGCGGAACGTCGACACCGGCCTGGACCGCAACGCCCAGTTCGCTCGACATCCTGGTACGGGTCGAGAAGGTCGCAGCCGTGGCGCCGGGCTTGCTGTCGACCATCAGGAACAGCGTCGGGCCAAAGCCGACGTAGGGTTTGATCGCGCCGAGATTGGCGTGGTACTTCACCGTCACCGTCGCCGGGATGACCGCGATGTCGGCGACCAGGGTGGTTCCGGCGAGCGAGCCCGAGCCGTTGACGTGGTGCTTGGTCAGGCAACAGATCGTTTCCACCGAGACGCTGGGCGTCAGGAAGTATTCGATCGCGAGCGTCGGCACGACATTGTCGTTGGCATAGGTGTGCGGGTTGGCGGCCAGCGCCGTGCCGGCGATGGCCGTGGCGTTGAGCACTTTGGTGATGTCGCCATCCGGAAGCACGCCGGTGGCCAGCAGCTTGACCTGGAGCTTGCCCTCGGCGCTGCCGGCATGGGCGGCGGCGGGCATGGCCAGCGCGGCCACGGCGGCCGCTGCGGTGAGCATGGTCTTCTTCATATCCCTCATCCTGGGCGCCGCCCGCCTACCCCTCGCAGGCGCTTTCGCGGCGTCGCCCCTTAGGGTGCGGCGAAATGACGGGCGCTCATTGATCGAGCGCAATCGACGGCAATTTACGACTTTGGTCGAATAGGTGTCACACCAATGCATGTTTTGATCCGGGTCAATGCCGCACCGCCGACCTGAGCGCAGGAGAGCCGCATCTCTGGCATGAGAGGGATGGCTCATGGTTACCCTGACAGGGCGCGCCGGCTTGTGGCTGGCGGCGCTGCTTCTTGCAATTCTCGCGGTCGCGGCCGCGGCCGACGGCGGCTTTGCCATCCACATGGGCATCGTCGCGGCGGCATGCCTGGTCGGCCTCTATTCCACCCTCACGCAGACGGACTACCATGCCCTCGCACACGGCTTCGCCGCCGCGCCCGACCAGTCGCGCTACGATGACGACCCGGTCCGCTGGGGCGTCATCGCGACGGTGTTCTGGGGCATGGCGGGCTTCGCCGCGGGGCTGTTCATCGCCCTGCAACTGGCCTTCCCGGTGCTCAACCTCGGGTTCGAATACACCACCTTCGGGCGCCTGAGGCCGCTGCACACTTCCGCTGTCATTTTCGCCTTTGGCGGAAATGCGCTGATCGCGACCTCGTTCTACGTGGTCCAGCGCACTTGCCGGGCGAGGCTGGCCTTCCCCGGCCTCGCCCGTTTCGTGTTCTGGGGCTATCAGCTGTTCATCGTTCTGGCCGCGACCGGCTACTTGCTGGGGATCACCCAGTCCAAGGAATATGCCGAGCCGGAATGGTACGTCGACCTGTGGCTCACTGTGGTCTGGGTGGCCTATCTCGCGGTCTTCATCGGCACGCTGGTCAAGCGCAGCGAGCCGCACATCTACGTGGCCAACTGGTTCTACCTCTCGTTCATCCTGACGATCGCCATGCTGCACGTCGTCAACAACCTGAGCGTTCCGGTGACCCTGCTGGGCAGCCGTTCCTATTCGGTCTTCGCGGGCGTCCAGGGGGCGTTGGTGCAATGGTGGTACGGGCACAACGCGGTCGGCTTCTTCCTGACCGCCGGCTTCCTCGCCATGATGTACTACTTCGTGCCCAAGCAGGCCGAGCGGCCGATCTATTCCTACCGGCTCTCGATCATCCACTTCTGGGCGCTGATCTTCCTCTACATCTGGGCCGGCCCGCACCACCTCCACTACACGGCCCTGCCCGACTGGGCGCAGACGCTTGGCATGGTCTTCTCGGTCATGCTGTGGATGCCGAGCTGGGGCGGGATGATCAACGGCCTGATGACGCTCAATGGCGCCTGGGACAAGGTCCGCACCGATCCCATCATGCGGATGTTCGTACTCAGCCTCGCATTCTACGGGATGAGTACGTTCGAAGGCCCGATGATGAGCGTGAAAAGCGTAAACTCGCTTTCGCACTACACTGACTGGACCATCGGCCACGTCCATTCCGGCGCGCTGGGCTGGAATGGCATGATCACCTTCGCCTGCATCTACTACCTGGCCCCGCGGCTGTGGCAGCGCCAGCGCATGTACTCGCTCCGCATGATCAACTGGCATTTCTGGCTCGCGACGGTGGGGATCGTCTTCTACGCCGCCTCGATGTGGGTTGCGGGGATCATGCAGGGCCTGATGTGGCGCGAATACGGCGCCGACGGCTACCTGGTGAACTCCTTCGCCGAGACCGTCGCCGCCCTGTTCCCGATGTACCTGCTGCGCGCCTTCGGCGGCCTGCTCTACCTCTCGGGAGCGGTGATCATGACCGTGAACGTATGGAAGACCATCGCCGGTTCGCCCCTGCGCGAGGAAGCGCCGCTGCGCGACGCCGCCTACGACGCGGAGAAGGACCGCCCGCTGATCGCCGGCAGCACCGCTGCCGTCTATGCCGCAGCCGCTGAGTGAGGGGCGCGAGAAAATGACTTCCGCAACCAACAAGGAACCGGGTGCCAAGGGCTTCCTGGCGAACCACAAGAAGCTGGAGCGCAACGTCACCCTGCTCGCCGTCCTCGCCTTCGCGGCGGTGACCGTGGGCGGGATCGTCGAGATCGCCCCCCTGTTCTGGATCGACAACACGATCGAGAAGGTCGAGGGCGTCCGTCCCTACACCCCGCTCGAACAGGCCGGGCGCGACATCTACGTGCGCGAGGGGTGCTACCTTTGCCACAGCCAGATGATCCGCCCGTTCCGCGACGAGACGGAGCGCTACGGGCACTACAGCCTCGCCGCCGAATCAATGTACGATCACCCCTTCCAGTGGGGCTCCAAGCGCACCGGTCCGGACCTCGCCCGCGTGGGCGGCCGCTATTCGGATGAATGGCACGTCCAGCACCTGGTCGACCCGCGCTCGGTCGTGCCGGAATCGGTCATGCCGATGTACGCCTTCCTCAAGGACAGGAATCTTTCGGCGAGCGATGTCGAGGGCTCGATGAGCAAGCAGCTCAAGGCGCTCTACACCGTGGGCGTGCCCTACACGCCCGAGCAGATCGCCAAGGCTGACGAGGACCTGAAGGCCCAGGCCGGCATGGGCGATGCGACCGAACTGGCGAAGCGCTGGCCCAAGGCCCACGCCCGCGACTACGACGGCGATCCCAATCGCCTCACCGAAATGGATGCGCTGGTCGCCTATCTCCAGGTCCTCGGCACCATGGTCGACGTGGGCAGCGCCGCCGCCCAGGAAGACCTCGCCAAGGAGACGGGCCGGTGACTCCTGACGCAAGCCAGTACGACACCCTGCGCCACCTGGCGGACAGCTGGGGCCTCGTCGCCATGAGCGTCGTGTTCCTCGCCCTCTGCCTCTGGCCCTTCCGCCCCGGCGGGCGCGAACACAGCGATGCCGCTGCGACCATGATCTTCAAGGACGAAGACAATGGCTGATAACAAGATTGACGAAGCCTCCGGTGTCGAAACCGTCGGCCACGAGTGGGATGGCATCGAGGAACTGAACAATCCGTTGCCGCGCTGGTGGCTGCTCACGTTCTACGCCTGCATCCTCTTCTCGGTCGCCTACATTGTGGTCTACCCGGCCATTCCGCTGCTGAGCAAAGCCAGCGACGGGGCGTGGAGGTGGTCGAGCCGAGGCGCCCTCGCCGCCGAGGTCGCCGCGGCCGACAAGGCGCGGGGGCCAGTCATGGCCGCGCTCGGCGCTACGCCGATCGAGGATCTGCCCGGCAATGCCGATCTCATGGCCAAGGCCGTGGCTGGTGGCCGCGCCGCCTTCCGCGTCAACTGCGTCCAGTGCCACGGCGCCGGTGCGGCCGGAAGCAAGGGCTATCCCAACCTCAACGACGACGACTGGCTGTGGGGCGGCGATCTCAAGACCATCGAGACGACGATCACTCACGGCATCCGCTTCGCCGGTAACGACCAGACCCGCCAGAGCCAGATGCCCAGCTTCGGGCGCGACGGGATCCTGCCGCCGGACCAGATCGGCGACGTGGCCGACCATGTCCGTTCGCTTTCCGGCGAGCAGAAGCCCAATGCGGCAACTGCGCGCGGTGCGGCGATCTTTGCCGCCAACTGCGCCGTCTGCCACGGGGCCGACGGCAAGGGCAGCCGCCAGATCGGCGCGCCGAACCTGGCTGACCAGATCTGGCTCTTTGGCGGGGCCAAGGCCGATGTCGTCGCCAGCGTCGCCAATGCCCATGCCGGCGTGATGCCCGCCTGGGGCCACCGGCTCGATCCGGTGACTATCAAGATGCTCGCCGCCTATGTCCACTCGCTGGGCGGCGGCGAAAAGTTCGCGCCGGCTCCTGCCGTAGCGGACGCAGCTCCGGCCCCGGCCGGCGCGGCAGCCAAATAGCGGGAGCGGCCCCGTTCCAGGAGGTCCGGCCGGTTCGAGGGGGGCAAGCCGGGCCTCCGCCACACCAGAAGGTGCAAGATCATGCGTAACCCAGCCCCGGTCGCCACTGGGCTCTATGAAAAGCGCAAGGCCGTCTACCCCCGTCAGATCGACGGCACGTTCCGCCGCTTGAAATGGGCGATCATGGCGGTCACCCTGACGATCTATTATGCCACCCCCTGGCTCAGGTGGGACCGCGGGCCCTATGCGCCCAACCAGGCCGTGCTGGTCGATCTCGCCCACCGCCGGTTCTACATGTTCGCGATCGAGATCTGGCCCCAGGAGTTCTACTTCGTCGCGGGCCTCCTCATCATGGCCGGCATCGGCCTGTTCCTGGTGACCAGCGCCGTCGGTCGGGCGTGGTGCGGCTATGCCTGCCCGCAGACAGTGTGGACCGACCTGTTCCAGCACGTCGACCGCTTCATCGACGGCGACCGCAATGCCCAGATGAAGCTGGCCAATGCGTCGTGGGGACCGAAGAAGGTATTCAAGCGCGGCCTCAAGTGGTCGATCTATCTCGCCATCTCGTTCTGGACCGGCGGCGCATGGATCATGTACTTCGCCGACGCGCCGACGCTCACCGTCGATTTCTGGACCGGGCAGGCCGCCCCGGTGGCCTATGCGACGGTGGCGGTACTCACCGGCGTGACCTACTGGTTCGGCGGCTTCATGCGCGAGCAGGTGTGCATCTACATGTGCCCCTGGCCGCGCATCCAGACCGCCATGCTCGACGAGAAGAGCCTGATCGTAACCTACAAGGACTGGCGCGGCGAACCGCGCGCCTCGGTCAAGGCGGGCGCAAAGGCGATGGAGGCCGATCCCGCCGACACGTTCGGCGACTGCATCGACTGCAACCAGTGCGTCGCCGTCTGCCCCACGGGGATCGATATCCGCGAGGGGCCGCAGATCGGCTGCATCACCTGCGCTCTGTGCATCGATGCCTGCGACCGGGTGATGAAGCAGGTCGGCCGTCCGCGCGGGCTGATCGACTATGCGACGCTGGAGGACGCCGCGCGCGAGCAGGCCGGCGCGCCGCCGACCCCGCACCGCAAGCTGATCTGGCACCCGCGCACGCTGATCTACTTCGCGATCTGGAGCGCGATCGGCGTAGCGCTGCTGTTCGGCCTTGGCGCCCGCAAGCACCTTGACCTTGCCGTGCAGAAGGACCGCAACCCGCCGTTCATGCTGCTCAGCGACGGTTCGGTGCGCAATGCCTGGACCTTCAAGCTCAAGAACATGGAAGGCCGCCCGCGCCGGATGGAAGTGCAGCTCGATGGCCTCCCCGGCGCGGTGATGTGGACTGACACCGTGGGCCGCGAACAGGCCGCGCGCAGCTTCGTGGAAGAGGTTCCGGCCGACACGGTCGAGCCCGTGCGCGTCTATATTGCCGCCCCGCGCGGCACGGGCGAGGGCGAACTCGCCTTCACCATGCGCGCTCTGGACCAGGACGGCGGCAGCGACCGGGTGGAGACCCGATTCGACGCGCCCGAACGCGATCAAGAAGGAGACGAGCGTTGAGCAGCACCGGAAAGAGCGTCCGCTCGCCTTCTGGCCGTCCTTTCACCGGCCGGCACATGGCCGTGTTCATGGTCACCTTCTTCGCCGTGGTGATCGTGGTCAACGTCACCATGGCGCGGCTCGCCTCGTCGAGCTTCACCGGCGTGGTGGTCGAAAACTCCTACGTCGCCAGCCAGCACTTCAACCGCTGGCTCGAGGAAGCCCGCGCCGAGGACAGGCTGGGCTGGCACGCCCGGGCCGAGCGTGATGGGCAGGGCCACGTGCTGGTGACCTTGACCGGCGGGCCGGCCGGGGCGGTGGTGCGGGCCGATGCATGGCATCCGCTGGGTCGCGCGCCGGATCACGGACTGCGCTTCACCCCCGTGGACGCCGGCGGGTCTGGCGGCTTCCGCTCGACCGAGCCGCTGCCTGCCGGCCGCTGGCGCATCCGCATCGAGGTGACCGCCGGGGCCGAGCGCTGGCGCACCGAGGAGATGGTGAGATGAGCGCCGCCCCGCAGCCGGTCCCCGAGCAGGAGCGCACGGTCCTCGTCGTTCCGGGCATGCATTGCGCCGGGTGCATGGCCAAGGTCGAGCGCGGGCTGGCCGGATTGCCCGGGGTCAGCGCGGCGCGGGTCAACCTGACCGCGCGGCAGGTCGCCGTGACTCACGATGCCGCCGTCACTACACCGATGCTGGTCGATGCGCTGGCGGGGATCGGCTTTCCCGCCCAGCCGCGGGTGGAGGAACCGGGGCCGCCGCCTTCCGCCGTGAAGCCGCTGCTCGCGCCTTTGGGGGTGGCGGGCTTCGCGGCGATGAACGTGATGCTGCTCTCGGTCAGCATCTGGTCGGGCGCGGACGGTGCGACCCGCGAGCTGTTTCACTGGCTCTCCGCCGCGATCGGCGTTCCCGCCATCGCCTACGCGGGGCGGGTGTTCTTCGCCTCGGCCTGGAGCGCGCTCAGGCATGGGCGCACCAACATGGACGTGCCGATCTCGATCGGGGTGACTCTGGCCACCGGCCTCTCGCTCTACGAGACGATGACCGGCGGGGCGACCGCCTGGTTCGACGGGACGCTGATGCTGCTGCTGTTCCTGCTCGCGGGCCGGGCGCTGGATGCCGCCATGCGCGACAAGGCGCGGGCCGGGGTGGACGCCCTGCTGCGCCAGGCCGCGCCGGGGGCGCTGGTGGTGGGGCGGGACGGCTCGGTCGAATGGCTCGCCGCGCCGCAGCTGGTTGCCGGCATGGTGATGCGGGTGGCGGCGGGCGAGCGGCTGGCGGCTGACGGCGAGGTGGTCGGCGGGCAGACCCGGCTCGACAATTCGCTGCTGACCGGGGAGAGCGCGCCGGTGGCCGTGGCCGTGGGCAGCGCGGTCCATGCGGGCACGCTCAACCTCGATGGCGCGATCGACGTACGGGTCACCGCCGCCGGGCAGGGGACTACGCTCGCCGAGATCGCCAAGCTGATGGACGCCTCGGGGCAGGCGCGTTCGAAGTACGTGCGGATCGCCGACCGGGCCTCGCGGCTCTATGCGCCGGCGGTGCACACGCTGGCCGCACTGTCCTTCGCCGGGTGGATGCTGGTTGGCCCTGCCGGGCTGCACCAGAGCCTCGTCATCGCCATTGCCGTGCTGATCATCACCTGTCCCTGCGCGCTCGGGCTTGCCGTGCCGGTGGCCCAGGTTGTGGCCTGCGGGGCGCTGATGAAACGGGGGATCATGGTCAAGGACGGCTCTGCGCTGGAGCGGCTGGCCGGGGTGGACCGGGTCCTGCTCGACAAGACCGGAACGCTGACCATGGGCCGGCCCGTGCCCGATCCGGCGGTGCTCGATGCTCTGCCTGCCGAGGCAGCGAGCGTGGCCCTGGCTCTGGCTTCGCACAGCCGGCACCCGCTGTCGCGCGCGCTGGTCGAGGCGCTGGCGGCGCGCGGAGTGGCTGCTGCTGAAGTGACAGAAGTGGCCGAAGAGCCAGGGCGGGGCATCGGCGCGACTTGGACCGACACGGCGGGGCACCACGCCACGCCTGTCGCCCTGCACCGGCCGGGCGAGGCGGCAGGCATGGCCTGCGCACTCGACATTGCCGGGCGACCGGTCTGGCTGATCCCCTTTGCCGACCGGCTGCGTCCGGCGACCAATTCGGCGCTCGCCGAGCTGGCGGCTCTGGGTGTCGAAGCCTCGATAATCTCGGGCGATAATGTCGCCGCCGTGGCCGACGTGGCCCGGGCGACCCGACTTACCGCCGAGGCCGCCGCCGATCCGCTGGCCAAGTGCGACGCGATCGCCCGCCTGCAGGGCGCGGGCCGCAAGGTGCTGATGGCCGGCGACGGGTTGAACGACGGCCCCGCGCTCGCCGCCGCCGATGCCTCGATCGCGCCGGGCACGGCCAGCGACGTCGGCCGGCAGGCGGCGGATCTCGTGTTCCTCGGCGACAGCCTCGACGCCCTGCCCCGCGCCGTGCGGGCCGCGCGGCGGACCATGGCGGTGGTCCGGCAGAATTTCGCGCTGGCCATCGGCTATAACGTGCTCGCAGTGCCGCTGGCCATGGCCGGCCTGGTTACGCCCCTGATCGCGGCCGCGGCGATGAGCCTTTCCTCGCTGATCGTCATCGCCAATTCGCTGCGGCTGGTGGGGGCGGCGCGATGACGAGTCTGGCTCTCCTCATCCCCATCGCGCTCGGAATGGGCCTGTTCGGGCTCGCCGTCTTTTTCTGGGCGCTGCATTCGGGCCAGTTCGAGGACATGGACGGAGCCGCCGCGCGTATCCTGATCGACGAGGAGGGCGACAAGCTGCCGTGAAGCGCGCGCTGTTCGGCCTGCTTGCCCTGATCCCGGCGGCCCTCAACGTGGCACCAGCCTCCGCCCATGGCCTCGCCGTGCCGCTCTGCACCGGCGACGGCGCGGCGCGGACGGTGACCGTACCCGTCCCCTCGCGGGATCTGCCGGGCGGTGATCAGCCCGGCTGCTGCGCCAAGGGGTGTCACTCCGGCTCGCGCAAGAAAGCCATTCACCGGCAAATTGATGCGTAACAATGAAGGGCTTGGGCCGGCAGGCGATAGGGCAGGCATGTGGCCTTACCACCCCGACCTGCTGGCCCGGCCCGTGCCGCGCTACACCAGCTTCCCTACCGCGGCGGAGTTCACCGGCGCGGTTGGGGCGGCTGATCACGCGGCGGCACTGGACGCGGTGCGGGGCGACATTTCGCTCTACGTCCATATCCCGTTCTGCGAGCAGATCTGCTGGTACTGCGGCTGCAACACCAGCCGGACCAACCGCGAAGCGCGGCTGACCTCCTACCTTGATGCCCTCCATCGCGAGATCGCGCTGGTCGGCGGCGCGCTCGGGCGCGACGTAAGGGTGCGGCGGATCGCCTTCGGCGGGGGCAGCCCCAACGCGATTAGCCCGCTGGACTTCGTCCGTCTTGTCGATTCCCTGACCGTGCACATGCCCTTGCGCCAGCCGGTGCTTTCGATCGAGATCGATCCGCGTACCCTCGCTTCCGAATGGGCGATGGTTCTGCGGGCCGTCGGCGTGACCCGCGCCAGCCTCGGCGTGCAGACCCTCGCGCCGCATCTCCAGCAGGCGATCGGCCGGGTCCAGCCGCGCAACACGATCGAGCGCAGCACGGCTCTGCTGCGCGACGCGGGGATCACTTCGCTGAACTACGACCTGATGTATGGCCTGCCCGGGCAGAGCGATGCCGACCTTGCCGCAACCGTGGCGGGCGCGGTGGAGCTGGGGGCGGACCGGATCGCCCTGTTCGGCTATGCCCACGTGCCGCATCTGATCCCACGGCAGAAGCGGATCGATGGTTCGGCCCTGCCGGACCAGGCGGCCCGCTTCCGCATGGCCTGGAACGGGTGGGAGCAGCTCACGGGTTCCGGCTACGATCCGGTAGGCTTCGATCATTTCGCATTGCCCGGCGATGCTCTCGCCATGGCGGCGGCGGAAGGGGCGCTGCGGCGTAATTTCCAAGGCTTCACGGAAGACCAGGCGCCGGTCCTGGTCGGCCTCGGCGCCACGGCGATCAGCCAGTTCCCCCAAGTGATCGTCCAGAACGAGAAGAATGCCGGCCGCTATCGCATGCTGCTCTCGCAGGACCGGCTGCCCGGCGCGCTCGGCGTGATCCGCTCTGCCGCCGACCAGGCGACCGGGCTGATCATCGAACACCTGCTGTGCCGCGGTGAGGCGAGGGTCGGCCAAGATCGGCTGGCGCAGCAGGCGGGCGATCTTGCGCCCTTCGCCGAGCGCGGGCTGGTGGCCATCGAGCACGACTGGCTGGTGCTGCGCCCCGGCAGCCTGCCCTATGCGCGCAGTGTTGCCGCGCTGTTCGATCCCTACCGCCAGGATTCGCTCCGCCGGTTCAGCTCCGCAGTCTGATCACGCACGCCGCTTCCCGCTCGTCGGTCCCCGCCCCTGCATCCGTCGCGCCAAAAAAAAGGGCGGCCAGTTCGTGGCCGCCCCTTGAAGTTGGGGAGATTTGCATGAGACCCGGACTGGTATCGCGATGCCGAATGGTTCGGCGGGCAGGTGCCAGATCGCGTCTCGCCAACCGGTCTAGCCATGGCCCCGGCAGCGGGCTTTGCGCCGGATCAAAATCGCCATTCGCTAAATCAGATTGGGATAAAATGTCGCTGGCGGCGAAATCAGATGACCCGGCTGGTAGCCTGAACCAGATGGCTCGCAAGTGTTTCGGCCGGGCAGGGCTTCCCCGCGCTGCGGGCGTCGGGATAGCGCGCCAGCAGGCGGCCGTTGTCGGCATGGCCGGAATGGAAGATGATCGGCACGCCCAGCCGCATCAGCAGGTCGGCCAACGGGAAGACTTCGCCGTCGGCCAGTTGCACGTCAAGGATCGCGGCATCGGGGCGGTGGTGGGCGATGGCCTCGACGCCTTCGGAAAGCGTCGCGAAGGGGCCGTCGACACAAAAGCCGAGATCCTCGGCCATGTCGCACAGGTCGAGCGCGACGATGAACTCGTCCTCCATGATGAGGACGCGCGGCCTCTCCCGTGTCCTCTCTGCGCTAATACCACGATTCCCGTGCAACATTTTGACCCGTAACCTGTGCTGGCTATCTTGAAATCGATATCAGCGACGGATGTACCCCCATCGCCTGACGGCCCCATACTGGCCGGATTAGTGCAATAAATGCAGGTACTTGATTACAGTTCCCGCCCGACCGGACAGGTGCCGCAATTGGCCTAGGCGGCGTGGACACATCCCGCAGCGCCACGGCTGGAGGCAAAAACCGTCAGTTCAAGGAGGCGAGGTGAAGGTGTATGTCGATACTTCGCGCCCAACCGACGCGGTAGTGGCGGTTGTTGGTCCAGCCCCCTGCAAAGGCCCTGGCGAGGCGTTGTGGGATTTGTCCACGCCGCCTAGACCCTATTTCCACCTGGCTGAAATAGGGTCTAGCGGGTGAGTGCCGGTAGCGAGTCGGCCCCGAGCAGTTGCGGCAGGACGCGCGGGGTTCCGCCGTCCGCGGGATACCAGACGTAGAGCGGCACTCCGGCCGCGCCCTGTTCAGCGAGATAGCGCGTGATCGCGGGGTCGCGCCGCGTCCAGTCGCCCCTGAGCACGACGACGCCGGCCCTGGCGAAGGCGGCGCGGGTGGCCTCGCGCTCGATCGCCACTTCCTCGTTGACCTTGCAAGTGAGGCACCAGTCGGCCGTGAACCAGGCGAAGATCGGCTTGCCCGAGGCCCGTGCGGCCGCCAGCGCTTGCGGAGAGAACGGCCGGGCGGGGAGAACGCCGCCAAGGCTGGCGGGACGCTCCGGCGCGGCGGCCAACGGCAGGAGGGCAAGGGCGATCACGGCGGCGACACCGGCCGCGAGGGCGAGCGGACGGGCGCTTTGGCCGGTGCGCTGCGCGGTCCCCATCCGCCACAGTATGGCAAGCACAACGAGGGCCAGACCTGCGGCGAGGAGGGCAAAGGTGCTGCCGCCCAGCCGCCAGGCCAGCCAGCCGAGCGCCAGCGCCGTCAGCCCCATCGGCACGGCGAGCAGGCGGCGCAGCAGGCTCATCCAGCGGCCCGGCCGCGGCAGCATGCGGCGCAGCGGGGCGACGAAGGCCACGGCGAGGAACGGCAGGGCGAGGCCGAGGCCCAGCGCCACAAACAGCGCCATGCCCTGGGCCGGGGGCAAGAGCAGCGCCGCGCCCATGGCACCAGCCATGAACGGACCGGTGCAGGGCGTGGCGACGAAAGCGGCCAGCAACCCGGTGGCGAAGGCGCCGTGAGGGCTGCCGCCCTGCGCGAAGCCGGGCACCGCGAATTCGAACAGGCCGGCGAGGTTGGCGGTGATCACCGCGACGAGGACCAGCAGCGCCGCGACCACTCCGGGCTCCTGCAGCTGGAAGGCCCAGCCCACCTCGTGCCCGGCCGCGCGCAGGCCCAGCAACAGGGCGCCGAGCCCCGCGCAGGCGAGGACCACGCCAGCCGTATAGGCCAGCCCCTCGGCCCGGGCCACGGCCTCGCTTTCCCCGGCGCGGGCAAGCGACAGGGCCTTGAGGCTGAGGATCGGGAAGACGCAAGGCATGACGTTGAGCAGGAGGCCCCCGGCCAGCGCGGCGAGGACGAGCAGGGCGAAGCGGGTGCCGGTGTTGCCGGAGGCGGCCAGCGGCTCGCCGCCTGCAGGGACGGGCCCAGGCGCAGCGCTGAACGAAACGCCGTTGCCCGCCCCATCAAGCCGCAGCACCCCGGTCAGCGTGGCGACCGGCTTGGTCCCCGAGCGGGCGAGGGTCACCACCAGCAGGTCGCCCTGGCGGCGGAAATCCTGCACCGCGGCATAGGCGATCACGCCGTCTTCAGCCGGGAACAGGTGCGGCGCATCGAGCGCGAGGCTGCGCGGCAGGGGCAGCCCGAGGCGAATCGTCTTGCCGTCGACCTGGAACCGCGCCGGCGCGCCGAGCGGAGCGGGCAGTTTCGCGCGCCAGGAGTCGAAGCGCGAATCGGGCGGCCCGGCGGGGCCGACGACCACCTCGGTCGTCAGCTCGGCGCGTTCGGGTACGCAGATCTGGTCGGTGCAGGCGAGCCATTCCGCCTTGACCCGCACCGGCAGCCGCGTGCCCGCGGCAAGGCCGGCGGGCACGCGCAGGTCGGCGAGGAGCGCGTAGTCTTCTTCGAACACGTGGTTCATCAGTCCGGCGACCACCAGCGTACGCGGGACCGGATAGCGTAGCGGACCCGCCGTGGCGCTCGCGGGCAGGCTCCAGTTCAGCGTCATGCCGAAGCCGGCATCGCCCGGGTTGGCCCAGTAGCCGTGCCAGCCCTTGTCCGGGCGCATGAGTAAGGCGAGGGTGACCGTTCCGCCGGCCGGCGCCGGCCCTTCCGCCAGCAGCTGCGCCGCGATGTGCGTGGGCGCGGCCCGGGCGGGCGAGGCGCACAGAACCGCCAGCAGCGCCAGCGCCTGCCACAAGCTTGCAACCAGCCGACGATAACGGAAGTTCATGCGAGGAACAGCCCCGGGCTTGCGCCGGGCCGCACGGCCCGGCATCTCCGGCGTCACTGCCGGTTTGGCCGGCTCAATTCAAGGACCGATCATGCGCCGTCCGCTCTCCGCCATGCTCTGCGCCGCCGCACTGGTTATCGCGCCGCCGCTCCGGGCCGAGCCGCCCCCCCCGGCCGCCGCCCCGCCGCGCCTGATCGTCGCCATCGCCGTGGACCAGTTCTCGGCCGATCTCTTCGCTCGGTATCGCCAACACTTCACCGGCGGCCTCGCCCGGCTGCTCAAGGGCGCTGTGTTCCCCAGCGCCTACCAGAGCCACGCGGCGACCGAGACCTGCCCCGGCCATTCCACGATCCTCACCGGCGCCCGCCCGGCGCGCACCGGGATCATCGCCAACTCCTGGTACGATACCGGCCTCGTCCGCGCCGACAAGCGCATCTACTGCGCCGAGGACGAGAGCGATCCGGCGAGCATCTCGGCCCAGCCGGTGGTCTCCGCCGTCCACTTGATGGTCCCCACGCTCGGCGAATGGATGAAGCGGGCCGACGGGCGCAGCCGCAACGTCGCCGTCTCGGCCAAGGACCGCGCGGTGATGATGATGGGCGGGCACCAGGTCGACGAGGCGTACTGGTATCTCAAGGGCCAGTTCGTCACGCTCAAGGGCCGTTCGCTGGCCCCGGCGGCCACGGTGGTCAACAAGGAGCTGGCCGCGACGATCGCGCGCGGCGCATCGGTCCTGCCGGCGCCGGTCTGGTGTGCGCCGCGCGACCGGGAGGTGGCTGCGGGGCGGGCAACAGTGGGCCGCGGCCGCTTCGTCCTGCCGAGGGGCGATGCCGATGCCTTCCGCGTCTCGCCCCGGATGGACGCGGCGACGCTGGCCCTCGCCGGACGGCTGGTGCGCGACATGGGGCTCGGCCGCGGCCCGGCGCCCGACCTGCTCTCTGTCAGCCTCTCCGCCACCGACTACATCGGTCATGCCATGGGCAACGAGGGGCTGGAGATGTGCCTGCAGATGGCCCGGCTCGACGCGGGGCTGGGCGCCTTCTTCGCCCGGCTCGATGCGGCGCACCTCGACTATGCGGTGGTGCTGACTGCCGACCATGGCGGGCTTGACCTGCCTGAGCGGCTGAACCAGCAGGCCCTGCCCGATGCCGGGCGCGTCGATCCGGCGCTCAGCCCGGCGGCACTGGGCAAGTCGCTCGGCGCGCAACTCGGCATCACGGCGTCCGGACCGCTAGTCTATGGCGATGGGCCGTTCGGCGACCTCTACCTGTCGCGCGCCATCCCCCCGGCGCAGCGCGAACGGGCGCTCGTCGTGCTGGCGACGCTGGTTTCGGCCCAGCCGCAGGTCGCCGCGGTCTTCGCCGGGGCCCAGCTTGCCCCGATGCCGCTGCCTGATGGCAACCCGCAGGACTGGTCGCTCAAGCAGCGCGCCCGCGCCAGCTTCGATCCGGCGCGGTCGGGCGATCTCGTCGTCCTGCTCAACCGGGGGGTCACGCCGATCGCCCAGGCCGCGCCGGGTTACGTGGCGACCCACGGCAGCCCGTGGGACTACGATCGCCGGGTGCCGCTGCTGTTCTGGCGCAAGGGGATCGCCGGCTTCGAACAGCCGGCGCCGGTGGAGACGGTGGACATCGCGCCGAGCCTGGCCGCCCTGCTCGGGTTGAAGGTGCCGGCGGGCAGCTTCGACGGGCGCTGCCTCGATCTGGACGGCGGGGCTGGGGATAGCTGCCGATGACGACGGGCCCGGGGCATGGAACTGCCTGGGGCGAGGGGCTTCGACAGGCTCAGCCCGGGCGCGCGCAAGATTCCATGCCCCTAGGTCCGCTCCGCCTGAGCTTGTCGAAGGCCCCAGCCAAGGCGTAAGGCTTGGTCCATGACTCAGGAAAAGCGCGATCTGGTGATCCTCGGCGGCGGGCTCGTCGGCATGACCCTGGCCCTCGCCGCTGCCCGCGAAGGCATCTCCAGCCACGTTGTCGAGCGCGGCGATCCGGCCGAGATCACCGCTGCAGGGGCGGACGGGCGCGCCTCGGCGATCTCCACTGCCTCGTGGAACCTCTTCGCCAACATCGGCCTCGCCGGCCGGCTGGAGCCGCTCGGCTGTCCGATCGACGCCATTGCCGTCACCGACCAGATGAAGCCGGGCCGGATTGATTTCCGGCCCGAGCCGCACGAAGGCTCGTTGGGCCGGATGTACGCCAACCGCGACCTTCGCCTCGCCTTGTTCGACGCGGCAACGGACGAGCCGCTGATCGCCTGGCACACCCGCGCCGAAACCGTGGCGCGCGAACGTGGACCCCATGGGGTAAGCGTGACCCTCGCCGATGGCCGGGTGCTGGCGGGTAGCCTGATGGTCGCGGCCGAGGGCCGCCAGTCGCCGACCCGTGACGAGGCCGGGTTCGGCCTCGCCAGGTGGGACTACAAGCACCGCGCCATGGTGACCGCGCTGTGGCACGAGAAGCCGCATGACAACGTGGCCTGGGAGATCTTCTTTCCCGCGGGTCCTTTCGCCCTGCTGCCGCTCCTTGATGAGGGCGGGCGCCACCGCTCGGCACTGGTCTGGACCGTGGCGGAGAAGGACGCGGCTGGCTGGACCGGCCTGTCCGACCGGGCCTTCACTGCCGAAGTGCAGAGCCGCGTGGGCGAGATTCTCGGCACGGTCGAACTTGCCGCGCCCCGCATGGCCTATCCGCTGAACTTTCACCACACGGCACGGATCGTGGAAGACCGCCTCGCCCTGATCGGTGATGCCGCTCACGGCATGCACCCGATCGCCGGGCAGGGGCTTAACCTCGGCCTGCGCGATGTCGGCGTGATGGTGGAAGTGCTGGTCGAGGGCATGCGACTCGGGCTGGAGCCTGGCGATGCGCAGGTGCTTGCGCATTACGAGCGCTGGCGCGCGGTCGACAGTCTCAGCGTGATGGCCGCCACCGATGCGATCACCCGCCTGTTCGGCGTGCCCGGCAAGCTCCCATCGCTGTTCCGCCGCGCCGGCATGGGCGTGGTCCAGCGCACCCCGGCCCTCAAGCGCTTCTTCATGGATGAGGCGCGCGGGATGAGTGGGAAATTGCCGGCGCTGTTGCAGGCCTAGATCCTGACCCAATCCGCTTCGGGAGGCGTTGTCGGGGGATGCGGATGCAAGCCGACTTGAGGTTGCCAACAGGAAGCAGACCAGCAACAGTGACCGCCGGGAAGCCGCGACACGCGGCCAGTACAGCTTCGGGAGATGAGCGATGATCGAGCATTCCACCAGCCAGCCGCGCTACAATTCGAGGCAGCACATTGTCCTGCCGATTATCGCATGGGACCCGGCCCGTCCGGCCGAGTGGGTCAATGATCACATCGTCATGGCCCACGCCACGTCGAACGCCTACGCGATCCTCGGGGACGAAGGCGATGTGATCATCAACTCGGGCACCCTCTCCCAGGGGCCCAGGATTCGCGAAAAGTTCGAGCAGCTGATCGGACGCCCGCTCAAGGTGGCCCGCCTCATCTTTACCCAGAGTCACCCGGATCATGTGGGCGGGTGGCAGTCCTTCGCGGATGAAGGCGTCGTGATCCATGGCCAGCGCATGTTCAGCCAGATCCACGGTGAGCGGACGATGCTCGGCGCCTTCTTCGGCCCGCGCAACGCCCGAGTCATCCCGTCGATGATTCCGGCGGGCTCCTCGGCAATCTCCTGGTCCGACGCCCCGGAACCGGCGCCGCTCACGACCTTTGCCGACGAACTGGAATTCGCCTGCTCGGGACGGACCATCCGTCTGCTCTCGCTGCACTCGGGCGAAACGCTCGATTCGCTGGGCGTGTACATTCCCGATGAACGGACGGTCTTCACCGGCAACTGGGCGGGCGCCATTCACAAGGCCTTGCCGAATTTCACCACCGCCCGCGGTGACCGCCAGCGCTCGGTGCCGGGCTGGCTGAAGCAATGCGACATGCTGCTGGGGCTGAAGCCGGAGCTGCTCATCACCGGCCACGAGCAACCCATCGTGGGCAATGCGCAGATCGCGGCAGATCTCGGCAAGGTCAGGGCAGCCGTGGCGCTGATCCATGATCACACCGTGGCCGGCATGGTTGCGGGCACCCCTCAGCACACGATCCTGGCGACGCTCGCTCTTCCCGCCGAACTGGAGCCCCGCGCGGGCCGGTCGCCACACCACTGGATCGCGCGCAGCGTATGGGAGGAATATGCCGGATGGTTCCGGCAGGAGCGGACCAGCGAGGTCTATCCAACCCCTCAGTCTGCAGTGTGGGCCGAACTCGTGGAACTGGCGGGCGGCGCCGGGCGGCTGGCCGAGCGGGCCCGCGCTCACCTGCCGGGAGAGCCTGAGAAAGCCCTTCATCTGATCGAAATCGCAGCGGAAGTCGAGCCGGGCAACAAAGCGGTCCGTCAGGTCGAGGCCGAGGTTTACCTGGCGCTTATCGAGGCGACGGGCGGCATACCGTTCGATCTGCTGGGCTGGCTTGAAGGAAAGCTCGCCGAGGCTCGGGCCGCGATCGGCGAAGCAGGCTGAACCCTTTCAACAACACACACACCAATTGGGAGACGATGCATGGCGGGTGAAAAAGTCCGGATTGAAGATATCAAGAATCCGGTGCGGAGCGAACTGCAGCTCCAGGCCCTGGCTTACGCTGAAGCCAATCCGGTCGATCTCAGCCCGGAGGCCGTGCTGGCCGCAGCCCAGGCGGCGACCGGCCTGTCGCATTTCGGCGCGGACGATTTTCGCCCGCGGCTGAAGTTGTGGCTCGAATGCTGTGACGCCGACCAGATGATGAGCGCCGTCGCCAGGGCCGGCGTATTCCGCCAAGCGGTCGGATATGCCACCCAGCGGCTGTACCTTGAAGACTTCATCCGCCGCCACCCGGAAGTGGAACAGGTCGATATCGACCGGCCGCTGGTGATCGCCGGGCTGCCTCGGTCGGGCACGACCTATACCTTGGCGCTGTTGGCAGGTGATCCGCGCCTGCGTTCACTGCCGCACTGGGAGGGCGTGCGGCCGATCGCCGAACCCTATATCGTCGATGGCAAGGACACGCGCCACGAACTGTGCGAGGCCGAGTGGGCCCAGGCCGATGCCATGCTGCCCTTGACCAAGCTGGTCCACGAGTTCTCGCCCGATCACGTGACTGAGGACATCGAGCTCCAGGGCATGGATTTCGGCGGATACTACATCGAGTGGACCGCGCGGGTTCCGGGCTGGCGCGATTTCCAGTTCGCGACCGATCGCACCCCCTGGCTGCGCTACATCCGCCGGGCGATGCAGGCGATGACCTTCCAGAAAGGGCCCAATCGCTGGGTCACCAAGTGCCCGCAGCACATGGAGCAGATGCAGGAAGTCATGGCCGCCTTGCCGGGCGCCTTCATCGTGCTCAACCATCGCGATCCGGTGGCATCGATCCAGTCTGCGTGCACGGCAATGGGCTACAGTGCGCGGCTGACCCGCAAGAAGATCGATCTCGACGAGATCGCCGAATACTGGATCGATCGTTATGAGCGCCTGCTCCGCACCTGCGTGAATGACCGCGATTCCGTGCCCGCGGACCGCTGCTACGACCTCTATTTCCACGAGCTGATGAAGGATCCGGTCGGCCAGCTTGAGGCCATCTACCGCCAGGCTGACATGCCATTCGACGAACAGACCCGGTCCGCTTTCGAACAGGCCATCGCCGCCAACAAGCGCGGCAAGCACGGCCAGCTGGTTTACGACCTGCGCGGAGATTTCGGCCTCGATCCGAACGCGATCCGCGATCGGTTCGCCTTCTATTTCGAGCGGTTCCCGCAAGTGCGCGTCGAAGTGGAATGAGCTGACCACGCCCGTCGGAGCAAACGCACCGATGGGCGTGGTCCGGTTCGGCCGCAGGCCTTATACCGGGCTGCACAGACTGTCCTCATGGGCCACAGTCTGGCAGCCCGTATTACTCCGCCGCCTCGGTCTGCTCTTCCTTCTCCGCTGCCTGGCGCTGCCACATCTCCGCATAGAGCCCCTCGCGCCGCAGCAGGTCGGCGTGGGCGCCCTGCTCGGCCAGCTTGCCCTGATCGAGCACGAAAATCGTATCCGCATCGGCAATGGTCGAGAGCCGGTGGGCGATGGAGATGGTGGTGCGGTTCTCGGCCACGGCGTGGAGCGTGGCGAGGATGTCCTGCTCGGTGCGGGTGTCGAGCGCGGAGGTCGCCTCGTCGAGCAGCAGGATCGGCGGGTTCTTGACCAGGGTGCGGGCGATGGCCACGCGCTGTTTCTCGCCGCCGGAAAGCTTGAGGCCGCGCTCGCCCACTTCGGTGGCGAACCCCTTTGGCAGGCGATCGATCAGGTCCATCAGCGCGGCGGCGCGGGCGGCGGCTTCCACGTCCTCGCCAGTCGCGCCGTCGCGGCCATAGGCAATGTTGTAGCCGATGGTCTCGTTGAACAGGACCGAATCCTGCGGGACGATGCCGATGGCCGAGCGCAGCGATTGCTGGGTGATGGCCTTGATGTCCTGCCCGTCGATCAGGACGCGGCCAGAGGTCGGATCATAAAAGCGGAACAGCAGCCGTCCGATCGTGCTCTTGCCCGCTCCGGAAGGCCCGACGATCGCCACCTGCCCCCCGGCCGGGATCTCGAGGGACAGGCCGTGGAGGATCGTGCGGTCGGGATCGTAGCCGAAGACCACATTGTCGAAGACCACCGAGGGCTGGCGCACCACCAGCGCCGGGGCGCCGGGCGCGTCGGCCACCTCCTGCGGTTCGTCGATCAGCTTGAACATGGCCGCCATGTCGATCAGCCCCTGACGGATCGTGCGGTAGACCATGCCGAGCATGTCCAGGGGGCGGAACAGCTGGGTCAGGTAGGTCTGGACGAAGACCAGTTGGCCGGCCGAATACTTGCCTTGGCTCCAGCCCCATGCGGTCCAGGCCAGCGCGCCGGCCATCAGCAGGTTGACCACCAGCGCCTGGGCGATGTTGAGCAGGCCGAGGCTATTCTCGCTCTTCACCGCGGCATGGGCATAGGCGCGGGTCGCCTGGGCATAGCGGGCCTCCTCCCGCGCCTCGGCGACGAAGTACTTCACCGTCTCGTAGTTCAGCAGCGAATCGACCGCGCGGGCCAGCGCCTGCCCGTCGAGCCGGTTCATCTTCTCGCGCAGGGCCGTGCGCCACTCGGTGATGGTGCGGGTGACGTATATGTAAGTGACGACCGCGAGGGCCGTGGCCGCGACCAGCCCCCAGCCGAAATTGAGATAGAAGATCACGGCGACGATCACCAGCTGCAGCACCGTCGGCGCGATGTTGAACAGCATGAAGTAGAGCATCGTGTCGATCGACTTGGTCCCCCGCTCGATCACCTTGGTGACCTCGCCGGTGCGCCGCGCGAGGTGGAAGCGCAGCGACAGCTTGTGCAGCCGGCCGAAGACATTTTCAGCCAGCGCACGGGTGGCGTCCTGGCCGACCCGCTCGAACACGATGTTGCGAAGGTTGTCGAAGCCGGTGCCGAGAAACCGGCCCGCTGAATAGCCCAGCACCGTCAGCATGACGAAAGCGGGCAGGCGCGGCCCGGTCACGTTCATCGCGTCGACCGCCCACTTCAGCAGGTAGGGCAGGGCCAGCTGCACCCCGGTGGAAGCGAGGATCAGCAGCGTGGCGACCACGATCCTCCAGCGCAGCGCTGGATTGTCCCGCGGCCAGAGGTAGGGGAGGAAGCGGCTGAGGGTGCCCCAGCCGTCGTGGCGGGCGCCGGGCTCGTTCGTTGCGGTATCAGGGGGCATGCAGCGCCAATGTAGGCCGGTTGCACGAAATGGAAAGGCAAGCGGGCCGCATGCGGCGGTTTTGCCTTTCCTTAAGGCGGCGGTGCTAGGGCGGGGCGATGATCAGCCTGGCTCATCGCATCATCCGCAAGCTGCGCGAACGGCGGTTCACCGCCGCGATCCGCGGTGTGCTGATGACGCCGCCGCTGCGCGCGGCCGATGATGGAGTGGTGCTCTTCTCAATGATCGGCACCAGGGTGCTGCTGGCCTATCTGGTGGCGGTCAAGTCGCTCCATGCCAGGCTGGCCCGCGGGCGGGTGGTGATCCTCGACGACGGCACGCTGACGCAGGCCGACAAGGCCGTGCTTGCCTATCACCTGGACAACCCCCGGATCATCCCGATCGCTGAGGTCGCTACCGGCCCCTGTCCCAAGGGAGGCACCTGGGAGCGACTGCTGACGATCATGGATCTGCGCCGCACGGACTATGTGATCCAGCTGGACTCCGACACGGTTACGCTGGGGCCTGTGGACGAAGTTGCGGAAGCGATCCGGAAAGGCCGGTGCTTCACCCTCAGGGGCGACGAGCAGGCCGAAATGCTGAACCTCGCCGAAATCGCCGCCTGGACCGCGCAGCGCTTTGGCTCTGGCCGGCAGCACGTCCAGAGCCTGGTCGAACAGGCGATGGACCGGATGGTGATCCAAGGCCGGGCGGACCTGCGCTACGTACGCGGGTGTTCCGGTTTTGCCGGCTTTGCCCCGTCCCCGTCCGGCCGTGCGCTGGCGGAGGCCTTCTCCGCCGAGGCCGAACGCCTGCTGGGCAAGCCGCGCTGGGCGGAGTGGGGCAGTGAGCAGGTCACGTCGAACTTTCTGGTCGCGAACGAGGCGCACAGCATGCTGCTACCCTATGATCGCTACACCAATTTCTGGAACGCCGAGATCGGGCGGACGGAGCGGTTCGTCCATTTCATCGGGACGTTCCGATATCATCGCGGGGCCTACCTGCGGGCCGCCCGGCAGGCGATTGCCCGGCTGCAATCCTAGCGCAGGGTGCCGCGGATCGCCTCGGCGACGGCGCGGGCCTGGCGATCGATCGAGAACCTGGCCGCCACCCGTTCGCGTCCGGCGCGGCCATGAGCCCCCATCAGGTCCGGGTCGCGCAGATAGCCTTCGATCGCCGCGCCAAATCCCGCTTCGTCATCGATCGGGACCAGCGCGCCGGTGACCCCGTCCGCCACGATTTCACACGGCCCGGCCGCCGCGCTGGCGACGACCGGCAGGCCGCAGGCCATCGCCTCGGCCACGACGAGGCCGAAGCTTTCCCGCTCCGCAGCGTGGACCATCAGGACGGACGAGCGGTAATAGGGCCGCAGGTCGTCCTGCTGTCCGGCGAAGACGAACCGCTCGGCCAGGCCCAGCTTCTGCGCGAGTTCCTGCCAGCCCGCCAACGCCGCGCCGTCGCCGACATAGACGAAGCGGACATCGGCCATGTCGGGCTGCGCCAAGATCCGGGCCGCGCACCGCAGAATCAGGTCGACGCGTTTCTCGGCGCGGGCCTGGCTGGCGCAGATGACCCACCGGAAGCGCCGGTCTAGCACGGCGAGGTCGTCCGCCGAGGCCGGGGTGAAGGCGGCGCAGTCCACCCCGTTGGGGATGATCCGCAGCCGAGATGCGGGGATTTGGGCATAGTGCTTCAGCCATTCGCCCTGGACCACCGAATTGGCGATGTGCAGGTCGTGGAGCTGGCGCCGCAGCACGCGCCGCAGCACGAACTTGGCGCTTCGCTTCACCAGGCCATCCCGTTGGCTGTAGTGGAAGCTATCCTCCTCGGTGTTTACGGTCACCAGGCCGAGACCGCGCAGGAAGCTGAGGTCCAGCATGGTTGGCAGCGCGCTCATGTAGACGATGGCGCGAAGGTTCCGCGCCGTCACCAGCTGGCGCAGGGCCGCCCGGTCGGCGGGCGTGAGCGTGTAGGCGTCGAGTTCCACCGGATCGAGGTGGTCGCAGCGGTGGACGGACCGACCGGTTAGCCGGGGGAAGGCGATCAGACAGTCGAACCCGGGCAGCTGGGCGGCGACCATGTCGCGCAGACGGGCCACGGTTTTCCAGACGAAGCCTTCGTCGTCGGGGTAGCGCATGCAGAACAGGATGCCGCCCTGGCTCGTCACCGGCCTATTCCGCAGCCTCGGCGGCCGCCTTCGTCCAGCGGGGGGCGGGGGCGATGTTTTTCAGGATGATCAGTAGTTCCTCGTAAAGCGGATGACCCAGCAGCCGGAGCGTGCCCAGCCAGGCCAGCCCGATCGGCCCGCCGAGCAGGGCCAGCCGGACTAGCGGTGCTGCGATGCCCAGCCGGTCGATCAGGGCTAGGGCGCCCCAGGCGACGAGCGTGCAGACGAGCGAGACCAGTGCACTGGGCAGCAGCGCGCCGGCAAAGTTCAAGATTCCGCAGCCGAGATAGCGGCGCTGGAGCCACAGCCACACCGGCGCCGTCACCAGTGTAGCCAGCATCAGAGACCAGGCGAACGAGACGATGCTCCCTGAAAACAGCGAGATGGCGATCACGATTCGCGCCACGGCGGTAACTGCCAGGGGTATCGAGGCGAAGATTGGCCGGCCGATCGCGTTGAATGCGTTGGAGTTGTAGTAGAACATCAGTTCGATGGCCGTCATCAGCGCCAGCGGCGTGATCGCCGGTGCGGCGTCGATCCACTTGGGCCCGTATAGACCCACGATCACGTCCTGCGCGGCGACTGCGGTGACCGCCAGCATTGGCCAGCCGACCCCCGTCACCAGCGCCAGCGCCCGGTGCAGCAGGGGCTCCAACGGTCGCCTCGCGTGGTGGGCCTGAGCGAGATAGGTCTGCGAGCCGAAGGTCATCGCCGAGCCGGCGATATAGAGGAACATGTGCACGGTCGAATTGGCCCGGCTGACCAGGCCGACCTGCCGCGCCGTGCCGATCTTGCCGAGGACGACGTCGGGAATGGCGTCGTTAGCCGCCCTGACCAGGTTGGCGAACAGGGCCCCTCCGCCGAACCGCAGGACGCCGCCTATCTCGCGAAAGCGCGGCACGTAGGTCATGGCCTTGGGGCGCAGCCAGACATAGGCCAGCCCCGTGGCGAGGATGTTGGCCAGGTTTGCCCAGGCGAGGCTGGCGGCGCCGAATCCGGCTATGGCGAGGCCGAGGCACGTGATCGTATGGGCCAGCGTTCCCCAGAAGGTGCCGATCGCGATCTTCCCCGCATCGAACTCGCGCAACAGCAGCGCGAGGGCGACCGAGCTGAACGGTATGAACGCGAAGCTCAATGCCAGGATCTGCATCACCGGCCTGATCTCGGGATAGCCGAAGTAGCGCGCAACCGGGCCACTGGCGATGAACACGCAAGCGGCGATGAATAAGGCGATCGCATAGGCCACGGCGATCGCCGATCGCACCTTGCCGGGGGTCAGGTCATCCTCGCGCTGGAGATAGGTGCTCACCCCGAAGTCGCGCACCACGTGCGCGATGTTCACCAGGACGACGGCGATCGAGTAGATGCCGATCTCGGCGGGCGAAAGGATGCGCGCCACGAGCAGCGAGACGACGAACTGCACGGCCGTCGCCCCGGACGAGGACAGGAAGTTCACGGCCAGTGATTTGCGGAACGATGCCATCAGCTCCGCTCCACCGGTAAGGGCTGCCGCGAGCGAGGGCTGTTATTGAGCCGCTCCATAATCAGGCCGCAGGGGCGAGAGCGAGGGTGGTTGCGAAGCGCGCCGCGCGCATGGTTTCGCGCGGTCGCATGGGCCGGGCGACGGTGCGGCACATTCCCTCGCGCGAACCACCTTCGCGCAGGTATGTCGACGACCAGCTGGAATCCGTCATCACTCAGGCCGGCCCGAGAAGGGAGCAACGCCGGCGCAGCAAGCGCGCGGGCTTCCTCGATCAACTCATTGAGACTGGCGATGAGGCCCCGATTCTCGCGCAGGATCGGGCGTACGCGGGAATCGCGGGCAGCGAAGTCCCTGATGATTTCCGCGGTGGAATGGCGTGAGCCGCCGTCGAGGATCAGGAACTCGATCGCGGATGCGAGGAAGCGTTCGTTGAAGACGCTCATGGCGACGCTGATCGCGGGGGTATTCATGCGCAAGAAATCCACGTTTTCTGCAGGGTTCCACGCCCCGGATGCGGGCTCTTTCTAGGCGCTCGGGTGTAAAGAAACCGTCACTCGGGGATGAGGCCAAGAATCGCGAGTCGGTTTGATTCGACCTGATTCTCGGCCGCCAGGCCACTGAAAAGGCCCGCAAACCCGCAGAATTCCGCCATTGCGTAAGTTTTTTGAAAAAAGCCGTTGACGGTCCGAAGACCCCTCCATATATGCCGCTTCACCGGAAGGGGACGCCGCTTCAAAACGGCAACAACGACCGGTCGCCAACATAGACGGACACCAAGTCCCCCGAAAGAAAAAATCGGGGAACGATGGTCGTCCGCCTGATTTTGTCGCTTTCCCGGTAAAACGGGGTGTGGCTCAAGGTTGGCGGCTCTTTGACATTGTTGGTTTAGATGAAGGGACATGTGGGCGACGGCGCCCGGTCCGGGGGTCTTTGGGCTCCGGATACCGGTTGATTAAGTCGTTACCTGATATGTCCTTCGTATCCATTACGTTTGACAAGTGCAGGTATCGGCTCCTGAAGTTCGGTGCTTGGGTCTGGCGGGCTTTGGCTCGTGACCTTTGTATCGTGACGCAAACTTGAGAGTTTGATCCTGGCTCAGAACGAACGCTGGCGGCATGCCTAACACATGCAAGTCGAACGAACCCCTCGGGGTTAGTGGCGCACGGGTGCGTAACGCGTGGGAATCTGCCCTTTGCTTCGGAATAACAGTTAGAAATGACTGCTAATACCGGATGATGTCTTCGGACCAAAGATTTATCGGCAANGGATGAGCCCGCGTAGGATTAGGTAGTTGGTGGGGTAANGGCCTACCAAGCCGACGATCCTTAGCTGGTCTGAGAGGATGATCAGCCACACTGGGACTGAGACACGGCCCAGACTCCTACGGGAGGCAGCAGTGGGGAAT
>JGI24751J29686_10000131_pt1 | contig 37771 bp, 34 predicted proteins | sample KBSSwiS6_FD_29686 | JGI IMG/M metagenome (IMG submission 29686)
GCCGGCTGCCGCTACAGCGGCAGCTTCCTGCTGGGCGCTGACCCGCTCGGCCGCGGCGAGCAGGGCGGCGGCCTGGGCGCTGAGCGCGGGCCGATCCGCGTTGAGCGTGGGATTGACCCGGAGGGTGCCGGAAACCAGCGCCTGGGTGTAGATCGCATCCATCCGCGCCACGGCCTGATTCAGCATGGCGGGCAGCTTGTCGGGCCCGGCCGCAGTCAGCTCGAAGCTTTCGAGGACCTGGTTGTCCGGGCCATAGCGCGCCGTGAACATGCCCTTGATGGGGCCGCCGGGCCATTGCCGCTCCAGCCGCGCCGTCGGCATGATCACGTCGCTCGCCCCGAACTGGTCGAGCACGGTGCGCCACCACGCGCGTGAGCGCCGCCCGGCCTGCCCGGCGGTGAGCAGCAGCGAATCGCCTCCGCCGCCGTTGGGCCGAACATAGTCGATCGCGCTTGCCCCGGCGTGGAACTGGGCCCAGGCCGCCTGCCAAGGGGTGCGCGTCTCGAACACCTGGGCGACGCCGCCCGAATAGAGCACCGGGATCGTCAGCAGCGGCTGCGAGCGCATGCCCACGGCATTGGGACCGCCGATGAACTGGCCGGCGCGCGTTCGGTCGAAGATCACGCCCAGCGTGGCGATATAGCGGCGCGGGCCGATCTGCTCGCTCTGGACGACGACGGCCGAGACCATGCTCTCCAGCTGGCCATCGGGCATTTGCGGGCCGCCGGCCTTGGCCCATGCCTGCCGCGTCGCCTCGCGCCAGCCGGAACGGCGGGCTTCCTCGGCGGTCTTGCCGGTGGTGTTGACGCTGATCCCGTCAATCTGGATGTCGGAGGTGGAAGCGACCGGCGCAATCCCCCGATCCCCCTCGATCTGGGCGACCACACCGGCGGTCAGCAGGCCGGCCAGCAACAGACCGCCGCCCCACAGCATGGGAGCGCGAAAGCGGGCGCCGGGGGCGAGGTGGGAAGGGAGCGAAATGGCCATCGGGGGAAACTGGCGGCCTTTTGCCCAATGCGAAGTGGAAATCCAAGCGCGAAAGAGCTAGGCGGCGGATCGATATGGCCCACGACCCTGAAAAGCAGTCCTACTCCTATGAACAGGCCGGCGTCTCGATCGCCGCCGGCAATGCGTTGGTCAAGGCCATCGCCCCCCTTGCCCGCGCCACCGCGCGGCCCGGGGCCGATGCCGAACTCGGCGGATTCGGCGGATTCTTCGACCTCAAGGCCGCTGGCTACAAGGACCCGCTGCTGGTCGCCGGGAACGACGGCGTGGGCACCAAGGTCAAGCTCGCGATCGACCACGACCGGCACGACGCGATCGGCATCGACCTGGTCGCCATGTGCGTCAACGACCTGATCGTCCAGGGCGCCGAACCGCTGCTGTTCCTCGACTATTTCGCCACCGGCAAGCTGGATCACGGCGTGGCTGAACGCGTGGTCTCCGGGATTGCCGACGGCTGCAAACTCGCCGGGTGCGCCCTGATCGGCGGCGAGACGGCGGAAATGCCCGGCATGTACGCGGCGGGCGACTATGACCTCGCCGGCTTCTGCGTCGGCGCGGTGGAGCGCGGCGAGCAGCTCACCGGCGACAAGGTGGCCGCCGGTGACGTGCTGATCGGCCTCGCCTCCTCGGGCGTCCATTCCAACGGTTATTCGCTGGTCCGCCGCCTCGCCGCCGACAAGGGCTGGAAGCTCGACCGCCCGGCCCTGTTCGACCAGGACCGCCTGCTGATCGATCACCTGATCGAGCCGACCCGGATCTACGTGAAGAGCCTGCTCCCGCTGATCCGCCAGAATCGCATCCATGCGCTGGCCCACATCACCGGCGGCGGCCTGTTGGAAAACATCCCGCGCGTTCTCCCGAAGCACCTCCACGCCCGCGTCGACGCCGGCGCCTGGCAGCAGCCGCGGCTGATGGCCTTCCTCCAGGCCCAGGGCAACATCGAGCCCGAGGAAATGGCCCGCACCTTCAATTGCGGGATCGGCATGGTCCTCGCCGTCGCGGCCGACGAGGTCCCCGCCCTCCTCGCCGACCTCGCCGCGGCGGGCGAGACGGCCCACGTTATCGGCGCGATCGAAGCGGGCGAGCGCGGCTGCACCGTCCAGGGCGCGGCGGAAGTATGGTCGGCCCGGGAGGACTGGGAAGCGGTGCATCTTGCCTGATGGCGCAAGGGCCAGTGTCGCCGTCCTGATTTCCGGCGCCGGCACCAACATGGCCGCCCTGCTCTACGCGAGCCGCGCGGCGGACTGCCCGTTCGAACTGGTGCTGGTTGCGGCGAACAACCCGGACGCCCCCGGGTTGCGGCTGGCCGAGGCCGAGGGCGTGGCCACCTTCGCCCTCTCCCACAAGGGCATGGCCCGCGCCGAGCACGACGCGGCAATGGACACCGCGATCCGCGCCAGCGGCGCACAATATGTCGCCCTTGCCGGATACATGCGCATCCTTACGCCGGAATTCGTTTCGGGATGGCAGGGCCGGATGATCAACATCCATCCCTCCCTCCTGCCGCTCTACCAAGGGCTCAAGACTCACCAGCGCGCGCTCGACGCGGGCGACAGCCACGGCGGCTGTACCGTCCACCTCGTCACCACCGAACTCGATGACGGCCCGACCCTGGGCCAGACCCGCGTCGCCATCCTTCCCGGCGACACGGCCGAAACTCTCGCCACCCGGGTACTCATCGCCGAGCACCAGCTCTATCCGCGCTGCCTCGCGAAACTGATCAGGGGTGACCGCGCCCTGGGCTGAAGCTTCCCCGCCGCTCAGCTGCCGATTTCGCTCTCGTCCACCAGCGGCCGGCTCTCGCGCGTGCCGCGGTAGGTTTCCTGCGGCTTGGTGGGATCGCCGGGCGAGATCAGCACGTAGTCCTCGTGCACCTCGGTCAGCGTGCCGACAAAGGGGAAGCCGTCGAGGCTGCCCGATACCCGGTAGCTCACCGTGTCGCCAACCTTGAAGGTGGCGGCATCGAAGTTGAATTGGAACGGACAGTCTTCGCCCGCGGCGCCCATGCCCAGCATCGCTGTTCTCCTTTGCCCCGCAAGATAGTCCCACGGCCTGCACGGCGCAACGAAAAGAGCCGCCGGATCGCTCCGGCGGCCCTCATGATCGCGCTTATGGTGACGCTCAGCCGACGATTTCTGCCGGCTTGAAGAAATAGGCGATCTCGATCGCCGCGTTCTCGTCCGAATCCGAACCGTGGACCGAGTTGGCCTCGATCGATTCCGCGAAGGTCTTGCGGATCGTGCCCTCGGCGGCATCCTTCGGGTCGGTGGCGCCCATCACGTCGCGATTGCGCTTCACCGCGTCCTCGCCCTCAAGCACCTGGACGACGACCGGGCCCGAGATCATGAACTCGACCAGCTCGCCGAAGAAGGGGCGTTCCTTGTGGACGGCATAGAAGCCTTCCGCCTGCTCGCGGGTCATGTGGATGCGCCTGGAGGCGACCACGCGCAGTCCGGCCTCTTCCAGCTTAGCCGTGACCGCGCCGGTCAGGTTGCGGCGGGTGGCGTCGGGCTTGATGATCGAAAAGGTGCGGGTCACCGCCATGGGATAGTCCTTGCAAACGAAGTGTGGTGGAAGTTGGCGCGGCCCCTAGCCGGGAAAATGCCGAGCCGCAAGGCGGACGCCGAGCCGATGGGCCGCATTCCACCTGCGGCACGCCATAGCTGGCGGACAGGGCGCGGATCTGCGCCCGATGGCGCGCGAGCACCGCATCGGACAAGACGATCAGCCGACGCCGCTCCGAGGACATCCTGAGCTTCCGCCCGCCGTCCGCTCTGCAAACCGGCCCTCGCGTTCGGCACGGCCCAGGCAACGCCAGCGGACGGCACCGTTCCCGGGCCGATCTGCGACAATCCACCGAGAGAGATTGCGCCAACCTCGCCCAAAGAGATTGACGCGGGCCCGCCACAGATGGCAAGCGCCTGCCCGTCCACACAATGTGCTGACTCGCGGGTATAGCTTAGTGGTAAAGCACCAGCCTTCCAAGCTGGCTATGCGGGTTCGATTCCCGCTACCCGCTCCACCTTCCTGATCGCTGATGTTCGCCATCGTCTGGACAAACTCCTGAAATTGCAGGTATTTAGGCGACTTACAGGTCGCCGGTATTCGCCAGTGCTCGCCCGCAATCGGGAGATGGCGGGGGCCATTCTGGGGGCTGGGGCCACATAGGTCATTGTGGTTGGCCCCCAAGTGGGGCCACGGATAGGGAGCTGGCGCTCGACATGGCACTTACTGATGTGGCGATCCGGAACGCCAAGCCCCGCGAGAAACCCTACAAAATGGGAGATAGCGCCGGCCTGTTCCTTCTGGTTCAGCCTTCGGGCGGCAGGCTTTGGCGGCTGAAGTACCGAGTGAACGGCAAGGAGAAGAAGCTCGGGCTGGGGACTTACCCGGAGGTTCCGCTAAGTGAGGCTCGCCGAAAAAGGGACGAGGCGCGTGAGCTGGTCGCAGCCGGCAAAGATCCTTCCACGGAGAAGCAGCGGGTTAAAGCTCGGGCGCTGCTTGGCGCGGCGAACACCTTCTCTGCCATATCGGACGAGTATTGCCAGAAGCGGAAGCGGGACGGGCAAAACGGTTGGTCTCCGGCCACAGCCATCCGGAGTGAGTACCTGCTCAGGCAACTCAACGGCTCTATCGGATCCATGCCGATCGCTGACATAGAACCTGTTGACGTGCTCAATGCTGTCAGGAAGTTCGAGCGGCGAGGAAAGCTGGAGAGCGCTCGTCGAACACTCCAACTTGCCAGCATGGTCTTCCGATATGCCGTGGCCACGACGCGATTGCGATCTGATCCAACTCGCGATCTCCGTGGCGCCCTCACCGCACCAAAGGTGACGAACTACGCTGCCGTCACTGAACCTGAGAGGGTTGGACAACTGCTTAGAGCAATCGACGGCTACGAGGGCATGGGCATGGCAAAACTGGCGATGAGGATCGCTCCTCACGTCTTTGTCCGGCCTGGAGAGCTCCGGCAGGCTGACTGGCGTGAGGTTGATCTCGATGCCGCTGTGTGGACGATCCCCGCGGCAAAGATGAAAATGAGGAAGGACCACCACGTACCTCTCTCGAGGCAGGCTGTGGAGCTGTTCAAAGAAGCCAGAGTGATCACCGGACCAGAAGGGTACGTTTTCCCGTCGATCAGGTCTGGCTCACGTCCCATGAGCGAGAACACCATCAACGCCGGCCTACGGCGGCTTGGCTACACAAGTGATGAGATGACTGCTCACGGGTTTAGAGCCATGGCTTCCACCCTACTCAATGAATCGGGGCGCTGGTCACCGGATGCCATTGAGCGTGCATTGGCCCACGGGGACACCGACAAAATCCGAGCTGCCTACCACCGCGGCGCTCACTGGAAGGAGCGAGTCGAAATGGCCCAGTGGTGGAGCGACTACTTGGATCGCCTTCGGCGTGCACCTGGGAAGTGACATCCCATTACTGCACCGCTTACGGATTGTCGAACATCGATGGCCATAGCGCTCGGACTGCAGTTTCCTGGCCAACTTTATAAAAAGTCGTACTAGAACTAAGTAGGTGGGGACAAGCGCGAAAACAATCCATAAATGATGTCGCCGTGACCGCATGAATGCCTCCGCACCTTCGCGAACGCAGCGGTACACGGGAGTTACCAGTGCACGGCAAATTTCTATGCTCAATCTCTGAAGCAACTGCATCGTTAGGGATTGGGCGAACCAAGCTCTACGAATTGCTGGCCAAAGGCGAGCTTACATCAATCAATATCGGAACGCGCCGTTTGGTGAAGGTCGAGAGCATCCACACGATGCTCGATCGGAACGCAGGAGGTGCGGCATGACTACAACATCCGTGATTCCTCACCAAAACTTCTGCTCAGTCCGGGCAGCGGGTAATGCTCTTGGCGTGAGCCATCGGAAGATCGTCGATCTACTGGTGCTCGGGGAGCTGCGCGGGAAGTTCGAGCCGGGCCGCCATCGTTGGCTAGGACAAACTCTGGTTAGGGTAGACAGCCTCCACGCCTACATCCTGCGGGGAGACCACCGTGACTGAGATCATCGAAATCGAAGAGGCCGGAGCTGCGCCAACAGCGTCCGACCTCAATGATGCCAAACCTCACTGCCCGGCATCTCTCAATAGCGCTGAATTCCCAGAAGCACCAGACGGTATGGCAAGTATCGTTCGGCAGATCGATGGTGCCGACCTCCTGGATCGTATTCAGAAATATCTCGCCAGGTTTGTGATTTACCCCACGCCTCAAAGCCTCATATCTCACGTTCTCTGGATCGTTCACACGCACCTGATGGACGGTTGGTTCACTACGCCGCGCTTGGCTGTGCTGTCGCCGGAACCAGGGAGTGGGAAGTCGAGGGTGCTGGAGCTGACCGCTATTCTCGTCCCCAGACCGATTCTTGGGGTGATGCTGTCATCCAGCTTTATCATTCGCCGAATGGGAGTCCAAGACAGCCGTCCCACGGTTCTGTTCGACGAAGCTGATGCGATCTTCGGAGAGTACGCCAAGGGCGACGAAACCCTACGCGCCATGGCAAACGGCGGATACAGGAAAGGTGCTGTGGTTGGCCGATGTACCACCGGGAAGGGGCCCATCGAAACTGAAGAGCTGCCAATCTACGGGGCTATTGCCTTCGCTGGGCTGGATGACCTGCCGTACACCATCATGGACCGTGCGATTGTTATTCGCATGCGTAAGCCGCCGGCGGGTTCCAAATTCGAGAGGTTCAATCCGCGCGTTCATGAGTTGGAGGGCCAGGCGCTGTACTGTGAACTCGACCAATGGGCGCAGCAGATGTTCGCAACTGCATGCAGCTTGGATCCTGAACTGCCTCCCGGCGTAGAAAACCGTAACGCGGACGTTTGGGCGCCTCTTTTGGCTATTGGCGAGTTGGCTGGCGGCCGGTGGCCCGAACTGGCGAGGGCAACTGCCAGGGAATACATCCAGTCCGTCAAGGCGTCGGAGCAGCCGACTAGGGGGGTACAGCTGTTAACCGACATCAGGATAGCATTCGCCGATCTCGACCGAATGCCTACGGAGGAGCTCATCAAGCGGCTCTTGGCCGATGATGAAAGCCCCTGGGGCGACCTGCGCGGGCGCAAGCTCAACGCCAGGCAACTTGCAAAAATGCTGCGTCCGTTCGGGATTACCTCGACGACCATCAGAATGTCGGGCGACAAGACTCCCAAGGGGTATTTGCGGGAGGCCTTCCACGACGCTTGGGAACGGTACCCTTCCCTTCCCGCATAGTACGCAACATCCGCCACACCGCCACAGGCTGCGGAACTCCTACTCTAACGCTCACCCAACCGGCGATCTGGTTGCGGATTGCGATGACGGGTAGGGGTTTCCGTTGCGTTCGGTTCCCCGCTTGAGCGCCGGAAATCAGCCAATGTGGCGAATGTGGCGCATGTGGCGTTGGATCCGCACCAGCACCGCAAGAGAGTTCAACTTTTAACTTCAAGTAGACCTGAAGTTGGAGCTCCTCGGAGCCCGGAAAGGTATATTCATCGTGAATCCGGACAACCCCATGCAACCGGCCAATCTGGCCAATGCCCCTCGCTGCGGTGCCAAGACGCGGTCAGGGGCACAATGCCTGTCGCCGGCCGTGAAGGGACGAGCAAGGTGTCGGATGCACGGGGGCACCAGTGCCGGCGCCCCTAAGAACAACCGCAATGCCTGGAAGCATGGCGATCGCTCGGCGGCGACTGAGGCACTGCTAAAGACCGTGCGTCAGACTGGACGCAAGCTCAGCATTCTGGCCAGGGCCCGGGATGGGCGACCACTTACGCCGGGCGAGCATAGCCAGTTGATCAGGATGCTCATCCTCGAACGCCCTATCGAGGGCCTGCCGGATTCCGGCCGTGAAGAGTTGGCGACAGCGGACCTGCCCCCCGACCGGCAGAACAGGTCCACTAAGCGATCATGCCGGAATGTTCGCCCTCGTTAGATAGCGATACACCCGGATGCAGGCCCGTACATCTGTCACGGCATCGTGGGCGCCCGGCAACCGCTCGCCAAAAAAGTGGTCGATGCATTCGCTGAGGCTCGGTGACTTCGGATGGAAGCGCCCAGCTGCCCGCATCTTTGCCGTAGCCGGCAAGTTGAGGATTGGGGTCGCGTGGGTCATCGTGCAGAACACAGGCCGCGATGGCTTCCAAGCCTGTCCGGTCTGCCGGGCACACAGGATCGACATGATCTGCACGTCAAAGTTGACGTTGTGGCCGACAATGGCAGTGGCCTGCCGAGCTCTCGTTTGGAACCAGGTAAGCAGGCTTCTTGGTTCCATTCCGAGGTGGAAGGCCTGCTCGAGCGAGATGCCGTGAGTCTCGAAGGCCTTACCTGATAGGTGGGCGCCCGTACCGGGCTTCACCAGAGTGAACATCCGCTCAAGCTCGTTGCCCTCATCATCAAAGACGATGCCGGCGAACTGAAGCAGGTGAGGTTGAGCTGGATGAGTCAGGTCAAGGTGTGGCCTGGGCAAGTCAGTGGTTTCAGTGTCGAAGGCGAGATACATCAAAGTTCCTTTCTCGGGATAAGGCCCAAGAAAAGGATTTGGGTAAACAACCTGTGCGGCCGCTTAGGAACCAGGTCTGGACGGACTATCTTCCTGCTCAGGCTAACCCTGCTGTGCCCGATACTCTCGCAGTGTTTAGCCGCCCCCTATTTAAGGGGGGGTGGGGTGTTTGTGTGAGTGTTGCCCCCCCGGGGGGGCACTTCGCAACAGGGCAAATGCAGATCGGGAAACAGGTGTCAGACCTGCCTAGCCAAATTCACCCAATGCGTTCGACGTTGTCGGCGGCTGAAAAGGAGGGCATGATCTCCATCTATCTGTCCCTTCGCTCGGGTCTGGTTGATGCCACAGCAAAGGCCCGCCAGCCGGTACGGAGCGCAGCGACGGATCGGTGGCAAGGAGCCGGGAGCGGCGGCAGCAACCAGACCCCACGATGTCAGATGATCACACGAATCGCTTCCACCGAGTCTAAATTGTCGAATTCGGTCGGTGACCTCCTCCCAGATCCTTACCATCCCGGCGCCACGCCGCCTGCGGCGGGTGGCTTGGGCGGACGAAACCTGGAATGCGGTCACCTGAAGGGGAGAGATCTTGGCTCCCCTCGATCCTGCTTCACCGGGCGAAAGATTTGTTAGCCGTTAGCGGATGCAAGTTGATTGCTAGGGGGCGGCTTGGTTCGGAAACTGCCTAAGACTGTAGTCCCCAGTGGTTTGGCACCCTCACTGCCCAACCTGCCCGATGCATTGGAGACAGGATCGTCGCCGCCGATATGCGAACGTTAAAGGGGGCTTACCCAAGTGCAGTTAGCTCAGGACGCCGACATCGACGTTAGCCACCTTTAGAACATCGACGCAGGGCGAAGAAACTCGTCGATCGATGTCTTCGGCCGACTGGCAATGGCACTTGCTGGTTCGGCTGCCCTTCCCCGTGGATTATTGGAAAGCCAAGACGCAGTCTGAGCTATAATTTATAAACTCGTCGGTTCGGCATGGTGACCGCAAGGCTTGGCATAGGGGGTTTGCGTGTCTATTCCCTCTTATGTTCTGCTCCGCTGGCAGAGACTGATTTTGAAGGGGCAAGCGGTTGTTCGTGAAATCGTTTATCGAAGACGATGCAGCAGCTCTGCCTGGCGAACTGCAGGACTTACTTCGTACTCTCGGCACCAATCACGAATTTTCCTGGCAGAGCGGATCGCGAGACCTTCCCACGGGTGTGCCGTCACGCTTCCTGGACATCTATCCCGATGGCATTGTCGATAAGTATGACTCTTTTGGCATCGTCTACGTCCGACTGTGGTTGGTTGGCCGAAACCCAACGCGCTTACTAATAGGCATCTTCCTTGGCGCCGCGCGTGCCGAGCAGGCTGAGCCGCGTCGCGCTGCAACCTTTGTCCGTCACGAAATTGAAGACCTACTGGACCCACTCGAGCGCGAGCGCGGCTTCCAGTATAAGACTTGGGCGGACGCCGACATCTGGTGGCGCGAGGAGGGAATGTCGGTCCGCGCGGTCACTCGCCAGTTCGAACAGTTCATGACTTACAAGGCCGTGACACCGAACGACGGCAACTTGGATAGCATCGAGGCCGATATCATCCGTCTCATCGCCACGGTCGACCAAGCGATGGACGAGCTCGAACCGATCCGCGAATTCGGCAAGAACATCCTGCTGCTCTACTATGGTGAGAACTTGCCAGCCGCGCCGGCCACAGCTGCCGACGGATTTGCAGCAGATGGCATAGGGGTCGCCCCCCCGAATGCTTCCGATCAAGAGGAGCCTGAGACGCCAAAGGCTCCCGAGCCCGATTGGTTTTCGAACCTACCTGACGAGCCCGACTTGGGCGACCTGCGCGGCATGGAGGATGCGTACGAGAAGGTCGTCGCAGCACTCGCCGCCGGCAAGCACGTGCTACTAATGGGCGCTCCTGGCGTCGGCAAGACCGAGCTGGCCGAGGCAGTCTGCCGGTCGATCCCGCAACCCTACGACGTAGTGACCGCAACGTCGGACTGGACGTCGGTCCACACGATTGGTGGCTATATGCCTGTGCCGATGGCAGGCAGCGACGCCGAACCGCTCGACTTCATTCCCGGTGTCTTTACAGAAGCAATGGCAGCGAACAAATGGCTGATTATCGACGAGATGAACCGTGCCGACATCGACAAGGCATTCGGCGAAATGTTCACGCTGCTCGGCGGCAAGCGGAAGAGCATCATGCTCCCCTACCGAAAGCGTCAGGATAACGGCAGCTACCGACGCGTCGTGCTGGGCATGGCGAACACGCAGCAGGCCGACACGCACATCTACAGCCTCGACCCGTCCTGGCGCCTGCTGGGCACAATGAACACCTTCGATAAGGCCAGTCTGTTCCAGATGTCTTTCGCCTTCTCGCGGCGCGTTGCGGTTATCGAGATCGCGATTCCGGATGAAGAGGACTATCGCATCATCCTAGAGGCCGCAGCGGCAGTGCTCGAGGACACCTCCGACAACACGTTCCACGACGCGATCGTGGAACTGCTCGTCGCGATCTTCGCCGTCGAGGGCGGCGCGGGCCTGAGCGCCCTGGGGCTGCGCGTGGGTCCGGCCATCCCGCTCGATATCATCCGCTTCATCGACCGAATGCGCAGGTTCGAGGACGATCCAGTGGAGCTAGTGTTGATGGCACTAGAGTCCTACCTGTTCCCGCAGTTTGAGGGGCGCCACGAACAGACTGGAGACATCGCGGCCGGACTGGCCGCCGCGCTTGGCCTGCTGGCGCTGCCGGACGAAAGCTTGGCGCGGCTGCGGACGTTCACCGGCGCGATGGAATAGCCATTGGCCTCGCGACGCGAAACTTGGGCGCGAGCAATCTGCGACACGACGAACGCTGGTCGATATCTGCTGCCAGGTCGCGACCTGGAGTTTATACCGGCTTTCGAGGATGGCGGTGAGGTTGACGTCCAGTCGTTCCTCGAGCGCCTCGACGATCGCGGTGGTAGTGTCGAGCTGCTCGCTGGCGCATATTGGTTGTCTCAGCCGGAGGTCGAACAGTTTATCTTCCGCGACCTTCCTATGCTGCTCAAGAACCTGGGTCATGGATCGCGCTCGTCGCCCCCATCCGTCGAGGGGGCGTTCAAGGGCAGGGTGTTGTGGCAGAACACGATCCTTGGCCGGCTATCAGGCGCCGTGCCGCGCGGCCGCTACCTAGTCCAGCACATCGAGAAGTCGGCCGATATCCCAGAGAACCGACTTCTGAAGACGTTCCTGTCCCGCATCCTGACGGCAGGAAACGAGATGGCGCGGCGCGGCACCGGCGCGCTGCCGCAGCGCTTCGCAGGGATCCGCGACGCCGCACAGCGTGGCCTGACCAATACCTACCTTCAAGGCGTCGAACTCGAGCACCGCATCACCGCCCGCATGCTATCGACGGCAATGCGGCACCGGGACCATCGCTATTCTCGGCTTGCGCGCCTAGCTCGCGATTTCGACCAGGCGGTGATCCGCGGCAAGTGGGCGCAAATTCTCGAACTTTTGCGTAAAGGCTGGCTGGCGCCGGTGTCGAGCGAGGATTTGTTCGAGCTATTTGCGCTGATCCTCGTCATGCAGTCGATCGAGGTCGACCTGAATTTCGGGGAGCCCGAGTCCTACGGCTTGGCCCAGCGCGGCCGCCACGCGGTCGCGACATACCAACGCGCCGATGGAGTCCGCGCCGAGGTGTTCTATAACCAAGTGCCGAGCGGCATCTTTCCCGGCTGCGGATCCGAATACCTAAAGCTCGTTGGCTCGCATCATGGCATTGTGGGTGGCGAGCGTCGGCCTGACATTACTATCCGCTTCCGCGCCGGCGCGATCGACCGCCGCGTCATCGTTGAGGTGAAGGAGACCGAAGACCCGACATACATCCGGGACAGCGTCTACAAGGTCCTCGGCTACATGCGCGACTTCGCAGGGATCTGGGCAGATCTTGCGCACCAAGTTCCGAAGGCAGTCCTGCTGTTCCCGACGAACGTGATTCCTATGGGCTCGCCAAAAGATGTTGTGCTGGTGTCGTCGGACCGCGCCGGCGATATCGCATCAGCGCTTGTCTCCGCCCTGGGCGACCTCGGCAAGGGGGCGGCCCAGGAAGGCGGTCAAGCGGTCGCATAGGGCCTCTTGGTCGAGCGTCTCGCACGCCCAGATGGTCAGCACGTCCCAGCCCGCCGCCTCGAGCGCCGCCGCATTGGCTCGGTCGCGCTCGGCGTTCCGATCGAGCTTAGGATTCCAGTATCCAGTGTTCGAGCGCGGCCGGCTGCCGTCTAGGCAGCCCTCGGCTTGGTGGCCATGCCAGAAGCAGCCATGCACAAAGACGACCTTGCGTCGTCGGGTGAATACGATGTCGGGCTTGCCCGCCAATTCCTTCAGGTGAACCCGGAAGCGATACCCCATAGAATGCAGTAGGCGGCGCACGCGTAGCTCGGGCTTCGTGTCTTGCGACCTGATCGCCTGCATGATCCGCCGCTGACCAGCGGCCGAGCGGTTATTCCTAGGCATCGACCTTCGTGCGGCCGCCGATCTTCGGCTTGGCATTCGAAGCATAGACTGTGGTCAGCACCTCGATAACCGCGCGACCCAAGCCCTCGCCCATAAGCGGCGGGACGGCGTTTCCAACCTGGCTGCAACGCGCGACGTCAAATCGGCGCCGCGGCCCATTGATCGTGTAGCGGCCATGGAAGGTGAATAGGTCCGGGAACGACTGAAGGCGCGCCATCTCGCGAACCGTAATGTTTCGAGGGTGCTTATAATGGATGTACTCGTCCGGGTGTGTGGTGATCGTCGCAACCACGGCGGCTGGATCCAGCAGCACTTTCTTATCCTTCTTCGTGCCGTTCTCGAGCAGGAATTCCTTGGGCAGGCGGCCTGGCGTCTGAGTGCGATGAGCTAGTTGGTAAAGGGCACGCACACCGTCGCCATGGACTGACATACGATGAGAGTTTGGAATCGCCCCGTCGGCTACACCTTCGCGCATAAGTTTGGCGTAGGCGCTCCTCGCCGCTGTGTAGGTGCCGGACTGGAATCGCGGGCTGTCCGGACTGGGCACTAACCGGCTCCCGGACAAATCATCTATGGCGTCCTTCACGGTAATGAAGCCATCTTCGGGCAGCCCGTGCTCGAACCGGACAGCCTTCGCGGCGCCCTCAATCGCCAAGGCAGTTAGTTCGTGCAGCGTGCTGCGCGCCATGCCTGCGGCCCTCACGCCGACTATGGCTACGCGCTTGCGTGCCTGCGGAACGCCAAAGTCTGCCGAGTTGATGAGGTGGTAGCTCGCGATATAGCCGAGGTCCTCAAGCTTCGCGATGGCGTCCTCTGCGACGGAAGTACCGGCAGTCCCAGGCTTTGAAACAAACCGACGGGCGATGCCTTCGACATTCTCGATCAACACTGCTCGCGGTTGCACAAGCTCTACGAAGTCCAGCATCCGGTACACTAAGCTATTACGGTCGTCCTCGCCGTCACGCTTCCCTCCAACTGAGAAACCTTGGCAAGGAGGACCACCCGCAACGAGATCTACAGTTCCGCGCAAGCCACGCAAATGACCACAGAATTCGTCGTTTTCCAGCAGCGCGGCCAAGTCGGTGTTCTGACGGGGCATCCAGTTAGGCCACCGATTGAATGTACGAAACGGAGCTGCGTCGGCTACAAGGTTCGCCTCAAATGTCTCGAATGCCATCGGGTCTCGTTCAACGGCGAACAAGCCATTCCAACCGGCGCGATGCAGCCCCAAAGCCAATCCGCCACACCCTGCAAACAGCTCTATGGAGTTTAGCGTTAGACCGATGGCCTCATCACTCATATCGGCATTCCTTCAGCTTGGCTGCACATCCGTGGGAAAAACAAACCGACATGTTCTCACATTGTTCCGATTGGTTGCATTGGGCGGCAATTCCCTCAGTGTCAACAATCAGCGCGAGCCAGCTACATCTAGCCAATTCTCTGCCGCTCGCAAACGCTGGCCGGACTCAGTTTCCGCCGTTATCTTCTGCCGTTTGATCGTGGCGTATGGTGGCCAGCATTCGGCGGTCAACTCTTCGTGCAGCTGGCCCGAAACTGAGACATAGCGGAGGATGCGCCGCTTCAACAGAGCAATGGGGCTTGGGTTCGCTGCATTCGCACCAGCAGCTACACTGTCAACTGCGTCGCCTACTAAGTAGATCAGCCCCATTTACGTATGCAGCCGCAACCAGTGGGGGCCAGATTGGGGGCCACTCGAATTAGATGCGGAACAGATTTGCAGGAAAACCTAAGGTCGGGATAGCGTTTGTGGTTCCCGCTACCGCTGGTGCTCGCCGCCAGCCTATTCCAGGACGCAAGCGGCGCTAAGGGTTGAGCCCTGAGTGATCTTCTGGCTGAACTACCTTGCCTGGGGGGGCGCTGGTGAGGCCCTCGTGAGCTCTTTCCGGCGGGACCTCGCTGACCGACGTTGCGACCATCCCGGCAAAACCTACAGCAGAACTGACCCAGAGCGCGGCAACGACGGCCCAGACCGGTCGGACGATGTGCGACAGCGCCCAGCAGGTGAGCAAGGCGGACGCAATCATAAGTGTCCAATAGCGCAGTTTCATCCTTAAGCCTGTAACCGGCGACGTGTGAAAATCCTGTGCAACCGCGCCTGGTTTACAATCAGGTAAGCCCGAGGGCGCGGCAGAGGGTGAGGGCAAAGCCGATAATGAACAACCAGCTCGACACGACCAAGATAACGAGGGTTAGTAGGCGAGACCTTAAAGGCAGGGGCTCCCCCATTTGCATCTCCAAGATCGCGGCCGATGATTGCCAGAAGCATACTCTTTTCCCGCACTACAGCCAAGGAAACCCAGAATAAAGTGCAGGCAGACCCGCAAGCGCTCCTGTTATCAGGTCTGCTTCCCCCAACATTCCGGACTTTCACGGACCAGGAGCGGGCACCTGGAAGCAGACTTTCCGGATTCGCGTTGCCCGGGCGCCGTCCTCGACGACCGCTTTGTTGGGGGAGCGGACGCGGGACTCGGCACGATCCGCCCAGTTCTGTCCTCAGATGACAACTTGGCTGCCGACTTCCACCACGCGATTGACTGGCAGCTTGAACGACTCCATCGCGCTTTCAGATGTCTTGGTCATCCAAGCGAACAGGCGTTCCCGCCATAGCGCCATACCCGGCTTGTCCTTCGACGCGATCAGTTTCTGGCGGCCCAGAAAAAAACTGCTGGTCATCAGATTGAACGGCTCGCCAATCGAGTCGATCTGCGCGAGTGCGCTTGGCACATCGACTTCTTCCATGAAGCCGTAGTGCAGGATGATTTGGTAGAATCCGCTGCCTGCCGGGTGGGCTTCCGACCGTTTTGCGGCGTCGAGATAAGGCACCTCCTCGACGACGATGGTCAGGATCAGCACGCGTTCGTGCAGCACCTGATTGTGCTTGAGGTTGTGAAGCAAGGCGGGCGGGATTCCCTCACGAGAGGCGGAGAGAAACACGGCCGTGTTGCGCACGCGATGGGCCGAGCTCGCCGCGGACTTGACGAAGACCGGCAGCGGCATGGTGCTTTCCTCCAGCCGTTCGCGCATCAATTTGCGTCCGGTAGCCCAAGTGGTCAGGACCGTGAACAGGACACCGGCGACCAGTAGCGGAAACCAGCCGCCATCGGGGATTTTGGTGATGTTCGAGGCAAAGTAGACGGAGTCCACGAGCCCGAACAAACCGATCGTGGCGCTAGCCACAACCCGGTTCCAGCGCCAGACCTTGAACACCAGGAAGCCGAGCATGACTGTGGTGATGAGCATCGTTCCCACGACCGAGATTCCATACGCAGATGCGAGCCTCGTTGACTCGCCGAAGCCGAGCACCAGAATGAGGACCATCGCGAGCAGTCCCCAGTTGATGGCGGGGATGTAGATCTGTCCAGCTGCCCTCTCGCTGGTGTGCATGGTACGCAACCGCGGCAGGAAGCCGAGCTGGACCGCCTGATGCGTGACCGAGAAGGCCCCGGAGATAACCGCCTGGCTGGCGATGATTGTGGCCGCTGTCGCAATAAACACCAGGGGCAAACGCGCCCACTCCGGGGCCATCAGATAGAACGGATTTTCCACTGCAGCAGGCGTGGTCAACAGAAGCGCGCCCTGGCCCATGTAGTTGAGCATGAGGCAGGGGTAGACCAGGGCGAGCCAGCTGATTCCGATCGCTTTGCGCCCGAAATGCCCCATGTCGGCATAGAGCGTCTCGGCCCCGGTGACCGCGAGAAAGACTGATCCCATTGCCAGGAAGGCTAGCTTCGGATCGTAAGCGAAGAACTCGATCGCCCAGTGCGGACTCACAATGCCGAGAATCGCCGGCGCGTTGACGATGTTTACCACGCCCAGCGTGGCCAGCGCGGCAAAGTAGATTAGAACGATAGGGCCGAACAGCCTTCCGACGCGGGCCGTGCCGCGGGACTGGATCAGGAACAGCGCGATCAGGATGCCCACCGCAATCGGCAAGACCAGCGGTTCGAGCTCCGCCTCGACGATGGTGAGCCCCTCGACCGCCGAAAGTACCGAAATGGCCGGCGTCAGCATGGCGTCGCCGTAGAACAGGGACGCAGCAAGCACTCCGAGCATGACCACCGAGGCAGTCCACCGGCCACTCTCCAGATGCCGGGAGATCAGGGCCAGCAGCGCGAACGAGCCGCCTTCACCGCGGTTGTCCGCACGCATTGCAACGAACACGTATTTCACGGTTACGATCAGCATCAGCGACCAGAAGATCAGGCTGAGCACTCCGAAGATGTGCAGCCGATCCACCGTCAGAGGGTGAGGCCCGACGAAACTTTCCTTGAGCGCATAGAGCGGGGATGTACCGATGTCGCCATAGACGACCCCGATCGCTCCCAGCATCAGGACCGGGAGGCTCTCCTTGTGGATCGACGGGGCGGCAGAAGGTTCTTTAGCCGGAACCGGGGCAGTGACTGTGGTTGCCATGAAACGCGATTGCAGCCTCGTGGCATAAAGATTCCATGTGGATTTCATGAAGTGACGTAGTGTTGGCGGGAAATGATCTCGACGCTTCACCCCGGTAGGGCCAGTCTTGCAGGATGAATCCCATCCCGATCAGACAGCGCAGCACGGAGGCATCGCTGGCGCTGCAAGCGGCGGCATTCGCAGTCTCGCTGCTGATGGTTGCCGCGTCCACCCTGATCGGCATCCTGATCGCGCCGCTCTCGGGACAGTCCGCAGTGGTCCTGTTGTATCTGCCCTCAGTGCTGGCGGCCGCACTCTATTTCGGGCTCTGGCCGTCCCTGGCGTCCGCGCTCGCCGCGACACTGGCCTTCAATTTCTTCTTCACTGCCCCGTTCCACACCTTGCGGATAAACAGTCCGGCCGACCTGGTAACGGTAGTCATGCTGTTTCTTGTGGCCGTAGTGACCAGCCGCCTGGCCGCATCCGTTCGTGATCAGGCCCGGCTGGTCGGGGCTCACGCTGCGCGCAACGCGACGATTGCCGGGTTCGCCCGTCGCCTCCTTTCCTGTACTGATGAAGAAGCCATCGCCGACGTCTCCGTCCAGGAACTGTCTCGCCTGTTCGGCTGCAACGCCGTTGTCATCAGCGGCCAGACCGAGCCTGTGCTCCTCGCTGGCATTCCCGGAAACCCGGCCCTCGCTGCCGGCGACTTCGCGGCATCCGCGCTGGCCATGATCGAGGCGGCGCCGACGGGAAGAGGGACTCGCAAGGCGAAACACGCCGACTGGCAGTTCCACCCGGTGGCGGCGGGCGAGGCAGTGCTGGCGGCAGTCGGCCTGGCTCGCGATAACGGCTTAGCGCCGGTGGGCGAGGATCAGTCGCAGCTGCTTGAAAATCTGCTGGATCAGGTTGCCCTTGCCCTGGATCGCGCCCGGCTCGATCGCGAGGCGCGCGAGGTGGCGGCCCTGAAGGCGCGCGACAGCTTGCGATCTGCCATGCTGTCCTCGATCGGAATGGACGTGAAGCCCCGCCTCCACGCCGCCGCCGCCGCGATCCGCGCGTTGCGACGCGGGAGCATCGAGGACAAGGCGCTCCTCGCCGAGGCTGGTTCGCAGGTCGCGATGCTGGAGCGCTACATCGAAAATCTGGTCGATCTCAGCCCCGGAGCGGAACCGGAACCCATTGTGGTCGGGCCGATCTCGATCCACCTCGATCGGCGGGTGGTGCGGAAGAACGGTGAAAAAGTGCACCTTTCCCCGAAGGAATATGCGGTGCTGGCGGAACTGGCCAGGCATGCCGGGCAGGTGCTGGGCCACAACCACCTGCTGCGGGCGGTGTGGGGTCCGGCCCACGCGGACAACATCGACTATCTTCGCGTCGCAATCGCTGCGCTGCGCAAGAAACTGGAGAAGGACCCGTCGCGGCCGGAATTGATCTTGAACGAACCGGCGGTGGGCTATCGCCTGGCGATGCCCTGAACGTCCGCAATGTCGTCGATTCCGGAACGACGGCTTTTAGTTCCGCTCCTCCATTTCCGGCAGGTATTCGGTCCAGCCGGCCTGTGCATTCCGCGCGGGCGGGCGCGACGGCGGAGTGACTGACCGGCGGTGGGTGTAAATTTCTGGAGGCGGACAGGCGCTGGACCACTATTCCTATTTGGCCTTTACGGCACGCAGTTCAGCGATGCGCGCTTCAATGGCTGGGGCTAACTTGTAGGGACCGGGGCAGGCGTGAACTCTGCGCCAACTTTCGGACGGTCCGCATCCAGAATCCGCACGGTTACACTTCACCGGACGACCCTGGAGGGGGTGCCTGAATCTTCATTGGCTGAAGGTCATGTGTGGACGGCCTCCCAGCAAACCACTTTTACCCTCAGCAGCCCAACGGCCGTTGGCTGTCAGCCGATGATTTTCGTTGGGAAACCACAACAAAAAAATGGTGCCGCTTAGGTGATTCGAACACCTGACCCCATCATTACGAATGATGTGCTCTACCGACTGAGCTAAAGCGGCATGCCAAGGCGTGGTGGCCTGCGAGGCAGGCGGCGCTTTAGCCAGCGGGGGCGGGTCTGGCAATGCCCTTTCGGCACGCCTGGGACGCAAGCTCGACGGGCGCCGGGTCAGCCCGCCCTGGTCCAGCGGCCACCCTCCTGCTTCCAATAATTGCGCGCGAGGTCTTCGCTTTGGCCGAGGCTGCGCCAGCAGGCGCGGGCCTCTTCCAGCTTGCCCTGGTCGAAGATCAGGAAGACCCGATCGAACCGCGCCGGATCAACCGCCTCGTCGCGCCAGACCCCGTCGGCCAGGGCGATGAAGCGGGCGCCGTTGGCAGGCTCCACCGTCTCGGCGAGCAGGACCGGCTGGCGCGCCTCATGGCCCGTGCCGGCGCGGCCGTTGGCGAGGAAGCTTGCGCTACCCGCCTTGCCCGCGTGCGACCACAGGGCCTGGCCGATCGCCTCCAGCCGCTCGCCCCCCGCGGCGACGACCAGCAGGCGCTGGCCCGCGCCGAGAGTCTTCTCCGCCAGCATGGCGACGATGGCCTCGGCGGGATCGCGGCTCACCTGATAGAAGTCGACCTGCACCGCGCGCGCCCCGCTGCCCTGTTCCGCCTTCAGGCCTCAGCCTTCGCTCCGGTCGCGCAGGTAGCGATCGAGCAGGCGCACGCCGAAGCCGCTGGCGCCCTTGTCCCAGGTGGCGCCGGGCTTGTCGGTCCAGACGGTCCCGGCGATGTCGAGGTGCGCCCAGGGCGTACCCTTCTCAACGAAGCGCTGGAGGAACTGCGCCGCGGTGATCGAACCGCCATAGCGCGGCCCGACGTTCTTGATATCGGCAATCGGGCTGTCGATCAGCTTGTCGTATGCCGGCCCCAGCGGGAAGCGCCACAGCTTGTCGCCCGAGACCTTGCCCGCGGCGTCGAGCGCGGCGGCAAGCTCGTCGTCATTGGCGAACATCCCCGCGTGCTCGTGGCCGAGCGAGATGATGATCGCCCCGGTCAGCGTGGCGAGATCGACGATCGCCGCCGGCTTGAATTCGCGCTGCACCCAGGTCAGCACATCGCACAGCACCAGCCGCCCTTCGGCATCGGTGTTGATCACCTCAACCGTCTGCCCCGACATGGTGGTGACCACGTCGCCCGGGCGCTGGGCCTTGCCGTCGGGCATGTTCTCGACCAGCCCGACCACGCCGACGACATTGGCCTTCGCCCCCCGCCGAGCCAGCGCCAGCATGGTCCCGGCAACGGCGCCGGCCCCGCCCATATCCCACTTCATGTCTTCCATGCCGGCCGCCGGCTTGATCGAGATGCCGCCGGTATCGAAGGTCACGCCCTTGCCGACGAAAGCCGTGAACGCCCCCTCGCCGCCTTGCGATTCCTTGGCCCCACGCCAGACCATCGCCAGCAGCCGCGGCGGCCGGGCCGAGCCCTGCGCCACGCCCAGCAACGCGCCCATGCCGAGCGCGGTCATCTGCTCTTCGTCGAGCACCCGCAGCTCCACCCCCGTCCCGGCGAAACGCGTCTCGCAGCGGGCGACGAAGCTTTCCGGATAGATCACGTTGGCCGGCTCGGTCACCAGCTCGCGGGCGAACTCCACCCCCTCGGCCACGGCGCTTTCGCTCTCCCACAGCGCCTCGGCCCCGTCCGTCGCGCCGACCACGACGATCTCGGCCAGGCTCGGCTTCTGTTCGTCCTTCAGCCTGGTACGATAGGTATCGAGCCGCCAGCCGCGCAGCCGTGCCCCAAGCAGAACGGCGGCGGCCTCGGCGGCGGAGAGCCCCGCGCTCGAAAGGTCCAGCGCCAGCACGGTTTCGCCCGAGGTGAGATACTTGGCGGTGAGCCCCGCCCCGGCCTTCTCCAGCGCCGTCGCCCGGTCGGCTCCTGGCGCCCCCGCCCCGGCAAGCGCCACGCGCACCACCTGCCCGCCGCGCTCGGCAAAACCCTCGAACATCTGGCCGACCTTGCCGCCAAAACGCGAGGCCCGGGCGGCCGCGGCCAGCACCGGCTCCAGCCCCTGCGGCAGGCTGTCGGCATCGCAGACATGGGCGATCAGCTTCGCACCGGCGGGAACAGTAGGGGCGAAGGTGATCTTCATGGCAACTCCGATGGGTTTGGCGGGCGGCGATCCGATTGCGGCCATTTTCCGCCGCTTGGCCGATTGCAGTTAAGGCGCGGCGGTGCGATAGGCAAGCCATGCTCCCCCGCCCGACACGCGCCAGCAGCCTCGTCCCGCGGGGGACCAGTCCGATTGACAGCCATGATGGCAGTCCCTGCCCGGCTCCGCGCCGGCGCTGGTCTCCGGCCCGGCTTCTGGCCAGCTGCGCCGCCGCGCTCGGCCTGCTCCTCGCCACTCCCACCCTCGCACAGGATGCGCCGACCGGGCCCAGTTCCCCTGCCCCGCCCGCAGCCCCCGCCGCTGACAATCCCCCGATTGGCTTCGAAGCCGGCGAGGTCAGCTACGGGTTCGACAGCGAGGTGGTCACGGCCACCGGCAACGTCGTCCTGCGCCGCCCCGGCGCCAGCGGCGCGCCGGCGCAATCGGTCCGGGCCGACAAGATTGTGTGGAACCGCAAAACCGGCGTGGTCGAGGCCACCGGCAACATTCGCCTGATCGACGAGGACGGCAACCAGCTCTTCACCGACCGGGTGGAGCTGACCGACGAACTCAAGGCCGGCGCCATGGACAACCTGCTGATCGCCTTGCGCGAAGGCGGGCGGCTCGCCGCCGTGTCCGGCAAGCGCGATGCCCAGGGGCGGATCGTGCTCCAGCGCGCGGCCTATTCCGGCTGCCCGGTGGAAGACGCTGGCGGCTGCCCGCGCCAGCCCACCTGGCAGGTCAACGCCTCGCGTGTGACCTACGATCCGGCCAAGCGCGAGATCCATTTCACCGGCGCGCGCCTGCGCATCTTCGGCGTCACCCTGATGCCGCTGCCGGGCCTCACCATCGCCAGCGACGGCCGCCCGATCAACGGCCTGCTGATCCCCGATTTCCAGGTAACCGCGAACAACGGCATCCAGATCAGCGATACCTGGTACCAGCGCCTCGGCAACAACCAGGACCTTGCGGTCACCGGCTACCTGTTCACCCAGGCCCTGCCGATGGTCTCGGCGCGCTACCGCGCCCTTCTGGATGAAGGCGCGTTACAGATTACCGGCTATGCCACCCGCTCGCGCCGCACTTCGGTCAGCGGCGGTCCGAGCAATTCATCGGTCACCGATTTCCGCGGCTATCTCGCGGCGAGCGGGCGTTTCCAGTTCACCCCTGAGTGGAGCCTCTCCACCTCGTTGCGCGTGGCGAGCGACCGGACCTTCCTGCGCCGGTACGACATCAACCGCGATGATCGCCTGCGCACCACCGCCGAGCTCGAACGCATCGGCGAAACAAGCTATTTCTCCCTCTCGGGCTGGGCCACGCAGACCATGCGGGTGGGCGACCGGCAAGGGTTGGTCCCCGTGGCCTTTCCGGTGGTGGACTGGCGCAAGCGCCTCGCCGATCCGCTGCTCGGCGGCCGGGTCGAGCTCCAGCTCAACTCCCTCGCCATCACCCGCACCGCCGGGCAGGACACCCAGCGCGCCTTCGCCCGCGCCCAGTGGGACACGACCCGGATCCTTCCCGGCGGTCAGCTGGTCAGCCTCACCGCGCTTGCCCGCGGCGATCTCTACCATTCCGACGCCAATGCCCTGACCGCGACCGCGCTCTATCGCGGGAATCCCGGCTGGCAGAGCCGCGCCATCGCCATCGGCGCACTCGACGTGAAATGGCCGCTGGTCGGCAGCGCCTTCGGCGGCACCCAGGTGTTCACCCCGCGGTTCCAGCTCGTCGCCAGCCCGCCGGTGCGCAACCTCGCCGTGCCCAACGAGGATTCGCGAGCGATCGACCTGGAGGATTCCAACCTATTCGCGCTCAACCGCTTCCCGGGATATGACCGCGTTGAGGACGGCCTGCGCTTCACCTACGGGTTCGACTGGCAGCTGGAACGGCCCAACTGGCGGGTGAAGACCACGCTCGGCCAGTCCTACCGACTGTCCAACCAGCGCACGGTCGTGCCCACCGGCACCGGCCTCGCCGATCGCCTGTCCGACGTGGTCGGCCGCACCGAGGTGCGCTTCAAGGACCTGGTCAAGCTGACCTGGCGCTACCGGCTCGACAAGTACAACCTCGCCGTGCGCCGCAATGAGATCGACGCAACCGTCGGTTCCGCGCGCACCTATGCCGAGATCGGCTATCTGCGCCTGAACCGCAACATCACCCAGATCGAGGACTTGCAGGACCGCGAAGAACTGCGCGCCGCCGGTCGCATCGCCTTCGCACGCAACTGGTCGGTATTCGGATCGGGCGTGGTCAACCTTACCAGGACCCCGGCCACGGCCACCGCTCCCGCCGCCAACGGCTTCCAGCCGATCCGGACCCGCACCGGCGTCGCTTATGCCGACGACTGCATAGAACTCGCCCTGACCTGGCGGCGCGACTACATCGCCACCGGCGACGCCGGCCGCGGCAACACCGTCCAGATCTACTTCGCCCTCAGGAACCTCGGCTTCCGCTGACGTCGTCCCTAAGGCAAAGGACGTCCCGGACCTGTCCCGGGACCGCCGCCCGACCTTGCGGCGAGCCCCCGGCCATGCCATTTTCCTGCATACCGCTTTTTGCCTCGGTTCCCGTCCGCGCCTCAGAGGGCACCGCAACACGCTATCCCGTCGATATCCGCCAGTTCCTGTTTGCGCCCAACGCCAAAACCGCTATCGACCATGCGCCCATGCTCAGGTCCGGTTCAGCCGGTTCACCGCAAGCCACGGGCATTCGGGAGCAGGTTCGCCAGGCCGGGGGGCCTGGAGTTTCCCAGACAGGAACAATGCCAAGGTGAACACTTTTCCGCGCTTTTCGACTGTCCGCCGGGTAGTCTTCGGCCTGTCCGCAGCCGCGCTGGCTACTGTGGGTGCCGCCCAGACGATGGATGCGCCTGAGGCGCAGGGCGGCCTCAACATTCCCGGCGACATCCAGATCTTCGGCAAGAACGATCCGAACCACCGCCGCGCCACCGCCATCGTCAATGGCGACATCATCACCGGCACCGATGTCGAGCAGCGCCTGGCCCTGGTCCTCTCCGCCAACCAGACCAAGCCCTCCGAAGAGGAAGTGGCCCGCCTTCGCCTGCAGATCCTGCGCAACCTCATCGATGAAACCCTGCAGATCCAGGAAGCCAAGGCCCAGGACCTCAAGGTCAACGATGACGAGGTGGAAAGCACCTACCAGCGCGTCGCCACCCAGAACTTCCGCCAGGATCCGCAGGCGCTCGACGCCTATCTGGCGAAGATCGGCTCCTCACCGGCTTCGCTCAAGCGGCAGATCCGGGGCGAAATGGCGTGGCAGGCGGTGCTGCGCCGCAACGTCCAGCCTTTCGTCAACGTCTCCGAAAGCGAAGTGCGCGAGATGATGGACCGGATGAAGGCGGCCAAGGGCACCGAGGAATACCGCCTGGGCGAAATCTTCCTCGCCGCCACGGCAGAAACCCGGCCGCAGGTCGCCGCCAATGCCAAGCAGATCATCGAGCAGATCCAGAAGGGCGGCTCGTTCATCGCCTACGCCCGCCAGTATTCGCAAGCGTCGACTGCCGCAGTCGGCGGCGATCTCGGTTGGATCCGCCTCGCCCAGCTGCCGGGCGAACTGGCCGGCGCCGCCCAGGGCCTCCAGCCCGGCCAACTGGTCGGCCCGGTGGAAACCAGTGGCGGCTTCTCGATCCTCTACCTGATTGACAAGCGCCAGGTCCTCACTGCCGACCCGCGCGATGCGATCCTCGCCCTCAAGCAGATCTCGATCGATTTCCCCGCCGGGACGACCGAGGCGCTCGCCACCAAGCGCGCTGCCGATTTCGCCGCGGCGATGAAGGCGGCGAAGGGGTGCGGCGCGGTTGATCCGATCGCCGGCTCGCTCGGCGCGCAGGTCGTCACCAACGACCAGGTCAAGGCGCGCGACCTGCCCGGACCGCTCCAGGAAGCCCTGCTCTCGCTCTCGATCGGCGAAACCTCGCCGCCGTTCGGGTCGATCAAGGACGGCGTGCGCGTGCTGATGCTGTGCGGGCGCGACGACCCCAAGGTGGATAGCGGTCCGTCGTTCGACCAGATGATGAGCCAGATCGAGGATGACCGCGTCAACAAGCGCGCCCAGGCCCTGCTGCGCGACCTGCGCCGCGACGCCGTGATCGAATACAACTGACCTTGGCAGGCAGGGGCGGGAGAGCCCGGTGACAATGTCCGAGCTCCCCAACCCCCAGTTGCCGCCACTGCGCGAGGTCATCGCCGCGCATGGCCTGTCGGCCAGCAAGGCGCTCGGCCAGAACTTCCTGTTCGACGAGCAACTTCTGGCCCGCATCGCCGCCATCCCCGGCAAGCTCAGGGACCGCGCGGTGCTGGAAGTCGGCCCCGGGCCTGGTGGTCTCACCCGCGCCCTGCTCCGCGCCGGCGCCCGCGTAACCGCGGTCGAAATGGACCGCCGCTGCCTCCCGGCCCTCGCCGAATTGGCGGCGGCCTTCCCCGGCCGGCTCACCGTCATCGAGGGCGACGCGCTGAAGCAGGACACCGCCCGCCTCTTCGCCGAACCCTTCGCAGTCATCGCCAATCTGCCCTACAACGTCGGCACGGCCCTGTTCACCGGCTGGCTGTCGGGCGCAGCATGGCCCCCGGCCTGGACTTCGCTTACTCTGATGTTCCAGCAGGAGGTCGCCCACCGCATTGTCGCCGAGCCGGACACTGACGCCTACGGTCGCCTCTCCGTGCTCGCCCAGTGGCGCAGCCGGCCCAGGCTGGCGATGAAGGTCCACCGCTCCGCCTTTACCCCGCCGCCCAAGGTGATGAGCGCGATCGTCCATGTCGAACCGGCCGGCATGCCGCCCGGCGTCTCCGCCCGCATGCTCGAGCGCGTCACCGAGGCCGCCTTCGGCCAGCGCCGCAAGATGCTGCGCCAGAGCCTGAAGGGCCTCCCCGGCGCCCTCGCCGCGCTGGAGCACCTGGGGATCGACCCATCCCGCCGGGCCGAGACGCTGAGCGTTGCCGAATTTGTCGCCATCGCCCGCGAGCTGACCGCCTGATCCTGGCCCGTCGGCGGCGCTTACACCTGCCGGACCGTTAACCACCGCTTCCCGCGGAACGCAGCAAGTGGCATAATCGTTGCGTAGCAATCGTAAACGCGCCGCGGCCCATTCCGCGGCAGGCAAGGGAACAGGGTCAGGTCATGTTGCGCAAGGTCGGCCGCCTCTTCGTGATCAAGACCCGCATCGAGGCGTACCTCATCATCTACGCCCTTGCCCTGGGCGCCACCGCCCGCGGCGCGCACTACCTGGAGCAATACCCGGGCTTCGGCGGCAAGCTCCTGTTCCTCGCCACCGCCGGCGCGGTGTTCATGGCCGGCGCCAAGATCCTCGACTGCCTGAGATACGAGAAGGCCGAGAAGGAACGGCGGGACATCGAGACGTTCTGAAACCCAACGCCGCTTGCCTTTCGTCATTGCGAGCTAGACCCTGTTTCAGCCAGGCGGAAGCGTCGGCACGGAGTCAGATTTGGCCCAGCGCGAGGAGTGAGGAGGGAGCTATGCTCTCGCATAGTGACCGACGATTGACGATGCGATGGGCCAAGTTTGGCCGGCCCCTGCGGGCTCGCGTGACGATGCTTCCACCTGGCTGAAACAGGGTCTAGTGCGGATGTGCATGTCGGCCCTGGAACGCCACCGCCTCCGGTCTCGCAATGACAAACCAATTGTGCGGAGGGGCCGGGAGTGAAGTGGGGAGCTTCTGTTGCCCGGTGCTCCCCGAACCGCTGAATTCCCTTCTGTTGCCCGGTGGGTTCAACCGCGTTCTTGGCTTTGTAAGGTCAGGGCGTTAGCCCCTAGAATTACGCAGCAAGAGCAAGTGCTTCGTTGTCGTTGGCACTTGTGAGTTTTGAGCCTTGAACGGGTTACTCAGCCCGAGTGAAAACTGCGCTTTTCAACACACGTCGATCCTAGTTCGGCCCCGTCAACGTTCCCGAGTTTCCGCGGGAATGATGGTGGAGCCGCCGGGTACCGCCCCCGGGTCCGCTGCGCCTATTGCACGCCGCAATTTATCACCATAGCCGGTCGAAACCGGCAATGGCGGATATAGGGCCTTGGTGACGGATTGTGAAGGGGCGAACCGCGGTCCTCTCCACGAAGGAGAGGGCCGGTAGCATCACTTCTTCAGCGCATCGCGAATTTCCGCGAGCAGTTCGACCTCGCTTGGCCCGGCGGGCGCGGCGGCGGGGGGCGGCATCAGCTTGTTGGCCTGGCGCACGATCAGGAAGATCACGAAGGCCAGGATCAGGAAGTTGATCACCGCGGTGACGAAGGCGCCGAAACCGAGCATGGCGACGCCCGCCGCCTTCAGCGCGGCATAGGTCATTTCGCCCTTGTAACCCTCGGGAATTGCGCCAAGCAGAATGAACTTCTGCGAGAAATCGATTCCTCCGGTCGCCGCCGAGAACACCGGCATGATCACGTCGTCGGTCAGCGAGCTGACGATCTTGCCGAAGGCCGCGCCGATGATCACGCCGACGGCCAGATCGAGAACATTGCCGCGAGCGATAAAAGCCTTGAATTCGGAAAGCATCTTCGATTCCCTCCATTACGGGATAGTGCGCAATCGACCCTTGCTGCGAAGTTCTGCCCTGAAACGGAAGCCAATGCAATCGATGCGGACGCCGATCGCGCCGCTTGAACGTTGCCCCCCGCGTACTATGTTCGCTCGCACCGGCCGCTACCCCGCGCGCCACGCCTTGGAGGGACCACCAGTGACTGCACCCCGGCTCACGCCTCTTGCCGTTCGCTTCGCACCCGTACTCGCCGCCAGCCTCATGCTCTCGGGTTGCGGGGTCAACACGGTGCCCACGCAGGAGGAGAACGCCAAGGCCAAGTGGGCCGATGTCCAGGCCGCCTTCCAGGAGCGCGCCAACCTGATCCCCAACCTCGCCGCCGTGGCCAAGGGCGCCGCCGAGCAAGAAAAGGGCATCCTCACCGGCGTGGTCGAAGCGCGCGCCAAGGCAACATCGATCCAGATCTCGGGCGATGATCTGAAGGATCCGGCCAAGATGAAGGCCTTCCAGGACGCGCAGAACCAGCTCTCCACCTCCATGATGGGCTTCGGCCGCCTGCTGGCCAACGTCGAGGCCTATCCCGAGCTGAAGTCGATCACCAATTACCAGATGCTGCAGAGCCAGCTCGAAGGTCAGGAAAACCGCATCCGCGTGGCGATCCGCGACTACAACGGTGCAGTCCAGCAGTATAACACCACTATCCGCACCTTCCCGGCGATCGTCGCGGCCAAGGTGATCTACGGCGCCCAGCCGATGGTGCCCTACCAGGCCGTCACCCCGGGTGCGGAAGTCGCCCCCAGCCTCGAAGGCAAGCTCTGACGGCCATGCCCCAGTTCGGGCGCAAGCTCGTCCTCCTGTGGTTCGCGCTGCTGGCAATGCTGGCGCCGCTTTCCGCCTGGGCTGAGCCCACCTTCCCCGAGCTCACTGGGCGCGTGGTCGATGGCGCCAATGTCATTCCGCCCGACGAGGAGACGCGGCTGGACCAGAAGCTCGCCGCCCTGGATGCACAGTCGCGCCGGCAGCTGGTGGTCGTCACCCTGCCCGACCTGCAGGGCTACGACATCGCCGACTACGGCTACCAGCTCGGCCGCCACTGGGGGATCGGAGAAAAGGACAAGAACACCGGCGCCCTGCTGATCGTTGCCCCCACCGAGCGCAAGGTGCGGATCGAGGTGGGCTACGGCCTTGAAGGCTCGCTGACCGACGGGCTCTCCTCGCTGATCGTCCAGCAGCAGATCGTGCCTCGCTTCAAGGCCGGCGACCTCCCCGGCGGGATCGAGGCAGGGGCCGACGCGATCATCCACCAGCTGACCCTGCCCCCCGAGGAAGCCCGGAAGATCGCCGCCCAGGCCGCTGCGCCGCAGCGGTCGAGCGGGGTCGATCCGGGAACAGTGTTCTTTATCATCGTGTTCGTGCTGTTCTTCGTTCTGCCCGCCCTGCGCCGCGGGTTCGGCGGGCGGCGCTACAGGTCGAGCGGTCTCGGCCCGCTAATCGTGTTCGACGCGCTCAACCACATCAACCGCGGCGGCGGGTCTGGCTGGGGCGGTGGCGGCGGCTTCGGCGGAGGCGGCGGGTTTTCCGGGGGCGGTGGCAGCTTCGGCGGGGGCGGCTCCTCGGGATCATGGTAGGAGTACGCACATGAGCCGGCTGGCCCCGATGACCGATGAGGACCGCACCCGCGTAGCCGCGGCAGCATCCGCCGCGGAAGGAGCAACCTCGGGCGAGATCGTAACCGTGCTCGCCGCGCGGTCGGACGACTATGACGACGTTGCTCTCGTCTGGTCTGCACTGGTCGCCCTCGGCGCACTGCTGGTCGCCGCCGCTGCGCCGGATTTCATCATCGGCCTCTACGACAGGATAACCGGCGGCTGGGCCGAGCACTGGGCGCCGGGGCGGGTGTTCGGGGCGGCAGCGCTGATCGCCGCGCTCAAGTTTGCCGCCACCTGGGCGATCCTGCTCTACCGGCCGCTGCGCCTGGCGCTGGTCCCGGCGCCGATCCGCTACGCCCGGGTCCATTCCCGCGCCATTGCCGCCTTTCGCATGGGCGCCGAGCGGCGCACGACCGGGCGCACCGGCATACTCATCTACCTGAGCCTGGCCGAACACCGCGCCGAGATCCTCGCCGACGAGGCCATTGCGGCGAAGGTTCCCGCCGAAGTCTGGGGCGAGGCCCTGGCGGCCATGCTGGCAGACCTGAAACAGGGCCGCATGGCCGATGGGCTCATCGCCGCGGTCGAGCGGGTGGGTGCGGTACTGGCGCAACACCTGCCGCGCGAGGCGGGCGACATCAACGAATTGCCGGACCGGCTGATCGAGGTTTGAGTGAACGACAGCAATGACCAACAACCGCCCGAACAGATCGTCTGGGCGGGCAAGTACATCACCACCAAGGTCCGCGGGAACTGGGAATACGTGTCGCGTTCGCGCGGCATCCGGGCCGCTGTTATCCTGGCGGTGGACGAGGCAGACCATGTCCTCCTCGTCGAGCAATACCGGGTCCCGCTCGCCCGCAATTGCATCGAGCTGCCGGCCGGGCTGATCGGCGACCACGACCATCTCGTCGGAGAAGACGATCTCGTAGCGGCCGCCCGTGAGCTTGAAGAGGAAACCGGCTACCAGGCCGGGCGGATGGAACTGATTGGCGAGTTCTGGTCGTCGCCCGGGATGGTCAGCGAGAGCTACAGCCTGATCCGGGCGCACGATCTCGTGAAGGTGGGCGAAGGCGGCGGGACGGAGGGCGAGAACATCACCGTTCACCGGGTGCCGCTGGCCGCGCTGCCCGACTTCGTCGCCGGACGAAGGGCGCTGGGCGATGCAATCGACACCAAGCTGCTGGTGGTGCTGGGGCCGCATATTCTGGGCCTGTGAGGGTTCGTGCCCTGCGCTCTCTCCTCCCCAAATGCTCAGGACGGGCGGGTGGTAGGGGTGCCTGCGCGTGCGCTCCCCTTCCGCTAAACCGTCTGTCCTGAGCTTGTCGAAGGACGGCTCTTCCTTGGTGCCGGCGTGCGCGGAGGCCGAAGAACGAGAACGGTCCTTCGGCAAGCTCAGGACGCACGGATTGTTGGGGAGGCGTGTGCGGCCGGCGGGGCAACCCTTTACATTCAGGGCCCGAGCGCCGAAAAGCCGCTACGGGGTCTGATGGAATGAACAAGATCGTGCGCGGGCACAGGATAACTTCGTTCGACGTGGCGGCGCTGGCTGGGGTCAGTCAGTCGACCGTATCGCGCGCCCTCGCCGGGGATTCGGTGGTCAGCGAGCCCACTCGCACCCGGGTGGTCGAAGCCGCGCGCCAGCTGAACTACTACGTCGACGAGAACGCAGCCCGCCTGCGCACCGGGCGGACCGGGACGATCGCCGTCGTCGTCATCAGCCGCGAGGCCGAAGACCACGCCGACGTCAACCCATTCTACTTCTCGCTGCTCGGCGCCATCTGCGCTGCGGCGTCCAACCGCGGCCACGAGACCCTCGTCACGTTCCAGGCCCGGCCTGACAGCCTCGCCGGCCGCTACGAGGAGCAACGCAAGGCCGATGGCCTGATCGTTATCGGCACCACCGCGAACCGAGCAGCGTGGGACTATTACCGCGAGCTCGGCGAAGAAGGCGCCCACGTCTGCTATTGGGGATCGCCGTTCGACGATCTCGACTGGATCCGGTCCGACAATCACCAGGGCGCGCGCCTCGCCACCGGTCACCTGATCGAGGCGGGTTACCGCCAGATCGTCTGCCTCACCTCCGACGGTTCGCCCCAGCGCCAGTTCACCGAGCGCTATGTCGGCTATGCCGAGCGCATGCGCGAAGCCGGGATGACGCCGCGCGATATCCAGATCGACGAGCGCCTCGCACGCGAGGAACAGGGCCGCAAGGCCGTGGCCGAACTGATCGCAGGGGGCGAGCCGTTCGATGCAATCTTCGTCTGCAATGATCAGATCGCCCTCGGAGTCCTGCTCGAACTGCACGAGCGGGAAATCGCCGTGCCCGAGCAGGTCGGGGTGGTCGGTTTCGACGGCATCCGCTCGGGTGCCTACGCGATCCCGCCGCTGACCTCGCTGGAACCGGATTTCCATTCGGCCGGGACCATGCTGGTCGACAAGCTGCTCAAGCAGATCGCCGGGGAGCCCAGCCCCGATCGCCGCGTCCCCGTTCGCCTGGTCAAGCGCGCCAGCAGCAAGGGCCCTGCCGCATAGGGAAAGGTTGCAAGGAATGCCCTGAGGGCTCTTGCGCCACCTGCGACTCTTGCTCATGGCATGGCCTGACATGACGATGGAGACCCGGGTGAGCGAAATGGAGATCGAGGCGGCGACCTTCCGCCAGGTGCTGGGACACTATCCGACCGGGGTCTGCGTGGTCACGGCGCTCACCGCGGACGGTGAGCCCTGCGGCCTGTTGGTCGGCTCCTTCACCTCGGTGTCGCTCGATCCGCCGCTGGTCGGCTTCTTCCCCGACAAGCGTTCGTCCAGTTGGCCGCTTATCGAACAGGCCGGCCATTTCTGCGTGAATGTCCTCGCCAGTGATCAGACCGAGCTGTGCCGCCAGATTTCCAAGTCAGGCGCGGAAAAGTTCGCCGGGGTCGACTATGAACTTTCGGCCCACAACCTGCCGATCCTGGCAGGCGCCACCGTGTCGATCGAGTGCCGGCTTCACTCGGTCATCGAGGCCGGGGACCATTGGCTCGTCCTCGGCCGCGTGCTGGGCCTGGAAGCTCGGCGCGACGCCACCCCGATGCTCTTCTTCCGCGGTCAGTACGGCGGGTTCGCCGCCTGATCCGGGCCCCGGCTTTCCTGCCTGCGAGTTGCCGATGATCGCTCCTGACCGCCCACGCCGCAGCGTCCTCTACCTGCCCGCCAGCAATGCCCGCGCGATCGAGAAGGCGCGCGGTATTCCCGCCGATGTGATCGTGCTCGATCTCGAGGATGCGGTGGCGCCCGAGGCCAAGAACGAAGCCCGGGCCGCCGCCGTCGCCGCGGTCCGGGCCGGCGGCTTCGGCCGCCGCGAAGTAGCGATCCGCGCCAACGGTCTGGAGACGCCCTGGGGAGCGGACGACCTTGCAGCCATCGCCACCACGGGAGCCGATGCGGTGGTGATGCCCAAGGTGTCCACCGTTGGCGATATCATGTCCTGCGAGGCCGCCCTCGCCGCGGCGCCCCGCGGCCTGCAGCTGTGGGCGATGATCGAGACCTGCGCGGCAGTCGGCGCGCTGTTCGAGCTTGCCTTCCTCGCGCGGACGACGCGCCTGTCCGCCTGGATGGTGGGCACCAACGATCTCGCCAAAGAAATGCGCGCGCGGCTCACGCCAGAGCGCTCGGCCTTCCTCCCGATTCTGACGCAAGCCGTCTGCGCGGCCCGCGCCAACGGCGTGCTGATCTTCGACGGGGTGTGCAACGAGTTCCGCGACCTCGCCGTGTTCCGCGCCGAGGCGGAGCAAGGGCTGGTGCTCGGGTTTGACGGAAAGACCCTGATCCACCCCGATCAGGTGGAACCGTGCAACGCCGTCTTCTCCCCCTCGGAGGACGAACTGGCCGCGGCACAGGCGATCATCGCCGGGTTCGCCCTGCCGGAGAACGCCGGCAAGGGCGTGATCAAGGTCCAGGGCAAGATGGTCGAACTGCTCCACCTTGAACAGGCCAGGCGGCTCGTCGCCATGGCGGAGCAGATCACGGCCGGCTGACTGGCGCCGCCCGGAGCACAGGCCCCGGACGGTATACCGGTTCGATCAGGCGTCGACCTTGGCCACTTCCGCCAGCACGCGCTCGGCGTGTTCCTTGCGGCAGATCAGCAGGTCGGGCAGGTAGACGTCCGCCTGGTTGTACACCAGCGGGCTGCCGTCGATGCGCGAGCAGTGCAGGCCATGGGCCAGCGCCACGGCCACCGGGGCGCAGCTGTCCCACTCGTACTGGCCGCCCGAATGCAGGTAGATGTCGGCCTCGCCGCGCACGACGGCCATGGCCTTGGCTCCCGCCGAGCCCATGCCCACCAGTTCCGCACCAATCGCCTCAGCGACGGCCACGGCTTCCGCCGCCGGGCGAGTGCGGCTCACCAGCATGCGCAGGACTGCCGGCGCGGGCGGCACTGTGCCCGGCTGGTCGGTCCGCAGGACCACGCCCGCGCCCGGCAGCGCTACGGCGCCGATCGTCGCCACGCCGTCGATCGCCAGGCCGACGTGAACCGCCCAGTCGGTCCGCTCCTCGCCATATTCGCGGGTGCCGTCGACCGGGTCGACGATCCACACGCGGCTCTGCTCGAGGCGCGCCATGTTGTCCTTCTCCTCCTCGGAGAGGAGGCCGTCCTCGGGCCGCTGCTCCTTGAGCGCATGGACCAGGAACTGGTTGGCCGTGGCGTCGCCCGCCTTGCCCAGCGCCTTCAGGCTCAGCATCCCGCTGGCGCGGACTTCCAGCAGCAGTTTGCCGGCCACCTCGGCGAGGTGTGCGGCCAGTTCGGCGTCGTTCATGCTCATCATGCGTCTCCCAGCAGTGTGTCGACGATCAGCGAAGCGGCTGCTTCCGCCGTCAAGCTGGTGGTGTCGATGCGAATTTCCGGATTGACCGGAGCTTCGTAGGGGCTGTCGATTCCGGTGAAGTTCTTCAACTCACCGGACCGTGCCTTCTTGTAGAGGCCCTTGACGTCGCGATCCTCGGCCACGTTCAGCGGGGTGTCGATGAACACCTCGAAGAACTCGCCTTCGGGGATGATGGACCGCACCATCTCGCGCTCGGCCCGGAACGGGCTGATGAAGGCGGTGATCACGATGAGGCCCGCATCGGTCATCAGCTTGGCCACTTCGCCGACCCGGCGGATGTTCTCGATCCGGTCGGCCTCGGTGAAGCCCAGGTCCTTGTTGAGGCCGTGGCGCACGTTGTCGCCGTCGAGCAGGAAGGTGTGCCGGTTCATCCGGTGCAGCTTCTTCTCGACGAGGTTGGCGATGGTCGACTTGCCCGAGCCGGACAGGCCGGTGAACCACAGCACGGCCGGCTTCTGGTTCTTGAGCGCGCCGTGCGCCTCGCGGCTGATGTCGAGCGCCTGCCAGTGCACGTTCTGCGAACGGCGCAGCGAGAAGTTCACCATGCCCGCGGCAACCGTGGCGTTGGTGATCTTGTCGATCAGGATGAACCCGCCCAGCGTGCGGTTCTCGCCGTAAGGCTCGAACACGAGGGGCTTGTCGGTCGCGATCTCCGCCACGCCGATGGCGTTGAGGTCAAGCGTCTTGACCGCAACATGCTCCATCGTATTGACGTTCACCGCATACTTGGGCTGCTGCACAGTGGCCGAAAGCGTCTGGGTGCCCAGCTTCAGCCAGTACGACCGGCCGACATGGAGCGCTTCGTCGTTGAGCCACACCAGGGTGGTCTCGAACTGGTCGGCGGCCTCCGGCGGATTGTCGGCCACCGAGATCACGTTTCCGCGCGAGCAGTCGATCTCGTCGGCGAAGCAAACGGTAACCGACTGGCCGGCAACGGCCTCGTCCTGATCGCCGTCCATGGTCACGATCCGCGTGACCGTGCTCGTCTTGCCCGAAGGCAGCACCCGCACCGCATCGCCCGGCTTGACCGAACCCGTGGCGATCAGGCCCGAGAAGCCGCGGAAATCGAGGTTGGGCCGGTTCACCCACTGCACCGGCATGCGGAACGCCTTTTCCGCATCACGCGCCGAGTTGACCTCGACCGTCTCGAGGTGGTCGACCAGCGTCGGCCCCTTGTACCAGGGCGTGTTCGCCGAACGGGTGGTGATGTTGTCGCCCTTGAAGCCGGAGATCGGCATCGCGGTGAAGCTCTCGATCCCGATCGACTTCGCGAACTCCGCGTAATCGGCCACGATCGCGTCGTACTGGGCCTGATCGTAGTCGATCAGGTCCATCTTGTTCACGGCCAGGACCAGGTTCCGGATGCCGATCAGGTGGCACAGGTAGGAGTGGCGCCGGGTCTGGACGAGCACGCCCTTGCGCGCATCGATCAGGATCACCGCGAGGTCGGCCGTGCTTGCGCCGGTAACCATGTTGCGGGTGTACTGCTCATGGCCCGGGCAGTCGGCGACGATGAACTTGCGCTTCTCGGTGTTGAAGAAGCGGTAGGCCACGTCGATCGTGATCCCCTGCTCGCGCTCGGCGGCGAGGCCGTCGACCAGCAGGGCAAAGTCGATCTCCTGCCCCTGGGTTCCGACCTTCTTGGAATCGGACTGGAGCGCGTCCAGCTGATCCTCGAAGATCATCTTGCTGTCGTAGAGCAGCCGCCCGATCAGCGTCGACTTGCCGTCGTCGACCGAGCCGCAAGTGATGAACCGCAGCATGGTCTTGTGCTGGTGGGTTTCGAGATAGGCGTCGATGTCCTCGGCGATCAGCGCATCGGTGACGTAGACGGGTTCTTCGGTGGTGGTCGTTTCAGACATATCCAATCTCCGTTCCTCCCGAGCCCTTCGACTTCGCTCAGGATAAACTTCGGCCCCCTTGGGCCGAAGTCGAGGGACTATTTCGAGCGGAGCGAGAACCAGCACCGTTCCAGCCTCGCTAGCGCTCGGCATTGTCCCTCGACTTCGCTCGGGAGGAACGGGGTTCTTGCTCGATGGGGATCGCTTAGAAGTACCCCTGCTGCTTCTTGACTTCCATGCCGGCGCCGCCAGCGTCCTTGTCGATCGCGCGGCCCTGGCGCTCGGAAGTGGTGGTCAGGAGCGTCTCCTGGATCACTTCCGGCAGGGTCTTTGCCTCGCTCTCCACCGCGCCGGTCAGCGGGTAGCAGCCGAGCGTGCGGAAGCGGATCGAACGCTCGACCGGCACTTCGCCGGGCTTGAGCGGGAAGCGGTCGTCATCGACCATCAGCAGCATGCCGTCGCGTTCCACGGTCGGCCGCTTGGCCGCGAAGTAGAGCGGCACGATCGGGATGTCGTTGAGGTGGATGTACTGCCACACGTCGAGCTCGGTCCAGTTAGAGATCGGGAAGACGCGGATCGATTCGCCCTTGTTCTTGCGAGCGTTGTAGAGGTTCCACAGCTCAGGGCGCTGGTTCTTCGGGTCCCAGCCGTGGCTGGCCGTGCGGAACGAGAAGATGCGCTCCTTGGCGCGGCTCTTCTCTTCGTCGCGGCGCGCGCCGCCGAAGGCTGCGTCGAAGCCGTACTTGTCCAGCGCTTGCTTGAGGCCTTCAGTCTTCCACATGTCGGTGTGGAGCGCGCCGTGGTCGAACGGGTTGATCCCCCGCTCCATCGCTTCCGGATTGTGGTAGACGAGCAGTTCCATGCCCGAGATCTCGGCCATCTTGTCGCGCAGCTTGTACATCTCCTGGAACTTCCAGGTCGTGTCGACGTGGAGCAACGGAAACGGCGGCGGCGAAGGATAGAATGCCTTGCGGGCCAGGTGCAGCATGACCGCGCTGTCCTTGCCCACCGAATAAAGCATCACCGGCTTTTCGGCCTCGGCAACGACTTCGCGAATGATATGGATGGCCTCGGCCTCGAGCCGCTCCAGATGCGTGAGGGTTTTCCGGCTGGTTGCCTCGCTCATGACGAATCCTCTTTGTCCCGTGTGGGACGCGAGATGGTCCAGCGCAGTTGACTTTTATGCTCCCAAATGGGAGCATGTCTCATGAGCATAGCTCCGACCGATCAGCGCGACCTGATCGAGCCCCTGTTCGCCGGCCTCCTTGAACGGCCGCCGTGGCAAACGTTCCTGCACCGGCTGACGGCCCGAACCGGGGCTGAACGGGCCGGTCTGCGGCTGCGCGGGCCCGGCGGGGNCCAGCTCGACCGCTGGGGCGCGACCTTCGAGGTCGGTCGCTCGCAGCGGG